>Ga0310811_10010378_pt1 | contig 12033 bp, 10 predicted proteins | sample YCmetagenome_FD_207642 | JGI IMG/M metagenome (GOLD analysis project Ga0310811, IMG submission 207642) | Soil microbial communities from experimental microcosm in Duke University, North Carolina, United States - YC | ecosystem: Engineered > Artificial ecosystem > Soil microcosm > Unclassified ...
ACGGCCCGCTGGGTTACGGCGCGTGGACGCAGGGACCGGCGCGCCACCACTCGCCGAGCATCTCCAGGGCCTCGTCGCCGAACGGATTGACCCCTGGACCGACGGCCAGGCTGTGCCCGACGTGCACGTGCAGGCACTTGACCCGGTCGGGCATGCCACCGGCGCTGACCTCGGTACCGAGCGGCTCGATCGCGTCACGCTCGGCCAGGTAGGACTCGTGGGCCCGGCGGTAGGCGGCGGCGAGCTCCTCGTCGTGCTCCAGCCGTTCGGTCATCTCCCGCATCACGCCGTCGGCCTCCAGCCCGCCGATCCTCGAGCACAGCCGCGAGCAGGTCAGGTAGTACAGCGTGGGGAACGGGGTGCCGTCGGGCAATCTCGGGTTTGTGCGCACCACCGAGGGCAGCCCGCACGGGCAGCGGTGCGCCACCGCGCGCACGCCACGCGGCGCGCGGCCGAGCTGCGCCGCCACCGCCGCCACGTCCACCTCTGCAACCGTTTCCTCCGAAACCGGCCTGTCCGACGTCGGATCGCTCACCGGGGCACGCCCTTGACGTCGCGCCACAGCGTCTCGAACCACGGCTGGCCCTCGGACGAGTCGACGATCCGGCGGGCGGTGCTCGGGTCGTTCGGCAGCTGGACCACAAACGGGATCTCGCCGGGCCGCACGTACCCCAGCCGGCTACGGGCCTCCCGGGCGATCTCGTCCGGGTCGTTCAACCGGTCCCGGTCCTGGGCGAGCTGGTCGACCTGCACGGCCAGCCGCCGTTGCTCGGCCTCCAGCCGTGACAGCTCCTGCCGCTGCCCGAGGTAGTTACGCAGGGGCACGGCAACCGACAGTGCCAGCGCACAGACCACCAGCGCCAGAACGGCCGCCCGGCGGGTGGAGGACACCCCCAACACACCGGAGGTCGCCGCCGCCATCCGCTGGGCCCGGGTGAGCCGGATCTCCTCACCGACGCTGGAGGCTCCGGACGCACGTGGGGTGTCCGAACGGATGCCCGGCGCCGAGGGCCCGGCTTCCGACGGTGACCGCGCTCCGCCGGTCCGGGGCCCGGGGGCCCTGGCCGCACCCCGGGTCGCGCTCGGGCGCCCGCGCCCGCTGCCGGTCGCGGTCGAGCGCGCACCGGCGCCCGAGCGAGCGCCGCCGGACCGGGGAGTACCTCGGCGACGGGGGCGAGCAGGCTCGGGCATCCGGTGCGTCTACCTCAGCTGGACGGGGTGAAACGGGGGAACGCGACGTCGCCTGCGTAGCGGGCCGCATCACCGAGGGTCTCCTCGATACGCAGCAGCTGGTTGTACTTGGCGACGCGCTCCGACCTGGCCGGCGCGCCGGTCTTGATCTGGCCGCAGCCGGTGGCGACGGCCAGGTCGGCGATCGTGGTGTCCTCGGTCTCACCGGAGCGGTGGCTCATCATGCAGCGGTAGCCGCACGAGTGGGCCAGGGTCACCGCGTCCAGGGTCTCGGACAGGGTGCCGATCTGGTTGACCTTCACCAGCAGCGCGTTGGCCGCTCCCCGGGAGATGCCGTCCTCGAGCCGCTCGGGGTTGGTCACGAACAGGTCGTCACCGACGATCTGGGTGCGGGATCCGATCGCGGCGGTGAGCGCAACCCAGCCGTCCCAGTCGTCCTCGGACAGCGGGTCCTCGATCGAGACCAACGGGTAGCTGCCCAGCAGCTCGGAGTAGAACGCGGTCATCTCGTCGGAGCTGCGGCTCGAGCCCTCGAAGCTGTAGGCGCCGTCGGAGTGGAACTCGGTGGCGGCGACGTCCAGGGCCAGCGCGACGTCCCGGCCGAGCTCAAAACCGGCCTTCTCGATTGCGGAGGCGATCAGGTCCAGCGCGGCCCGGGTGCCGGGCAGGTCGGGCGCGAACCCGCCCTCGTCGCCCAGCCCGGTGGACAGCCCCTGGGACTTGAGCACCGACTTCAGCGAGTGGTAGACCTCCGCGCCCCAGCGCAGCGCCTCGCGGAAGGTCTCCGCGCCGATCGGGGCGATCATGAACTCCTGGACGTCCACCGAGGAGTCGGCGTGCGCCCCGCCGTTGATGATGTTCATCATCGGCACCGGCAGCACGTGCGCGTTCGGCCCGCCGACGTAGCGGAACAGCTCCAGCCCGGACGACTCGGCCGCCGCCTTGGCCACCGCCAGCGAGACCCCGAGCAGCGCGTTCGCGCCCAGCCGGGACTTGTCCGGGGTGCCGTCGAGGTCGACGAGCTTCTGGTCGACGACCCGCTGGTCGACGGCCTCGATCCCGACCAGCTCGGGGCTGATCTCGTCGAGCACACCCGCGACGGCCCGCTCGACCCCCTTACCGAAGTAACGCCGCTGGTCACCGTCGCGCAGCTCCACGGCCTCGTGCTCCCCGGTGGAGGCCCCGGAGGGGACCGCGGCCCGGGCGAGCGTGCCGTCGTCCAGGGCGACCTCCACCTCGACGGTGGGGTTACCCCGGGAGTCCAGGATCTCGCGAGCACCGACCTGCTCGATGACGGCCACATCAACTCCTTGACAGAGATCGGGAAACTGGCCCCGAGCGTAACCGCCGCACCCGACGTCGTTCGAATGCCGCGCCCCCACCGACGGTTCCGGCGCACTTCGCACACCGCCTGCGCGGTCCGGGTGAGGCTCCGTCCGGCCCTCGACGCCGGCCGGGTCGGGCTCTAACCTTGGTATGACCATGACGTACGAGCCCTTCTCCGGCGATGGACAAGAACACGGCGAGGGACCGGAGAGCGGCCCGGGCGCATTCGAGTCGTTCCGCCGGGCGGAGAGCCTGATGTCCCAGCGCCGGCCGCTGGATGCGGTCCAGGCGCTGTTGCCGGTGCTCGCCAGCCACCCGCAGGACGCGTCGGTGAACCTCCTGGCGGGTCGGGCCTTCCTGGACTCCGCGCAGCTGAGACGGGCCGAGGCGGCGTTCACCCGGGTACTGGAGACCGATCCGGTGGACCACTACGCACGGTTCGCACTCGGGAAGGCACTGCAGCGTCAGGGCCGGCTCACCGAGGCGCTCGCCCAGCTCAGGATGGCCTCGGTCATGGATCCGCGCCCGGAATACCAGGAGGCCCTCGGCGAGATCCGGGCACGCATGGCGCTCGACGACCCCTGACGGGGCGTGGCCTTGAGCACTTTTCGGGACCCTGGCCCTGAGGCTTAACTCAGGTTAGGCTTCACCTTATGAGGTTAGGCTCGGCTTCCATCTGCTTCTCGCAGCCACCCCGGTGGCCGGCTCGAGGGGTGTCCGTTGCTCGCTAACGCGCTGATCGGGCTGAGGGAGGGCCTGGAGGCCGCGCTCGTTGTGGTCATCCTGGTCGCCTTCCTGGTGAAGAGCGACCGGCGCAGCGCCCTGCCGCTGGTCTGGGCCGGTGTGGCGGTGGCCGTCCTGCTCAGCATCGGGGTGGGCGCGCTGCTCACCTTCACCTCCAACTCGATGTCCTTCGAGGCCCAGGAGGCCTTCGGCGGCACCCTGTCGATCATTGCGGTGGGATTCGTCACCTGGATGATCTTCTGGATGCGGCGCACCGCCCGCGCCCTGTCCGGTGAGCTCCGGGCGAAGCTGAGCGAGGCCCTGCAGATGGGCCGCTGGGCCGTCGTCCTGATGGCGTTCCTGGCCGTCGGACGGGAAGGCCTGGAGACCGCGGTGTTCTTCTGGTCCGCCGCCCAGGCCGCCGGGCAGACCGCCCAGCCGCTGCTGGGGTTCGTACTGGGGATCGGCGTGTCGGTCGCGCTGGCGTTCCTGATCTACCGCGGTGCCGTGCAGATCAACCTGGGCAGGTTCTTCTCCGTCACCGGAGTGCTGCTGATCTTCGTCGCGGCCGGCATCCTGGCCTACGGCGTGCACGACCTGCAGGAGGCGGCGATCCTGCCCGGCCTGCACACCCTCGCCTTCGACATCAGCGACGTGATGCCCGCCGACTCCTGGTACGGCGTGCTGCTGAAGGGCATCTTCAACCTCTCACCCCAGACGACGGTGCTCGAGGCCACCGTCTGGGTCGGCTACGTCGCCGTTGTGCTCACCTGTTTCCTGCTGCCCGGCCGTGCCCGGGCCGACGCGGTCGCCGCCTCGGCGGCCTGACCCGCCTGACGCTCGCGACCACCGCGCATCCAACCCGAGGAGAACTTCATGTACAGCCGGCCCGACCCCTCCGCCCGCTCACTGACCACCCCGGCCGCCGCGGTCGCCGCGGTCGCCGCCGCCGCACTGGTGAGCGCCTGCTCCGGGTCCGGACAACCGGCCGCCGACGCCGGCTCGATCACGGTGACCGCCAGCGACACCGGCTGCGAGCTCAGCAAGACCGAGGCACCCGCCGGCAACATCACCTTCAACATCACCAACAAGGGCACCAAGGTCACCGAGTTCTACCTGTACGGCGTGGGCGACCGGATCATCGGTGAGGTCGAGAACATCGGCCCGGCCCTGAGCCGCAAGCTCACCGTCGAGGTCCCCGACGGGGGCACCTACACCTCGGCGTGCAAGCCGGGCATGGTCGGCGACGGCATCCGGGCGCCATTCACCGTCACCGGGCAGGCGCAGCGTTCCGTGGACACCAACGCCAAGCTCGCCGAGGCCAGCGCGGGCTACAAGCGGTACGTGACCTCCCAGATCGACGCCCTGATCCCCAAGACCGAGGAGTTCGCCGCCACGATCAAGGCCGGCAAGGTCGACGAGGCGAAGGCGCAGTACCCGGTCGCGCGTACCTACTGGGAGCGGATCGAGCCGGTCGCCGAGTCCTTCGGCGACATCGACCCCAAGACCGACGGCCGTGAGGACGACGAGCGCGGGCCCGGTGAGACCTTCACCGGCTACCACCGCCTGGAGAAGGACCTCTGGGTGAGCGGGCTGCAGGCCGACTCCGGCGCGATCGCCGACAAGCTGGTGGCCGACATGAAGGACCTGCAGAACCGGGTCAAGACCCTCGAGCTCACGCCGATCCAGCTGGCGAACGGGGCCAAGGAGCTCTTGGACGAGGTCGCCACCGGCAAGATCACCGGTGAGGAGGACCGCTACTCGCACACCGACCTGTGGGACTTCAAGGCCAACGTGGAGGGCTCGCAGGCGGCCATCGCAGCGCTGCGCCCGGTCATCGACGAGAAGGACCCGACCCTGGGCCCCGTGCTGGACCAGCGCTTCGCCGCCGTGAACCAGCTGCTTGAGGGCTACCGCTCCGGGGACGGCTTCAAGCTCTACACCGAGCTCAAGCCCGAGGACACCAAGAAGATGGCCGAGGCCGTCGACGCACTGGGCGAGCCGGTCAGCAAGGTCGCCGGCGTCGTGACCCAGACCTGATCAGGTGCCGGGCGACGAGCCGCGCGGATCCGAGGAGAGGCTGAGATGACACCGAACCTGTCGCGGCGCACGATGCTGGGGATGGCCGGCGCCGGGGTGGCGCTGGCGGGCGCGGGGGCGGCCGCAGGCATCGCGGCCACCTCGGGATCCCCCGAATCGCCGTTCGGGGCGGTCGCGGACGCCGTCGAGTTCTTCGGCGACCACCAGGCCGGGATCACCACCCCCGCCCAGGACCGGATGCACTTCGTCGCGCTCGACGTCGTCGACGGCGACCGGGCCCGGCTGACCGAGCTGCTGCGCAAGTGGTCCGCCGCGGCCCAGCGCCTGACCGCGGGCGCGGAGGTGACCGGGCGTGGAGCGGTCGGGGGCAATCCCGACGCCCCGCCGGACGACAACGGGGAGGCACTGGGCCTGCCGCCCAGCCAGCTCACCCTGACCCTGGGGTTCGGGGGGTCGCTGTTCGACGGCCGTTTCGGGCTCGCCGACCGGAAGCCGGCGGCGCTGGCCGACCTGCCGCGCTTCACCGGCGACCAGCTCGACCCGGCCCGCAGCGGCGGTGACCTGTGCCTGCAGGCGTGCGCGAACGACCCACAGGTCGCCGTGCACGCCATCCGCCACCTGGTCCGGATGGGCTTCGGCACCACGGCCGTGCGCTGGTCGCAGCTCGGCTTCGGACGCACCTCGTCCACCTCCACGACGCAGGCGACCATGCGCAACATGTTCGGGTTCAAGGACGGCACCCGGAACATCAAGGCGGAGGACCCGGTCGCGCTGCGCGAGCACGTCTGGGCCGCCCCCGGAGACGGTCCCGACTGGATGACCGGCGGCAGCTACCTGGTCGCCCGCCGGATCCGGATGCACATCGAGATCTGGGACCGCACCTCGCTCAACGAGCAGGAGGCCATCATCGGGCGGCTCAAGGGCACCGGGGCGGCGCCGGGCAGGAAGGGTGAGTTCGACGAGCCCGACTTCGTGGTCTCCGGCAACGACGGGAGGCCGCTGCTCGGCAGCGATGCGCACGTCCGGCTGGCATCCGCCGAGGCCAACGGCGGGGTGAAGATCCTGCGGCGCGGCTACAACTTCGTCGACGGGGCGGACGGGGCCGGGCATCTGGACGCCGGGTTGTTCTTCGTCGGTTTCATGCGTGACCCGCACAAGCAGTTCGTGCCGTTGCAGCGCGCGCTGGCGAAGTCCGACCGGATGATGGAGTACATCGAGCACACCGGGTCGGCGTCGTTCGCGGTGCCACCGGGAGTGCGCCGGGGCGGCTACTGGGGAGACACCCTCTTCACCTAGATCCGCCCGCTCTGAGGCCCGGCGGACAACTGATCATCGCGACCCACGTCGGGGACGGCGACGTGGCCCGCACGGAGGCCTACGGAGGGGTCCCGGTCAGCTGGACGACCTACCGCTGGCGACCGGAGCAACTCGCCGAACTGGTCGAGCGGGCCGGGCTACGAGCGGTGGCGGAGCTGAGGCTTCCCCCCGACGGGCAGATCGGCCCCGTCGTGGTGCTCGTGGCCCAACGGGATCGCTGACGGGACGGATGCTCAGCCGGGCCAGTACCGGCGCCAGTCCTCCGGGGTCAGTGCGTGCTGGTCGAGCCCGTCGGCCTTGGCCGCCGCCTCCGCGGCCCGCACCCGGGCGTCGAACGCCCTGGCCGCGGCCCGGAGTCGCTGCTCGGGGTCGCCGCCGGCCAGCTTGGCCCGCGCGACCGCCTCGAACAGCTCGTCGCCCGCCGCGGTGAGCTCGCCGGGCAGCCCGGCCTTCGTCGCCCGGGACACCAGCTTGGCCGCCAGCGCGGCGGCGGGCTGCCCGAGCGCGACCCCGTCCATGCTCGACTCCCGGCGTTTCTCCGCCCGTTTCAGCTCGTCCCAGCGCAGCTCCTGGTCGGATGCGGTGTGGATGCGTTCGGCGGACCCGAAGACGTGCGGGTGCCGGTCGACCAGCTTGCGCACCAGGTCGGCGGCCACCCCGTCGATGTCGAAGGGGGCCGCGCCGGGCCCGTACGGGTCGACACCGCCCTCGGCGGCGACCCTGGCGTGGAAGAGCACCTGGAGCAGCACGTCACCGAGCTCCTCGCGCAGCGCCGTGCGGTCGGCGTCGTCGATGGCCTCGTGCAGCTCGTAGCACTCCTCGACCAGGTACTGCACCAGCGAGGTGTGGGTCTGCTCGGCGTCCCACGGGCAACCGCCGGGCGAGCGCAGCCGGTCCATCACCGCGACCGCCTCCAGCAGCTCCGCCCCGGCCGGTTGCGGTGTCTCGATCACCTGGTCGAACTGGGCGCGCAGCGGGTGGTCGGCATCGGCGGTCAGCAGCACCTCACGCCCGAGCGCATCGTTCGCGGCCTGGTCCGGCGCGGGCCCGGCCCCGGCGGCCCCGGCCAGCTCCGACGGCACGGTGTCGTCGGCGTACACCCGGTCGGCGGCCCGTAGTGCGGGCAGGGCCGCGGCGGGCAGGACCGCGCCCAGGCGCGGCGAGATGACCACGAGCGTGCGGGACACCGGGCTGCTCACGGCACCGGCGTGCTCACAGGCACCGGCCTGCTCACCACCGGGCCCCGGGACGACGGCGCTCAGGACAGCGCGGCCGGCAGTACCAGCCCGGCCGGTGTGCCCGGAGCCAGCACCGCGAGACGCAGCGGGTCCCACACGCCGTAGCGGGGGTTGACGCGCACGCCGAGCTCCTGGGCCAACGGCTGGGTGAAGCGGCGGCCGATGTCGTCCAGGGTCGAGTCGTCGAGCTGGGACACCGAGGACGCCTTCGGGTCCCCGCCACCCGGAGCCTTGGTGGTGCGTGCGGTGACCCGCAGGACCGTCCAGCCGTCGGGGGCCGGGGAGGTCTGGGCGGCGACCACCGAGCCCGCGGGGGTGCCGAAGAGGAACGACGCCGCCGACTGCGGGACCAGCGCGGCACGCAGCTGCAGGTTGCGCTGGGCTCGGGGGTCGGCGGCCAGCACGGCGGCCGCCCCGGCCGGACCGGAGGCCATCTTGCGCGCCTTCGCCACCGCGTCCGCGCGGGAGGTGGCGTTCGTCACATCGACGGTGACGGCCACCCGCGTGAGCAGCTTGCGGGCCAGCGCCTGGGACACCAGCTGGTCGCGGACGGCCTCCCGGACACTGCCCCGGTCGTAGATCGTCGCCTCGACCAGCGCGTCGATGCCGCCCTCCCGGGTCAGCTCGGCGTCCACCTGGTCGTCGCTGACCTGGATGTTCTCCCGGCGGGCCGCCTCGGCGAGCAGGACGTGCTGCACCGCGCGGCTGACCACCTCGCGGGAGATGTCCGCGGGCTTGTCGCCCTGCAGCCTGAGCTGGTCGAGAAGCCCGGGCTTGCCCAGGGCGGCCTCGATCTTCTTCTGGGTGTCGCCCAGCGACACCTCCGTGGACCCGACGATGGCCGCCGATCCCACCTGGTTCGGGCCGGACCCGCACCCGGTGAGGAGCGCGGCCGCCGCGACGAGCACCGCGACACGTCGAAGACCCCGGTTACGACCTACACGCACAAGACCATTCAGCCCAGACACGACCGTACTGTCTCAGGTCACCCGGGCGGGCTAGCGAGCGGCCCCGCCCTGACCAGCACCGGCCGCCGCCGTCGCCGGGGTCAGATCGGCCAGCAGGCGGGCGCACCAGTCCAGCAGTGCCGTGTCCCGCAGCGGTGCCGCGCCGATCCGGCCGTCGCCCTCGGTCGGCCGGGGCACGATGACCTGCTTGCTCGCCACCTTGTAGATCGACCTCGGGTAGAGCCGCTTCAGGCGCAGCTGCACCGAGTCCGGCAGGTCCACCGGCCCCACCCTGATCGACGCCGTGCCCTGGGCGGCGACCTCCGCGACACCCGCCTGCCTGCAGGTATGCCGGAAAGCGGCCACCGCCATCAGATTGCGCACCGGCTCGGGAGGGCTGCCGTACCGGTCGGTCAGCTCGTCGGTGATCGCCGTGAGGGCCTCGCCGTCGGCCGCCTCGGCGATCTTGCGGTAGACCTCCAGGCGCAGCCGCTCGCCGTCGACGTACTCGTGCGGAACGTGGGCGTCCACCGGCAGGTCGACGCGGACGTCGGCCAGCGGCTCCTCCTCGATGCCCGCGCCGGCCCCACCGGCCGCCCGGAATGCCTGCACCGCCTCCCCCACCAGCCGCACGTACAGGTCGAAGCCGACACCGGCGATGTGGCCGGACTGCTCGGCGCCCAGGATGTTGCCCGCGCCCCGGATCTCCAGGTCCTTCATCGCCACGGCGGTGCCCGATCCCAGCTCGGAGTGCTGGGCGATGGTGGCCAGCCGGTCGTGCGCGGTCTCGGTCAGCGGGGTCTCGGCCGGGAACAGGAAGTAGGCGTAGCCACGCTCCCGGCCGCGCCCGACCCGGCCCCGCAGCTGGTGCAGCTGTGAGAGCCCGAGGTTCTCGCTCCGCTCCACGATCAGCGTGTTCGCGTTGGAGATGTCCAGCCCGTTCTCCACGATCGTCGTGCACACCAGCACGTCGTACTCGTTCTGCCAGAACCCGGCGACGGTGCGCTCGAGGAGGTCCTCGTTCATCTGGCCGTGGGCCACCGCGACCCGGGCCTCGGGGACCATCTCGCGCACGGTCTTGGCCGCCCGGTCGATGCTGGCGACCCGGTTGTGCACGTAGAACACCTGGCCGTCGCGCAGCAGCTCACGGCGGATCGCCGCGGCCACCTGCTTGCTGTCGTAGGCCCCCACGTAGGTCAGCACCGGGTGGCGTTCCTCGGGCGGGGTGGCGATGGTGGACAGCTCGCGGATCCCGGCCAGGCTCATCTCCAGCGTCCGCGGGATCGGCGTGGCCGACATCGCCAGGATGTCGACGTGCGCACGCAGCGCGGTGATGTGCTCCTTGTGCTCGACACCGAAGCGCTGCTCCTCGTCGACGATCACCAGTCCGAGGTCCTTCCAGCGGACCCCGCTCTGCAGCAACCGGTGGGTGCCGACCACCACGTCGACGGTGCCCTCGGCGAGCCCCTTGATCGTCTCGGTGGCCTCCGCGTTGTCGGTGAACCGGGACAGCCCCTTGACCGTGACCGGGAACGCCCGCATCCGGTCGGTGAAGGTCTGCAGGTGCTGGTTGGCCAGCAGCGTCGTCGGGACCAGGACGGCCACCTGCTTGCCGTCCTGCACGGCCTTGAACGCCGCCCGCACCGCGATCTCGGTCTTGCCGAAACCGACGTCGCCGGAGATGACCCGGTCCATCGGGACGGGCTGCTCCATGTCCCGCTTGACGTCGTTGATCGCCGACAGCTGGTCGGGGGTCTCGGTGTAGGGGAACGCGTCCTCGAGCTCGCGCTGCCACGGGGTGTCCCGGGCGAACGCGTGCCCGGGGCTGGACTTGCGGGCCGCGTAGAGCTGGACGAGCTGCGCGGCGATCTGGCGGACTGCGCGCCGGGCCTTGCTCTTGGTCTTCGCCCAGTCCCCGCCGCCCATCTTGTTCAGCGTGGGGGTCTCGCCACCGACGTAGCGGCTGATCTCGTCGAGCTGGTCGGTCGGCACGAACAACCGGTCGGCGGGCTGTCCGCGCTTGCTGGAGGCGTACTCCAGCACGAGGTACTCCCTGGTCGCGCCGCTGACCGTACGCTCGCGCATCTCCACGAACCGGCCGATGCCGTGCTGGGCGTGCACCACGTAGTCACCCGGTTTGAGCGTCTCCAGCTGCACGGAGTTGCGGCGTTTGCTGGCCAGCTTCGTCACCTCGCCGGTGCTCACCCGGTTGCCGGTGAGGTCGGACTCGGTGAGCACCACCAGCTTCTGGCCCGGGGCGACGAACCCGTCGGTCAGTCGGCCGGTGATGACGCTGACGATCCCCGGCTCCGGCGCGTCGGCCAGGCCCCCCTCGACCAGCCGGGCCGGCACGTCGGCCTCACCCAGCTGCTCCACGGCGCGCTGCGCGGTGCCCGCTCCGGCCAGCTGGAGCACGGCCGCACCACCGGCGGCGGTGTGCGCCCGCAGGTCGGCCAGCGCCCGAGGCAGCTCGCCCTTGTAGGACTCGACCGCGCGGAAACCCGGTCGCAGGACGCCGTCGACGGCCTCGATCCGGGCAGGCTGGTCGGCCTCGTCCGCGGTCTCGGTGTGGGTGGCGAAGGGGGTGAGGGTCCACCAGGGGCGCCCGGCGGCCCTCGCGGCCTCGGCCACCTCGTCCAGGTCCCGGTAGGCCGACGCTCCGACGTCGATGGGCGCTTTCGCCTCGCTGCCCGCCGCCGCCAGCCAGGACGCCTCGAGGAACTCCTGCCCGGTGCGCACCAGGTCGGCTGATCGCCGGCGGATCCGCTCGGGGTCGACCAGCAGAACGTGGCTCCCGGCCGGCATCAGGTCGGTGAGCAGGTCGAGGCGGCCCCCCGAATCAGCACCGCACAGCACCGGGATGAGCGACTCCATGCCCTCGCACGGGATGCCCTCGGCCAGCTTGCTGAGCACCTCGCCCAGCGAGGGGTTGTTCTGATGCGTCCGGGCCAGCTCGGCGGCCTTCGCGCGCACCTGGTCGGTGAGCAGCAGCTCCCGGCAGGGCGGCGCGTCCAGGCTCTCCACCTGCCCGATGGAACGCTGGTCGGCGACGGTGAACCCGCGCAGCTCGGAGACCTCGTCGCCCCAGAACTCCACCCGCACCGGGTGCTCGGCGGTCGGCGGGAAGACGTCCACGATCCCGCCGCGCACCGCGAACTCACCACGCCCGGTGACCATGTCCACCCGGGTGTAGGCCAACTCGACCAGCCGGTTGAGCAGGTCGTCGAACTCGCGGGTGTCGCCGACCTTCA
>Ga0310811_10010379_pt1 | contig 12031 bp, 10 predicted proteins | sample YCmetagenome_FD_207642 | JGI IMG/M metagenome (GOLD analysis project Ga0310811, IMG submission 207642) | Soil microbial communities from experimental microcosm in Duke University, North Carolina, United States - YC | ecosystem: Engineered > Artificial ecosystem > Soil microcosm > Unclassified ...
CGGCGGGCGGCCTCGCGGTGATCGGCCTGCAAGGCGGCCACTCGATGACCGTCGCCGGCTTTGCGCTCACGCTGTGCGCCGCATGCATGTGGGCGCTCGGCAATATCGTCACGAAGAAAGTCGGCAACGTCGATCTTGTCGGGCTGGTGGTGTGGGGCAGTTTGATCCCGCCGCTGCCGTTTTTCGCAGCGTCGTATCTGTTCGAAGGGCCGCAGCGGATTGTTGCCGCGCTGTCGGGCATCAGCGCGATGTCGATCTTCGCGATCGTGTATCTCGCGTTCATCGCGACGTTGATCGGTTACGGCTTGTGGAGTCGCCTGCTGTCGGGCTATCCGGCGAGCCAGGTCGCGCCGTTTTCGTTGCTGGTGCCGATCGTCGGGCTCGCGTCGGCGTCGCTCTTTCTCGATGAGCAGTTGACCATGGTGCAGATCGCCGGTGCGTTGCTGGTGATGGCTGGGCTCGCGGTGAACGTGTTTGGCGGCTGGGTCGTGCAGCGGATCATACCGGCGCGCTGAACGCCGCTCACGCGGACCCGCGCATCATGAAGAAACGGCCGCATCGAGCGGCCGCTTCTTCATTGCATCACCTCACCGTTGCACGCGAATGCATCACGTCATGCGGTTTTTCGCCAGCGGCGGATTCGCGGCGAAGTAACGTTTGATGCCGCTCATGATCGCGTCGGCCATCTTGTCGCGATACGCGTCGTCGTTCAGACGGCGCTCCTCATCCGGGTTGCTGATGAACGCGGTCTCCACGAGGATCGACGGAATGTCCGGCGCCTTCAGCACCGCGAAACCCGCCTGTTCGACCGAGCCCTTATGCAGCTTGTTGATCCCGCCGATTTCGTTCAGCACGAAGTTGCCGTAACGCATGGAATCGCGAATCTGCGCGGTAGTCGACATATCGAACAGCGTGCGGTTCACGGTGGCGTCGGCGGACTTGATGTTGATCCCGCCGATCTGATCCGACGAGTTTTCCTTGTTCGCCATCCAGCGTGCCGCCGCGCTCGACGCGCCATGCTCCGACAACGCGAACACCGACGAACCTTTCGCCTCCGGCGTGGTGAACGCGTCCGCGTGGATCGACACGAACAGGTCCGCGCCGACGCGGCGCGCCTTCTGCACGCGCACGTTCAGCGGCACGAAGAAGTCGGCGTCGCGCGTCATCATCGCGCGCATGTTCGGCTGCGCGTCGATCTTCGCGCGCAGCTTCTTCGCGATGTCGAGCGCGACGTGCTTCTCGTAGGTGCCAGAGCCCCCGATCGCGCCTGGGTCTTCGCCGCCGTGGCCCGGATCGATGGCGACGGTCAGCAGACGCACCGTGTTGCTCTTGCTGGATTTGGGCGTGCTGAACGCGTAGGTGTCGTCGCCGCCTGCGTCGTCGCTGTCCTGATTGCGCGCGGTGCTATTGCTACTGTTGCCACCTTTGTTGCGCGCGAGCGCGGTGGGCGGCGCGAGCGGCGCAGCCGGCTTGCCGGCGATGATGGGCGCGCTGGGCGCGGGTGCGACATGCACCGGCGCACGCGGCGCGGTGTTGCTGCTGCCGCCGCCATTCTGCGCATAGCGGTCGAAGAATGCTTCGCTATTGTCGGCGATCGGCGGCGTCGTGCCCGGGCCGCTCAGCGTAGCGGGCGGCACGCCGTTTTCTTCGTTCAGCGTTTGCTGCTTGTGCTCCGTTTGCGCGAGCAGGTCCATCAGCGGATCGGGCGCGACCGCCGGATACAGGTCGAACACCAGCCGGTACTTGTATGCGCCGACCGGCGGCAGCGTGAACACCTGCGGCTTCACCGAACCCTTCAGGTCGAACACCATGCGCACCACGTGCGGCTGATATTGACCGACCCGCACCGAGGAAATCTGCGGATCGTTCGGCGTGATCTTCGACACCAGATCCTTCAGCGCCTGATCCAGATCGAGGCCGCTCAGGTCGACCACCAGCCGGTCCGGTCCCTGCAACAGCTGCTGTGCGTTCTGCAACGGCTGATCGGATTCGATCGTCACGCGCGTGTAGTCGCGCGCGGGCCACACCCGCACGCCGAGCACCGAGCTGGCCATCGCGAGACGCGGCGCGACGAGACCGAGCACGAGCGTCGATGCGCCTGCCCGCAGAATCTGCCGGCGCCGCCAGTTATGCGTTGCGGTGGCCGCCGATTCGATCGAGCGGAACGGTTTGATCAACATCTTTCGAGACATGCCTTTCCTGATTCGCTGTATGCCCGTGCGACGAGTACGCGGCCGTTGCCCTCGCTGTCCAGGTCGAGCGAGAAGACGAGATCCGGCACGCCGAGCAGACGCCCCGCGCGCTGCGGCCATTCGACGAGGCAGATCGCGCCGCTATCGAAGTATTCGCGAAAGCCCGCGTCGGCCCATTCGGCCGGATCGGTGAATCTGTACAGATCGAAGTGATAGAGCGCGAGTTCCCCTGCGGGCCGCTCGAGCACATACGGTTCGACGAGTGTGTAAGTGGGACTGCGCACGCGGCCGGTATGGCCGAGGCCGCGCAAGGTGGCGCGCACGAGCGTGGTCTTGCCCGCGCCGAGGTCGCCGACGAGTTGTACCTGCAATCCGTGAAACGCGTTGCCGGTGGCGGCGATTGCCGCACGCACGCTTTCGATCGCCTGGGCGAAACGCTCGCCGAACGCGAGCGTGGCGGCTTCGTCCGCGAGCGCGAAAGAGCGTTCGAGCAGCGCTGCGGCGGGCGGTTGAATCGCGTGATCGGAATTGGCAGGCATTCTCGTAAAATGGCGTGATGAACCGAAGTCCGGAGTCCCCTGTTTCCAGCACGCCTGCATCTGTCGACGCCGCGCGTGCCGAGCGTCATTTCGATGAAGCGGCGCTGAATGCGCTCGCGCTGAACATCAAAACCTGGGGCCGTGAACTGGGTTTCGGAGCGATCGGCATTAGCGACACCGATCTCTCCGCGGCCGAAGCGCCGCTTGCAGCGTGGCTGGAAGCGGGGTGCCACGGCGAGATGGATTATATGGCGAAACACGGGATGAAACGCGCGCGGCCGGCCGAGCTTGTGGCCGGCACGCTACGCGTGATTACCGCGCGCATCGCCTATTTGCCTTTCGAAACGCTGAGCGGTGCCGCCGATCAACGCACCACGCAGGACGGCCCGCTCGCGCGCGAGTGGCGCGCAGCCGAGCATGCGCGGCTCGCGGACCCATCGGCGGCGGTGGTGTCGATCTATGCGCGAGGCCGCGACTATCACAAGGTGATGCGTAACCGTTTGCAACATTTGGCCGAGAAAATCGAAGCCGAGATCGGTGTGTTCGGCCATCGTGTATTTACCGATTCGGCGCCGGTGCTGGAAGTAGAACTTGCGCAGAAGGCCGGCATCGGCTGGCGCGGCAAGCACACGCTGCTGCTGCAACGCGATGCGGGCTCGCTGTTTTTCCTCGGCGAAATCTATGTCGACGTGCCGTTGCCGACCGACGCTGAAACCTTGCCCGAAGTGGCGCCCGAAACGCCGGGCTCGCATTGCGGCAGTTGCACGCGCTGCATCGGTGCGTGTCCGACCGGGGCGATCGTCGCGCCTTACAAGGTGGATGCGCGGCTGTGCATCTCGTATCTCACGATCGAACTGAAAGGCAGTATTCCCCTGGAAATGCGGCCGCTGATCGGCAATCGTGTGTATGGCTGCGACGATTGCCAGCTCGCGTGTCCATGGAACAAGTTCGCACAGGCCGCGCCGGTCGCCGATTTCGATGTGCGGCATGGGCTCGACCGTGCGTCGCTGGTCGAGTTGTTTGCCTGGAGCGCGGACGAGTTCGACACGCGTATGCAGGGCAGTGCGATTCGCCGCATCGGCTATGAGAGCTGGCTGCGCAATCTCGCGGTGGGAATGGGCAACGCGCTGCGCGCTGCGTCGGGAAGCTTGAGCGCCGATGCTCGTGAGGCGATCGTGCGCGCGTTGCGGCAGCGCGCCGACGACCCGTCCGCCGTGGTTCGCGAGCATGTGGAATGGGCGTTGGAAGCGGCGTAGAGTAGCGGCAATCCGGCGCGCTGTGATTGTTGAAAGCGGTTTGTGCGGCGCAGTTTGCGTGCAGCCTCGGCGCCCGCATGCAAGTACGCGAGGTTGCAATCCGGCACGCCGCATCAGTGAGGGGCAGGCAATCATGTTCAACGCAGTGATTGATGCGCCGTTCGGCAAGGTCGGCATTCGTGTCGCCGGGGCGACCGTGCGCGAGATCGTCTATCTGCCGGACTCAGTGCAAAACGTCGCGCCCGACACGCCGTTGGCGTATCAGGCCGTCGAGCAGATCGAGCGTTATTTCGAGTGCGCATCGGCGAAGTTCGAGCTGCCGCTGGCGCTGGTTGGCACCGCGTTTCAGCGACGCGTCTGGCAGGCGCTCCGCGAGATTCCGCCCGGCGTCGTACTGACCTACGGGCAGTTGGCGAAGCAGTTGGGCAGCGTGCCGCGCGCGGTCGGCCAGGCGTGCGGCGCGAATGACTTTCCGATTGTGATTCCGTGTCACCGCGTGGTGAGTTCGAGCGGCATCGGCGGGTTCGCGCATCACGCCGAAGAGGGCTTTTTCCGCAACGTCAAGCGCTGGCTGCTGGCGCATGAAGGCATTCCATACACATGAGCGATATCACTGCTGACGGCGCGAGCGTCGCGTCGTCATCATCACCCGAGTTTGTGACGAGCCAGGCGTCGATCGACGCGTTCTGCGACGCGCTGTGGCTCGAACACGGCCTGTCGCGCAACACGCTCGATGCGTATCGCCGCGATCTGCGGCTGTTCTGCGAATGGCTCGCGGCGAGGCGCAACGCGTCGCTCGACAACGTCAGCGAGGCCGATCTCAACGCCTATAGCGCCGCGCGGCACAAAGACAAGTCGACCTCGGCGAACCGGCGGCTCTCGGTGTTTCGCCGCTATTACGCGTGGGCGGTGCGCGAGCATCGCGCGACAGTCGATCCGACACTGCGCATCCGTTCGGCCAGGCAACCACCGCGCTTTCCGTCGACGCTCAGCGAAGCGCAGGTCGAAGCACTGCTCGGCGCGCCCGACATCGATACGCCGCGGGGTCTGCGCGATCGCACGATGGTGGAGTTGATGTACGCGAGCGGCTTGCGCGTCACTGAACTCGTCACGCTGAAGACGGTGGAAGTGGGGCTGAACGAAGGTGTGGTACGCGTGATGGGGAAGGGCTCGAAAGAGCGCCTGATTCCGTTCGGCGAAGAGGCGCACGGGTGGATCGAACGCTATCTGCGCGACGCGCGGCCCGCGCTGCTCGGCGCACGCGCGGCGGATGCGCTATTCGTGACGAGCCGCGCTGAAGGCATGACGCGCCAGCAGTTCTGGAACATCATCAAGCGGCACGCGGCGGCGGCCGGCGTGCATGCGCCGTTGTCGCCGCATACGTTGCGGCACGCGTTCGCCACGCATCTGCTCAATCACGGCGCCGACTTGCGCGTGGTGCAACTGCTGCTCGGCCACACCGATATTTCGACCACGCAGATCTACACGCACGTGGCCCGCGAACGCTTGAAGTCGCTGCATGCGGTGCACCATCCGCGCGGCTGATGCCCGCTTGCCTTTGGCTCGTGCGCGCCGCCCGTTGTATCGAAGTCAGATGAACTCGCGCAACCGATGCTTGAGAATCTTGCCGGTCGACGCAGCCGGCAGCGCGGCGAGCACCTTCAATTCAGCGGGCCGCTTGTACGGCGCGAGACGCTCGCCGCACCACGCGATCAATTCAGCGGGCGTCACGTTCGCTCCCGCGATCAATTCGACGAAGGCGATCACTTCCTCGTTGCCCTCGACCGCACGTCCAATCACCGCCGACTGCACGACCTGCGGATGCGCGTTCAGCACATGTTCGACCTCGGCCGGATAGACATTGAACCCCGAGCGGATGATCAACTCCTTGCTGCGCCCGACGATATGCAACGCACCGTCCGCGTCCTGCCGCGCGAGATCGCCGGTCTTGAGCCAGCCGTCTTCGGTCACGGCCGCGCGAGTCTGCTCCGGGCTGCGGTAGTAGCCAAGCATCACGTTCGGCCCGCGCACCCATAGCTCGCCGATTTCGCCCGGCGCGGCATCCACGCCGTCGAGTCCAACGAACCTCACTTCGACACCCGGAATGACCTCGCCGACCGAGCAGTCGCTGCGCGGCGCGTCGAGCATCGTGTGCGAGATGGTCGGGCTGCTCTCGGTCATCCCATAGCCGTTGTGCAGCGGTAGACCGTAGACGGCTTCGACCTGCGCTTTCAGCGCGGCGTCGAGCGGCGAGCCGCCCGAATAAGCGAAGCGAAGATGCGGCGCGGACCACGAAAGCCCCTGCGTCTGCAGATGTTCGAGCAGTTTGGCGTGCATGGCCGGTACGCCCTGGAAGATCGACACGCGTTCGTCGGCGAGTGCGCGGCGCACGGCTTGCGGCGCGAAGCGCGGCGCCAGGCGCAAGGTCGCGCCTGCGTGCAGGCTGCCCAGACAGACCGAAGCGAAGCCGTACACGTGCGAGATCGGCAGCACCGCATACACCACGTCGTCGGGTCCGACCTTGCGCAGGCGGCTGGAGACCGCCGCGATGTACAGCAGATTGCGATGCGACAGCATCACGCCTTTCGGTGCGCCGGTGGTGCCGGTGGTGTAAATCAGCGCGGCGCATTGGCGGTCGTTCGCGACTTCGACCGGTTCGGCTTGCGCCGCACTGTCCACCGTGTACGACCATGCGCCGATGTCCGGCGTGATGGACGGCGCGCCCATCGCTTGATGGCGCTCGGCATGCTGCCGCGCATCGATGGAGCTTTCCACCGCATAGGCGACCACGCGAGGCTGCGCGTGGGCGCGAATCGAGTCGAGTTCGGCCGCGGACAGCCGCGCGTTCGACACCAGCGCCCACGCGTCGAGCCGCGCGGTCGCGAACAGCAGCACGATCTGCGCGATGCTGTTCTCCGCGACGATCATCACGCGATCGCCACCGCGCACGCCCCACTGGCGCAACAGGGCGGTGACGGCGTCGACGGCTTGCAGCAGTTGCGCGCTGGTCAGGCGGCGCGCATCCTCGATCAACGCGATGTGCTGTGGATCGCGCGCGGCGGCGAGCGCTGGAATCTCGGCAATGCGCGCGGGTAGCGCGGCCAGCAGCGCGGGAATGTCGATCGTGGAACGGATGGATGAAACGGGATTCAACGCTGTCTCCTGAAAACGATTCGGTGCGCGGCATGTCGCGCTGCAATATTTTCGAACGATCGTGCCACACCCGCGGGACCCGCACAATCGGCCGTTCGGCAAATAGCCGTTGTGCAAACTCGCCATTACAATGCGCCGATGAGCAAATCCAGACACGTCTCCGAAACGCCCGCCACGCAGTTTCTGCGCCGTCATGGCGTCACGTTCGGCGAGCACCCTTACGATTACGTCGAGCACGGCGGCACCGGCGAATCGGCGCGCCAGCTCGGCGTGGACGAACATCATGTCGTGAAGACCCTCGTGATGGAAGACGAGCACGCGAAGCCGCTGATCGTGCTGATGCACGGCGATCGTACCGTCAGCACCAAGAACCTCGCGCGGCAGATCGGCGCGAAGCGCGTCGAGCCGTGCAAGCCCGAGGTGGCGAACCGGCATTCCGGCTATCTGATCGGCGGCACGTCGCCGTTCGGCACGCGCAAGCCGATGCCGGTCTACGTCGAGTCGACCATTCTCGAGATGGACCGGATCTGGCTGAACGGCGGTCGGCGTGGTTTTCTGGTCAGCATCGAGCCGAAGGTGCTGACCGAAATGCTGGCGGCGCAGGCGGTGCAGTGCGCGAGCGTCGATTGACGTTTGCGCCAATGTTCTCCGGGCGGGCGCGTTCGGTAGAATGTGCGCCGCTTCGTTTCGAGTTGCATTCCCCGTTGTGTTCCCTGTTGCGGTTGGGGTGTCGAGTTTCAGACCGCGGTTCCTTATAAGAGTCCCAGATGCAAAACCTGATCGCTGCTGTCGTTGCCTATCTGATCGGTTCGGTGTCGTTCGCCGTGATCGTGAGCGCCGCGATGGGCCTCGACGACCCGCGCTCGTACGGTTCGGGCAACCCGGGTGCCACCAACGTGCTGCGCAGCGGCAGCAAGAAGGCGGCGATTCTCACGCTGATCGGCGACGCCTTCAAGGGCTGGCTGCCGGTGTGGTTCGTCGTGCAGTTCGGCGCGCGTTACGGGCTCGACGATACGTCGGTGGCGCTCGTGTCGGTTGCCGTGTTTCTCGGCCACCTGTATCCGGTTTTCTTCCGTTTCAAGGGCGGCAAAGGCGTCGCGACCGCGGCGGGCGTGCTGCTCGCGATCAATCCGACGCTCGGCGTCGCGACCCTGCTGACCTGGCTGATCGTCGCGTTCTTCACGCGTTATTCGTCGCTGGCGGCGCTGGCTGCGGCGGTGTTCGCGCCGCTCTTCTATGCGTTCCTGTTCGGGCCGCGTGTCATCGCGCTGGCAATCGTCGTGATGAGTTCGTTGCTGGTGTGGCGTCATCGCGGCAACATCGCGAAGCTGATGCGCGGACAGGAGAGCCGGATCGGGGAGAAGAAGAAGGCGGCCAGTCCGACGGCGGGGAATGATCTTTGAGGTTTCGGGGCTTTGAGGCTTCGCGTTTTTGAAACTTGAGGCCTTGGGATTTTTAGGCGCGGCGCGCCGCGTATGGACGAGCCGGGCTCCATGCGAATGCGGTTTGCTCGCATCAGTAGCAAATGCTGCGCGGGCGGCGCGCCGGAATACGAGAGTCAGATCCGCAAGGGTGAGACACCATCGGGGGCTCGCCGCAAGCAGCGGGTGCTTCCTCGGCGGCGCGCTGGCAACGTGAGACCGGCGCGGGTTCCTACCGAACCTCGCGCGGGCCTCGGCGTGTTTTTACGGTTGAGCCGCTACCCGTTTCGTCGGGCGCGCGCCTGGGCCGCGCCCCCGGCCTCAGTCGCGGAAGTTGTTGAAGTCGAGCGGCGTATCGGTCACGTCCTTGCGTAGCATCGCGATCACGCTTTGCAGATCGTCGCGTTTGCCGCCGGTGATGCGCACAGCGTCGCCCTGAATGCTCGCCTGGACCTTGATCTTGCTGTCCTTCACGAGGCGCACGATTTTCTTCGACAGGTCGCCGGACACGCCCTTCTTGATCTTGATGACCTGCTTGACCTTGTCGCCGCCAATCTTCTCGATCTTGCCGTAGTCGAGAAAGCGCACGTCCACGTTGCGCTTGGCCATTTTCGACAGCAGCACGTCTTTCACCTGGCCGAGCTTGAAGTCGTCGTCGGCGTAAGCGGTGATTTCGTTTTCCTTATGTTCGACGCGCGCGTCCGACCCTTTGAAGTCGAAGCGCGTGGAAATTTCCTTGTTGGACTGCTCGATCGCGTTCTTGACTTCGATCATGTTCGCTTCGCAGACGACGTCAAACGATGGCATTGCATTCTCCCAATAGTGCTGCGGTGCGTGACGCTGCCGGTCGGCTGCGCACGGGGCACTCGCTATAATCACGGACCGGACGTCATTTTACCGACGCCGCTCCCTTTTGCCCAAGGCCGCCGCGCATTGTCGCGCGGCCCGGGCTCGATCTGCTCTTATTCCTTCATTCGCCGTTTCATTGCTCTGATTCCGATGTCCCAATCCGATTCCGCCGCGTTCATTACCGGCTATCCGCTGAAGGCGCACAACACTTTCGGCTTCGACGTGCGTGCGCAGTTTGCGTGCCGGATCGAGCGTGAAGAGCAATTGATGGCCGCGGTGCGCGATTCGCGCGCGGCCGGGCTGCCGCGTCTAGTGCTGGGCGGCGGCAGCAATGTCGTGCTGACCGGCGATTTCGCCGGGCTGGTGCTGCTGGTGGCGTTGCGGGGGCGCCGCTTGGTGCGCGAGGACGACGACGCATGGTACGTCGAAGCGGCCGGCGGCGAACCGTGGCACGAGTTCGTCGCGTGGACGTTGTCGCAAGGGCTGCCCGGCCTGGAGAACCTTGCGCTGATTCCAGGCACGGTGGGCGCCGCGCCGATCCAGAACATCGGCGCGTATGGGTTGGAAATGTGCGAGCGGTTCGCATCACTGCGCGCGGTGGAGCTGGCCACGGGCGAGGTGGTCGAACTCGACGCGCAGGCTTGCGGCTTCGGTTACCGCGACAGTTTCTTCAAGCGGGAAGGGCGTGACCGGTTCGTAATCACGTCGGTGACGTTCCGTTTGCCAAAGGTTTGGCAGCCGCGCGCCGGTTATGCGGATCTGGCGCGTGAGCTGGCCGCTGCCGGCTATGCCAGTCAGGCCGCCAAGCCGCCGACCGCGCAGGCCATCTTAGAGGCGGTGGTGGCGGTGCGGCGCGCGAAGCTGCCCGACCCGCTGCAACTCGGCAACGCCGGGAGCTTCTTCAAGAATCCGGTGGTCGATGCGGCGCAATTCGATGCGTTAAGGCGCAAGGAGCCGGATGTCGTGTCCTACCTTCAGCCGGACGGCAGGGTGAAGCTCGCCGCGGGCTGGCTGATCGATCGGTGCGGCTGGAAAGGCCGTGCGATGGGCGCGGCGGGCGTGCATGAGAGGCAGGCGCTGGTGCTGGTGAATCGCGGTGGAGCGAGCGGCGCGGAGGTGTTGGCGCTCGCCGGGGCAATCCGGCGCGACGTGTCGGCGCGATTCGGCGTGGAGTTGGAGGTGGAGCCGGTTTGTTTGTGAGCGCGGTCGGCCGAGCTGAACGACTGGCGTAAGGAAGTGAGACGCTGAAAGTGAAAAAAGGGCGCCGGGAGTTTTCTCCCGGCGCCCTTTTTTGTCTACGTGTGGACTGTGGTTTTGCTACGTTTTCGCTCAGGTCGCGCCTCGTGGCGCCTGACTTCGATTACACGAAGTCAGCCTTCACTGAAACGCCCACTATCAGCCGCGCTGACGGCGAGCGTTCTCCGCAATCCGCATCCGCAGCGCGTTCAGCTTGATGAATCCGCCGGCGTCCGCCTGGTTGTATGCGCCGCCGTCGTCGTCGAACGTGGCGATGGTCTTGTCGAACAACGTTTCCTTCGAATCGCGCGCGACCACCGACACGCTGCCCTTGTACAGCTTCACACGCACCCAGCCGTTGACCTTCTCCTGCGTGTGGTCGATCAGCACCTGGATTGCGCGGCGCTCCGGACTCCACCAGTAGCCGTTGTAAATCAGCGCCGCGTAACGGGCCATCAGGTCGTCTTTCAGGTGCGCCACTTCACGGTCGAGCGTGATCGACTCGATGCCGCGGTGTGCCTTGAGCATGATCGTGCCGCCCGGCGTTTCATAGCAGCCGCGCGACTTCATGCCGACGTAACGGTTTTCCACCAGATCCAGACGGCCGATGCCGTGCTTGCCGCCCAGGCGGTTCAGCTCGGTCAGCATTTCCGCCGCCGACAGGCGCTTGCCGTTGATCGCGACCGGATCGCCGTGCTCGTACTCGATGTCGAGGTATTCAGCCTGATCCGGCGCCTGTTCCGGCGACACGGTCCAGCGCCACATATCGGCTTCGGCTTCCGCCTTCGGGTCTTCCAGGTGACGGCCTTCGAACGAGATATGCAGCAGGTTCGCGTCCATCGAATATGGTGCGCCGCCTTGCTTGTGCTTCATTTCGATCGGAATACCGGCCTTTTCCGCGTACGTGAGCAGCTTTTCGCGCGACAGCAGATCCCACTCACGCCACGGTGCGATCACCTTGATGCCCGGCTCCAGCGCGTAATAACCGAGTTCGAAGCGAACCTGGTCGTTGCCCTTGCCGGTGGCGCCGTGCGACACCGCTTGCGCGCCAGTGGCGCGGGCGATCTCGATCTGACGCTTGGCGATCAGCGGACGCGCGATCGACGTGCCCAGCAGGTACTCGCCTTCATAGATCGTGTTGGCGCGAAACATCGGGAACACGAAGTCGCGCACGAATTCTTCGCGCAGGTCTTCGATGAAAATGTTTTCCTGCTTGATGCCGAGTTGCAGGGCTTTCTTGCGCGCCGGCTCCAGCTCCTCGCCCTGGCCGATGTCGGCCGTGAACGTGACGACTTCGGCGTCGTAATTGTCCTGCAACCACTTCAGGATGACGGAGGTGTCGAGGCCGCCCGAATAGGCGAGCACGACTTTCTTGATATCGCTCA
>Ga0310811_10010381_pt1 | contig 12028 bp, 10 predicted proteins | sample YCmetagenome_FD_207642 | JGI IMG/M metagenome (GOLD analysis project Ga0310811, IMG submission 207642) | Soil microbial communities from experimental microcosm in Duke University, North Carolina, United States - YC | ecosystem: Engineered > Artificial ecosystem > Soil microcosm > Unclassified ...
ACACGGTTGATCTTGAGTTGGTCGAACTCCTGCCAGTTGGCCAGCTCCACCGAGGTATAGACGAGCGGTGCCTTCACCAGATCGTGCAGCGCGGCTTTCTGCGGGTCGGGCAGTTCGGTCACGATATAGGGGATCATCATGTTCCAGCTGGCCATGATTACCTGTTTGGCGCGGACCGTCTTCAGGTCCATGCCGGTGACGTAGGTCACCTGCACCTCGCGCGCCGTGTCGGGCGATCCGAGATGGTGCACGGCCAGCGCGATCGACGAGAGGCGGATGCGGACGGCATGGTCCGGCCGATCGAGCTGGCTGTAATCGGCCTGCGCCAGCACGCTGTCGGCGGCATCCTTGCCGGGCAGCGCCTCGGGGATCAGTGAACGCACCAGCAGGCGCGCGATGGTGGCGTTGCCGTCCGGAAAATGGAGTGTGTAGCTACCGCCGGTCTGGGCATAGCCGTAGGGCGTGAAGCCCATCCGATCGATGCCGCCTTTCTCCAGCTTCAGTCCCTCGAAACCTGGGAAGCCCATGCCCCATGCATCGAGCGCTGTGATCGCATCGATCCCCACGCCCCACCAGCCCTGCGACCGCGGCTGGAAATAGGCGAGCGCCTGCGGATCGGCCTTGGCATAATCGGCCAGATAGGCCTTGTAGGAGATGCGGCTGAGCTTGTCCTTCATCTCGGCCGAGGAGAGGCCGGGCATCCACGCCCCGCCGCCGCTTTCGATCGCCGCGATGTTGCGCTTCGCCTCGTCGGAGAGCGGTGCCTTGGCGAGCAGATCCGGCCAGGGCGTCGCCTTGGTGCCGACCGCCAGATGATCCGCCCCGAAGGTCTGCTTGTCGAAGAAGATGCCGTGGCCGAGGCCGCGCGATCGATAGAAATCCTCTTTCTCGATACCCTTCATCGCCTCCACGTCGAGGCCGATCGCCTTGAGCAGCCCGTCCGCCTGCGGGCTGTAGGGGTAGGGGCTGTCGATGCCGAGCGTGCCGCCGTTGCAGAGCAGAGTGGGCGATCCGGCCGGGCGAAACTCGTTGCGCTTGGCATGGCCGCCGAAATCGTCGTGATTCTCGATGATCAGGATGCGCGCATCGGGCTTGGCCTGACGGAAGAAATGCGCCGCCGACAGGCCACTGATCCCGCCGCCCACGACGATCAGGTCGTATCGTTCCCCGGTATCGCCCGGATTGCCTTTGCCCGGATGTCCGCCGTCGCGCAGCACATGCGCTTGCTCGAACGCACCCGGATGCGATCCGCGCAGGCCCGTGCGGAGCGGGGGATAGGTGGCGGCGAGGTCGCTCGCCGAAGCGGCGGCGTTGCCGGCGGGCGAGCAGCCGGCCAGCATGCTCGCGGACGCGAGGCCGGCGGCGCCCACCGCCACGCCGTTCACGAAATCGCGCCGGGTGATGTCTCTCGCCATGTAAGCCCCCGCAGCCGGATACTGTCACGGACAATCTAAGATCACAGATTGAGACGAGTCAAACGCCGATCTTGGGTTCCGGAAGTTGGCACGCGCAGGTCAACCGTCTGTGGAAGGCATACTGCGTCTCAGCAACCTGATCTCGATGGCGGGGATGCCGTCGAACGGATCATCCGTGCCAACCTCGCGGATCAGGTCACCGGGCTGGAGGTGGAGGCGTGTCCCTTCCTGCATGGCGACGAACATGTGAGGCTGCTCGCCCTGCCACGGGGCCGGACGGATGGGCTGGGGGACGGCCACTTCCTGACGCCAATCGCGCGCCGTCGCCATGATGTTGAGAACGCGCATGGGCGAAGCGCCGGCGATCGCCGATATGGCCTCCTCGCCGTCGAAACGCAGGATCGTACCCGGCTCGATATCCACCCATCGCCCCGAGACCCGCAGGGCGCCGACGCCGGCCAGGCCAACGAGCGTTCGTTCAATGCCGGGAAAGCGCGAAAACGGGCCGTCCTGCGCGATCGTCGCCACGCTGATGCGCCAATCGAGGCCCTGATCGCCTGGCGGCGCGGAGAGGAGTTCCCGCGTCGTGCCACCGCCATTCTTCCACGGTGTGTCGGGCTGGTCGGCGACCCGTATGATCTGCACGTCATCCCCTTCGCCGCGCCAGCCTTCTTTCAGGCGTCGATCTCTTCCCCGTCCACCCGCGCCGCATTTTCCTGGATGAAGGCGAAACGGTGGGCGGCTTCCTTGCCCATCAGCCGATCGACCAGATCGCGCACCGCCGCCCGTTCCTCATATTCCTGCGGCAGCGTCACGCGGATCATGCCGCGAGTCTTCGGGTCCATGGTGGTTTCGCGCAGCTGCTGGGGGTTCATCTCACCGAGGCCCTTGAAGCGCGCGACCTCAACCTTCTTGCCCTTGAACGCGGTCGCCTCGATGCGGGCGCGATCCTCGTCGTCCTTGGCGTAGAGGCTCTTGGCGCCCGCCGTCAGCCGGTAGAGCGGCGGCTGGGCGAGGAAGAGGTGCCCCTTGCGCACCACGTCGGGCATCTCCTGGAAGAAGAATGTCATCAGCAGGGTGGCGATGTGGGCGCCGTCGACGTCGGCGTCGGTCATGATGACGATGCGTTCGTAGCGCAGTTGGGCAGCGTCGCAGCGTTCACGCGTGCCGCAGCCGAGCGCCTGGATCAGATCGGCGATTTCCTGGTTCGCCAATATCTTGGCGCTGTTCGCGGACGCGACGTTGAGGATCTTGCCGCGGATCGGCAGCACCGCCTGCATCTTGCGGTCGCGCGCCTGCTTGGCGGAGCCGCCGGCCGAATCGCCCTCGACGATGAACAGCTCGGTGCCTTCGGGCGAGTCCGACGCGCAGTCGGTCAGCTTGCCGGGAAGCCTGAGCTTCCGTCCCGAAGTCGCTGTTTTTCTTTTGACGTCGCGCTCCGCCTTGCGGCGCAGCCGCTCGTCCATGCGATCGAGCACGTAGCCGAGCAGCGCCTTGCCGCGATCGAGATTCTGGCCGAGGAAATGGTCGAAATGGTCGCGCACCGCGCCTTCCACCAGCCGCGCGGCATCGGGTGAGGTGAGGCGATCCTTGGTCTGGCTCTGGAACTGCGGATCGCGGATGAAGACCGATAGCATCAGCTCCGAACCGGTCATCACGTCCTCGGGCGCGATGTCCTTCGCTTTCTTGTTGCCGACCTGATCGGCGAAGGCGCGGATGCCCTTCACCAAAGCGGCGCGCAGGCCCTGTTCGTGGGTGCCACCGTCGGGCGTCGGGATGGTATTGCAGTAATAGCTGTACGATCCGTCGGAGAAGAGCGGCCACGCCACCGCCCATTCGGCCGATCCCATGCCGTCGGCGAAATCCTGCCGACCGGTGAAGAACTCGCTGGTCGCGCACTCGCGGCCGCCGACCTGCTCCTTGAGGTGATCGGAAAGGCCTCCGGGGAACTGGAACACCGCCTCGTGCGGGGTGTCGTCGGTCAGGATCGCGGGATCGCACTTCCAGCGGATCTCCACGCCGGCGAACAGATAGGCCTTGGATCGGGCGAGGCGGTAGAGGCGCTGCGGCTTGAACTTCAGCTCGCCGAATATCTCGACGTCGGGCACGAAGCTGACCGAGGTGCCGCGCCGGTTGGGCGCCGCCCCGACCTTCTCCAGCGCGCCTTGCGGATGCCCGCGCGAGAAGCGCTGCTGGTACAATTCCTTGTTGCGCGCGACCTCGACCACCGTCTCGACCGACAGCGCGTTGACGGCGCAGACGCCGACGCCGTGCAGGCCGCCCGACGTCTGGTAGGCGCCGCCGGAGAATTTGCCTCCGGAGTGGAGCATCGTGAAGATCACCTCGAGCGCCGATTTCCCCTTGTGGCGGGGATGCTCGTCGATCGGGATGCCGCGCCCGTTGTCGATCACGGTGAGGCGGTTGCCGGCCGAGAGCGTCACCTCGATGCGGGTGGCGTGGCCGGCGACGGCCTCGTCCATCGCATTGTCGATCACCTCGGCGGCGAGGTGATGGAGCGCCCGCTCGTCGGTGCCGCCGATATACATGCCGGGGCGGCGACGGATCGGCTCGAGGCCTTCGAGCACCTCGATCGAGGAGGCGTCATAGCCTTCGTTGGAGGAGCGGGGCGGGGGCGTGAAGAGATCGTCGTCGTTGGCCATCGTGTGCCAGCATAGACGGGCGAGGGTGCCCGCGCCAAGCGGCGTGTGCTCGGTCCGTTCCGGATGCGGTTTCCGACTTTCGGTTACCTGCCGCTCACCATGTCGCGCGCATCACCGGCGCGGGAGGTTCGATCATGTTCGTGAGGGATCAGGCGCCGGTCATCGGCAAGCTGGGGGTGGTCGTGGCGGCGGGTGCGGCCGGCATGGTGCTGGCCGCGTGGATGCGGCTGGCGAGCGGACCGCCGCCCGGATGGCCGCAGATCGTCGCGATCTGGCTCGCGGCGGGCGCGATGATCATCGTGCTGTGCCGCACGACGATGCCGGCGCAATTGCGCGGGCCGCTGGTGCTGGCGCTGATCGCGACGATGTTCTTCGGCGTCGCGCGGGGAGACATTTTCGGGGTCCATGCGGTCGGCGATCAGGTGGTGCAGGGCGTCGATCAGGCTTCGGCGGCGCGCGGTGCGATCGACAGCTATGCAACGGGCGTGGCGCCGACCCCGCAGGCGGGCGAGGGCGGCGCGGAAGTCGCACTGACGGCGGGCCGCAGCGGTGGTGGCGACTGGGCGCGCGACATCGATGCCGCCTGGCGGGACAGGATCGGTGGTGCCAGGGCGCGCGACATCCGCATCGAAGGCTGGGTGGACGAGGAGGGCGAGGCCGACGGGCTGACCCGGATCGCGGTCGACTGGGGTGTCACCCACGGCTTCGCGAGCGCACGGTGCGGGCAGACCAGCAGCGCCGGTCGCGATCGCGCGACGATGATCGATGCGGTGGCCGAGCCGATGGCACAGGCGGTGCAGCGCACGATGCGCGAGGGCAAGGCGAGCTGCCCATAAGAAAAGCCCCCGCCGTCCACCGGCAGGGGCTTTGGAAGATCAGCGCACGCGCGGGCCGCCATAGGGCAGCGGCGGCGGCGGGCGGCGGTCCCGGCGCGGCATCTGGGCCTGATAGGCCTGGCCGCAATGCTGGACGCAATAGGGGAAGCCGGGGTTCACCGGATCGCCGCAGAAGTGGAAATCCGGCTCGCCCGGATGGCCGAGCGGCCACTTGCAGATGCGATCGTTGAGTTCCAGCAGCGAGGTCTTGTCGGCGATCTCGGGCGCGGGCTTGGCCGGCACCAGACGGCGCGGCGGAGCCGGCGGGATCGGCGACTGCTGCTCGCCCGGCTGCTGGCGCTGGAAGCCGCCGGGACCGATCGAGCGATAGACCGGTTGATCGGCACGCGGCTCCGCAGGTGTCGGGGCGGCAGCCGCGGGGACCGGATCGGGACGGGGCGCCGGCGCGGGGCGCGGCTCGGGCGCGGCAGCGACCACCGGGCGCGGGCGAGGCGCCTCGACCTTTTCCACCTTCTCGACCTTCGGGGCGGGCGGCGGCGCGGCCTCCTTGGGCGCGGCCGGCGCGGGTGCCGCATCGTCATTGCCCTTCACGGGCGAGGGGCGGCTTTCGAGACCCAGGCGATGCGCCTTGCCGATCACCGCGTTGCGGCTGACGCCGCCCAGCTCATCGGCGATCTGGCTGGCGGTGAGGCCCTGTCCCCACAGGCTCTTGAGCTTGTCGATCCGCTCGTCCGTCCACGACATCGTTCGTTTCTTCTCCGTATCCCTTGCGGGGGCGGCACTGGAGGCTTAGGTCGCAGCCATGCTCGACCAGCCCCGCACTACCACGCAGCCCATGATCTCCCCCCCGGGCGTGCCCGTGATCAAACAGGTCAACTGGGGAGGATTGCGCACCCTCTATGTGAAGGAGGTGAGGCGCTTCTTCAAGGTCCAGCTGCAGACTGTGTGGGCACCGGCCGTCACGACGCTGCTTTATCTGGTGATCTTCACGGTCGCGCTGGGCGCGCGGGCGGCGGTTCCGGTGGGCGGCACGACCCGCCCCTTCGCCGATTTCATCGCGCCGGGCCTGATCGTGATGGGGATGATGACCAACGCCTTCGCCAATTCCAGCTTCTCGCTGCTGGTCGGCAAGCTGCAGGGCACGATCGTCGATTATCTGATGCCGCCGCTCTCCTCTTCGGAACTGCTCGCCGGCCTGTCGCTGGCGGCGGTGACGCGCGCCTTCCTCGTTGGCGGCGCGCTGTGGATCGCGATGCTGTGCTGGCCGGGCGTGCATGTCGCCATGGCCAATCCGCTGGCGGTGCTGTGGTTCGGCCTGATGGGCTCGCTGCTGCTCACCTTCCTGGGCGTGCTGACCTCGATCTGGGCGGAGAAGTTCGATCACGCCGCCGCCGTCACCAATTTCGTGGTGCAGCCGCTGGCGCTGCTCTCCGGTACCTTCTACTCGGTCGACAAGCTGGCGCCGACGTTCCGGATGGTCAGCCACTTCAACCCGATCTTCTACGTGATCTCGGGCTTCCGCTATGGCTTCCTGGGCGTCGCCGATTCGCCGGTGGCGTTCGGGGCGGGCCTGCTGCTCGTCATCAACATCGCGATGGGAGCGCTCTGCTATACGCTGCTGCGCCGGGGCTGGAAGATCAAGAACTGACCGGCGCGCGTCAGGGGCAGGATGCCAGCGCGCTAGGGTGGGCGCGCAACGCCGAGCCCGTCAGGATGCGTATGGCGGACCCGGACTGTTCCTGAAGCACCCACAGGCAGAAGGGCGGGTAGTGGCCCCGCGGCGTGTTCTTCAGCAGCGTCTGGTAGTCCGCATCGGTGATCTGGACCCGCGTTTCCCCGGCGTTGAACGGATCGATGGAGGCGTATTTCGCCATCCCGCGACCGGCTTTCTCGAAAGAATCGACGTCGTAGGGTTTTGGCGTGCCAACCGGCGCGCGCCAGTCGAAGGCGTAGAGATCCGCGAGGCGCCACGCGAAATGCCCGCCGATCGCGCCGTTGAGCGGGGCGAAGATGAGCGAGAAGACGATGAAGGCGCCGATGCTGCCCCGCCAGCCGGGGCGACGCGGCGACATGCGGGTGAGGACAAAGAAACAGGCGCCGATCGCAAGGCCGGTCAGCACGCCGATCGCGATCCCGATATCCCGCACGGCCGGCGAAATGGGCGTGATGAGCACGGTGCGCGTCGTGTTGATGTCGATGACCGCGAGGGGAAGCGGGGCCATCAGCGCGAGCATGGCGATGTTGATCCGCCTCGGCGCGCCCGCCCGCCCGAAATAGGCATCCCCGAGTGTCGTCGCTTTCGCCATCGCCCGGACCATGCCGATCGCCGGTAAACGCCCCGTTACCCCCGGATCCGGCGGGGTTGTCGGATGTCGATCGCTCCAGTAAGGAGCCTTCCCGAGACAGGCGGCCCCACGGTCGCCTTTTTGCTTTCCCGGAGCTGTTCTCCACAACGACAAGAAGGAGTGCTTTGCCATGACGATCACGCCCCTCATGCCCGTTTATCCGCGGTGTGGCGTGCGTCCGGTCCGAGGCGAGGGCGCCTATCTGTTCGGCGAGAATGGCGAGCGGTATCTCGATTTCGCTAGCGGCATCGCGGTAAACCTGCTCGGCCACGGCCACCCCGCCTTCACCAAGGCGGTGCAGGATCAGGTGGCGACGCTGATGCACGTTTCCAACCTCTACGGCTCGCCGCAGGGTGAGGCGTTCGCCCAGCGGCTGGTGGACAACACCTTCGCCGACACGGTGTTCTTCACCAATTCGGGTGCGGAGGCGGTGGAGTGCGCGATCAAGACCGCGCGCCGCTATCATTTCGCCAAGGGCAATCCGCACAAGAACACGCTGATCTGCTTCAACAACGCCTTCCACGGGCGGACGCTGGGCGCGATCTCGGCGACCAATCAGGAGAAGATGCGCGACGGCTTCGAGCCGCTGCTGCCGGGCTTCAAATATGCGCCGTTCGACGATCTCGAGGCGGCGCTGGCGCTGGTCGACGACAACACCGCCGGCTTCCTGGTCGAGCCGGTGCAGGGCGAGGGCGGCATCCGCCCGGCCTCCAAGGAGTTCCTGCAGGGCCTGCGTAAGATCTGCGACGAGCGCGACCTGATGCTGGTGCTGGATGAGGTGCAATGCGGCGTCGCGCGCACCGGGACGCTCTACGCGCACGAGCAGTACGGCATCGTGCCGGACATCATGGCGTCGGCCAAGGGCATTGGCGGCGGCTTCCCGTTCGGCGCCTGCCTCGCCACCGAGAAGGCGGCGGTCGGCATGGTGATCGGCACCCACGGTTCCACCTATGGCGGCAACCCGCTGGCAATGGCGGCGGGCCAGGCCGTGTTCGACGTGATCCTGCAGCCGGGCTTCATGGAGCAGGTGAAGGCCACCGGTGAGCGCCTGCGCGCCACGCTGGAGCAGCTGATCCCGAACCACGATCATCTGTTCGAGAGTGTGCGCGGCATGGGCCTGATGCTCGGCGTCAAGATGAAGTCGGACAGCCGCGCCTTCGTGGCGCACGCCCGCGACAGGCATGGGCTGCTGCTGGTCGCGGCGGGCGACAATGTCGTGCGCGTGCTGCCGCCGCTGATCATCGAGCAGAACCATATCGACGAGTTTGCCGGGCTGATGTCCGAAGCGGCCCGGAGCTATACGCCGCCGGCCTGAGGCCGGCACACACATGACCCGTTCGTCCCGAGCATCGTCGAAGGACGGGCAGCAGATGCTGCGCTTGAAGCCCGTCCTTCGACAGGTTCGGGACGAACGGGGTGTCTGGATAGAGGCTGAAACGCCATGACCATCCGCCATTTCCTCGATTTGTCCGATGCCGGCACCGCCGCGATTGCCGCGATGCTGGCCGATGCCAAGGCCCGCAAGGCCGCCCGCGCCGCAAGCCCCAAGGGCGCCGCCGATCCCGATCGCCCGCTCGAAGGCCGCACGCTGGCGATGATCTTCGAGAAGAACTCGACCCGCACCCGTGTGTCATTCGACATGGCGATGCGCCAGCTCGGCGGCACGACGCTGATCCTCGACGCCGGCACCACCCAGCTCGGCCGAGGCGAGACGGTTGCGGACACGGCGCGCGTGCTCAGCCGCATGGTCGATGCGATCATGATCCGCACCGACGATCACGCTAAGATCGTCGAGATGGCGCGCCACGCCACGGTGCCGGTGATCAACGGCCTGACCGACGCCAGCCACCCCTGCCAGATCATGGCCGACATGCAGACCGTGATCGAGCGGCGCGGGACGCTCGCCGGATCCAAGTGGGCTTGGCTGGGCGACGGCAACAATGTGCTCCATTCGATCGTCGAGGCGGGGAGCCTGATGGGCTTCGAGGTCGTCGCGGCTTGTCCCGAGGGCTACGATCCCGATCCCGACGTGATCGGCACCGCCATCAACCGTGGCGGCAAGGTGACGCTGACCCGCGATGCGGCCGAGGCGGTGGCGGGCGCGGACATAGTTGTCACCGACACCTGGATCTCGATGGGTCAGAGGCATGCCGAGGCGAAGCTCGCCGCGATGATGCCCTATCAGGTCACCACCGAACTGATGGCTGGCGCCAAGCCCAACGCCACCTTCCTCCACTGCCTTCCCGCGCATCGCGGCGAGGAGGTGGTGGACGCGGTGATCGACGGCCCGCAGTCCGCGATCTGGGACGAGGCGGAGAACCGGCTCCACGCCCAGAAGTCCGTGCTGCTCTGGTGCTTCGGGAAGCTGTAAGTGGACATTCCGGCCCGCGCTTCCAATATCCGCTCCAACTTCCCTTAACCCGTTCGTCCTGAGCGAGGTCGAAGGACGTGCTGCAGGCGTTGCGCTTGAGGCACGCACTTCGCCAGGCTCAGTGCGAACGGAGCGGGGTATTGGGATACGACGAAATGACCACCGAAACCGCCACGCTCGATACCGCGCTCGGCTTCACCATTGCGTCGCGCCACGCGCGCGGCCGCCTGGTGCGGCTGGGGCCGGCGCTCGACACCATCCTCGCCGCCCACGCCTACCCGCCCGCGCTAGCCAAGATGCTGGCCGAGGCGCTGGTGCTCGCCGCCCTGCTGGGTTCGACGCTCAAGAACGAGGTGGGCCAGCTCACCCTGCAGGCGCAGACGCAGGGCGGTGCCGTCGACCTGCTCGTCGCTGATTATAAGGGCGGCGAGATGCGCGGGTATCTCCGCTTCGATGCCGACAAGGTGGCGGAGATGCCGGCCGAGCCGTCGCTGTTCGCGCTGTTCGGCAAGGGCTACCTGGCGATCACCTTCGACCAGGAGACCACCGGCGAGCGCTATCAGGGCATCGTCCCGCTGGAGGGCGGGTCGCTGGCCGACGCCGCGCAGCATTATTTCGCCCAGTCCGAGCAGATCCCCAGCCTCGTGCGCGTCGCGGTGAGGACTCGCGAGGACGGCACGCATGTCGCCGGCGGCATCCTGATCCAGCATCTGCCCGAAGGCGAGGAAGGGCGCGAGCGGCTGCACACCAAGCTCGATCATCCCGAATGGCAGCATGTCGAGGCGCTGGCTAGCACGGCGCAGGCCGATGAACTGACCGACATCGGCCTCGGCCTCGACCAGTTGCTCTGGCGGCTGTTCCACGAGGAGGAGGAGGTGCGCATCCTGCCGGTCGCCTCGCTGTCGCGCGGCTGCCGCTGTTCGCCCGATCACATCCAGGCGGTGATCGCCCGCTTCCCGCCCGAGGAGCGCGCGCAGATGGCGGACGAGAATGGCCTCGTCCACGTCGATTGCGAATTCTGCGCGAAGAGCTTCCCGGTCGCGCTGCCGGCGCATTAAGCCGGCATCAAGCTGTATCGTCGTATATGGCTTGCGTGCCCCGAGGATGGCGGGGCGCTCAAGTCTCCCTGATGCCCGGAGTACGGGCGAAACTGGGCCGCTCGCGAACCGGGCGGCCCGTCTTTTGGGCGCTTGCCCCCGCACGGGCACGGGAGTAGCGCTGGCGAACATGACAGATACCAACAGCAACGGCGCGCGCCGGGCGGTCGTCCTGCTTTCGGGCGGGCTCGATTCGATGGTGACCGCCGCCATCGCAAAGGAGCAGGGCTACAAGCTGCTCGCGCTCACGGTGAATTACAATCAGCGCCATCTGGTCGAGCTGGCCTCCGCGCGCCGCATCGCCGCCGCGCTGGAGGCCGATCGCCACATCGTGCTGCCGATCGACCTGCGGGCCTTCGGCGGCTCCTCGCTCACCGACGATATCGACGTGCCGAAAGAGGGTGTGCAGCCGGGCATCCCGGTCACCTACGTGCCGGCGCGCAACACCATCTTCCTGTCGCTGGCGCTCGGCTGGGCGGAGGCGTGCGACGGGCGCGACCTGTTCCTGGGCATCAACGCGCTCGATTATTCGGGCTATCCCGATTGCCGGCCGGAATTCGTCGAGGCGTTCGAGAACCTCGCCGCCAAGGCGACCAAGGCGGGCGTCGAGGGCGATCGTTTCAAGGTCCACGCGCCGCTCCAGCAGATGACCAAGGCGGATATCGTGCGCGAGGCGGCCCGGCTCGGCCTGGACGCGGGCATGAGCTGGTCCTGCTACGATCCGCAGGGCGGCCAGCATTGCGGCCTGTGCGACAGCTGCCGCCTGCGCATGAAGGGGTTCGAGGAGGCGGGCCTGCCGGACCCGACCTCCTACGCCACGACTCCATGAGCTTCGCCGTCAAGGAGATGTTCCTCACCCTGCAGGGGGAGGGGATCAACGCCGGCCGCCGTGCCGTCTTCCTGCGCTTCGCCGGCTGCAACCTGTGGTCGGGTCGCGAGGAGGATCGCGCGGCCGCCCAGTGCACGTTCTGCGACACCGATTTCATCGGCATGGATGGCGAGGAGGGCGGTCGTTACGATCTCGCCCCGCTAGTGGCGAAGGCCGAAGCGCTGTGGGGCGATGACGCGCGCGGGCGGCTGATCGTGATGACCGGTGGCGAGCCGATGCTCCAGGTGACCGACGATCTGGTCGATGCGCTGCACGCCGCCGGCTTCGAGGTGGCGATGGAGAGCAACGGCACGCTGCCCGCCGCGCCCGGCATCGACTGGGTGACGATCAGCCCCAAGGCGGGCACCGAGGTGGTGCAGCGATCGGGCGCGGAGCTGAAGCTCGTCTGGCCGCAGCCCGGCGTCGATCCCGAGGC
>Ga0310811_10010384_pt1 | contig 12025 bp, 15 predicted proteins | sample YCmetagenome_FD_207642 | JGI IMG/M metagenome (GOLD analysis project Ga0310811, IMG submission 207642) | Soil microbial communities from experimental microcosm in Duke University, North Carolina, United States - YC | ecosystem: Engineered > Artificial ecosystem > Soil microcosm > Unclassified ...
CCCGCCACGATCGCGGCGTTGCGCACCATCCGGTCGCGCCCGATCCGCTTGATCGGCGAACCGGAAAAAACCTGCCGGAAGCTAGCGTCGTCCAGTGCCAGCAAATCCCCCACCTGTGCCGCCGCCAGCTCCGCACGGGCGGCGAAGGCCATGTTGGCGTTGGCCGCGACCGCGAACTTGTTCCACGGGCAGGCCGACAGGCAATCGTCGCAGCCATAGACGTGGTTGCCGATGCCCTCGCGCAGATCGCGCGGGATAGGGCCGTCATGCTCGATCGTGAGGTAGGAGATGCAGCGCCGCGCATCGATTCGGTAGGGCGCGGGAAAGGCGCCTGTCGGGCACGCGACCTGACAGGCATCGCAGGAGCCGCAGGTGTCGCGACTCGGGGTGTCCGGCTCCAGCTCCAACTCGGTCATCACGCATCCGAGCAGCAGCCAGCTGCCATGTTCGCGGCTGACGAGATTGGTGTGCTTGCCCTGCCAGCCGAGTCCGGCCGCCATCGCCAGCGGCTTCTCCATCACTGGCGCGGTGTCGACGAACACTTTCAGCGCCCCGCCCCCTTCCGCCACCAGCCAGCGGGCGAGCGCCTTCAGCGCCTTCTTGACGACGTCGTGATAATCCTGCCCCTGCGCATAGACCGAGATGCGCGCGGTTTCCGGCGCGGCGGCGAGGCGCATCGGGTTTTCCGGCGGCGCGTAGCTCATGCCGAGCGCGACCACCGACTTCACATCCGGCCAGAGAGACTTCGGGGACCGCCGCCAGTCGGCGCGCGCCTCCATCCAGCCCATCGATCCGTGCGCGCCCTCGCCCAGCCATTCCATGAGTCGCGCACCGGGCAGCGGCTCGTCCACCGCGCACGTCACCCCGCACGCGACGAAGCCGAGGCGGGCGGCCTCGGCCTTCAATCGTTCGGTGAGGGTCGGTTCGGACATCGGCGGCGGTATCGTACTCAATAAGACGATGGGTAACCCTGCTCGCGCTGGCGCTTAGCCTCCTTGCGCGCTTCCTTCTCCTGCCGCGCCTGCTCCTTGCGCATCTTGCGGCCGCGGTTGCGATCGGCCTCGGACTGGCTGGTGGTGCTCCAGTCCACCACCTTGGAGCCGACGCGCACCGGCGCGGTCGCGACATCATAGACGGTGTGGACGACGCAGCCCGGCAGCAGCAGGCAGGCGGCGAGCGGGAGGAGGCGCGACATCGGCTTCATGGCGCCTTGCTACCCCGCCAGAACGGCGGAATTGCGGCGGATCAGGCGCGGCGGAAAGGCAGAATCGCTTCCAGCTCGCTTGCCGTGCGTCCGCCCGCGCGCCGTGCGGACCAGGCATGGCGGACGATCTCCGCCTGCTGCTCGATGCCGTAGCGGTGGAACGGCTTTCCCGGCTTCAGCACATAGGCATAGCGGCAGAAGGGATGGCGCATCAGCGGCAGATACCAACGCCCACCCCTCTGCGCCTGCCAGACATGCGTCATCTCGTGGATGAAGAGGCCCTGCATCGATTGGCTGGCGGACGAGAAATCCGCGCACCAAGCCGAGCTCCCCGGCGGAATCCAGATATGCCCGTCCGGCGCCATCAATGTCTCGCGCGGCTGGAACGGGAACCAGCGCCGATTGACGATCCGCACCGCCTCATACTCGATCGCATCGCCGAAGATCAGATGGGCGAGCGCAGTCTCGCCGAGAGTGAGCGGACGACTATCCTCCATCAATAAGGAGCCGCGTCGCCCGCGCCGACCACCTTGGCCTCAACCGTCAGCGGCAGCCCCTTCTCGAAGCGAACGCTGAGCGGGATGGTGTCACCGGCTTTCAGCGTGGCGCCCAGCCCGAACATCATCACATGATTGCCGCCCGGCGCGAACCGGATCTCGCCATTGGCCGGCACGTCCAGCCCGTCGAGCCGCTGCATGCCGGTCATGCCATCCGGCCCCATCTTCATGCTCTCGTGCAATTCGGTCGATCCCGCCGCCGGGCTTTCCACCGCCAGCAGGCGCTCGGGCTGCGGGCCGCCGTGGATCGTGAGGTATCCCGCCCCCGGATTCCCCGCCACCGCCGGCAGCCGCACCCAGGCCTGATCCGCCGACAGCTTCGCCTCGTGATGGCACCCCGCCAGCGCCAGCAGCGCCCACGGCGCGATACGCGCGATCCTCATGCCCAATCTGTCCCCGATCGTTACGCCCCGTGGATTAGGGCGCCATCCCGCTTGCAGCAAGCCAAACGCCTCTTATATCGCCGCATGGAGCATTCCTCTCGTCCTTCGCTTGATGAGGGGGGACGATAGGCTCGTCGAACATTCGAGAGTTAGATTACGGGGATATTGAATGGCTAAGGTTATCGGCATCGATCTCGGCACCACGAACTCGTGCGTGGCCGTGATGGAGGGCGGCAAGCCCAAGGTTATCGAGAATGCGGAGGGCGCGCGCACGACCCCCTCCATCGTCGCCTTCACCAAGGACGGCGAGCGGTTGATCGGCCAGCCGGCGAAGCGCCAGGCGGTCACCAACCCGAACAACACCATCTTCGCGGTGAAGCGCCTGATCGGCCGCCGCTTCGACGATCCCATCACGAAGAAGGACACCGAGCTGGTGCCTTATCACATCGTGAAGGGCCCGAATGGCGATGCGTGGGTGCAGGCCGGCGGCGAGGATTACTCGCCCAGCCAGGTCTCGGCCTTCACGCTGCAGAAGATGAAGGAAACGGCGGAGTCGTATCTCGGCGAGCCGGTGACGCAGGCCGTCATCACGGTTCCCGCCTACTTCAACGACGCCCAGCGCCAGGCCACCAAGGACGCCGGCAAGATCGCCGGCCTCGAGGTGCTGCGCATCATCAACGAGCCGACCGCGGCGGCGCTCGCTTATGGCCTCGAGAAGGACAACAACAAGACGATCGCGGTCTATGACCTCGGCGGCGGCACCTTCGACATCTCCGTGCTGGAGATCGGCGACGGCGTGTTCGAGGTGAAGTCGACCAACGGCGACACCTTCCTGGGCGGCGAGGATTTCGACAACAAGATCGTCGAATATCTGGCCGAGGGCTTCAAGAAGGACGAGGGCATCGACCTCTCCAAGGACAAGCTGGCTCTCCAGCGTCTGAAGGAAGCGGCCGAGAAGGCGAAGATCGAGCTGTCGTCGGCGCAGTCCACGGAAGTGAACCTGCCCTTCATCACCGCCGACCAGAACGGCCCGAAGCACCTCGTCAAGACGATCACGCGCTCGGATCTCGAGAAGCTGGTCGAGGATCTGGTCCGTCGCACGATGGAGCCGGTCAAGAAGGCGCTCGCCGATGCCGGTCTGAAGGCCGACCAGATCGACGAGGTCGTCCTCGTCGGCGGCATGACCCGCATGCCGCGCGTCCGTCAGGCGGTGAAGGACTTCTTCGGCAAGGAGCCGCACACCGGCGTGAACCCCGATGAGGTGGTGGCGATCGGCGCGGCGGTGCAGGCCGGCGTGCTGCAGGGCGACGTGAAGGACGTGCTCCTTCTCGACGTGACCCCGCTGTCGCTGGGCATCGAGACGCTGGGTGGCGTGTTCACCCGCATGATCGATCGCAACACCACGATTCCGACCAAGAAGTCGCAGACCTACTCGACCGCCGAGGACAACCAGAACGCGGTGACCATCCGCGTCTTCCAGGGCGAGCGCGAGATGGCGGCCGACAACAAGATGCTCGGCAATTTCGATCTGATCGGCATCCCGCCGGCGCCGCGCGGCGTGCCGCAGATCGAGGTGACCTTCGACATCGACGCCAACGGCATCGTCAACGTCTCGGCCAAGGATCGCGGCACCGGCAAGGAGCAGCAGATCAAGATCCAGGCGTCGGGCGGCCTCAGCGACGGCGACATCGACCAGATGGTTAAGGATGCCGAGAAGTTCGCCGAGGAGGACAAGAAGCGTCGCGAGGCAGCCGAGGCGAAGAATAACGCCGAAGGCTTGATCCACTCGACCGAGCGCCAGCTCGAAGAGCATGGCGACAAGGTCGACGCGAGCCTGAAGTCCGAGATCGAGGCGGCCGTGGCGGAAGCCAAGACCGCGGTCGAGGGCGGCGACGCCACCCAGATGAGCGAGAAGGCCCAGGCCCTCGCGCAGGTCGCGATGAAGCTCGGCCAGGCGATCTACGAGAAGGATCAGGCGGCGGCCGCTTCGCCCGGCGCCGAGGGTCCGAAGGATGACAACGTCGTGGACGCGGAGTTCTCCGAGGTCGACGACAACAAGTGAGAGAAGCCCTCTCCCGCCAAGCGGGAGAGGGATACGGAGACTTAGTGGCGAAGCCACTTAGTCGGAGTTGGGTGAGGGCAAGTGGCGGACGCTGCGTGCCCTCACCCTCCCACCGGCTAACACCGGCGGGCCCCTCCCTCTTCCGCACGCGGGAGAGGGCCAAGAGGACTCAATGACCGAGATCGATTTTTACGAGCTGCTGGAAGTCGAGCGCACCGCCGACGACAAGGTGATCAAGTCGTCCTACCGGCGGCTGGCGATGATCCATCATCCCGACAAGAACCCCGGCAACCTCGAGGCCGAAGCCAAGTTCAAGGCCATTTCCGAGGCTTACGACTGCCTGAAGGATCCACAGAAGCGAGCGGCCTACGATCGCTTCGGCCATGCCGCATTCCGGCAGGGCGGCGCGGGCGCCGGCCAGCAGCAGGGTTTCGAGGGCTTCTCCGACATCTTCGAGAGCGTGTTCGGCGATTTCATGGGCGGCGGTCGCCAGCAGCGCGGCGGCCCGCGTCGCGGCGCCGATCTGCGCTACGACGTCACGATCGGGCTGGAAGACGCCTTCCACGGCAAGACCGAGACGGTCACGATCGATGTCGCCGCCAATTGCGACCTGTGCGAGGGCACCGGTGCCAAGCCCGGCACCTCGGCGCGCACCTGCCAGACCTGCGCCGGCCACGGCAAGGTCCGCGCGCAGCAGGGCTTCTTCGTGATCGAGCGCGCCTGCCCGACCTGCCACGGCGCGGGCCAGGTGATCGCCGATCCTTGCCCCGGCTGCCGGGGCGAGGGCCGCGTCGACAAGGAGAAGACGCTGGAGGTGAAGATCCCCGCCGGTGTCGACGAGGGCACCCGCATCCGCATCACCGGCGAGGGCGAAGCGGGCGGCAGAGGCGCCCCTCCGGGCGACCTCTACATCTTCCTGCACGTGAAGCGGCACCAGATCTTCGAGCGCGACGGCACCAACCTCGCCGCGCGCTGCCCGATCAGCTTCACCACCGCAGCGCTCGGCGGCGAGATCGAGGTGCCAAACCTCGACGGCGAGTTGATCACCGTGAAGATCCCGGCCGGCATCCAGTCCGGCAAGCAACTGCGCCATCGCGGCTCCGGCATGCCCGTCCTCAACGGGCGCGGGCGCGGCGATCTAGTGCTGGAGATCGCGGTGGAGACACCGACCAGGCTCTCCGCCAAGCAGAAGGAACTCCTCCAGCAGTTCCGAGAGACCGAGACGGGCGAGGAATGTCCCGCCTCGACCGGCTTCTTCGACAAGCTGAAGGGCATGTTCGGGGAATAATCCTCCGAACCATCACGGTGGCTTCATATCCCCTGCACGGCGCGACGACATGATCGCCGGGCGGGGGAAAGCGCCGGCCATGAAGAACCGTCCGTTCACGACAAGACTGGGCTTCGCGCTGGCGGGCATCCGCGCCTGCTGGCGGACGGAGCACAGCTTCCGGACGCATTGCGCCTGCGCGGCTCTTGCGGCGATCGCCCTCTGCACGATCCAGCCGGCGCCGGTCTGGTGGGCGCTGACCAGCCTCGCCGTCGCGCTGATACTGGCGCTCGAACTGCTCAACTCGGCGATCGAGCGGCTGATCGATCATCTCCACCCCGATATCCATCCGGAGATCAAACAGGTGAAGGACATGGCGGCCGGCGCGGTGCTGACGATCAGTCTTGGCGCGCTCGTGATCGCGGCATCGCTTGCCGTCACCATGGCGTGATCGCCAAGCGGCCGGCATGAACGCACATACTCTCGATCGTCCCGCGTGGAGCGCGCTGAACGGCGGCTGGGCGCATCTGCCGCACGGTGACGATCACGCATGGCGGATCGAACCGGATCATGGGCCATTCGTCGCTAGGCGGATGCTCGCGCAGGGCGAGACGCCGTTTCTCCATGCCTACGCCGCCAATGAGGGCGCGGTGCGGCTCTACGAAACGTTGGGCTTCCGCATCCGCCGCACCGTGCGGCTGACGGTGGTGACACGCGGCTAGTCGCGATCCGGTGCGCCGGGCGGAAAATAGGCGCGATAGGGACGCGCTTCGTCGATCACCCGCGCCACGGAAGGCCGCGCCAGCAGGCGGGCGCGATAGGCGCGGGCCCTGGCACAGTCCTCCGGGATCGGCTCCACCCAATCGGCGTAGAAGAGCGAGGGCGCGGCCGCGCAATCGGCCAGCGTGAACTCCTCGCCGATCGCCCAGTCCCGCGCGGGCAGATTGTCCTCGATCCAGCGATAGGCGCGGCCCAGCTTCGTGCGGGCATCGGCGACGCCGTAATCGTCGCGATCCGCCTCGGGCCGCAGATGATCGCCGACGATCTTCTGCATCGGCCGCATCACGTGATTGTCGAAGAAACGATCGAGGAAGCGCGCGCGCAGGGCGATGTCGGGATCGGACGGGATCAGCTCGACCGGCCCGCTGTGCATCATCGCCAGATATTCGATGATGACGCTCGATTCGATCAGCGTGCGCTCGCCGTCGACCAGCACCGGCATCAAGCGGATGGGCCAGAGCCGTTCGAGTTCGGCCCAGCTCGCTTCATCCTCCAGTACGCGATATTCGAACGGGGTTCCGTTCTCGTAGAGCGCGATCAGCACCTTCCAGCTATAGGACGAGAATGGGTGCGCGTGGAGAACGGGAAAGGGCGACATCGGATTTCTCCTCCGTCGCCCATCATCGCAGCTAACGCCGAACCGCGAAAGCTCAGCCGCAGGCCGGCACGTAGCTGTTCAGCGAAGGATCCCAGACGGGCGGGCAGCCATAATCGTAGCCGGCACCATAATCGTCGCCATAGAAGCCGTCATCGTACCAGCCGCCGCCCCAGCCGGGATAGTCGCCCCAGCCATAGCCCACGCCGACCGGCCAGCCATACCAGCCGCCGCCCCAACCGCGACCCCAGCCACCGCCACGCCAGCCACGACCCCAGCCGCCACCGCCATGCCAGCCACCGCCGCCATGCCAGTTGCCACCACCACCGCCGTGCCAGCCGCCGCCCCCACCACCGTGGAAACCGCCGCCGCCACCGCCGTGGAAACCGCCGCCGCCACCGCCGTGGAAGCCACCGCCTCCACCACCACCGCCACGCGCATCCGCCGGCGTCGCGGCGATCAGGAGGGCGCTGCCGGCAGCAGCGAGCATCAGAGCAATCTTCTTCATGACCAGCTCCTTGGGAAACGCAGCCCCGCGTTAACCTTGGTAAACGCACATATGGGCGCTCCGATGCCCCGCCACCAGACGGAAAGGCACATTAAATTCAGGCGGAGGCGTCGATCCCCGCGCCCTCCGGCGCCTTGGCGACACCCACCATCGCGGCGCGCAGCAGGCGATCCTTAATCATCCAGCCGGTCTGCATCTCGTGGACCACGGTGCCGGGCGCGGCATCGGCCGATTCCATCTCCATGATCGCCTGATGCTTGTTCGGATCGAGCGGCTGGCCGACCGCATCGATACGGGTAACGCCGTTGCGCTGGAAGACGTTCTCCAGCTCCTTGGCGGTCATCTCGATGCCGGTGACGAGCGGCTTCATCTTGTCGTCGCCGCGCAACTCTGCCGGGATCGCGGCCAGCGCCCGCTGGAGGTTGTCGGCGACCGACAGCAGGTCGCGCGCGAAGCCGGTGGTGGCGTAGGCGCGGGCGTCCGCCATTTCCTTCTCGGTGCGGCGGCGCAGATTCTGCATCTCGGCTTGCACGTAGAGCGCCTGCTGCTTGGCCTCTTCCAGCTCGGCCTTCAGCGCGTCGTGCTCGGCCAGTTCGGGCGCCGCCTCGGCGGTTTCGGCGCGGAGGTCTTCGGTATTGTCGTTGCTCATCGTCTCTTCTGTCATGCCATCAGCCTGGAAAGCGCGTGCGCGGTGAAATCCACCATGGGAACGACGCGCGCATAGTTCAATCGGGTCGGCCCGATCACGCCGACCACACCGACCACCCGCCCCTCGCGGGCGCGGTAGGGGGCCGCGATAATCGACGAACCGGACAACGCAAAGAGCTTGTTCTCCGATCCGATGAAGATCTTGGTGGCGGAGCCGGCACGCGCGCCTTCGAGCAGACGGGAAATCTCCTCCTTGCCCTCCAGCTCGTCGAGCAGCAGGCGGACGCGCTCTAGATCCTCGGCGGCGGACTGATCGATCAGGTTGGCCTGCCCGCGCACGATCAGCACCGGCCTGTCGGCACCATCGGTGGACCAGACGGCCAGCCCGCGCTGGACGAGATCGTGGCTGGCGCGATCGAGCTGCGCACGACCGAGGCCGATCTCGGCGGTAAGCCGCGCCTGCGCCTGGCTGAGCGTCAGCCCCGCCAGCTCGGACGAGATGTAGTTGGCCGCCTCGATCAGCGCCGAGGTGTCCGTGCCGGGCGGGAGCGCGACGACGCGATTCTCCACCGTCCCGTCCGCGCCGACCAGCACCGCCAGCGCCTGATCGCGGGACAGCGACACGAAGGCGAACTGGCGCAGGATCGGCTCCTGCTTGGGCACCAGCACGAGGCCGGCGCAGGCCGAGAGGCCGGACAGCACCGCCGATGCGGCCGCCAGCGCATCCTCGATCGGGCCGGTCTGGCCGATCTGCCGCTCGATCGCGGCGCGTTCCTGCTCGGAAGGCTCGTCGGCCTGCATCATCCCGTCGACGAACAGCCGCAGCCCTGTCTCGGTCGGCATCCGCCCGGCCGAGATATGCGGCGCGGCGAGCAGCCCCGCCTCCTCCAGATCCTGCATCACGTTGCGGATCGATGCGGGCGAGAGGTTGAGACCGGACAATTGCGAGATCGTCCGCGATCCCACCGGCGCGCCGGATCGCAGATACGATTCCACCACCACGCGGAAGATCGCGCGGGCTCGATCGGAAAGCTCGGGAACGGCTGGACCCATGATGGGGAATGTAGGCAGACTGGCGGCAAGGCTCAACTGTCGCTAAAGCGCCCCGACTTTATCACAGGAGCCTTCATGCGACCCTCCGGCCGTGCGCCCGATCAGATGCGCGCCATCACCATCGAGCCGAACGCCACTCGCCACGCCGAGGGGAGCTGCATGATTTCCTTCGGCGACACCAAGGTGCTGGTCACCGCCTCGATCGAGGAGCGCGTGCCGCCCTTCCTGCGCGGCAAGGGCCAGGGCTGGGTGACGGCCGAATATGGCATGCTCCCGCGCGCCACCCACACCCGTGGCAGCCGCGAGGCGGCGAAGGGCAAGCAGTCCGGCCGCACGCAGGAAATCCAGCGCCTGATCGGCCGTTCGCTCCGCGCCGTGTGCGACATGACGCTGCTCGGCGAGCGCCAGATCACCCTCGATTGCGACGTGATCCAGGCGGACGGCGGCACCCGCACCGCGTCCATCTCGGGCGCGTGGGTGGCGCTGCGCCTCGCGGTCGACAAGCTGCTCGCCGAGGGCAAGCTGGAGAACGATCCGATCACCGCGCAGGTCGCGGCCGTCTCCTGCGGCATCTACGAAGGCACGCCGGTGCTCGACCTCGATTATATCGAGGATTCGAACGCGCACGCGGACGGCAATTTCGTCCTGCTCTCCAACGGCAACATCGCCGAGGCGCAGGCGACCGCCGAGGGCGCGACCTATGACGAGGAGGCGCTGCTCCGCCTGCTCCGCCTCGCCCGCATCGGCTGCAACGACATCTTCGCCGCGCAGCTGAAAGCGACGGGACGGTGAAGCGCCGCCTGGAGCCGGGCCGGCTGGTGATCGCCAGCCACAACAAGGGCAAGATCCCCGAGATCGCCGCCCTGCTCGGCCCCTATGGCATGGATATCGTCTCGGCCGGCGAGCTGGACGTGCCGGAACCGGAAGAGACCGGCACGACCTTCGCCGCCAATGCCGAGCTGAAGGCGCGCTTCTCGGCCGACCTCACCGGCCTGCCGGCGCTGGCCGACGACAGCGGGCTTTGCGTCGAGGCGCTGGGCGGCGATCCCGGCATCTTCTCGGCACGGTGGGCCGGCCCATCCAAGGATTTCGGCCGGGCGATGGAGCTGGTCGAGCGCAACCTCGCCGCCAAGGGACCGGATGCGGGCCGCGACGCGCATTTTGTCTGCGCGCTGTCGCTGTGCTGGCCGGACGGGCATATCGTCACGGTCGAGGGCCGGGTCGACGGCCATCTCGTCTGGCCGCCGCGCGGAGACAAGGGCTTCGGCTACGATCCCGTCTTCCAGCCGTGGCATCACGACATCACCTTCGGCGAGATGGACCCGGAGAAAAAGCACGCCATGAGCCACCGCGCGGATGCCTTCCGCAAGCTGGTGGCGGCCGTGTTCTGAACGTGGCCGAGCCGCTCGCGCTCTACGTCCACTGGCCGTTCTGCGTTTCCAAATGTCCGTATTGCGACTTCAACAGCCACGTCCGCGCGGAAATCGACGAGGCGGCGTGGCGGGACGCGCTGCTCGCCGACCTCGCGCATGAGGCGACGCTGACGCCGGATCGGCTGCTCGGCTCGGTCTTCTTCGGCGGCGGCACGCCTTCGCTGATGGCGCCCTCCACGGTGGCGGCCGTGCTGGACGCGGCCGAACGCCATTGGGGCTTCGCGCCCGGCATCGAGATCACGCTGGAGGCGAACCCGTCGTCGGTGGAAGCCGCGAACTTTCACGCGCTGGCGTCGGCGGGCGTGAACCGGGTGTCGCTCGGCCTGCAGGCGCTGGACGATCGGGCGCTGCACTTCCTCGGTCGCGCTCATGGAGTGGCGGAGAGCCTCGCCGCGCTCGATACCGCACAGGCCGCGTTCCGGCGGGTCAGCGTGGACCTGATCTATGCCCGCCCCGACCAGTCCGAGACGCAATGGCTGGCCGAGCTACGCCAGGCGCTGAGCTTCGGCACCGAGCATCTCTCGCTCTACCAGCTCACCATCGAGCCGGGCACGCGCTTCGCCGCGCTTGTCGCGAAGGGCGAACTGCCGACGCTCGGAGCCGACGAGGCCGCGCACCTTTTCGAGATCACCCGCGCGGTGACGGCGGAGGCCGGCATCCCCGCCTACGAAATCTCCAACCATGCCCGCCCCGGCGCGGAGAGCCGCCACAACCTCGCTTACTGGCGCTATCGCGACTATCTGGGCGTCGGCCCCGGCGCGCACGGACGGCGCGGGAAGCTCGCCAGCGTCCGCCGCAGGAAGCCGGAAAACTGGCTCGCGGCGGTCGCCCGCAACGGCCACGGCATCGAAAGCGAGGAGCCGCTCGCCCCCGCCACCCGCGCCGAAGAAGCGTTGCTGATGGGGCTGCGTCTCGATGAAGGCGTCGATCTCGCGGGGATCGCAGCGAAAACGGGATTGTCGATCGATGCGATCATCGATCAGCCCGCGATCGACCGCCTTTCCGTCCATGGCCTGATCGTCCGCGAGGGCGACCACCTCACGGTGCGCGAAGCCGGTATGCTGCTGCTCGACGGCATCCTCGCCGAGATCGTGCGCTAACCCTCGTCCGTATCGAAGATCGGCACGAAGCCGCCGTAGATCATCCGCTTGCCGTCGAACGGGATCGCTCCGTCCGGTTCGGGCATCCGGGGATCGGACCAGATCTTTTCGTGCGCCGCATCGGCCGTCGCCTTGTCCGGCCAGACGATCCACGAGAAGACGACATTCTCATCGTCCTCAGCCTTCACCGCCTTGCGGAAGTCGGTCGTCTTGCCGTCGGGCAAATTGTCGCCCCAGGTCTCCACGATCCGCGTCGCGCCATATTCCATGAAGAAGGGCGCGGTCTTCGCGGCCATGTCCCGGTACGCATCCTTTTTCGCTACCGGCACCGGTATCAAGAAGCCCTGGACATAGCTCACGACACGTCTCCCTTGCGGCTATTGGTCTCCGAAACCCTGCGGTGCGGGCGACACCACGGTCACGCCGCCAGCGCCG
>Ga0310811_10010385_pt1 | contig 12024 bp, 12 predicted proteins | sample YCmetagenome_FD_207642 | JGI IMG/M metagenome (GOLD analysis project Ga0310811, IMG submission 207642) | Soil microbial communities from experimental microcosm in Duke University, North Carolina, United States - YC | ecosystem: Engineered > Artificial ecosystem > Soil microcosm > Unclassified ...
CAGAGCGTTGTCAATGTCTTTTTCCGTAACGTCGGAATCATCATGGACTAACGCATTGACAAGGTCTGCCCGAACCAGGTTGGTGTACTTTTTGATTAACAAATACACCGCCTGGGTTTTCGTTTCATATACGATTTCTTCCACGTTGACAGTCCTCGGTTTACGACCTTCCATTACTTCTTTTTTTGCAAGAGAGGTTGACATAGATGGTCCTTCAAGAAATAGAATTGTTTTTCGTAGGGGAATTGTAAAACTCTTCCTACATAATTCTTATACCAATTCGAAGGACCAATGTGGATTATTTGATTGTGTCGAGGTTGCCGTCGCTAAATCCATTATAAATAGGGAAGCGAATTTGACCGCCAGGCACGCTTGGAGGATAGGCTTTGACCTGGATCATTTGACCGATCCAGTTTTCTGGATGATGCCATGCATCGATACGGGTTGCTCTAAGAAAACCGGTTCCAACTTTACCGACCATACGTCCAGTAGCGTCTTCGAGATAGAATGCCCCCATGCTCTCTTTGAGTTTTCCATGGATATCTACCTCCTGTTGAAGGCCTTTGATTTTCAGATTGTACGTATTGAAGTTCTTAACCTTATAACGTACGGATTCAGTCTCTGGACTTTCGTAGTCAGCAACGATTAACCCTTCACCTTTGTCCTGTTTGATTTTATCAAGATACTTATTGATATTTTCAACGCCATGTTCCAGATGAGGAGCGAATACAATATCGCTATTGCCAAAGTCTTTTTCGAACTTCTGCAAATATTCAATCTTGTCTTTATACGTTGGCAAAGACGGATTTTTAACGTCAATCAAAACTGCACGAACGGGGCCTTTCTCAGCCTGCGTCGCAATAGAGCGTTCCGTCTTGGAATTAAGAATACCGGAAACAGTTGGGTGGGATTCCCGTTCTGTTTTCTCTTTGCCAGTATGCACCAATTCAACAGCTAGTCTGTTACCAGCGTATTGTGGAAGCAAGGTATTCGTGATATGAGGTAGCTGGGAAGTGCGTTCAGGGTATCCGCCCTTTACGCTCTCACGACGTGAAAAGAAACGCATTTGCCCTTCTGGAGTAACGTCCAGAACGAAATGAGCGCCGTCCCACTTCTTTGAAGCAACTGGGTGATCAATCTTCGTCCAGTCTTTTTCAACGTATTTATGTCGAACGTAGTCCTCTATATTGGCTTTCTTCGTAATAGCCTTGTTTTTATAAACGTCAAGGTGAGGGGCCAGACCATTGATGAACATCTGACTTGCCAGAGGACCAACTCCATTAAACGTTTGAATCTCAGCCCTGATTTCTTCAGGCGTACGTTGATCTACGAGATTGGTTAAGGTCCCGTATTTTTCTTTCAGGTGCTTGGCTTGAGCCAACATTCGTGTAGCAGTAGATTCGTCGAATCGGCCGTAATGACCCTCTACCAGATGATCTCGAAGTGTTTCCCAACCTGCCTTTTCTACCGCTTCTGGAGAATGAAATCCTTTCTCAGCCATGTGTTTTGCCGCATTGGCTGCGACTCCTCTTTGAATAGGCTTGGAAAAAAGCGTAACCGCTGTAAGCCATTTATACAGTTCTTTTTCGTCACCTTTAGACAAGTCAAAGCCAAGGCTCTCGGGATTAGCCGGTTCCTTTAGCTCAGTTGCGATTTTTTCCAAATATTTGTTCATTTCGATTCTATCTCTTTTACAGCAGCTTCAAACTTTGCCTTGTGCTGCTTTTCTTCTGGCAATGCAAATTTCAATGCCGCCACGAGTTTAGGATCTTTGGCCTTCTTGAGTTCCGCTGTATACTTATTAACGTCGTGGTTTTCATCTTTTTCATACATCTTGGCTGTTGCCAGGTCTGAAGCAATTTTGGTTAGATATTTGTTAGTCATCTTTTTTCATCAGTTGTTTAACTTCTTCAAACAGATCGTTCTTCGTATCCGAATTCTCGGACAGATACTTGTCGATTGAATACGGAGTTTTACCCCACAACGGCTTTTGATGTACTGAATGGAAGTGTTCTACAAGAACCTGTCTTTCGTCTTCTGGCAGATGATCATGACTTCCGAACCGTATAGCACGGCCTACTACCTGATTAATCTTTGCCTTGTTAAAGTGAGGTTCCAAGATCTGTACCCGCTTTGTACCTTTTGAATCCAGACCTTCTGACCCCGATGAAGAAATTAGAAGAACCTTTTTCTTACCTGAGTTGTATTCTTTGACAAGTTCGTCTTTTTGCGCTCGGGACAGGGAGCCATCATAAATAGCATGATCAATACCCAGTTCTTTAAGCCTTGATGAATAATCTCGAAGACCTGCCTCCAGATAATTGGAATACACTAAAGCCTTGAAGTTTTTATCCGTCTTCATACCGTCTACAAGGCTCGCTATGGCCTTCTGGACCTTAGGTGAGTACGGAGCCTTACCGTCTGATTTGAGGTGTCTATAGCCGTTAGAAACCTGTCTTACGCCTGTTGAGAATGCATTGAGATTAGCCTTCTCTTTTTTGTCAAGCGGTAAATTGTGACGTATTTTCATTCGAAGCAGGAACGGTATTTTCCCTTCAGCAAAGCGGTAATATTTTTGCTGTTCATCTGACATCGGTACTTCAACGATTTTCTCTATCTTCTTCGGAAAATGTTTCGCAGCTTCGGGATCGTCCTTACTATCGTAGTAACTAACGTATTGCTGAAGAATTTCACGAAGTTCAGACTTACGATCAAGAGTCTTGACCATTTCAGAATGAGCACCGAGAAGTCTGTTCTTGAAACTTGGCTTGATTTCTTTATCTTTCGTATAACGGTCTTCCATCTTTTTTGAATCTTCAGGAAGAACGTTGTCATTAGCTGCAATGTTTACAAGAGCAGAAATATCAGAAAGTTTGTTATAGTTTCCCGTAGCGGTAGCGAGCATACGGTGATCAGCCCCACTAATGATATCCCTAAGCTCACGAGTACGCTTAGTATTAACGTTGCGTAGTCTGTGTGCTTCGTCTGCGACTGCAATGGAGTAATGGTTTTTACGTAGGTGTGGGGCTTCAATAACTGCTTTTTCATAGCTCATAACATCCAATCGATTCTTGTCAATTGTAATGTGGTGTTTTCTGAGTTCTTTATCAACGTTCGTAACGAGACTGGCTGGAGCAATAACCAACGCTCGTTTCTTTGGATTTTCATCCTGGTAGCGTTGTACTGCCTTAAGAAACGTTTTTGTCTTGCCACTGCCCAAGCTGTGATGAAGGACAACGCCTTTTTCTTTATCCAGATGCTCAAGTGCGTCAATCTGGTTGGGCTGAAGATCGGGCTTTTTTTCTTTAGCTTCCTTGGTAAGCTCTTTGACCTTTTCAACATACTTGTTTGATACCCCTGTCAGATTTCTGAACAGCCAGGCTTTATCTCCGTATTTACCCGGAGCCTTCTTGATAAGAAACGTTTCTCCAGACTGAGTATGAATTACCAGTTTATCGGCCGTACTTTCAGGGTCAACCTTGGCTTTGCGAATCCAATCAAGCGTAGTTACCCCTGCGCCGTACTGACCAGATGGAATAACTACTTTTGGACTTAACGCATATTCACGTCCATGGACAGGCTGTTCAAACAGAACAATCATTTTGCCCGGTTCAGGGAGCTCTTTTTTAGTAGCCCAGGAATAAGCCTTGTCTCCGTGTACAAGTCTGTAGTCCCAGTGAAGACCCATTCGTTCAGCTTCGTGTCGCTGACGGGTCCATAGAAATTCGTCATTCGGTTGTAGCATCTCTGTCCGTTGCCTTTGGAAGGCTAAAAAAAGCCTAGACACATTATAGCATGTCTAAGCTATTTTAAAACTTACCGAACGACCAAAGTCTTATATTCAGACAGTCGTTTACGGAGAGTTTCTTCGGATGAACTTAACACGAAAAATTCAAAATCTTCCTTACCTGAAACGAAATCCTTAAATTTGCTTCTCTCGGTTTTAACGTTAACATCGGATCCCACGATTTCCTTGATCAGAGAATCAGACAATTTCTGATTAAGCATTTCATTCGATTGCAGAATCTGCTTTCTTGCAATCATTTCAGGATAACTACGTTTGACAGTAGTGCTCCAATAGTTAAGCTGTGCCTTTTCTATCTTATCAGCTGATAAAACCGGCTCAGTTTTACTTGACTGAAATGCTGTCGAAGTAGGGTGCGCTATAATGTAATTTACAACGTCCTGAAATAACACATTTCTGAAATAGTTTTCAGGCCCTGTGTATACGTTCTGTTCATTAATATAGAACGTTGATTTTCCAATGTATTTCGATTCGAACAGCCATTTCACGAGAGAGGCTACATCGGTGAATCCGTAATAGGGAGAATATCCATAGGTTGCCTTATGCGGAGTTCCCATTATTTTCGTCACAGATTCCATACCTGTATGTAGCGAATACTTGACTTTACCTTCTGAAGTTGGGAGCAAATATTCAAGATCGAAGAATTCGGAAACTTCAAAATTGTACTGATTCAGTATAATGTTGAAGAACTCCCTCATTCCACCATAACCAAGATAGAATATCTGGTACGAAGAATCAAAGTATTGATTATGTTTTTGGGCTTCTTCAAAAAGATGATACAATTTGACGAGAATACCTTCGTGCATGAAAGAAGTGCAAGTTTTGGTCTTGCTGACTTTTTCAGGCGGAAGGCCTAAATTGTTAATCAAAGTCTTTAGGAGAGGCTCCAGTTTGGTTTTATCCCAAGTGGTTCCATCCAGATGATATACGATTGGATGAGTGGACGTAATTGAAGAAGACGTGTCCTGATGAAATTCACGAACGTCTCCAAGACCTCCTCTTTGGTTCGCATCCCGAATTGCTTTATTCAGCTGATTTTTTAGTGCTGTTCTAACGACTCCACGTCTATGTGCAGTAACCGGAACAGGTGTCCAGTAACGTTGCAATTCGGTTTGGGCCGCTGTTAGGTTTACATTAGTCTCTGTACTCATATAACTATGCTTTTACAAATTAAAGAAAACGTATTTCTAACTGACTGGGCCAATGCCGCTGGTGTCAGTATTGAATTCAAAGATGCGATCATATTACCTGGCACTGCCTGGATTGCCGGTATTCCTATAGATATCTCTATTTACAAGAAACATCTTGTCCTGAACTCTGTTGGAGAATTCGGAGGAACTGAACGATCATACGCAAAGAGTAAAAATAAAGGCAAAGGTGTGTTTAAGTCTTTATACCAACACCTTCCTGATTTACTTAAAAAATACGGGCTGGAGAGCAGGATATACCTGACTCCCCTAAGCCCTGTATGGCAGAAGAACTACGCCCTATGCGAAGCTAGCGAACCGCTGAAGGGACACTGGTATTACCTTGACGCTTCGGCGTATTCATGTACTTGAACGTATCCTTGTGTTCAAGCAACGTTCCTTCATCTGCCGGATGGGTGCCTTCAAGCGTTGAAAGAACCGGAGTCGTTTTCAGATCACGAAGAAACGTCTCGTGAACGATTACGATTTCCATCTTGCCAGAACGAACACGTTCATGATCATGGTGCGTAGTCATAACCCTGCGCTGTGCTTCTTCTTCCAGTTTTACCTTGTCCAGGCTATAAATACAGCCATCATCAGCCCATCCGAACCCAGGCCGATATTCTTCGATTTTGATACGATATACGCAATACATAGCTTGTCCCTATGTAAATGAAGTTAAGTAATTAAGCGATGACGGTGGCATCACCCTTGGATTTACCATACGGCGACCACAAAGATGTCGTGGTGTCACGACTCAGGGTATCGTAAAGTTTATCTGTGATTTCTATTTCGACAGGGCCCTTTGAAATTGCCGTGTTCCAAGCCGCTCCATTCTTTTCATGGAGTCTTTTTACCCTTGACCTCAATGCCTCTTCGGTCAGAGCATAGACGTAGCCAGCTGGCCGTTTAAATCCATCCATCGTTTCAGATAGTTCTGCTCTAAATGCTTTTGCCATAATTACCCTCAACTAAAGTTTAAGGATTGGATCCACAATTTACTTATACCAAGTTTTGAGGTATTATGGGAAGATGAAGATATGTACTAAGTGTAAAGAAGAAAAGCCGTTTGAGGCGTTTAGCAAATGTAGTAAGGCCAAAGATGGTTATAAATACAGCTGCAAACAATGTACAAGTATTTATAACAAGACAACATTGAAAGAATGGAAAGTAGCGTACGATAAAATGTATCGTGAAACCAGGATGACGGATTCCCAGAAAGATAGCAAACGTGAATACATGAGAATGTATCAACGAGAGTATACAAAGAAAAATCCAGATTGGAATTGTGCTCATGCAAGTGCGCGGCGAGCCGAAGAATTCAAAGCTACTCCTCGTTGGGCGGATAAAACCTCAATACGTAAATTTTATAAAGAAGCTGCGGATAGAACGAAAACTACAGGTGAGAAATATGAAGTTGATCATATAGTTCCACTCAAATCTGAAATAGTCTGCGGGCTTCATTGTGAACAAAATCTTCAAGTGATCAAGAAAAACGAAAATGCATCAAAAGGGAACCGCTGGTGGCCCGACATGCCTTAAACATTAAAATAGAGTGACAACTTTATACTGTAACCATGGCCGAGAGACTAACAACCGCTGGAGCTCTTAAGCTCAAATCTGAACTACCGACTCAAGAGGCTAAGGACGCCTTTGATGTGTATCGCCCGTTAGACAAAGGCGGTATTAGCGATTTGGTTAATATCCTCCTTAAACACGGTGGGCCTAATTCACACGAAGTGATTAATGATTTAGGGAAGAAATTTTTCAACAAAGCTACTGAAGTCGGCGCTACTACGCCCTTGCTTGATTACCTGAATGACTCTGACGAACGTCAGGCAATCGTAGATGAATTCGAGACGAAGGTTAATCAGATCTACGCCAAGAAATTACCGAAAGCCAAGGAAAATGAGGAACTGGGTAATTTGACGGGTCAATATAATACCAAGATCGAAAAACAAAACTTGGATTACCTTCTTTCCAAAGGTTCTACTGCAGCCAAGATGGCGAGAACAGGAGCTCGGGGTAACCCTACGCAGCTCGCAACTGGTACGTCAACCCCTCTTATGTCGATTAACTTGAAAGGAGAAATCGTACCATATGTCATTAAAAGTTCTTTTGCAAAAGGTATGTCTCCCGCCGAGATGATTGCAATGAGCTTTATGGGCAGAGGCAGTACAGTGCTTTCTCAGCTTTCTACCGCTCTTCCAGGAGCTTTATTTAAAGAGCTGAGTCCGACAGTGTTCCATGAGGTTATCACAATAGATGACTGTGGAACAACTAACGGTATCATGGTTCCAATCGCAGACAAGAAAAGACTTATAGGTTCTGTTGAGGCTGGCAAGAACACTTTGATTGATGAAGCGTACTATAAAGAACTAGCCAACTCAGGCGTCAAGAGTTTGAAGGTTCGTAGTTCACTAACCTGCGAAGCGCACGAAGGCGTTTGTAAGAAATGTTATGGCCTAATGGGCAACGGAAAATTTCCTGAAATTGGTGAGAACGTTGGGGTAATAGCGGCTCAATCAGTTTCTGAAGTTCTTACACAGGCCATGCTTTCAACGAAGCACAAAGCTTCTGTAGGCGCTAGACGTGGTAATGCCTATGAACAGGCTTCGAACCTTCTTCGTAACCCTGCAGAGAATTTTAAAGACGAAGCCACGATTTCAAACATCAATGGCGTTGTTTCAGCCATCAAACAAACTCCCCTTGGTGACCATAATGTATTCGTCAACGAACAAGGTCACTTCGTTCCCCGTGTACAAGGGTTGAAAGTAAGCGTTGGCGACAAAATTTTAAAAGGCGATTCCCTATCAACAGGCGTTGTCAATCCTCGTAAGCTGGTGGGCTTGAAGGGCCTTGGCGCTGGCCGTCTTTACATGGCTCACGAACTTCGCGGTATTTACGGCGGTGGACTGGATCCCCGTCACTTCGAGATCATTGCTAAAAATCTTGTCAAGCACGTTGAAGTAGAGGATCCAGGTGAAACAGGCTTCCTACCAGGCCAACGTGTTGACGTAAATACGATTCAGAAATATTTCGACAACAACAACGGTGAAGTGCCTCTGGACAAAGCTGAAGGTAAACTTTTAGCCAAGGGTGTCCACGAATACACAGCGGGGACATTACTCGACGCAAATCATATTGAAGATCTAAAAAACCGTGGCGTTGAAAAAGTTCAAGTAGCCAATACAGGTCTTACCGTTACCCCGATTGTTCCAGGTCTTAAAACAGCCAAGTTACTTGATGAAAACTGGGTATCGAAACTGTCGTTCTCTGGCCTTAAAAACACGCTCCGTGAAAGTGCTGCTGTTGGCTCAGAATCTCCGGTTCATAGTACAGAGCCTATCACTCCGTATATTATTGGTAAAGAATTCGGGGAAGGAGAAGGGGGTCAATATTAATGACCACTTCTACCGGTCCAGTAATAGACACTTCCATCAAGCAAATTTGTAGCACGACGATACAGAGTTTGCTTAATCAGTTTTTCTCTAATACCTTAGGTAAAGAGAAGGACATCGTTCGTCTTATCATGGCGCAGATACAGGCCGAGAGTCATTTTAACGTGAATGCTCAAGGCCCTTCTCTAAACCCCGTTAACTCTGCGGGAGCAAGAGATTACATTAACGCAAGTGCCATTCAGACAGTTCTAGCTAAAGGAATCAGCCAACAGTCTGTTAACGTAGATCAAGGACTTCGTGCATGGGGTCTTCTTCAGACTATGGGGTGGAACCACGTTAAAGGTGGTTCACAGAAAACTGGCAAGTGTCTTGTCGAAACGGCAAGACCTGATCTGGTTAGCAGACTTTGTGTAAATCCAGGTGAAAGTCTATTAACCAAATTCAACGGTCAATCTACTGTAGAAGATCAGATTCTGGCAGGCCTGGTTGTTCTGGAATCGAAATACATTCAGGTCCAACAATCTGGAAATCAATTCAAAATCGGAGCTTTCACGTATAATAGCAAGATGGAAGCGACGTTCCAGGGATATATAGGATTGTCTGCAACGGACAGGGGTAACAATAGTCAGACTTCTGCGTATGTAGCAAGTATTTACTATGGATCCGCTTTCCAGGCAGCTAATGGATCTGGGGGAGTAGTCGTATCTAACCCGAATGCATCTTCCACTTCCGGCGGTCCCCCTATTACCGTGGCTTCCGGCAACAATCAGCATCCACCTGGGTGCTAAAATCAAGCATAGACCAATTCCAGCTTAATCTGTTAAAATATCTGCATAATTGAGCTTAAATTTCAAAGGACTGTTATAAATGGATTTCTCCGACATTGCTCTTGCAAAACTGCTTCAAACTGTTCCAGAGCTAGGAAATTACATTATCACGTTTAAAGACGTTTCCGATGAGCTTCAGGACGACACCGGCATTCAAGTCGGCGTATTCGTTCTAAGAGTCGGTTCAGAAATCTTCTTTGTTCCTGTTGTTGCAAAGAACGATAATGTGTACCCCGTTGATTCGATCTTTATGGATTCAGAGAAGAGATTCTTCCCTCTGACCAAGAAGACGGTAATCATGATCGTCGCATCAAGCCAGCTAGAACAAGGCAAACCTACGGATATTCCAAAAACTGTTGTTGGTAATCCTAACGTAGCGGACATGATCAACCCGCCAAGAACTGGTAAACATGTTTACGCCAGTTCAAGTCGTCTTACTGAGTTTCTTGCTATTCTGCCTGATTACGTCAAGCAAATAGCGATGGAAAAAATCGCAGCTGAGAAGTCAGTATACGATTCACTCGATCAAATGTTTGGCCTTAAGGCTATTTTTGACGTTCTTAAGGAACGGCCTCAAGGCATGGCTGCTAAAACTAACGTAGTACCGATTTCGGTAGTTACGGATGCAAACCCTGACTTGACCCAAGACCAGATCTCCTCAATCCTGGCCGACGGTTACCATATCTCCGGCGAGCAACCTATTTCAAGAGTTGCGGTGTCTGTGCATGATTACAATACATCAGGCTCGTTCCAGAACGTAACAAATCTTGATGGAGATAAAGATTTTGAGATTATGCTTTCTAATGGCACGTCTCGTGACGCTTACATTCCGAAAATGTATACTTTGGGTTCTAGCCCAAGAGGTGTAAGCGGTAACCGCTATGACAATCCAAAGACGTCATTAGCTATTTTTGCAAATGGGGATTATTCAATTAACGATAGTTTTATTACTGTCGGAGATAATCTGGATCGTAAACAGGTACTAAATACATTATTTGAATTCAGTCCTCCTGTAATGTTGAAAGACGTTGAATCAGGTGATAGAATTGTAGTCGTGCTTGGTTCAGGTGAATTTCTTGGGCCGATTTATGTTAATCGTGTTGCACTGAGTAGTTATGGTGTTGAACTGAAAGGTTCTTCGTATCAGGAAGGTTTTGGTGCCGTTTCAGTTTTCGGGTATAGAAACGTACCTGGCGTTAAGGTATGTAGCGGATCTGATTCATATAGCAAAGACATTTTCCTTCCGTACAATTCGATCATCATTCGTCTTAAACAGGATCTGACTTCGAGTCTGGAAGTCAATATCAATGCAGCATCTCACAAGAGAATGCTTACTGATCTCCAATGGCTCGGGGATGAATTGAATCTTGGTTACGACGGAGTAGAATTTGCGGTAGACGGTAAAGTAGCTGGTGCAGAAGCAGACGTAATGAGACGCCTTGTTGTACAGGAAGGTCTTGATCCGGAAGATGCTGCAAAGTTTGTGAAACAGGCTAAAGAAGTCAAGTTCACGAAAATTTACATGACTAAACGGGCTGGCTTTACGACATCGTCAGGTGATGGTGATATTCCGAATTATGGTAATGAAGACCAAACCGGTATTGATCCAGACGAAGTCAGCATGAATGGTGCGTATAACCCTGATAAGACCTTGATTCCTAATATTCAGGAATCTCTTTCAGCTAATGACGCACAGATCACTGAAGCTACCATTTTGTCTGAACTTCTACAGACTCCGGATATGTACGAAGCTATTGAAGAATATCTGCCAGAAATCGAAGAAGCAATCGATAAAATTGGCCGTATTCTATTCATGGCTCGTGTGCACATTAACCGTCTTGCTGAAGCTAACGATGCAGATCAGGTATACGCATTCCTGGCTTCTCTGAAAACCATCTACAGACTTCTTGGCGACAATTATCTGAAACTCAAAGAAATGGCCGTGTCAAGCGACAGAACAGATACACAAGCACCCGGCAAACAAATGTCGGATAAAGAGTAAACATGTACGATGCGCGTCAATCAAAGAGAATTACACATCCGCAATGGTAAACGGGGTGTAGATCCACTAGTAGATCTTCTACTATCTGAAGTGGACTGCCCCGAGCGGTCCGCTTATCTCCAAGCAATTCCTCTAAAAGAGAGTAAGCTGAAAAAGGGCTACGTTGAGTCAGCCCTTTTGTGCTGCTCGGATTTTGAAACTATCTCTAACGTCCTTGAATTACCTGCGGATGTTATCGAGATGTATTCCCTTATTTTTTATGATGTCACAGAACTTGATAAGCTCAGCAAGATGGAGCTTCTTGACGTTCGTGACAAAAATGAGGCCAACCTTAAGTTGTGGGCTTTGTCACAGGGAATCGAATTTATATCGTGGCGTATGGGCAAAGCCGTGACCATTTCTCCGGTCGACGGATTGGTGGATCTTTTCACCACCTGTATGTATAAATCAAAAGAAGCCATGTTTTCTGGCAATGTCGCAGAAGCTTCAAAAGAGGCTACAAAATGGGTGAAACTGTCCATGGACATAGCTCGTCTACTGAAACTATGGGTTATGGACTCTGGTGCTGCTAAGCAAGAACTGGAAGTTGCTATTAGAGAAGTTATCCCTGATTTCGACTCATTCGATAGCTTAGAGGGATTCAGTATAGAAGAATTAGCCGGTAAATCAATGCAAGAAGTAACCGGCTCAGTTGGAAACAACAAGCCTGAAAAAACCGAAGACTAATGATGAACAAATACCTTGAAAAAATAGCCGCTCAAAAGAAGCGTCATCAACTCACAATGCGTAAAGGTCAACGTGA
>Ga0310811_10010386_pt1 | contig 12024 bp, 8 predicted proteins | sample YCmetagenome_FD_207642 | JGI IMG/M metagenome (GOLD analysis project Ga0310811, IMG submission 207642) | Soil microbial communities from experimental microcosm in Duke University, North Carolina, United States - YC | ecosystem: Engineered > Artificial ecosystem > Soil microcosm > Unclassified ...
GGTCCTCAGGAAGCAGCACGACGGTGCCCGGCGCGGTGTTCGACTCGTCCACCCCGGCGGCGGCCATCACGAACCCGTGCCTGGTCTGCGAGATCAGCATCGCGCCGCGCCGCGCCACCACGCGCACAGTCTCCGCGTCTACCGCGTCCTCGCGGGTCATCGCGGCCACACGGCCTTCCGCCTTGCTGACGATCTTCGATGTGACGACGAGGATGTCGCCGTCCTGCAGGCCCGGCCCGCCAGGCGCGGCAGCGGCGGCAGCGATCAGCCCCGCAAGGTCGTCCCCAGGGGATATTTCCGGGATGCCGGGTATTCCGTAAAGCTCGACAGGGTCCGGCGCGGAACCGGCAGCCGAAGGCCGGGCGGGCTCCGCACCAACCGGTGCCTTGGTCATGAAGCGAGTTCCTTCGCGAGGTCAATGGCGGCCTGGGCGATCGCGGCCGACGACGGGATGTCACGCATGTAGAGGGGCAGCGCGCGGACCGCGATGCCGGCCAGGGCGGGATCGTCGGCCGCAGCCTTGTCTTGCTCGTCGACGAGCCACCCGTTGATGAGCGAGGGCCCGTAGTGCGCGGCGACGGCAGCGGCGGAAGTCTCCACGCCGATCGCGGTCAGGCACGCGTCGGCCATGCCGCGGACCGGGGCGCCCCCGATGATCCCGGAGACGCCCACCACGGTCTGCGCCGCGACCGCGTCCCTGATGCCGGGCACGGCCAGGATCGGGCCGATCGACACCACCGGGTTGGACGGCGGGAACAGCACGAAGTCCGCGTCCGCGATCGCCTCGAGGACGCCGGGGGCGGGGGCGGCGGCGTCCGCGCCGACCGGGCTGATCGACAAAGCCGGAACGGCCGCGTGCAAGCGCACCCACCATTCCTGGAAGTGAATAAACTCTCCTTCGGGCGAAGCGACAGCACGTTCTGGATGACTTTGGATTTTAACTCTTGTTTCGATTTTATCATCGGACATCGGCAACAGCTCGACACCGGGCTGCCACCGCGCGCACAGGATGCGGGTGACCTCGGACAGCGGCTTGCCCGCGGCGAGGAGCTGGGTGCGGAAGATGTGGGTGGCGAAGTCGAGGTCGCCGAGGGTGAACCAGGAAGGGCCGGCGCCGTAGGCGGCCAGCTCGTCGCCGATGCGATGACTTTCGTCCGCACGGCCCCAGCCCTGCTCTTCATTGCTGCCGCCGCCGAGCGTGTACATCACCGAGTCGAGGTCCGGGCATACGCGCAAGCCGAACAAGGTGATGTCGTCGGCGGTGTTACCGATGACGGTGATGGTGGCGTCGGGGGCCGCCGCGAGCAGGCCGCGCAGGAAGCGCGCAGCGCCGATGCCGCCGGCAAGCACGGTGATCCGCATGAAGAAAGTATGACCCGCGGGCGACGTCCAGGCGCAGTCGGCCCAAACCCCGGGCCGTTCCGGCGGTTGGAGGCTAGGGTAGTCAACTGACTACACTCCGAAGTTTTTCAGAGAACTTACCGTGCATCTTGGACAACCGGTGGGCCAATAGCACGTTCCTCGCTTGACTTAAAGCAAGACACGCGGGTGTAATTTCATTGGTGTGATTCTCGCCGCCACGGGAAGGGCGACGAGTGTCTATGGGGGCTCCGAGAGGGAGGATGCGCTATGACTGAGGTCATCATCCCGCTAGCGCAGGTTGAGGTCCGTCCAGAGGACATGGATGACCTGGGTTGGCAGGACCGGGCGCTGTGCGCGCAGACGGACCCGGAAGCGTTCTTCCCTGAGAAGGGCGGTTCCACCCGGGAGGCCAAGCGGGTCTGCCGGAGTTGCGAGGTCCGGGCTGAGTGCCTTGAGTTCGCGCTTGAGAACGACGAGCGGTTTGGGATCTGGGGCGGCCTGTCTGAGCGGGAGCGCCGCCGCATCAAGCGCGAAGTGGTCTAAGGGTCGCGAGTACCGACTTGGGGTCTTAGTCCTGCCGTGTATGTGCACGGGATGTATTGTCAACAGGGTCCGGGCGGGGGTGGCTGTGCCGTCTTGCGCGGGACAGCCGATACCTCCGACCTGCGCTGGACCCCTTGACAACGAACGCACCGCAGACCAGGCACGCCGTCACCGCGATCATCGTCGCGCATGACGGCGCACGTTTGCTGCCTGCCCTTGTCCAGTCCCTGAAGGCCCAGACCTACCCGGTTGAGCAGACGGTCGGCGTGGACACGGCGAGCAGAGACCGCAGTGGCGCCGTCCTCGCCGAGCTCATCGGCCAGGACGCGGTGTTCGGGATGAACAGGACCACCGGGTACGGCGCGGCGGTTGCGACTGCGCTGCGGCACGCGGCGCGGCTGCGGGCCGGCGCGGACGACCTCGACCCCAGGCGGGTCGAGTGGCTCTGGCTGCTGCACGACGACTGCGAGCCGGCCCCCGACGCGCTTGAGAAGCTGCTGCGGGCGGCGGGCAGGGACCGGGCCGTCGCGGTCGTCGGGCCCAAGTTGCTCGACGGCCAGGACCGGCGGACCCTCCGCGAGGTGGGCATCGCGATCGACCGGACCGGCCGCCGGGTCACCGGCATCGACCCGGGCGAGATCGACCAGGGCCAACACGACCACAAGCGGGCCGTGCTGGCCGTCGGCTCGGCGGGCATGCTGGTGCGGCGCGACGTCTGGGACCGGCTCGGCGGGTTCGACCCGAACCTGAAGATGTTCCGCGACGACGTGGACTTCTGCTGGCGCGTCCAAGGGGCAGGCTTCCGCGTGCAGGTGGCCACCGACGCGATCGTCTACCACTGGGAACTCGCTGGGCGGCGGCGCAGGCTGACCGACTTCGGCAGCGTGCGCGTGCTCGACCGGCGCAACGCGCTGTACGTGCTGGCCGTCAACCTGCCGACACTCGCCATGCTCCGGATCGTCGGCGGGGCCATCGTCGGCTCCCTGGTCCGCGCTTTCTACTTCCTGCTCACCAAGCAGCTTGACCTGTCCGCCGCCTATGCGCTCTCGGTCCTCGGGCTGTTCGCGCACCCGGTCAGGCTCTTCAAAGGACGCCGCCGCCGCGCTCGAGGCTTCGCGGAGGGGTACTCCGCGGTCCGCATGTTCATCACGCCCGCGCGGACCCTGGAAAAGGTCGCGGAACAGATCGCCGGGCTCATCGGGAACGGCCCGCCGCAGGCTTCAAGCGGCCGCCACCAGGCGTCTGTCGAGGAGTCGGAAGAGGACGCGCAGTTCGTTGAGCAGGTGTCCGCCTTCCGCCGGGTCATCGCGCACCCTGGCGTGCAGCTCTTCGTCGCGCTGCTGCTCATCGCGCTGATCGCCACCCGCCGGCTGCTCGGCACCAGTCCGCTGGGCGGCGGCGCGCTCGTGCCCGCCTGGGGCGGCGCGCCGGCACTGTGGCAGGAGTACCTGGCCGGGTTCCACGCGGTGAGCGTGGGCTCCGCCGCGTCCGCGCCGCCGTACCTCGCGGTCGTCGCGGCCCTCGGCACCGTGCTCGGCGGGCAGGTGTGGCTCGCGGTTGACCTCCTGCTACTCGGCTGCGTGCCGCTCGCCGGCATCACCGCCTACGTCGCCACGCGCTGGGTCGCGACCGCCACCCCGGCCCGGGTGCTACTCGCGGCTTCGTACGCGCTGCTGCCCGTCGCCACCGGTGCCGTGGCGGCCGGGCGGCTCGGTACCGCGGTCGCCTTCATCCTGCTCCCGCTCATCGCGGTCAGCGCGGGGCGGATGCTCACCGCCCCGCCGCGGCAAGCGCACCGGGCGGCCTGGGCCACCGGCCTGCTCGTCGGACTCGCGGCCGCGTTCGCGCCGCTCACCTGGGCGCTCGGCGTGGTGTTCGCCCTCGGTGCCCTCGGCGCCCGGCGATGGCTCGGCACCATCAGCCCGCTGAACGCGGCGATCGTCGCCGTCGCGCCGTTCTTCGTCCTGTTCCCCTGGTCGCTGCACCTGCTGTCCAGCCCGGGGGCGTTCCTCTCCGAGGCGGGGCTGTCCACGCCGAGCCTGACTACGCACGGGCTCAGCGCGACCGCGCTGTTCGCGCTTAGCCCCGGCGGCCCTGGCATACCGCCGATCTGGGTCACCGTCGGGTTCGCGGTCGCCCTGCTCGGGTTGGTGCTGCCGGTCAGGCGCACCGGGGTGGTCATCGCCGGCTGGGCCGTCGCCGTCGTCGGCCTGCTGGCCGCCGTCCTGGTCAGCCGCGTCACCGTCACGCCGCCAGCGGGCGGCCAGCCAGCCGCCGGCTGGCCGGGGGTCGCCATCGCGCTCGCAGCGCTCGGGTTGCTGTTCGCGTTCGCGCCGGCCGCTCAGTGGCTCGCGAGCATCATCCAGAACGGAAGCGGCACTCTGCCCTCCGCCCCCGCCGCGCCAGCGCGTGGGTACACCTCGCGTCGTATCTTCGCGGCCGCTGCCCTCGTCGGTGCGGCGGCCACCCCACTGCTCGTCGCCGCCTACTGGGTTAAGGACGGCGTCCGCGGGCCGGTCCACAACGTCTCCGCGCAACTGCTGCCCGCCTTCGTGTCCGCGTCCTCCGCCTCGGGCGCGCAGTACCGGACGCTGATCCTGCGGCCGCACGGCCATGAACTCGACTACCAGGTCGTCCGGCAACGGGATCCGAGCCTTGGCGAGCCCGAACTCGATGCCTCTTCGGCCGCCGGGGCGGCGCTCAGCCACCAGGTCGCGGCCCTCGGAACCCCCGACGGGGCGGATGCTGGTGACCCTGGCCTGGTGCTCGGCTCGTTCGGGATCAGGTGGGTGATGCTGCCAAGCCCGGTCGACCCAACGCTCGCGTCGCGGCTCGACACGGCGCCCGGCCTCGTCGCGCAGAACAAGGGTCCCGCCTACGACCTCTGGCAAGTGGTCGGCCCGGTCGGTCGCGTCCGCGTTGTCGCGCCTTCCGGCGCCACCACAGTGCTCTCGTCGGGAAAGGTAGACCTGAGCGGGGCCACCGCTCCAGCCAGCGGCGGCACGCTGATCCTCGCCGAGCCATACGGGGGCTGGACCGCCACGCTGAACGGGCGGGCCCTCACGCCGGTCGCGACGCCGGTGGACGGCTGGGCGCAAGGGTTCGTGCTGCCGCCGGGCGGCGGCCACCTCTCGGTCACGCACAACGACCTGGCCCGCCCGCTCTCGCTGATCCTGGAACTGGTCGCGACGCTGTCCGTCATCCTGCTCGCCCTGCCGGGCAAGCGCACTGATCCGGCCGAAGAAGCCGAGGCGCTCGCCGTCCTGCGTGAAGCCAGGGACAGCAGGCAGCCGGATGCGGCCGCTGACCAGCAGGAAGAAGGCGCGGGGCACCGGGTGCTCAGCCGGGTGGAGCGGCTGCGGCTCAGCCGCAAGTTCCGCACGGGCCGGGCGAAGGCAGACAACGCACCTGAGTCCCCGGCCCTGGGCAATCAGCTGCCCGCGTCCGCTGTGCCGGCGATTGAGGCGGCACCCGACGCCGAATTCGCGGGCTTCGGCCGGGATGAGGCCGCGACCACAGTGAGCCTGGCCGGCCGAGGACAAGGCCGCCATCGGGGTGCCGAGGGCGATGCTGACGTTGACGGCGGTGGCGGGTCTGGTGCTCCTGGCAGTCGTGGCGGCCCCGGCGGTTCGCCTGCCGCCCCATGGGACATGGCAGGGGACTGGAGCGGGCCGGCGGCCGCCCCGCCCCGGCGGACGGGCCAGGACGACCAGGCCCGGAACCCAGGTCAGCGGCCTTCCGGGACCCGGCCCGCGGCGCCTGAGCCGTTCGCGCCTGAGCCTGCGGCTGAGTCCGTGCGCTGGGGGACGGAATCCCTCAACCTGTCGGCGTCCGCGCCCAGCGCTGGCCCGCAGAGTGACGAAGACTGGCTGGACGCGCTGCTCCGCGATGCCGGCATGCAGCGCCGGTCGCCGGCGCCCGAGTCACCCCCGTGGGGGACGGAGACCCTGAACCTTCCGGCGATGCCGCCGGCCGATACCGCACAGCGCAATGACGCTGCGAACCAGCGGCCGGCCACGTCGGCAAGCCCACTGCCTGACCCCTCGGGCTGGGTAGCAGATGCTCAGGACCCGCCCGCGTCAGCGAACGAACGGCCGAATGACTCCGCCCGGAAGAACACCTCGAGCTGGAAGGGCGCCCTAGGGCGGCTGACGGGCCAGCAGGCCGCCGTGCCAGAGGCTGCTCCGGCGCCCGCGCGCCCGGAACCGCCGCGGCGGGAAAGCCCGCCGCTCGGCACCCCCGCCCCGGAGCCCGCGGCCATGGAAGAGCGTCCGCCGTGGGAGTTCGAACCGAACCGCGCACCCTGGGACAGCGGCCCGCAGCCACCGGTCAAGTCGCCGGAGGAGAAGCCTGCCCCGGATGAGGGTCAGCAGCCGGCCTGGCGCACTGATGCCAAGTCGGCCTGGGGGACTGGCGCGCTGCCTGCCGTGCGCACCGGGCCGCAGTCGGCGTCGCGGACCGGGTCGCAGCCGGCGTCGCGGACCGGGTCGCAGCCGGCCTCACAAGCTGGATCACAGCCGGGCCCACGGACCGGACCGCAGCCGGGCCCACGGACCGGATCGCATCCCGTTTCCGGGCGGACCGCGGAGCGGCCCGCCACACGGACGGGGGCGCAGCCTACCTTCACCCCCACGGGACCGCAGCCGACCTTCACGCCGACCGGGCCGCAGCCGACGTTCACCCCCACAGGGGCGCAGCCGACGTTCACGCCGTCCAGCGGGCAGCCGGATACCGGCCACGAGGCGCAGTCCGCCTACAAGGCACCGTGGGAGTCTGGCGACTGGGGCAAGGCCCCGGACTGGGACGGCATCGCCCGCGACCGTGACGCTTCCCCGGCGCCGAGTTCCTCGGCGGCGAGTGACGCCGGCGACGGCGACCAAACGGGTCGCGACGCCATGCCTCCTGCCTCGCCGTCCGCCAGGGCGGACAAGCCCGAGCGGCACTCGCACCGTGGTGGCAAGCACGGCAAGCCAAGCCGCTGGCGTGGCTCGGGCGGCCGCTCCGGCGGGGACGGGGAGTCGTGATGCGCCGACCCGGCACTCCTAGCATTACCGTCACGCCCCGGGTCGCCGTTCCCGGCGCGGTGGTGCTCGCGCTTGTCGTCGTCTTCGTGGTCGCCTGGACGACCCGCCCGGGAACCGCCCAGGTCACTGTGCCAGGGGGCCAGCACACCGCGGTGACGGCCATCACCCGGTCCTGCCCGCCGGCCGCCCCCGGTGGCGCGGCGCCGCATGTCTCGATGATCGCGCTCCCGGCGGCGCAGTCAGGGGCGGCTAGCTCCGGCACGGCCACCGCGAAGCCCGCCACGCCCACGGGCACCGCGACGTTCAGCGGGATCCTCGCCGCGCCTGCGACCGCCGCGACCACGAAGGCCGCCGCAACCAAGCCGGTCACGGTGACCGCTCCCGGCGCGGTCACGTCGGTGACTGTGCCCGGCGGTGGCGGCGCGGCCGTGGCGGCGAACGGCAAGATGGCCGAAGGGTTCGAGGCGGAGCAGACGGACGCGTCCGGCACCGGGGTGGTGACCTGCACGCATCCGGGTTCCGACATGTGGTTCGTGGGCACCGGGCAGGCCGACGGCGCCTCCCAGGTCTGGCTGTACCTCATGAACACCGGGAACCTCACGGCAAGCGCGGACGTCACCATCCTGACGGACACCGGCCAGCAGAACGGCCTGAACAACGCCATCACCGTCGCACCGGGCCAGTACGTGAAAGAGAACGTCACTCCCTACGTGCAGGGATCGCAGGCGATCGCCCTCCGCGTGCAGGCGAATACCGGCCAGGTAGCCGCCTCGGTCTGGGAAGGCGGCTCGGGCGGCGGCGCCTGGCTGCCCCAGGCGAACGCCCCGACGAAGAGCCTGGTGATCCCCGGCCTGACCGTGGCGAGCAGCGCGGCGCGGCTTTTCGTAGTGACTCCCGGCTCGAGCGACGCGAAGCTGAAGGTCGTCGCGTACACCCCGGCGGGGGCGGCACAGCAGTTCCCCGGTACCCCGGTTGACGCGTCAGCGGGTGCCGTAACGCCGCTTGCCCTCAACTCGCTCGGCGCCTCGGCGGCAGGGCTCAAGCTCACCTCCAGCGCGCCCATCGTGGCGGGTGTCCTCGTCCCTGGCTCGGGCATCGGCTCATTCACCACGGCGGTCCCCCCAGTCACGGAGCAGGGCGTGGTCGCGGCGAACCCGGCGGCCAAGGGCGTCACGGTCGGCCTGCTGCTGACCGCTCCGTCGGCGGCCGCCCGGGTCACCATCTCGGTGATCAGCGCGGACGGCACCGTCACGACCCCTGCAGCCGACCAGAACGTGGCGGTGACCGCAGGCCACACCCTCGCGGTGACGGTCCCCAGGCCCGCCGACGGCGGCAGGCGGCCGTTCGCGATCGTGGTCACTCCGCAGCCTGGCACCGGCCCGCTCTACGCGGTCCGCGTGGTGACCTCAGGCACAGGCGGCCTGTCCGCCCCGGTGTCCTCACTGCTGCCGGTGTCCAGCGCGATGACGTCGATCACGCTCCCCCCGACCAAGGACAACTACACGGCGGTGCTTCCCTAGCTGCGAGTGCCGAGGAGCCACTGCCGTGCCGAGTCGAACGAAAGCCAGCCCTCCTCGGCTGCCAGTTTGGTCAGCATCCGCAAGAGAGCCGAGAGCCGCGGGTTCCTGTCGCCGGAGCGCCAGATGAGCGACCACTGCTGGCAGGGTTCGGGCTCGACGAGCGGGACGATCCGCACGTTCGCGCCAGGTGGGAGGCGCGTGTTCCTGGTGAACAGGATGGTGAGGTCGGGATCCTTAGCGAGCGTCTCCAGCGCATGTAGGAGGCCGAGGTTGAGGTCGTTGTCCACGGGTACCGCGGCGAACCGGGTGATCAGGCTGCGGAAGGCGCAGTCGACTTCGGCTGGCGTGTTGGACGCGACCCGCATCCGTATTCCGGCCAGTTCGGCGCAAGGCACCGCCTCTCGATCGGCGAACGGGTGTCGGCTCGACACGAGCAGCCCGCACGGCACGACCCGCACCGGAGTGCTGTCCAGGCCTGTCCCCAGGTTGACGCCGGTCAGCATCGCGAACGCCAAGTCGATTTCCTCATGCCGCAGTGCCTCGGCGGCGGCGTGGGCGCTGCGCCGCATGCCAATGTCCGGGGCCAGCGTCGGGTCGGCTGCGGCAATGTCGCCGAGTACCTGCTGCCAGCCCTGATATTCACTCCAGATATCCACCCGGAGCCGTTGGCCAGTCGACAGTTCGGCGATCGTGGCCTCGGCGGCTTGCCAGGCCGCGAGCAGTTCCCGGCTGGCGGTCAGGAGCCGGGCACCAGCCGGGGTGAGGCGCACGCCACGATGATCGCGGTCTAGGAGCCGGGTGCGGAGTTGCCGTTCCAGCGCGGCGATCTGCTGGCTGAGCGTGGGCTGGGTGACATGCAACCGGGCTGCGGCGCGGCCGAAGTTCCCCTCTTCCGCCACGGCGGCGAAATAGCGCAATTCACGCAGGTGTACGTCCACCCGCAACGCGTATCACATAACTCATCGCGACCATAGTGAATACCTATCGAAACACCTATTGGACCCTTCTCATCACCTTCAAACAGACTCATCACAGGAGGAGCGCGAATCGGCAGATAGCGAGGTTTCGATGAAGGTCTTTGTCGCCGGGGCGACCGGTGCGATGGGAAAGCGACTGGTGCCGGCCCTTGTGGCTGCCGGGCACCAGGTGGTGGCGATGACGCGGTCGGCGGACAAGACGACGGCGCTTGCGCAGGCGGGAGCGGAAGCGGTCGTGGCCGACGGCTTGGATCGCGCAGCCGTGCTGCGCGCGGTCACGGAGGCAGCCCCAGAGGTGATCATCCACCAGATGACCGGACTGGCGAAGATGAAGAGCCTGAAGAGGTTCGATGCGGAGTTCGCGGTCACCAACCGGCTCCGCACTGAGGGGACGGACAACTTGCTGGCAGCGGCGCGCGCGGCCGGGGTCCGGCGGATCGTGGCGCAGAGCTACGGCAACTGGAACTACGAGCGGACGGGGACGGCGCTCAAGACGGAAGAAGATCGCCTGGACCCGGCTCCGCCCGCCAATCAACGTCAGACCTTGCAAGCGATCGAGTACGTGGAGCGTGCCGTCACCGGCGCGGACGGCATTGAGGGTGTAGCGCTTCGGTACGGCAACTTCTACGGGCCTGGCACTGGCATGTCCCGCGACGGCGACATCTCCGCCCAGGTCCGCAGGCGCGCGTTCCCGATCGTGGGCGACGGCGCGGGGGTCTGGTCGTTCTCGCACATGGACGACGCGGCGGCCGCCGCGATTGCCGCCGCCGAGCGGGGTGCGCCAGGCGTCTACAACATCGTCGACGACGACCCCGCCCCGGTCGCGGTCTGGCTGCCCGAACTGGCCCGCGCCCTGGGGGCGAAGCCGCCGTTGCGTGTCCCGGTGTGGCTGGGCCGGTTTTTCGTGGGCGACGTCGGCGTGTCGATGATGACCCAGATCCGCGGGGTCGCGAACGGCAAGGCTAAGCGTGAACTCAACTGGAAGCCCAGATACCAGAGCTGGCGAGACGGCTTCCGTTACGGCCTGGGTTAGTCGAGGCCGCCTCGGTAGCCAGGGTCGACCGAGTCCGGGTCCATGCCGAGGAAGCTGGCGAACTCTTCGACCACGACATCGAAGACGAGGTCGCTGAGTTCGCCCTCCGTCTCGGACCTGGCCATCAGCGGGCGGCGGTAGACCACGATGCGCGCGGGCGTGGCTGGGCGGTCGGGGTTGCCTGTGTTAGGCGTGCCGGGCACCATCCGGGCCAGCGGCAGCGGCACGCTGTCGTCGACGAGTTCATCGGCTTCCGGGACTTCCTGGACGGCGAACTCCACGCCCTCGAGTTCGGCCTCCCAGCGCGACTCGAGCCGGGCGACCGCGTCGAGCACCAGGTCGTCGAACTGCTGCGCACGGGTCCGGTAGCTGGGCACTCCCGGCGGCACCAGCCGTCCGCGAAGCCCCCGCCCATGCCGGTCCCGCCGCCGAACCCGCGGAGACCCGGCCCCGTTCTCACCCGTCTGCACAGTAACCGAGAGTATCCCGCGTCCCCGCCAACCGGGTAGTTCGCCGCGAGCGGCCGCGAGCGGCCGCGGGCCGTCGCCGGTGCCCGCCACGTGGCAGCTCGGGCGAACATCTCTTCCGACCCCACCGCCCGCCCCGGCCGAGGTGCTCGCGGTACGCGCGGCGGGCCCCGCCGAAGCTGGAACCCGGCATCTACCTGGGCATAAGACTCCGACCGCCGCCCTGCGGCAGGCGGCAGCGGTGCGGGCGACGACAAACGCTCAACCCTTACAAAAACGACACGATCGAGAACCATGCCCGGGTGATGGCGTAACGGCGTTCTGGTGGGTACCGTCAGCCGTTGTGAGTGACATCCAGAACCCGTTGGGGGCCGCGGGGGCGGCGTGGGCGCGACGGCTGGGCGGAGCTCACTTGGCCATGGCTTTTCAGCATGCCAACGGGGAGTGGACCACTATCGTGATCAATAACGATCTGGTGAGGGTGGTGGGCTGGTGAATTCCCGTTGCTGCTCACGTACCGCGTGCAAGCAGTCTCCCGTCTACACGCTCACGTACGTGTACAAAGACTCGACAGCCGTCCTCGGACCGCTCGCGGTCTATGTCGATCCGCACTCGTGGGACCTCTGCGAGATGCACGCCGCGCGGCTCGTCGTGCCGCGTGGCTGGGACGTGGTCCGGCTCCCGCCAGACCCAGCGCAGGAGCGCGCCGACGACCTTGAGGCGCTGGCGAACATCGTCCGCGACGTAGGCCGCGCCGAGCGGGCAGCCGCCGCCCAGGCCCGCCCGGTAGGGCCGGTAGGGCCGCCCAGGCAGGGCCCGATGCGGCAGCAGGACCCGAGGCAGCCGGACCCGAGACAAGGGCGATCGGCCGCTGAGCCGGTCGGCCAGGGCGTGGAGGTCGGCCGCCGCGGCCACCTGCGCGTTGTCCGCTCCGCCCCGTCCCCGCAGCCGGAGACCTAGGGTCGGCAAAGATCTACCCAAGTCGTCCGATAGCCTCACGTGGCGGTGCGCTCTTGCGTACGAGCGCAGCGCGTGACCGATAGGTTGATCCTGTCAGTGGACTGGGAACCCATAAAGACGGGATCGCTGAGAAGGCGG
>Ga0310811_10010387_pt1 | contig 12023 bp, 7 predicted proteins | sample YCmetagenome_FD_207642 | JGI IMG/M metagenome (GOLD analysis project Ga0310811, IMG submission 207642) | Soil microbial communities from experimental microcosm in Duke University, North Carolina, United States - YC | ecosystem: Engineered > Artificial ecosystem > Soil microcosm > Unclassified ...
GCAAGCAGCGCAAGCAACTCGAGCAGCGCAGGCAATGCCGCCAACCCACCCGGTGTCACGGGACACGACCAGATCAAAGGCACCGGCGACACGCTGAACAACCGTTTCGTGCTCGAAGAATGTCTCGGCGTCGGCGGTATGGGCACGGTGTACAAGGCGCTCGATCTGCGCAAGCTCGAAGCGTCGGATCGCAAGCCGTATCTCGCGATCAAGGTGCTGAACGTCCAGTTTCGCGGCAATCCGAATTCGCTCGTCGCGTTGCAGCGCGAAGCGCGCAAGGCGCAGGTGCTCGCGCATCGCAACATCATCACGGTGTACGACTTCGACCGCGACGGTCCGATCGTCTATCTGACGATGGAGTATCTGAGCGGCAAGCCGCTCAGCCAGTTGCTGCGCACGCCGGGCTATCAGGGCATGCCGGTGCGTGCGGCGCTGCCGATCGTGCGCGGCATGAGCGCCGCGCTCGCTTATGCGCATGAGCGCGGCTTCGTCCATTGCGACTTCAAGCCCGCCAACGTGTTTCTGACCACCAACGCCGAAGTGAAAGTGATCGACTTCGGCATTGCGCGCGTGTTCCAGCGGCCTGAAGAGGAGAGCGACGCGACCGTGTTCGATCCGGGCAGCCTGGGCGCGTTGACGCCCGCGTATGCAAGCCCGGAGATGATCGAGCATCGCGAGCCGGACCCGCGCGACGATATCTATGCGCTCGGCTGCATCACCTACGAGTTGCTGACCGGCCACCATCCGTTCGACCGGCTGTCAGCGACCCAGGCGCGCAATGCCGACTTCAAGGTGCAGCGTCCGCCCAACCTCGATTCGCGGCAATGGCGCGCGTTGCGCGCCGCGCTGTCGTTCGATCGCAACACGCGCATGCCGAGCGTGGTGCGCTTCATCGCGGAATTCGACAACGAAGCGCGCGCGGAGAAGTCGGGCGCGTTGGCGAAGGTGGGACTCGCGAGTTTTGCCGTGGTGTGCGCGGCGGCGGTGGGCGTGTTCGCGTTGCGCTCGGGACCGGGGCGGCAGGGTAACGTGCCGACGGATATGGACGCTTCGCGGGTGGTGGCAGATCAGGCGGATCGGGGGGAGGTCGGGCCGGATGCGAATCCGGCGTCCGCTGCTGCGCCGGCGGTCGCGGCGAACACCGCGCCAGATTCGACGCCGTCCGCGCCGGGCGCGACAGCGCCCGCCACATCGCCGTCCGCGCCTCTGGCCACATCGCCCAATCCATCTCCCCCAGCGCCGCCTGCGCCCAAACCCGCCCTGACGCTCGCCGCCATCGCCCCCATGTTGGCTCAAGTGCCATGCTCGGCGCTATCCGCCACCGTGCAGGACCACTCGCTGACGGTGCGTGGCTTCGTCTCGCAGCGCTACGGCGCGGGGCATCTGAAGGACACGTTGGCGGCGTTGCCCGGTGTCGATAGGCTGACGCTCGAAGCCGAGCCGCTAGTCGACGACAAATGCGACGTGGTCAAGGCGCTCGCGCCGTATTGGATTCGCAACTGGCAAGCGGGCCGCGTTGCGGCTTTGCATGTGCGGCCGGCCAGTGGTCAGTTGCACGAGGGCGACCCGTTGGTGGTCGACGTGACCACGCCGGGCTTCGACTCGTATGTGAATCTCGACTACTACCAGCTTGACGGCAGCGTCGTGCACATGGTGCCGAGCCCGCGCGCGAAGGACAATCAGGCGCCGCCGCACTATGCGGCCACGATCGGCAGCGCGGGCGACTGGATCATTTCGAAGCCGTTCGGTGCGGAGATGGTGGTGCTGCTGATTACGCCGGCGCCGCTATTTGACAAGCCGCGTCCGGAAAGCGAACCGCGCGCCGATTATCTGCGAGCGCTCGACACGCGGCTCACGCAAATCGGCGGCAAATACAGCCAGGATCATATCGTCGCCGATTTTGCGCCGATCACGACGAAGCCACGCACGCCTTGAGCGTCTTGAACGAAGCCGACGAGAGCTTGCATTTATCGCAGCCGCAGGCCTCGATTGCGAACCCGCCGCTGCGAAGCGCATGCGTCACTTGAGATCTTTGACGACCCGGAAGCCATCCTGCGATTGACGCACCCCGGCGCTGTACTTGAAGCGCGTCGCGGTGAGCATGTAGCTGCCGCCTTCGCGCCACGAGCCGCCGCGAATCACGCGCATGTCGCAGCCGGGGCTGTCCCACGCATGGCCGTCGACGGGCGCGCCCTGGTAGTTGTTGTGCCAGCAGTCGGCGGTCCATTCCCAGACGCTGCCGTTCATGTCGTACAGGCCGAGCGGATTCGGCGCGAACGACCCGACTGGCTCCGGCCCTTCCTTGTGCCACGGATCGCCGCAGTCCTTGCAATTGGCGCTGCCTTTGCGCATCTGATCGCCCCACCAGTACGCGGTCGTGGTGCCGGCCCGGTCAGCGTATTCCCATTCCGCCTCGGTGGGCAGGCGATAGGACTTGCCCGTGACTTTGCTGAGCCATTTCACGTACTGCTGCGCGTCGTCCCAGCTCAGGTCGCGGGCCGGCGCGGCCTTGTTGGCATTGCTCTCGGGCGTGAGCTTCTGACATGCATTGGCGGCTACGCAAGCGTTCCATTGCTCGACCGTCACCTCGTATTTGCCGATCGCGAACGGCGCGCCGATGCTCACGTGATGGACCGGCTTCTCGGATGGATCGTCGGTGCTGTTGCCCATCGCGAACGAACCTGCGGGCACCGGGACCATGATCGGGCAGGTGGCGCAGTCGCGACTTTCGCCGGCGCTGGGTGGATGCGTAGGGGCGGGCTTTTGCGCGACTGCGGCGGCGGGCGGCGCGGCGGGCGTCGTGGTGGGTGGCGTCGCTGTGGGTGTTGGGGTGGACGCCGTGCGCGCGTGCTCCGGCACCGGGGCGTTGCCTGGTGCATTGGCAGGCGCTGCGGGCCGTGCCGTTTGTTGCGCCGGTGCAGCCGCAGGCGCAGCGGGCGCGGCCGCCGCTGGCGCGGCGCTCGCCGCCGCCCGCAGACGGTCGATGCGCGCATGAGCGAGCGTCGCAAAGCGGCCGTTCGGATAGGCCTTCAGATAGGCCTCGTAATCGGCCGGGTAGTTGCTGTCCTTGATCGAATTCCAGAACGTGATTTCGTATTGCTCGCTACTGTCTTTCGGCAAAATGCCTCTGCTGTGCAGGGTGACGACGGGATCATCGTGCTCGGCCCGCGCGAGCAGCGCGCTGGCTTCCCGACGAGCGGCACCGCTGAGTTGAAGCGATAAAGGAAGCGCCGCAGCAATCCACGGTCGTTGCTCGTCGCCGGTCGCAATCTGAACTTGCGCGGCGACGTGTTGAAACAGACTGCCCAGCGTTTGCGGCGATCCGCTATGCAGCGCACGCAGCAATGCATTCGTATAGACGCCGTGCCGCGCGCCATCCGCCGCGAAGCCGCCGGGCGCGGTTGCATAGGCGATCAGCGTGTCGGCTGGCGGCGCTTGCGGCTCGCCGGTTGCGTCGTGCGCGAACGGGTTGTTCAGGCAGGTATCGAGAATCACGAGATTGAGCCGGCCGGCGCGCGGCGCCTGCATCGCCTGCAATACGTTTTGCAATTCGATACCGTGGCTCGCGAGCGAAGCCGGCAAGCGCGCGTCGACCCCAGCAGACATGAGAAGAGTCCGCCGGCCAATTTGCATGCCGTGTCCACCGAAATAGAAGAGACCAACGCCGCCTGCCCGCAAGCGCTCACGGAATTGCCCGATCGCTTGTCGCATTGCCTGGGGCGTGGCATTCGTGAGCGTGACGACATCGAAGCCGAGCGCACGAAGCGTGTCGCGCATCGCTTCGGCGTCGCGCGGCGCATTGTGCTGGAGCGGGTCCGCGAGATCGCCATAGGTGCCGTTGCCGATCACTAGCGCAACACGTGGAGACTGCGCATTGCCGCGCGATGACGTGATCGGTATGAATGGCGGGAGCGCCGTATCCGTTACACCCACCTTGGCCCCGGTCGTTGCATCAGCCACTGTCCACTGCGCGTATTCGCGTTGCGGCGCGGCGGCGCAAGCATTGCCCCATTGCGCCTGCATTGCTCCGGCCATGCACACCAGCAGGAATATTCGCCACATCTTCACATCCTGTTTGTACCGGACAGAACTTAGGCATTCGATGACCGCGCTGCTCGCAGCATTCGCCGGAGTGCTTCGGGCAAAGCATCCATGCCACCGACCATCCATCTGCAACCTGTTAATAACGATAGCACGCGCTTTGAGCGTCACAACCGTCACGTGCCTCGATGCGTCATACGGTTAACGAGTGTGGCGTATCTTTTTGGCAAGTTACGTCCTAAGCTAATTTCACAAAGTGACGCCGCACAGTCGTTTTAACTAGGCGGCCGTTCAGTCACGCGCGCCCGCGACATCCAGCCGGAACGGGTAGCCTGCCTTTGCGCAGCCGAGGCGGCCACGACCACTCTTCGGGAGAGTGCGCTATGCGAAGAAGAACCCTCACCCCCGTTACTTTCGACACACGCCGTCGAGCGCAGGCGCGCCGGAATGCCTTGCGCGCCGCCGTGTGCGCGACGCTCCTCGCGGCGCTCGGCAGCGTGGCGCCATTGGGCGCCGCGCCGGCGGAGCAGACCGCGTCGCCGCCCGGCGCGGAGGAATACATCATCTGGCCGTCGGATGGCGCGGTGATTCACGGCGGCAAGCTGTGGGTGCGCATGGGCTTGCGCAATATGGGCGTGTGCCCGAAGGGTGTCGCGTTTCCGAACACCGGCCATCACCATCTACTGATCGACACTGACCTGCCGCCGCTCGATCAGGAGATTCCATCGGACCGCAATCACCTGCACTTCGGCGCGGGTGAGACGGACGCGCGCATCGAGTTGCCGCCGGGCAAGCACACGTTGCAACTGATTCTCGGCGATCACAACCACGTGCCGCACGTTCCGCCCGTGTATTCGAAGAAGATCACCATCACCGTGCAAAAAGACTAGCGCGATCCGTTCGTTCAAAACGGCTTCGCCAACACGGAGAGACCTCATGTACAAGATCATCGCGGTCGCGGCGCTTGTGGCATCGGCGGTATGGGCCGCGCCGGAATTCGCGGCGGCCGGCACGACGCCGGCGCCGCCCGGCGCCCATGAATATATCGGCTATCCGAACGATGGCCAGGTGGTGCCCGCCAACAAGCCCTTCCGGGTGTGGTTCGGCTTGCGCTTCATGGGCGTGGCGCCGAAGGGCGTCAAGTATCCGAACACCGGCCACCATCATCTGCTGATCGACACCGACCTGCCGCCGATGGACCAGGAAATTCCGTCGGACCGCAATCATCTGCATTTCGGCGCGGGCGAAACGGAAACCATGATTCAGCTTCCACCGGGCAAGCACACGTTGCAGTTGCTGATGGGCGACGACATGCATGTGCCGCACAATCCGCCGGTGTATTCGAAGAAGATCACGGTGATTGCGCGCTGAGTCGGCGCGCGGCGCGCTTCGTTCACCGACCGTCGCGAACTGGCCAACAGCTTCTCAGGAGTTGTTGGCCGCGATCCACCATCCCATCCTGGCCGTCCCCGCGCCACTACCGCGAACAAAGCCGCGGTGCACCTGTAAATCCCTTTATTTGCAGCACTTCTGCAGATTTCTTAGGCTCGGAAAGCAATGCTGGCACGGCCCATGCATTAATGGCATCCGAGCAGACAAGTTGCTCGAACCCGAACGCAGCACTGCGCTGTTTCCCATCCCAGGAGATTTACCATGAACACGCTGATGATCAAAGACCTGTCCATCACCGAAGAACTCGACAGCAAGGCCATGAGCGCCGTGCGCGGCGGAAACGGCTACCCGTCGTCGTCGTACTTCAGCTTCGCGCCGGTGTATGCGCCGAACAACAGCAAGACCGTCAACGCCACCCAGCTGATCAACACGTCGATGTACCTCGAGAACGCGAACGGCAACAACGCGGCGCTCGTGTCGGGCATCACGACCAACATGAATCCGCATGTCGAATCGAGCAACAACATCTACGTGTCCTGAGCGGCGCGGACCACGCGCGGGCCCGACAGCCCGCGCGTGGGTCCTCCCGCATCGGCCGCTTACTAAAAAAACAGCTCGTTCAATCGTCCTTTCCACGCACCCCCTCGCGTCACCGCCCGCTCCCCCGCCGACCTGCTCGCCCGCTTCGATGACGAAGACGCGCAGGAGAGGTTTTGTCCGACAGCGGCGTTCTTTTTGTGTAGCGAAGCGGGCGACATCGGAGACTATCGTGTCAGCGTTGCTTGATTCATCGGTCCGTCAGCGCTTCTGCCTGTTCACGACATCGGCGCTACATGACTGCGCAGTACTGCCACCGCGTGCGAACGGCCGGGCTCGTGCCGGCGCTGCGTTGCGCGGCATCTGCGCGGCAATGGCATGCGCGCTGTCGTTGTGTGCGTGCATCGATGTCAGCATGCCCGACTACAAGCGCCCGGACACGCCCGCCAAAGCGTCGTGGTCGGATCAGAAGGACGTACCTGTGTCGGCGGCGGCGACCGTCGTGCCCGATTGGTGGAAGGGCTTCCACGATCCGTATCTGGATACGCTGATCGCCAAAGCGATTGCGGGCAACTTCGACATCAAGGTGCTGGCCGCGCGCATCGGCGTCGCCGGTACCCAGATCACCGAAGCCAAAGCCGGTGCGCTGCCGACCATGGATCTCGGCGCCGGCGCCGATTTCGAAAAGACCACGGGCCAGCCCTTGACCAAGCAGTACAACCTCGCGGCGCAGGTGAACTGGGACATTGATATCTGGGGCAAAGTCGAAAAAGGCGTGCAAGCGCAAAAGGCGGAATTCCACGCCAGCGAGGCGGATTGGCGCGCAGGGTATCTCGAACTGGTGGCGAACGTCGCGAGCACCTACTTTCAGATTCTGCAGTTCGATGACCAGATCGATCAGCAGCAGAAAACGCTCGTCACCAACAAGCAGATTCTGACGATCTACGACGGCCAGCGCCGCAGCGGCCTCGTGCCGCAAACCCAGGTTTTGCGCCAACAGGCGGAGATCAACCGGCTGACGAACGAGCTGCTCGAACTGCGCCGCTCGCGCGCAATCGCCAACAACGCGCTGTGTACGCTGATCGGCGTGCCGGCGGGCGAGTTTCAATTGCCTCAAGGCCATTTGCAGGAACGCGTGCAACCGCCGACGGTGCCGGAAGGCTTGCCCGCGCAACTGCTCGCGCGGCGCCCCGACGTGGTGGCGGCGGAGTTCAGGGTGCTGGAGGCCTACGACCTCGTCGGCCAGGCCAAGCTCGCTCAATTGCCGACCATTGGTCTCACGGCGCATGGCGGCACGGCGAGTTTCGCGCTGAACAACCTGCTGAAATCGTTCACGTTCGGTTTGATGCCGAGCATCAACATTCCCATACTCGATCCCGGCGTGCGGGCTCACGTGAAGGTGACCCAGGCGCAATCGACGGTGGCCGAGCAGCAGTATCGCGTGGCCGTGATGGGCGCGTTCGAGGAAGTCGAGAACGCGCTGGTCAATCTGAGCTCGCACAAGGCGCAGCGCGTGGAATTGCAAGAGCAAGTGTCGCGCCTGCAAATCGTCGCCGATCAGATTCAGTCGCAATTGCGCCTTGGCGTGGTGTCGCAACTGGAAGTTTTCGAAACCGAACGGACCTTGCTCGAAGCGCAGCAGAACCTGCTCGCCAACCATCAACTGATTCTGTCCGACACGGTGCTGCTTTATAAAGCGCTCGGCGGCGGCTGGCCGAGCGTGGATGTGCAGGCGCAAGTCAAGGCAAATTAAACGCCAAGTAAAGGAGCACTGAGCTAATCTGTCACCCCACGCGCAATGCAGAAAGTCCCGTCGCGGATCACGCGTTGCAAGCTTTCCTCATCAACGATCTGAAAATTGACACTCGCCATGCGTGACTTACAATTGTTAAGCTGCCTTAATTCTCGCGGCTCATCACAACAATACTGTTCCGCTGTTGTCCTTCGTCTCGTTTCCGCTGCGCTCTCGCCGCAGCGGGTAAACGCTTAGTGATCCAGATAAAATGGCCGCCGGCGAAGCTCCGATTGCTGAGATGCGCGCGACAGTGGACGCTGCCTTCGACGTGGTGCTGTCACCGGTTGCGTCTTCGCAACGTCCGGCGCTCGACGCGATCCGGATCGTCGACAACCTGTTCGCGGTTGGCCGCAGCGAGGCCCCGTTCACCGACTATCCGACCGAGCGCATCGCGCGACTTTCGCGCCGTCATGCGCGCATTTTCACGGAACACGGCGCGGTATATGTGGCCGACCTCGGCAGCAAGAACGGCACGACGCTGAACGGCGCCGCGGTGCGCCAGACGCCGGCGCGCGTGCGAGCGGGAGACGAATTGTGCTTCGGCGGCGAGCTTTGCTACCGGGTGGGCATCGAGCCGCGCGCGCGCATCGTCGCTGCCGCGAGCGCGGCGCCCGCGCCCGGCCTGTTGCTGATGCCGCAGCGCGACGACCTCGGCTTGCAGCCGATCGAGGTGCAGGCGTTCCCGTTTCTCGTCAGCAAGGCAGACGACGTTTTTGCGCGCTATAAGGACCGCTATCCGCATCAGGTCAATTACATCTCGCGACGTCACGCGCACATTTTTCTGAAGGGCGGCGAGTTGTACGTCGAGGATCTCGGCAGCACCAACGGCACCTTCGTTGGCGGAAAGCGCCTGGACGAATGCGCGCTGTCGCTGGTGGAGGGTGACGTCGTTGCATTTGGCGGGGACCACTTCGTCTACAGGGTGTCGCTGCAGAAACCCCCTGACGTCGAGCCCACCGTGACCCAGCTATCGCTCAACCCGACCGTCGAGGATGCGGCCGATACTGACAAGACCACGTTCGTGGGCGCCGCGCATTCGTTCCTCGATATCTTTTGCGTCGACCCGGCGCTACAACGCGAAGACGAAGTCAACGAAGGGGGATCGTCCGTCTCCGGGCATGCCAAACGCGACACGCTGAGCGGGGCCGCGCGGGCGGCGGCGGTTGGCAATGGCGCGAACGGCGCAAGCGACGCCAACGCGCCGAACAGGGCGAACGGCGCGCATGGTGTGAATAAACCCGGTGCAACGGCAGCCGCAAAGGGCAAGCCGCGGCGGCGCTGGCGTCTGCTGGCGGGCGAACTCGGCAAGGCTTTCGCGGACGGCGAGCGCACCAACGTTCGACGCATCGCGGCTTGGGGCGGCGCGGGCGTGGTGGTGGTGGCGGCGCTTGCGGTGACGCTTTATCTGCACGGTTCGTCGGAGCGCGAGTTGAAGAATCTGCTGGCGAGCGGCGATTACACGAGCGCGGTCACGGCGGCAAAGAGCTATCTGGCGAATCATCCTGCGGACACCAAGGTGAGCGCGCTCGCCAGCGAAGCGCTGCTGAAGGCGAAACTGCCGGGCTGGCTGAACGCGTTGCAGAAGGCGCAGTACGAGCAGGCCGACGCGCTGCTCAAGGAGATGGGAGCGTTGAGTGCGAATAACGCGGACGCTGCGTCGCTGGTCGGCGAATTGCAGTGGGTGGGCGATCTGGAGCGCTTCGTGGCGGCGCGCGGCGGCGTGGATGCGCCGATTCGCATGTATGCGGACGAGTCCACGATCAACACGCTGCTGCAACGCTGGGACGACGACGCAAAGAACCATCAGCGTGCGCTCGACCGGATTGCTTCCTACGTGCCGGTGTTCGGCGAGCCGTACGCGCAGGCACTTAGTCACCTGCGCAAGCTGGAAAGCGACGATTCGGTGTACGTCGCGGCGATCGACCGGCTGAACGGCGTGATCCGCACCGAGCTCGCGCGCGACAAACCCGACGCGCTGCCACCCGTGCTCGACGATTACGCGCAGCGCTATCCACGTCTCGCGGGCCTCGACCGGGTGCGTGAGGATTTGCGTCAGTACACCGCGTTGCTGAATGCCGCGCTGAGCCGTCAATTGACGCCGTTGCTCGCGATGCTGAAGTCGGTGCGTTTCAGCACGCCGCCTTTTCAGGCGCAGTTCCAGCAACTCGCGGCGAGCCGCTTGCCGTCCACGGACGTGATCGAGCGTCATGACGCGGTGAACGCCGCGTGGCAGCGCGGCGACGCGCAGCAGGCACTGGCCGGTTTGCAGGCGATGCCTGAGGGCCCATGGTCCGACGTGCTGGCGGCGGAAGCGGCGCACAAGAAAGCGCTGCTCGACCAGTACACCGACTTGCAGAAGACGCGCGGCGGCAAGGATTACGACCAGCGCCTGCTGTCGTTCTACGCGAGTCTCGATCCGCAAACCGACACGTGGTTCGTGCAGTCGATCCAGAAGGATGTCGCCGCGCTGCACGACAAAGCGCTGGCGCGCGCGCAAGACCTCATGCTGCGCGCGCAGAGCCTGTGGAAGCAATATCGTTCGAGCGGTTCGATCGGCGGCACGCAACGGCTCGAAGCGGGTATCTCGCCCGGCTTTCGCAGCGAGGCGCGTCTGCTGTCCGATGCGCAAACGGCCGCGCAACAGGGCATGCGCATCTACACGCAACTGAAGGCCGATCATCCCGCGGACTTCGACCGCCTGCTCGCGGACATCCAGGCCGAAACCGATCTGCAGCGCCGTTCGCTGACGGAATTGCGCATGGTGCTGGACCCGGGACTGCTGAAGGCGAAGCTGGCGTTGATCGGAGGCGAGCAGAGTGAAGCGCGACAATCACCCTAAGCCGTTGTCGGAGGCGCTGGAAGATCACAGCGTCGAAGGCATCGCAATTCTCACCGCCGAGCCGGTGCGTATCGCGCGCGCCCTGATCTGGGCGATGGTCGCGCTGGTGGTGGCCGGCTTGCTGTGGTCGTTCGTCGGCCGCGCGGATGTGATCGTCAGCGCGCAAGGGACGTTGTCGCCGGAATCGGAAGTGCGCCGCATCTATGCGCCAATCGACGGCGAACTGGCCGACCTCTACATTGCCGAGGGGCAGCCGGTGTCGAAAGGCGACGTGCTGGCGCGGCTGAATGCGCGCGGCGCGATCGAGGCGGCGAGCAATGCGCTGCAGGCGCAACTCAAACTCGAAGACGCCGAGCGTGACTGGAAGCAGTTCCCGGAAAAGAAGGCGCTGATGGAGCGCAAGGCCGCCGCGTTGAAGGCGCAGATGGAAGTCGAGGCACGTCTGCACGAAAACCGCGTGTCGGAAGGCACCACCAAGCTCGCCGAAGGGCAGAAGGCCGAACTCGACGAAGCACGCAGCGCGCTCGACAATGCGCGCCGCACACGCGAGGCCGCGCGTCAGGAACTGGATCGCTACTCGAAGCTGTTCGCGCAGCCGGGCGGCGGCGGGATCGCCGAATTGCAGGTCGAGCAGAAGCGGACGGCCTCGCTGGAAGCGGACAACGCCTACCGTGTCGCGCAATCGAAGCTCGCGGAACTGGACTTCCGCCTGAGTCACGAATACGCGCAGGCGAATGCGCAACTGGAAACCAGCGGCCAGCAGACGACCGATCTCCAGCTTCAATACGATTCGGCGGTGCGCGATATCACCGACGCGGAAGACAAGGTGCGCCTGCAATTGCAGAGCGCGCGACTCGTGTCCGAGGCCGCCGCGCGAATTCGCTTCGAGAACATCGACAAAGACAATTTCCTGCTGATTCTCGCGCCGGTTTCGGGCGTCATCACCGACGTCACGTCGACTCAGCGCGGCGACAAGATTCAGGCGAACGCGCCGCTCGGCGGCATCGCGCCGAAAGATGCGCGGCCCGTGCTGAAGATCGAAATCGCCGAACACGACCGCGCTTTTCTGCATGAGGGCCTGCCGGTCAAGCTGAAGTTCAACGCGTTTCCGTACCAGCGCTATGGACTGATCAGCGGCACGCTCGCCTATATTTCACCGGCCACCAAGCCCTCGGCGCAGGACAAGCAGCCGGTCTACGAAGGCCGCGTCACGCTCGACAAGAACTACTACCAGATCGCCGACACCCGTTACCCATTGCGCTACGGCATGACGGCGAGCGCCGAGATCGTGATGCGTGAGCGGCGTCTGATCGATCTGGGTCTTGATCCGTTCAGACAGGTGGCGGGTTGAGCCCATTGACCACACCTCAATTTAAAGGAGCGAATGAAATGACCGCGATAGTGCGTATCGATGATGAA
>Ga0310811_10010388_pt1 | contig 12023 bp, 15 predicted proteins | sample YCmetagenome_FD_207642 | JGI IMG/M metagenome (GOLD analysis project Ga0310811, IMG submission 207642) | Soil microbial communities from experimental microcosm in Duke University, North Carolina, United States - YC | ecosystem: Engineered > Artificial ecosystem > Soil microcosm > Unclassified ...
GCTCCCGCCGAACTTCCTCCCCCGCCGGAGAATACCGCCGCGACTTGGTCCGGTCGCGCATGGCAGCCAATTCCTTCGTGGTGAACAATTGCAGCTGCCGCATACAACAATTATCTCAAGGGCTGGCCGAAATCGCCGCCCCGACCGGTCGCGGATCATTTCAGATGGCGCATCCGGAGGGTGGCTCAGGGCGCGCTCGCCACCAGTGGGCGTGGCGCGGGCGTCGGACGGGCGGCCACCGCGGCGGCGATCGAGGCCGTGATCTCGCCGGCCGCCGCATCGAGCGCGTGCCGACCCGCGAGGTCGCCCGCATCATCGGCATGCTCCCGCAGAGCCCGGTCGCCCCCGACGACCTGACCGTCGCCGACCTCGTGATGCGCGGCCGCCACCCGCACCAGAACTGGTTCCGCCAGTGGTCCGCCGGCGACGAGCTCGTGTCCCGCCTGCACCGCGAGCGGGGCCGTACGATCGTGATGGTGCTGCACGACCTCAACCTGGCCGCCCGCTACGCCGACCACGTCGTGGCGATGCGCGACGGCCGGATCGTCGCGCAGGGCCGGCCCGCCGAGGTGTTCACCGTGGAGCTGCTCGAGTCGGTGTTCGGCCTGTCCGCCCTGGTCGTGCCGGACCCGGCGACGGGCACGTCGCTGGTCGTACCACTGCCTCGTGCCCCTCGCCCCGCGCTGGAGGAAGTTTGAACCGCACCGCCCGCTTCCACGCCGCCGGCGACGTCCGCCTGGCCGACGAGCCCATGCCGACGCCGGCCGACGGCGAGAGCCTGGTCGAGGTGACCGCGGTCGGCCTGTGCGGATCCGACCTGCACTGGTGGGCCGAGGGCGGCATCGGCGATGCCCGCATCGCCCACCCGATCGTCGGCGGCCACGAGATGGCCGGCATCGTGCGCGGCGGACGTCTCGACGGCGTGCGTGTGGCGATCGACCCCGCCATCCCGTGCCACCACTGCGACCTGTGCCGCGCCGGCCACCCGAACCTGTGCCGCGACATCATCTTCGCCGGCCACGGCCTGCGCGACGGCGGCCTGCAGCGCTACCTGCCCTGGCCGACGGACCGCCTGTTCCCGCTTCCCGACGCGATGACCGACGCCGACGGCGCCATGCTCGAACCTCTGGGCGTGGCGATCCACGCCGTCGACCTCGGCCACGTCCCGCTGGGCGCCGACGTCGCGGTCATCGGCGCCGGCCCGATCGGCCTGCTGCTCATCCAGGTCGCCCGGGCCGCCGGCGCCGCGCGCGTGCTCTCCGCGGACCCGCTCCCCCACCGCCGCGAGGCCGCCGCCCGCTACGGCGCCGACGCCGTCCTCGACCCGGCCGCGCCCGGCTACGAGTCGGCGCTGGCCGCCTTCACCAACGGCCGCGGCGTGGACGTGGCCTTCGAGATCGCCGGCACCGACGCCGCGATCGAGGCCGCGATCATCGCCGCCCGCCCCGGCGCCCGGGTCGTGCTCGGCGGCATCCCGAGCACCGAGACGTCCGCGTTCCCCGCCGCGACGGCCCGCCGCAAGGGCCTGACGTTCGCGATGGTGCGCCGGATGAAGGAGGTGTACCCGAGGGCCGCCGCCCTGGTCTCTTCGGGCCGCGCCGACGTCCGCTCCCTGGTGAGCCACTCCTACCCGCTGGAGCAGGTGGCCACCGCCTTCGAGACCGGCAACGCCCGCACCGGCCTCAAGGTCGTCGTGACCCCCGCCCCCTAGCCTTCGGTCACGAAGCGGCGCTCGTGGTAGATCAGGCGGCCGCCCGGCGGGCCGACCTCCGCCGCGACGACCTCGGCGACGACCACCATCGAGGCGCCGACCGCGAGGCGGTGCAGCGTCACGCAGCGCAGGGCGGCCTGGGCGGCGGGGAGGATCGGCTCGCCGGTCGGCAGGATCGTCCAGCCCTGCTCGGGGGTGAAGCGCGGCGCGCCCGGGCGCGAGAAGTCGCGGGCCAGGTCGGCGTGCGCGGCGCCGAGGATGTTCACCACGAGGCGGTCGGCGGCCGCGATCAGGCGCGCCGACGGGGAGTCCATCACCGAGAACGACAGCGCGGGCGGCGCGAGCGACACCGAGGCGACGCTGGAGGCCGTCAGGCCGGCCGGGCCGTCCGGGCCGGCCACGGTGATGACGGCCACACCCGTCGGGTATCCCCGGAAGGCGGCCTTGAACTGCTCCACCACGCCGGTGCCGATGTCCACGCTCACGCGCACGACGGTAGAACCTCAACCCCGGTTCAGGTCAACCCCCGCCCGCCCGCCTGAAAATTACAACGTCAGTCGGAGGTGAAGAGGCCCTGGAGGCCGACGAGGATCGCGACGACGCCGAAGACGGCCAGCAGCAGGGCCGCGCCGGTCGGCGCGTCGGTGCCGGTGGCGGCGGGCGTCCTGCGGCCGGTGAGCCGCTCCCACAGCAGCACCAGGCCGACGCCGATGCCGACGATCTCGAAGTGGTACACCCTGCCGCCCGACAGCAGATGCATGAGCAAGTAGGCGCCGCCGCAGGCGAGGGCGACGATGCCCACCACCCACCCGAAGGGCGCGGCCCGCTCGGCGAACTTCCCGAGATCGTCGCCGACCCTCGGTAGCCGCCGCAGCAGGGCGATGGCGAGCAGGAACCCGCCGGCGATGTTGGCCAGGTCGAGCAGCAGCGCCAGGATCACGGTCGGCAATGGTAGCGGAGCCGCACCCGGTCAGTCCTCTTCGCGGGGCAGGGCGCCGACGGTGCCGATGCGCCAGTAGCCGCGGACCGACGCTTGCCCGCGCGGTAGGGCGCGCTCGTCGCGCAGGTGGCGGCGCAGGTCGCGCATGACGCCCACCGCGCCAGCAGCGCAGGCGAAGGTCTCCGCGCTCACGGGGATCGCGGCGACGTCGCGCGCCTACGCCGACCTGCCGGCCGCCGACCGCGAATCCCTGGCAGCGGCTTTGCCGGCCCCGCGGGGACTGCTGGAGCGGATGCGCGCGCTATGCTGAGGACGACCTCGTCGTCGTCGATGGCCCGCGTGCGCCGAGAAGCACGCCCCTCATGATTCTCGAACGCCGGAGCGCGAGCGCTCCCCTGCGGTGACCCCCGCCATCCGGGTGCGGACCCGGAGCGAGCTTCGAACGTCCCGCCGCCCACGCAGCCACCGCTGCTGGGGCCACCTCATCGCAGCACCGCTGTGGCCCATGCACGGCGCCAACCTCGGCACGCTGCTACGCACCTGCGACGCCGTCGGCGCCTGCCTCGCGGCGCCGCCGTTCCCGTGGGTCGACGAGGCCCTGGCGCGCGGCAACACACTGCGCCAACCGACGTGCGTACACCGCGTGAGCGACCCGCCCCGCTGGCTCGCGGCCGAACGCGCCGGCGGCGCCCGGATCGTCGGCGTCGAGCTGGCCGACGAGGCGGTGCGCCTCGCCGACCTCCCCGCCGCCCGCGGCCGCACGGTGATCGTCCTCGGCCACGAGCGGACCGGCATCCCGCCCGAGGCCCTCGACCTGCTCGACGGGGCGGTCGAGATCCCGATGGTCGGCACCGGGATGAGCCTCAACGTGGCGGTCGCCGGCTCGCTCGTGCTGTACAAGCTGGCCGGGCTCCTATGAGTCCCAGCGGCTGATCTCGCCGGCCGGGTAGGCGGCGAACGCGCCGCTCTCCGCGCCGGCCTTGAGGCTGGTCAGGTACGCGCCCCAGTTGGTGCTGCAGCCGCCCATGAACTCGCTGGGCTCGGCCCAGCCGGCATGGGTGAACAGCAGCGTCGTCCCGCCACCCGCGGCAGGGCGCAGCGCGAACGTGATCCGGGTGCCCAGCCACGGGCCCGGGCCGTCGGTCACGCGCCAGATGATCTCGTCCGGCGCGTCGGCCACCACCTCCATGACGGCGGCGGGCTTCTCGGCGTCGCCGAAGTACACGCCGAATCGGGCGCCGACGGCGTGCTCACCGTCGGCCGGCCGACCGGTCCACCAGCGGCCGATGCCGTCGGCGCTAGCGATGAGGTCGTGCACACGCTCGCGGGGCGCGTCGACGCTGATGCGGTGCAGGATGTCGGGCATGAGGCTGTCCCCTCGTTCGGTAAGGACGGTTCAGGGCAGCAACGAACGGCCACGCGCCCGACGGACACCTGCGAGCCGAAAAACTCGCTGTCCGTCGGTGCGCGCGCCGTTCGTCTGATACTCGAACCCGCACCGACCATCATCGGAGGCAACCGATGCAGTACGCGCTGTTGATCTACGACGCCGAGGAGTCGCCCGCCGAGCGGGCCGCGCAGACCGTGCCGGCCGGCGTCGCCGAGATGCTCGGGCGGCCCTCCGTCGCCGGCTGGGCCCGCCTGCACGCCGCGGGCTCGGCCACGACGCTGCACCACGGGGAGGGTGCGCCGCTGCTGACCGACGGGCCCTTCGTCGAGAGCAAGGAGTACATCGCCGGCCTGATCTTCATCGACGCCGACGACCTCGACGGGGCGCTGGCCATCGCCGAGGAGTTCCAGGCGACCCGCAGCAGTGGCGCGATCGAGGTGCGGCCCGTCATCGAGGGCCGGTTCCATGGCGCTTGATGCCGTCTTCCGCGAGCAATGGGGCCGCGTTCTGGCCACGCTGGTCGGGATCCTCGGCGACTTCGAGCTGGCGGAGGAGGCGACCGCCGAGGCATTCGCCATCGCCGCCGAGCGGTGGCCGCGTGACGGCGAGCCGGGCAGCCCCGTCGGCTGGCTGGTCACCACCGCACGTAACCGCGCCGTCGACCAGCTGCGCCGCCGTAAGGTCCTGGCCGAGAAGACGAAGCTGCTCGCCCGGGACCTCGAATCCGGGCGGGAGGAACCGGAGGCCGGCCCGGACGACGCCGCGACGATCCCCGACGAACGGCTCGAGCTGATCTTCACCTGCTGCCACCCGTCGCTCGCCCTGGACGCGCAGGTGGCGCTCACTCTGCGGGCGCTGGGCGGCCTGTCGACCGAGGAGATAGCCCTGGCGTTCCTCGTGCCGTTCGAGACGATGAGCAAGCGGCTGGCCCGGGCCAAGCACAAGATTCGCGACGCCGGCATCCCGTTCGCGGTGCCGCCCGAGGACCGGCTGCCGCAGCGGCTGGGCGCGGTGCTCGCGGTGGTGTACCTCATCTTCAACGAGGGCTGGGGCGGCGGCCGCGTCGACCTCGCCGCCGAGGCGATCGGGCTCGGCCGGGCCCTTGCCGGACTCATGCCCGACGAGAGCGAGGCGCTCGCGCTGCTCGCGCTGATGCTGCTGCACGATGCGCGGCGGGCGGCGCGGCTGCGCGACGGACGGGTCGTGCCGCTCGACGAGCAGGACCGGTCGCAATGGGACGAGGCGCAGATCGGCGAGGGCCGGGCGCTGCTGCGCCGGGCGATGGACCGCCGGCGCACCGGGCCCTACCTCGTCCAGGCGGCAATCGCCGACCTGCACCTGAACCAGCCGCGCGACTGGCGCCAGATCGCCGCGCTCTACGAGCGGCTCGTGCGGCTGACCGGCTCACCGATCGTCGAGCTGAACCTGGCCGTCGCCGTGGCCGAGATCGACGGGCCGGAGGCCGGACTGGCCGTCCTCGACCGGCTCGACCTCGGCCAGTACCGCTACTTCCACTCCACCCGCGCCGACCTGCTGCGCCGGGCCGGCCGGCACGGCGAGGCCCACCGCGCCTACCGGCGCGCGCTGGACCTCGCGCAGACCGAGCACGAGCAGCGGTACCTTCGCGACCGCCTCGGCGAAACCGGGACCCATTAGTCGCAGACGAGCCTGCCGTTCACGACTCGGCACGTTGCCTGGTAGCCGTGGGTGTACAGGTCGTGGCCGAGCCAGTCGTAGCCGACGGTGGACGGGCGCCGCGGCGTGTACGACACGAAGTTCGCCGCGTCGTCGATGCTGCCGGTGCCGTCGTAGCGGGCGACCGCCGGGTAGGGGAAGACCGGACGGGTGCGGGTGACGGCGCCGTTCTCCACCCGAGACACGACGAGCCGGCCGGGCGCGGTGTCCCGTTCGACCCACGCCATCAGCGGGCTCATGACGTCGAAGCGGTCCGGGCCGAGGCCGCCGGCGCAGTGCGCCATGCCCGGGAACAGGTACAGCCGCGCGAAACCGTCCACCGTGCGGCCGCCCATGGTGCGGCGCATCGCGTCGTAGTACTCCAGTGTCGACTGCGGCGTGATGTGCTGGTCCGACCAGCCGTGCCACAGCACCAGCTTCCCGCCGCGGCGGGCGAAGCGGGACAGGTCCGGGTCGGTGGCGGCGAGGTAGTCCGACGTCCGCACCGTGCGCCGGAACGACTCGACGGTGAACTGCAGGTCCGACAGCTGGTACGCCGGGTCGGCGACGTTGCGGTAGGCGAGGTACCGCAGGAACGACAGCGCGATGTTCTCGCTGAACGTCGTCTGCCCGGGCGCCGCCGGCACGAACAGCGTCCAGTCCAGCTCCGAGCCCCACTCGTGCGCGATCTCCTGTTCGAGGCGCACACCGTCGGCGGTCGTCGCGCCGTCGTGCAGCCGGCGCACCACGCCGGCCTCGGCCGCACTGAGGCAGGTGGCGGGGTCCTGTGCTGGCCGGCAGGCCAGGCGGCCCGGGTCGAAGCGGCACTCCCGCGGGTCGTCGAGCTGGCCGTCGACCAGGCCGTCGATGCCGTCGCAGGCGGCCATGACCGCGCTGTGGATCAGCGGCAGCTTGCCGGCGAGCAGGATCGGGTTGCCGGCGGCGTCGCGGTTGGCCAGCACGTTCCACGCGTGGTGGAAGGTGTTCTGCACGACGAGGTCGTTGGCGGGCGCGCCGGCGGCGATGCCGTCGAAGTCGCCGGGGTAGCGCTGGGCCTCCATGAGCGCCTCGCGGCCGCCGTCGGAGCAGCCGTCGAAGTAGCTGTACGCCGGTGACCGGCCGTAGAAGCGCTGGATGACCGCCTTGGCCACCTGGGCGGTGACGTGCACGCCACGGTACGCGAAGTCGATGAGCGCCTGCGGGTTGCCGGCCGCCCACGAGCCGTCCGGGCGTCCCTGGTGGCCCATGTCGGTGGTGGCGGAGGCGATGGTGCCGTCGGTGATCGGCGCGCAGCCCTCGGCCTGCGTGTAGTTGATGTTCGAGCTGCCGCACAGGCCGCCGCAGCCCGTCTGCAGGTACCGCTGGGTCCAGCCCTGCACCGGCAGCCGCACGACGAACGTGTTCGCCGGCGCGATGGTGCCCTGCACGGCGCAGTACGGCGCCGGCGCCCCGGCGGTGGACACGACCGCGGAGGTGATGGTGACCGGCGCGTCGGTGACGCCGGTGAGGTCGAGCCCGGTGACGGCGGCGCAGTCCATGACGGGCGCGATGGCGCCCAGCGGGCCGCGACCGTGCGCCGCCGCGGGCGAGCCCGCGGCCGGTGAGAGGGTGGCGGACAGGATCGCGACGGCGCAGGCGAGCGCCGTCGTCCAACGTTTGGCACGCATGGTGATCTCCCTTGATGACCAGTCGACGCGAGTGGCGGCCCGGGCGTGCCGGCTCACCGTACGACCGAGGACATCGGTGAAACAAGATGGGCGCCAATATTGTTGACAATTGACGAGCAGCACCACTTCCATCATGCGGTGGCGTCCACGAGATTGTTGACAATCTTTCAGGGCAGCCTAGGCTGGGCGCATGATGAGGACCGTGGTCGTGACCGGGCCGCCGCGGGCGGACGTCGCCGCGGCCGAGCGGCTCGGCGGGCTGGGCGTGGCGACCGTGCACGAGGCCCTCGGCCGCTCGGGCTACCTCGGGCCCGAGTTCCGCCCGGCGTGGGCGGGCGCGCGGGTCGGCGGCACCGCCGTCACCGTGCTGTGCTGGCCGGGCGACAACCTGATGATCCACGTCGCCGTCGAGCAGTGCCGGCCGGGCGACGTGCTCGTCGTGGCCACCGCCGCGCCGTCCACCGACGGGCTCTTCGGCGAGCTGTTCGCCGTCTCGCTGCGCGCCCGCGGTGTGCGCGGCGTGGTGCTCGCCACCGGCGTCCGCGACGTCGGCGCGCTGCGCGACATGCGCTTCCCGGCCTGGTCGCGGGCCGTCAGCGCGCAGGGCACCGTCAAGGCGACGGCCGGCTCGGTGAACCTGCCGGTCGTGCTCGGCGGGCAGACGGTCCACCCCGGCGACGTGATCCTCGGCGACGACGACGGCGTCATGGTCGTGCCCCGCGCCGACGTCGACCGGGCCCTCGTCGCCGCGCAGGCCCGCGTCGACAAGGAGGACGCCAGCCGCGCCGCGTTCGCCGCCGGGGAGCTGGGCCTGGACCGCTACGGGCTGCGCGCCAAGCTTCCGGGCCTGGGCATCGAGTACGTGGCCTACGACGACTTCCACGCCCATGACTGACTACGACGAGACGGGTGTGCGCTGCACGATGCTGCGCGGCGGCACCTCACGCGGGCTGTACTTCGAGCGCGCCGACCTGCCCGCCGACCCAGCCGAGCGCGACGACCTGCTGCTGCGCCTGATGGGCACCCCCGACCCGCGCCAGATCGACGGCCTCGGCGGCGCCACGTCATTGACGAGCAAGGTCGCGATCGTCGGGCCGTCGGCGAGCCCGGACGCGGACATCGACTACCTCTTCATGCAGCTCGGCGTGGCGGACGCGACCGTGAGTGACCGGCAGAACTGCGGCAACATCCTCGCCGGCGTCGGTCCGTTCGCCGTCGAGCGCGGGATCGTGCCGGCCGGTGCGGCCGAGACGAGCGTGCGCATCCGCATGGTGAACTCCGGCGGCCTCGCCGTCGCGACGTTCCCGACGCCGGGCGGGCGGGTCGAGTACCGCGGCGAAGTCGCCATCTCCGGCGTGCCCGGCACCGCCGCGCCGGTGACGCTCGCGTTCAACGGCACCGAGGGCTCCGCGACCGGCCGCCTGCTGCCCACCGGCAGCGTCCGCGACGTGCTCGACGGCACCCCGATCACCTGCGTCGACAACGGCATGCCGGTCGTCGTCGCGGCCGCGGAGGCGTTCGGGCTCACCGGCGCCGAAACCCACGCCGACCTCGCCGCCGACGCCGCGCTGCTGGAGCGCGTCGACGCGTTCCGCCGCAAGGCCGGCGCGCTGATGGGCCTCGGCGACGCCGGTGATTCGTCGGTACCGAAGACCGTCCTCGTCTCCCCGCCCCGCGACGGCGGCCAGGTGAGCACCCGCTCCTTCATCCCCGTCCAGCCGCACACGTCGATCGGCGTGCTCGCCGCGGTCAGCGTCGTCACCGGCCTGCTCCTGCCCGGCTCGGTCGGCCACGAGCTCACCGGCGGCTGGCCGCCCGGCTCGCGGGTCGACGTCGAGCACCCCAGCGGCCACGTGCTCGTCGACGTCGTCGTGGACGTCGCCGCCGACCCGCCCCGCGCCCTGCGCTCCGGCGTTGTGCGCACCGCCCGCAAGCTCTTCGACGGCGTCGCCTTCCCCCGCGCGTGAACCCCCGGAGACCGCCCATGCCGCCCCTGCACCACGTCGCCCACCTCGCGCACATCGAACTGCGCACCCCCGTGTTCGACGAGAGCCTCGAGTTCTTCGTCCGGTACCTCGGCCTGTCCGTCAACGGCGAGGCCGGCGACTCCGTCTTCCTGCGCGCCTGGGACGACTACAGCAACGCCACCATCAAGCTCACGCGGCACTCGAACTCCGGCGTCGGGCGGACCAACCTGCGCGCGGCAAGCCCGGAATTCCTGCAGCGGCGGGTGGCCGCGATCGAGGCGACCGGCCGCGGCCTCGGCTGGCGCGACGGCGACCCCGGCTTCGGGCCCACCTACGTGTTCACCGACCCCGACGGCCACGAGTTCGGCCTGTTCTACGAGTGCGAGTGGTACCGCCCGCCGGCCGAGCTGACCCCGGCGCTGAAGAACCAGGCGAGCGCCTACCCGGGCCGCGGCGTGAGCGTGCGCCGCCTCGACCACGTCAACTACCTCGGCGTCGACGTCGAGGGCAACCGCGACTTCCACCGCGACACGCTCGGCGCCCTCGTCACCGAGCAGATCGTGCTGAACGACGGCGGCGTCGCCGGCAGCTGGACCACCTACACCAACAAGGGCTACGACGTCGTCTACACCCGCGACCGCACCGGCACCGCCGGCCGCCTGCACCACATCGCGTTCGCCACCGACACGCGCGAGGACATCCTGCGCGCCGCGGACATCGCCCTGGAGCAGGGCGTATTCATCGAGACCGGCCCGCACAAGCACGCGATCCAGCAGACCTTCTTCCTGTACGTGTACGAGCCCGGCGGCAACCGCATCGAGCTGTGCAACGCCGGCGCCCGGCTGGTGCTCGCGCCCGACTGGCGCCCGGTCGACTGGACCGAGGCCGAGCGGGCCAAGGGCCAGGCGTGGGGCCTGCAGACGATCGCGTCGTTCCACACGCACGGCACCCCGCCCATGGACCAGTCATGATCATCGACTGCCACGGCCACTACACGACCGCCCCCGAGGCGCACACCGCGTGGCGCGCCGCCCAGCTCGCCGCGTTCGAGCGGGGCGAGCCGGCCCCGCCCTACCCGGACATCACCGACGACGAGATCCGCGCGACGATCGAGGACAGCCAGCTGCGGCTCATGGACGAGCGCGGCGTCGACCTGACCCTGTTCTCGCCGCGCGCCTCGGCGATGGGCCACCACGCCGGCGACGAGGCCACCAGCCTGGCCTGGGCGCGGGCCTGCAACGACCTCGTCGCGCGGGTCGTGGCGCTCTTCCCGGGCCGCTTCGCCGGCGTCTGCCAGCTGCCCCAGTCCACCGGCGCGCCGATCGGCAACGCGGTCGCGGAGCTGCGCCGCTGTGTCGAGGAGCTCGGGTTCGTCGGCTGCAACCTCAACCCCGACCCGAGCGGCGGGCACTGGACGTCGGCGCCGCTGACCGACCGGTCGTGGTACCCGATGTACGAGGCCCTCGCCGAACTCGACGTCCCGGCGATGGTCCACGTCTCGGCGGTCACCAACCGAAACTTCCACGCCACCGGCTCGCACTACCTCAACGCGGACACGACCGCGTTCATGCAGCTGCTGCAGGCCGACCTGTTCCGCGACCTGCCCGGGCTGCGCCTGGTGATCCCGCACGGCGGTGGCGCCGTGCCCTACCACTGGGGCCGGTTCCGCGGCCTCGCCGACATGCTCGGCCGCCCGCCGGTGGAGGAGGCGCTGATGGGCAACGTCTTCTTCGACACCTGCGTCTACCACCAGCCGGGCATCGACCTGCTCTTCGCCGTCGCCGAGCCGGACAACATCCTCTTCGGCTCGGAGATGGTGGGCGCGGTCCGCGGGATCGACCCGCGGACCGGCCACCACTTCGACGACACGCGCCGCTACGTCGACGCCGTCGGCCTGGACGACGAGGCTGGCGTGACGCGTCAGGCCGACGGCGGCTGGAACGGCGCCTGCGGCGGAGCGTAGCCCTGCTGCGGCGGCGCGTAACCCTGCTGCGGGGCCGGGTAACCACCCTGCTGCGGCACGGGCGGCGCGTAGCCCTGCTGCGGAGCCGGGTAACCACCCTGCTGCGGCACGGGCGGCGCGTAGCCCTGCGGGGCCGGCTGCGGGTAGCCCTGCTGAACCGGGGGCGGCCCATATCCGGGCTGCGGTGCGGGGTAACCGCCCTGCGGCTGCGGCGGCGGGAACCCACCCTGAGCCTGCGGAGGCGGCGGGAACGCGCCCGGCTGGCCGGGAACCGCCGCCTGGAACTGCGGCTGGGTGGACTCCTTGCCCTTCTTGATCCAGTCACGGACGCCGCGAACGACGAGCAGCACCGGCGCGATGAGGATCTTGAGGCTGATGAGGATCCAGCCGCCGAAGAGCAGGACATATCCAGCCCAGACCACAAAAATCAGGCCGGCGACGATGCTGAAGATCCGCCAGCCCTTCGAGCTACCGGGCAACAGGCCACTGACAATCGTGGCCAGACCGCCTACTATGTAGAATAGGAGCAATACATCGCCGCCCGTACCACTGATATCCACGTCGTTTCCTCCCCATGGGTGTCCTGCGACGTGACAGGGTACGCGGTCCGGCAACTTCAGTCTGCCCCGAATCTTCAGGCTGCCCGAATCTTCAGCCTGCCCAGAAACGGGCCGGGGGGGGGCCGGGTGGTGGGGGCGGGCGCGTGTGGTT
>Ga0310811_10010389_pt1 | contig 12023 bp, 5 predicted proteins | sample YCmetagenome_FD_207642 | JGI IMG/M metagenome (GOLD analysis project Ga0310811, IMG submission 207642) | Soil microbial communities from experimental microcosm in Duke University, North Carolina, United States - YC | ecosystem: Engineered > Artificial ecosystem > Soil microcosm > Unclassified ...
TTTTTACCCGCCTCTCTGGTGGCCCCAAAAGACTCTATAACCCTTTTCATCGGTAAGATCGACGACGCGGACGAGATCTATCTCAACGGCTCATTGGTCGGCAAAACAGGTTCGTTCCCAACAGATAAGGAAGGTTACATCACAAAAAATTACATAAAAAGGGAGTATCATTTAGCCCACAACGACCCCCGTCTCCGCTGGGACCGGCAAAACACCATCGCCGTCCGTGTCTATGACGGCAGCGGCAACGGCGGCATCTACCCGCTGATTCCCTATATCGCCGCTACCCAACCCCAGGAGGCTCCCGCAATCCCTTCCTGGGACAGCATCTGCATCCTGACCCCAAAACCACCCCCGACCCCGGGGATCAACGGGGCCAAAGTATTCGGCATCCGCCCGGGGTCCCCCTTTCTTTATAAAATAGCGGCAACAGGAGCAAAACCCCTCCACTACGCCGTCAAAAACCTCCCGGCGGGACTGTCCGTGGACAGCGCGACCGGCATCATCACCGGCTCCCTTGCCGGCGAAGGCGAATATCACATGCAGATCACCGTTAGTAATGCCGCGGGCCGCACCGAAAGAGGCTTTACGGTCAAATCCGGGCAGACGATCTCGCTCACGCCCCCGATGGGCTGGAACAGCTGGAACTGCTGGGGCCTGAGCGTCGACGACGCAAAGGTCCGGAGCTCGGCCCAGGCGCTGATTGACAAAGGACTGGCCGACCACGGATGGAACTATATCAACATCGACGACGCCTGGCAGGCACGCGCGCGTACGCCGCAGGGCGGGATCTCCGCCAACGAAAAATTCCCCGGCATGAAGGCCCTCGGCGACTGGCTGCACGGGAACGGCCTCAAATTCGGCATCTATTCCTCACCCGGAGAACTCACCTGCGGCCGGTATACCGGCAGCCTCGGCCACGAATCACAGGACGCCGCCACCTACGCCCGATGGGGCGTCGACTACCTCAAATACGACTGGTGCAGCTACGGGAAAATAGCCGGTACCGATACCGCCCTGGAGACCTTTATCAAACCCTACCGCGTGATGGACCAGGCGCTGAAAGAACAGCACCGCGACATCCTCTATAGCTTCTGCCAGTACGGAATGAAAGACGTCTGGAAATGGGGCGGGGGAGTGGGCGCCAGCTGCTGGCGCACGACGGGAGACATAACGGATAGCTGGGCCTCCGTCCTTGCCACGGGTTTCAGCGAAGCCAGCCTCTTTCCCTACGCCGGCCCCGGCCACTGGAACGACCCCGATATGCTGGTCCTCGGACAGATCGGCTGGGGAGACCTGCACCCGACACGCCTCACACCCGACGAACAATACGCGCATTTCAGCCTCTGGTGCCTGCTGTCGGCGCCGCTGCTCATCGGCGGCGATATTTCCAAAATGGACGATTTTACGCTGGGACTGCTGACCAACGACGAAGTGATCGCACTCGACCAGGACCCCCTCGGTCGGCAGGCGCGACGCGTGATCAACACCGCCGGGCTCCAGGTATGGATGAAAGAACTCGAAGACGGCACAACCGCGATCGGCCTATTCAATATGGCGGACACCGCCAGCACTGCCACCATCGCCTGGGACGCTCTCAACGTCCCGCGCGACCAACTGGTCAGAGACTGCTGGCGCCAAAAAGACCTCGGCAGCTACGCCTCGGAATTCACAACCCCGCTCGCACCCCACGGCGTCCGCCTCGTCAAAATAACACCACAGCACAACACAACGGCTGCCATGGCGCAGAACCGCGACCCGCTGTACAACTGGCAGTCCCGTCACACGGCCATACTCACCCTAAATAAAACAACCCCGCCTTCCAACCTCATCCTCGGCAATTCCATCATCCACTTCTGGGGCGGCGATCCCGCAGGACCGTTCCGCAATGGCGGCGACTCCTGGGATAAATGGCTCGCACCGCTGGGCGTCCGCAACATGGGCTTCGGCTGGGACAGGATCGAGAACGTACTCTGGCGCGTAACCCACGGCGAGCTCGACGGCTTCACGGCAAAACATATCCTCGTTATGATCGGGACCAATAACCTGCAAATCAACACAGACGAAGAGATCGTAGCCGGTCTGACCAACCTGATAATGACCATTCGCCAACACCAACCCGCAGCCGCCATCCTCCTCTCCGGCCTTCTGCCAAGAAGAAAAATGGAAGAAAGAATTTCAAGACTCAACCAACAGATCGCCCGCATCGCCGGCATAACATACATCGATCCCGGAAAAATTTTGCTCTCTCCGGACGGGACCATCGACGAATCACAATTCGTTGACGGTCTGCATCCTAACGCCGCAGGTTACCGGCGGCTGGCGCCCCTTATCGCAAATTTTTTTTAGCGTTTGCTTGCACAATCCAAAAAAGCACACTAGGTTTGCTTCATCAACGGTCCAATACTCCTCCCGGATCACCATCCCTTACAACAACGCATCGTACCCAATCTCCCACTGAACTACCTTCACAGTTTTAGTTTACACATTCGCACGCAGTAATAACACCTCTTCTATCCTCTGGAATGCCCTGTTCCAATGACTATGAGCTACCCCCAAATAGTAGCTTCATTCTCAAAATAACATAGTCTCAAAACCTAAATGTACCCGCAATGAAAACGTTATTCTCTCTGCTGACTCTTTTCGCTATCGTATTCGCTTACATCCTCAGTGCCCACCTCTACCTCAGTGGACAGCTGTTTGTCGCCTACCTGTTGGTTGTTAGCTCCATCAGCTCGATGGTCTTCTGGATCAAAACCCACGATCTCCTTCACGTCATCCCCGCCGTAAAGTAGACCAACGCTAACCATCAACCGAAACAAAACAAAAGAAATCACATGAAAGCGATCTTTACCTTCCTTACCCTTCCCGTTATCATCCTCATTTGCTTCCTTAGCGGAAAGTTCTATATCAGCGGAGAATACGTAGCCGCCTATTCCATGGTCCTGACCTGGTTCGCATCTCTCATACTCTGGATCAACTACGTCAGCTATCGCCTGCAAAAACAGCGCGCTTAACCCGCGCTACCCAGGCGTCCAACCCTTCGCGGTCACCGACGCCAATCCGTGCCTTACCCGCGCCGGCCTAATGCATCACCCCCCGGCGCCATCCGTCCCTAACCTCGCGCCGACCCCAGGCATTCCGATCGGCGCCCACAAACAAAGACCCTAATTACTCATTAGCAGGCACCCCATCCGGCAACAGCCCGGGTGGGGATTGCTGTTTTTAACCCCATCCAAAATTTATCCAAAAACCGTAATTTCGTAACACTAGACCTTACCGGCTGACCGAATGTAATCTTTTGACTTAACGAGATGCTTGTGAGCCTATTTAAGAATACATTGCCCTTCCTGCTTTGCCTCTTAGTTCTCAATACCAGCGCGCAGGGCCTGCTGTTCAAATCCAACGACAGCCTCCTGACCCAGCGGACCTCTATGACCGTATTCGGAGCCGACCCACCCGTCTTCCACGACCATTTTTCAGTGGCTTTTGACCTTTCCCTCTGGGACAACTCCCACCTGGGCTACGTCTTTAACGTCTCCGACAAGGACAATTCCTATAGCCTTACCTATCTGTACCGCGACGGCGCGGGCGGACTGAATTTTACCATCGACTGCAAAAGCAATAAGATCGCCATACCCCTTCCCGACTCCCTCCTCCGGAAAAGGACCTGGATCAGAGTCAGGCTGGACTTCGATCTCAAAAAAGACAAAATGGCCATCTTCATCAACGGCCAGGCCTGGTACGCGGACCAGATGGGCTTCAATCCAAAGATGAAGGCCAACCTGATCTTTGGGAAAAACCCTTCCTACACCGAAGTCCCCAATATGGCGGTAAAGAACCTGGAGGTCAGCGACGCCCGTTCGGATTATTTCTTCCCCCTCGACGAATGGACCGGCAACAACATCCACGACAGCCGGGGCGTCATAAGAGGCTCCGTCGAGAACCCCGTCTGGCTGATCAACAGCGCATACTTCTGGAGACCCGTTTACGCACAGAGCTTTGACAACCCCGCCGGACTAAATTTCGACCCGCTGGACCAGCGGCTCTTCATCTTTTCCAAAGATTCGCTGGTCACCTACGACCCCGCGACCGGCGAGAAGAGCGCACTACCTTACGCCAACCAAATGCCGGTTCCGATGGTACTCGGCAAAAGCATCTTCAACGCCCGGCAGAACAAATGCTATGTCTACGAACTGTTTGACATTCCAAAGGGAACACCCAGCGTCGCCGCACTGGACATGAACCGCAGCAGCCTCCGGTGGACACCCGTCGGAAAGACGATCCTTCCCCAGCAACTCCACCACCATAATATATTCTACGATCCCGCACAGGACAAATTCTGTCTCTTCGGCGGCTACGGCGCTTATAGCTACCACAACAGTTTCCTGCAGTACGACCCCTCCCTCGACCAATGGGACAAAATAAAATTCACCGGCGACACGATCAACCCCCGATTTTTCGCCGCGACCGGCAGCGCCGACAGCACCAACGAGATATTCCTCTTCGGTGGGTATGGCAACGAGTCCGGATCCCAGGTCGTCGGCGGCAGGCAGTACTATGATCTGTATCGCATCAACCTGAAACAGCATACCATCCGGAAATGCTGGAATATCTCTCCCGGCAAAGACGTATTCGTTCCCGCGAACAACCTCATCCTTTCAAAGGATAAAAAATATTTCTATGTATTGTGCTACCCGCACGAGATCGCGAGGACCGAACTACGCCTGTACAAATTCTCCGTGACCGACGGCAGCTACGAGGCCATGGGCGCGCCCATCCCCGTAAATTCCATGCGCATCGAATCGGACATCAACCTTTTCCGCAGCGCGGCCACAGACGAGTTCTTCTGCACCGTACAGGAGTTCACCGACCGGAAGAATTCCTCCATAAAGATCTATTCACTGACCGCACCCCCCGTCGCCGTCGCCGAATACCTCGCCGCCAACCGTCCGCCGGACCAACTCCCCTGGCCATGGCTATACCTGCTGGCCCTTCCTCTGGCGGTGACGGCAGTAACCCTGTTCCTTTCCAGACCCGCCGCCAGCACCCAAACTTCCTCCTCCGCCGCCAACGCACTCTCCGCCGCCCGCATCCACGCACCCTCCGCCGTCGGCATCCACGCATCCTCCCCCGTCGGCATCCACGCATCCTCCGCCGCCGGCACCCACACACCCTCGATCACCGGCCATCCGGCGATAGCAGAGCCATCCCCCGCCACCCCGCCAATAGCGATCGAACCACAGCCCGCCCCCCTCATAAACGCCGTCTACCTACTCGGAGAGTTCACCGTATACGACAGATCCGGCATGGAGATCACGCATCTCTTCAGCCCGAAAATCAAACAACTTTTTGTTCTTATCCTATTGAGTACAAAAGAAAAACGTGGCATCACATCAAAAAAAATATCAGCTAAATTATGGCCGGACAAAGACCCGGCCGCCACCAAGAACATAAAAGGGGTTACCCTCAACCACCTCAGAAGCGCCATCAGCGACCTGGACGGCATCGGCCTGATCTTCCAAAATGATACCTACTCATTCCAGCTGGAAGAGGGCTTCTTCTGCGACTATTGCCGGGTGACCGATCTGCTGCGGAACGACCCCGCGGCCGTCCTCCACCACCTCAATCTGGCCCTTCGCGGGCCGCTTCTGCCGGGAATGCCCGACGACCTCCTCGACGACCAGCGGCAAGCCTATGAGCTGCAGCTGACCGACACCCTCCTGCCGCTGCTGAAAAAGCAATACGAATCGGCCGACTATAAGGCCGCCCTCGAAACCGCAAAACTTATCCTCAGTCTCGACATCTTCAACGAAACAGCGCTGAAATATCAGCTCAAATGCTTTCGCAAACTGAAAGGGATCGACTATTCCCGCAAAGTCTATGACCGTTTTGTTCAGGACTACGAGCGCTCGCTCGGCACGGAATACCAGACCGCCTTCGACAACATTCTGCAATAACCCAAATCACCGCCGTGAACCGCGCGTCCCCTTCGTGAACCGTGCGTCACACACCGCGAACCGCGCATCCCACACCGCGATCCGCGCATCCCACACCGTATACCGCGCGTCACACACCGTGAACCGCGCGATCCCCCGCCGCAAACCGTCCCTCAACCCCCTATAAACCAACGGTTAACTAAATAGTCACCCGGTTAATCCCCAAATTAACCCATTTTTTAAGGGCCTCCGCTCTATCATTGACCCGACCAGTCAAAAACCGATAAACTACATTTTTACTTATGAAGAAAATTTATACAAGCCTCTGGAGGCTTGTGACGATGCTTGTCGCCTCCATCTTCTTTTCAGCCGCCGCTCTCGCCCAGGACCAGATACCCGTCAACGGAACCGTACTGGACGAAAAAGCAGAACCACTGCAGGGCGTTTCCATCACGATCAAAGGCACCTCACTCGGCACGACAACCGACAGCCTCGGAAAATTCTCCATCCGGGCGGCCAGAGGCGCCACCCTCGTCCTCAGTTATGTCAAATACGGAACGAAGGAGATAAAAGTCGGAGGCAGCCAGACCGTCTATGCGATCAGCCTCTCACCGGTGAGTTCCTCCCTTAATGACGTCGTCGTCGTAGGTTATGGCACCCAGAAAAAACTCTCCCTGACAGGGGCCGTATCATCGGTCAGCGGAGCACAGATCGTCACCACCAAAAACGAGAATGTCGAGAACATGCTCACGGGTAAGGTGCCAGGACTCCACATTATCCAGAACACCGCCGAACCCGGCGACTTTACGAACACGCTCTCCATCCGCGGCATGGGCAACCCGCTGATCGTCGTCGACGGCGTCCAGCAGCCGGACTTCGGTGTGACCGGCGGCAACGGCGACAACAACGTCGGGACCAGCAATATCCTGAGCCGACTCGACCCGAACGATATCGAAAGCATCTCTGTCCTCAAAGACGCGAGCGCGGCCGTATACGGCGTAAAGTCAGCCAACGGCGTTATTCTCATCACCACCAAAAAGGGCCGGTCCGGAACGCTGTCCCTCGCCTATACAGGCACCTATGGCTGGCAGGTGCCATCGGGACTGCCCAAACCCGTGGACGCAACCCAGTACATGACCCTCGTCAACGAGCAGTCCATGCACAACTCCAACGGCGGCAGGATCACCTACACACCGCAGGATTTCGCCGACTACGCCAACGGCACAAAGAAAAGCACCGACTGGTACAACGCCGTCTTCCGCAAATCAGCTCCCCAGACGCAGCACAATATCACCGCAACGGGCGGCTCGGACAATACGACCTATCTGCTGAGCCTCGGATATACGGACCAGGACGGCCTCCTGCAGAGCGGGGACCTCAACTACAAGCGATACAATGTCCGAAGCAACGTGACCAGCCATGTCAGCAAGCGCATCACAGTCAACCTCAACCTCGCCGCCATCCTCGACCAGAAGAACGCCCCCGCGGAATCGTTCTGGTGGACCACGCGAGAGACCTGGCGCGAGCTCCCGACCCAGACGATCTATGCCAACAACAACCCCCAGTATCCGACCAACGGCCTCGTCGACGGCGGCAACCCCGTCGTCTTCATGGACAAGAACCTCGTCGGCTACAGCACCCAGAACAACAGTTTCTTCAACGGGGCGATCAGCATCGACTACAAACTTCCCTTTATCGACGGCCTGACGCTGCGCGGCCTCTACAGCTACAACACACAGCTGCAGGACAACAAGCAGTTCCAGAAAGGTTTCAACCTGTATACCTACGACCAGGCTTCCAATACGTATAGCGCGACGGGCAACAATTTCCCGAGCTATGTACAGCGGCAGTACTATAAATATCCAAAGAACACCGACCAGCTGTCGCTGAACTATGCCCATACATTCGGCGATCATACCATCGGAGCCCTGGCCCTCATGGAAGGCAACCAGCAGAGCGCGGACAACTTCGCGGCCTACCGGCAGCTGTCCATACCCGTAGACCAGCTGATCGCCGGCAACAGCAACCTGCAGGATGCTTCGCAGGACAACGGAAGAACGGCCCTGTACGAATACGTCACCAATTCCTTCGTCGGCAGACTGACCTACGACTTCAGAAGCAAATACTTCGCAGAGTTTAGCTTCCGCGACGATAAATCCTCCAGATTCGCGCCCGATCAGGGCTGGGGTTTCTTTCCATCGGTATCCGCGGGCTGGCGTATCTCGGAAGAGAACTTCTGGCAGAAGAACGCCGCGCTTTCCTTTATCGACAACCTCAAGCTGCGCGCCAGCTATGGCGTGCTGGGTGACGACGGCCAGCTCTACTATCAGTTCATCTCGGGATATAATTACCCCGCCAACGGAGACAACAATCGCCTGCCCAGAGGCTCGGTATTCAACGGCAGCTTCTACAATTCTGTACAGAGCACCGGCATCCCCAACCCGCAGGTCAGCTGGGCGACTTCACATACCTATGACGGCGGCCTCGACTTCGAAGCCTGGAAAGGGCTGCTCGGTTTCAGCTTCGACTACTTCCTCCGCGACCGCAAAGGGCTGCTGGCCGACGCCGCACTCCAGGTGCCGGACGTACTGGGAGCCCCGCTTCCACAGGAGAACATCAGGGGCGACCGCACCCAGGGCTTCGACTTCGAGGTCAACCACCGCAGTCATATCGGCAAGTTCAACTACACCATACGGGCGACCTTCGCTTACACCAATACCCGCTGGACGAACTACCCGATGGCCAAACAGGGCAATTCCTGGCTCGACTGGAGGAATGAAGAGGCGGGCAGGAACACAGGCGTACACTTCGGTCAGGGCGCCGCAGGTCAGTATACCAGCTACAACCAGATCGTCAACAGCCCCGTATACGTCGGTAGGGGTGTGGTGGTCGGAGACTATATCTACCAGGACTGGAACGGCGACGGCGTGATAGACGACAACGACGTTCACCCCATCGTCTACGCCGGAGACCCGAACAGCGGCCCCTTTGTAAACAACAATACCGTCGTGGCGAACCCGCTGATGCCCAAGATCAGCTATGGTCTCAACCTCGGCGGATCGTACAAGGACTTCGACGTCAACCTGCTCTTCCAGGGCACGGCCATCCTTAACATTTCCTATATCGAGCAGCTGAACATTCCGCTGTGGGGTGGAGGCAGCGCGCTGACGCAGTTCCTCAACAACTACCACCCGGCCGATCCGACAGCAGATCCTTATAATCCGAAAACGCAGTGGGTACCGGGCACGTTCGCCTACACCGGGACGACGACCGACGTCAATTCGGCCTGGTCTTATACCAACGCTTCGTACCTCCGTCTTAAAGCCGCCGAAATAGGCTACAGTATTCCCGCCAGGATCATCGCCCGCGCGGGTATCAAGGGCGTTCGGGTATTCGCCAACGGCTACAACCTGCTGACTTTTACAAAGGTCAAATACGTGGACCCCGAACATCCCACGGGTATGTATGGCTACCTGTACCCGCTCGACAAGATCTTTAACATCGGCCTGAACGTAAAATTCTAACGCAAAATGAAGAAGTACACCCTCATCATACTATTGTTCGCGCTTGCGGCGATAGCCACGAACACCGGCTGCCGCAAACTGGACGTCCCTCCCAAAAGCATTATCCAGGACCAGGACGTATTCGGCTCCTCGCAGGGCATAGTCGCCTATATGGCGCGCCTCTACAGCGAGCTGCCGATCGAAGACTTCCGCTATTCGCCCCAGCGCGGCCTAAATATGTTCTGGATCATCAGCCCGACCCCGGCCACCACCGGCGAGGCACTCAGCCGTGACCAGACAGGCTCCATGCAGGAGAACACCGGCCCGGACTGGAATATCTGGAGCGGCTGCTATACCGCTATCCGCGACTGCGACTATTTCATCCAGACCATTCCGACCTACGCTGCCAACTATAACGCCGACACGGTAAAGAGATGGATCGGAGAAGCGTATTTCGTGCGGGGGATGACCTATTTCGCGCTCGTCAAACGATACGGCGGCGTGCCCCTCATCAACAAGGTGCTCAACTACCAACCGGGCAGCCCGGTCGACAGCCTGCAGGTGCCCCGCTCTTCGGAGAAGGCGACCTGGGACCAGGTAGACGCCGACCTCACCAGCGCCATCGCCAACCTGCCCGAGGCATGGACCAGCGATGGGAAGAACGGTAGCCGCGCCAATAAATACGTGGCCGCCGCATTCGAGTCCCGCGCCATGCTGTACGCCGGTACTACGGCAAAATACAATACCACGACGCTCTTTGACGCCAACCACAACCAGGTCTGCGGCATGGCCGCCGGCGAGGCCGCGGGCTATCTCCAGAAAAGCCTCAACGCGGCCAAAATGCTCGAAGGCCACTACAGCCTCTATCTTTCCGGATGGTCCGCGACGGACAAGAACGCGCAGTACCAGAATTTTGTCAACCTCTTCTTCGACGCCGGCAGCCCCGAGAACGTCTTTATCCGGGAATATCAGTACCCGAACTCGGTGCACGGCTATGACGCGTACAACGTCCCCCGCCAGCTGATCGGTTCCAACGGCTATTCGGCGGAGGTCAACCCAACCCTCGACTTCGTCGAACAGTTCGACGGACTGCCGAAGAATGCGGACGGCACGCTTACGACCCTGGACGCCTCGGGTCACTATCTGCTCTTCGACAACCCCATGGACCTGTTCTCCGGCGCCGAACCGCGGCTGCGCGGCACCGTGATCCTACCGGGAGACGAGTTCAAAGGACAGTCTATCGATATCCGCCGCGGCATCTACACCGGTCCCGTGGCCGGAGGGATCAGCCCCCTGCTGCCCGCGGGTTCGAGGGCACAGTATCCCGCCACCAACCTCGTCACTTCTTCCACCGCCTCGCAAACGGCCTACAAGCTGCCCAACGGCAACCTCATGAACCCCGCCGGCCTCAGCGGCATCTTCACGGGAGACCAGACCTGCGCTATCTCGGGTTTCTCCGTCCGCAAATGGCTCAACCCCAACCTGGCGACCGCCCAGGTGCTCGAGAACAACGAGACCCAGTCCTGGATAGAGATGCGCTACGCCGAAGTACTGCTCAACCGCGCCGAGGCCGAAGCCGAACTGCTCAGCCTGGGCCAGGGCGGCGCCGACCTGCAGACCGACGCCATGGCCTCCATCAACCAGATACGCTCCCGCGCCGGAGCCACCACCTGGACCAACCCGGGCACGACACCCATCGACACGATCCGGAAAGAAAGAAGAAAAGAACTGGCCTTCGAGAACAAGACCTACTGGGACCTGCGCCGCTGGCGGATATTCTCAAAAGAACAGAACGGCCGGATCTACCGTATCCTGATGCCCTTCTTCGCCGCCAACTCCGGGGCCAACGGACAGTATTTCTTCGACGCGCGCACGGACGAACGGAATGACGTCTATACCTACGACCCGCGCTGGTACTACGAACAGCTGCCCGGCAACGCCATCTCCAAAAGTCCCAACGTCATTCAGAACCCCGGCTACTAAGCGACGCTTCAACAAAAACAAGAATCATGAAACATCTATCAATCATATTTCTCCTGATCCTCGCCGCCTCCTGCAGTAAGGTCGACAACCTCCCCGGCCCCGGCTGCACACTCACCGGCAGCACCATCGACGAGGGCACCGGCAACACGCTCCAGACAGAGATCGGCGGCGGCGGCACCCGCATCAAGCTGCTCGAAACCAGCTACGACAGCGCACCCGTCCCCCTGTACTTCCAGTCCATGCAGGACGGCACTTTCAATAACACCAAAGTATTCGCCGCGACGTATAAGGTCTCGGTCGAAGGACCCTTCGTACCCCTGGTCCGCACCGACAACAACGGCAACACCGTCTCCGACTCCAGCCAGACCATCCAGCTGAAGAACACGGCCACACTCAGTTTCAAAGTACAGCCCTTCCTCCGCGTCGAATGGGTAGGGGACCCCATCGTCAATTCCGATACTACGGTCACGGTAAAGGTCAGGGTCACACGCGGAACCGCAGACCCCGCCTACCAGCAGGACGTGACGGATATCAATCTGTACGTCAGCAATACCAAATACGACGGCAACAACAACAACGACCCGCGCTATTCGACGCT
>Ga0310811_10010390_pt1 | contig 12022 bp, 16 predicted proteins | sample YCmetagenome_FD_207642 | JGI IMG/M metagenome (GOLD analysis project Ga0310811, IMG submission 207642) | Soil microbial communities from experimental microcosm in Duke University, North Carolina, United States - YC | ecosystem: Engineered > Artificial ecosystem > Soil microcosm > Unclassified ...
TCGCCATTCTGCGCGGCATGGCCTCAGTGCAGGAGCCGCGGCTCACTCGACACACCGTCTCTCAGCCGCTCGATCAATCGATACGCCAAATACTCGAGCTGAGCATCGGTCGGCGCGTCGTACTGCCCTGTCTCCTGCGGACCCACGGCCAGGAGGACGAGCGCTGCGAACGTTGCGCAGTCACTGTCCGAGGCCGCCCTGAGACACTCCACACCGCGCCTCTCAAGGACATCGGCCATCTCCAGTTTCTCGAGCGAGTAGAGGTCGCGCATGGGAAGCAGCGGACCTAGGCCACGTAACTGCCATAGCGTTGCATTGCGGCGTCCAGCGAGGCCCGGCTGAGGTCGTCTTGCCCGTACTGACTCCAGCTTGCAATCTCCGAATCGATGCCGCTCGGCCCGCTCCCACCGTACTTGCTCGCGAAGCTCAGCGCCGTCTTGCCGATGGTGCTGAACAGGGTCGAATCCGCCGCCGTGTCCATGGCCGACTGGCTGTAGGCGCCCTGCTGCAGCGAGTTGGCGCCGCCCCAGCGAGCGAGCGCAGCCTGATTGCGATCCGCACGAGCCCTCTCGTCACCCTGCCATTGGGCCACGTCGGCGTTGTAGTTCCCCTCGCCCTGGAGGGAGGCCAGCAGGTTGTTGTCGATGCCGCCGCCCGAGGCCCCCATGACGGCGCGCAACCGGGCCGCCATCAACTGGCCTTTGCGCTGGGCATCGATCGCCTGACGGCCGGCGGCGGCCTGCTCCTCGCCAGCTTGCTGCTCCATCTGCTGGGCTTGCAGCACGGCGGCGTTGTTCTTGGCGACCGCCTGCTGATAGGCCGCATCGCCGGCCTGCCGCTGGGCATTGGCCTGGCTCACGCCGCCCGCAATGCTCATCGCGGCCGAGCCCGCCATCATCACGTAGGGAAGTGCTGCTGCCATCATCGCCATGTTAATTCTCCTCGCGCCGGGAACATCAGATGCCTCGCCTAAAGCTTGCACATCAGGCGGTACCATTGCGTCGGCTGCATATTGTTGTGCGCTGTCCCAGAACCTGCTCCGCTCGTCGATCCGCTAGTAGATGAAGGCGTGCTTGAAATTGAGCCTGATCCAGAAGCGTCAGCGAGGTTATTACCTGCGCCTAGACTGCCCACAGCAGTGATCACGCCGCCGTGCGAATGCGATGCCATCTCGCCCGACGTAAGCGCGTGCGTCTCTTCGCCGACCACATGGCCCAGAGTGCGAGACGTGAGCCCGCTACCAGCGCCCGCAACGCCGATCGAATAGCCCATCGCTTTCGGAAGGGTGATTTTCTTGTGTGCCCCGAAGTCAGCTGCAGCGGTGGCTCCCCTGCCTGTTGCGACCGGGGCGTCGGTGTCCGAAAAGTTCGTCCAGATCAGGGTGTACAAACTGGAGGTGTCGGCGTTTGCCCGATTGGATGCGCCGGAACTGGCGTCGCCGATGCTGCCGTCATCCAGCATGATCCAGCCGCTGTCGGCCGCCGTTTTCCAAGTGAGTTTCAGGTCGCCGGTGGTGTAGCCCCCGCCGTCAGCGCCGGCTGGACCCTGAGGCCCGGTCGCCCCGGTGGCACCAGTTGCGCCGGTCTCCCCCTGAGGCCCGCTGAGGCTAATGGACCAGTCGGCATGCGTTCCGCTGCCGCCCGTCACTGTGACGTTCACGGTGAGGGCGCCGGTTGCGCTGTCGTAAGCCGTGACATCCCCCGACATGAAGTTCGCCGGATTCGCGCTGCTGGCAAGGATGAGCACGGTGCCCACCGCGAACGCCTTCGCCGCCTGCGTTGTGAACGACTTTGAACCGCTCGCAATCGCGACAGAAGATGAAGATGTGCTCGTCAAGGCAGCAGATGCGCTTAAGGCACTGCTGCCAGCAAGACTAAAAGCCAGTGCCGAGCCGATCACCGGGCTCGCTGTGGTAACCTGGAACACGGTCTGCGCATACTGCGTACCCTGCGTGACGCCGACGATAGTCCCTTGGGCAACATCACCAGGGCCATCGAAATCAACGTCACGAGTCCACAATCCCGTGTCGCATACGTAGATGCCGTTCTGCGTGGTGTCGCTCTGCTGCCAGACCAACACGCGGTCACCGGACACCGCCGACACCCCGTCGATGGTCTGCTCGCCGTCCAGAGTGATGTTCCCGGTCGTCGCGACGCGGCACGGATTCTTGATGGCGTTGGACTGCGTGAGGCGTCCCAAACGATCAATAGCGACCATACTCTACTACTCCTACGCTACTCAGTTTGTGGGGCCATCGAGCTTCGCCGTGGCGAGGTCGAGCTTCTCCAGGCAGCCGCGAAGGGCATCATGCAGTTGACGCATCGCCAGTAGAGGCAGGCGCAGGTGCGCCACCACCACCGAGTCGACGTACGGTTGATCGCCTTGCAGCATGTGCCGGTAGGCCTCCAAGGTGACCCAGCCGATACCGTCGCCGCAGCCCACAGCAGTCGCGACGTTCGCGAAGATGATCGGAGCGTGAGCGCTCGCAGCGTCTGCTGGTCGCGACTCCATCGCCACTATCGGCACCAGCGGGTCAGTCACTAAGGGTTTCGCGCTCATCACGCCTCCACTTCCTTCGCCGGCAGGGCTTCGAAGCGAGCTTCGGCGACCACGCCGAGGTAGACCTCGGGCGATGCCACATGGCGCACCAGCAAGCGGAGGCACCAGCTCATGTCGCGCGCGACTACCTCGATGATGTCTCGGGGGCGCAGCTGGTCGGAAACGTGGGCCCAAGCCTTCGGCTTGACCACGTCAGCGATGCTCATGTCGCGCTCGAGCACCACCTGGTACTCGGTGCGCGCGAATTCGGCGCCCTTGAGCCAGGAAGCCTGAATGTATACCGGCGGTGCGGCGCGCTCGGGGGTCTTTGAGGGGGTGGAAGCCATTGTCGTTTACTCCTGACGGAAAGTCTTGCGGTCGGTGATGAATCGCTCCGCGGCTGCCGCACAGGCCGCGGGAGTTTCGAGGCGATCGGCGAGCACCGTGTTGTCGCTGCTGCGCAGAACCCGCCAGCGGCCAGCATTGAACGTGAAGCTGAAGCCCGGTGGCGGTGCCGGCGGCTTCTCGCCAGCCAGGAATCGCTGCAGCGCCGGATCCTCGAGCGGCGCCAACTCGTGACCGTCCCGAAGTGGCCGCTCGTGTGTCGCAACCACGCTGCCGTCCGCGTCCCGATCGACGTAGAGACCCGGCCTGGTGCAGGCGCGCACGATATCGTCGGCGGTCAGATTCACTTCAGCCAGTAGCCGCGCCACGGGATTGTCCGTCATGTAGCCGAGCAGACTTTGGTCGTTGTCGGCGATCGGCGCATGGCGTGCGTATTGCGGTGCTGAGTGCGCCGCGATCACTCGCCCTTTTGCGTCCCTGGTTACGAATTTCGGCACGGTTGATCCTTTCGTTCAGAGATGACGCCAACCGCATACGGCGGCGACTTCGAATACGGCGAGCACGACAACTGCCGCGGCGAATGGTGTGTCGGGATGGAGTAGCCAGTGCTTCATTTTCCGACTCCCACTGGCAACTTAACTGTGTGCCCGCTCCGGGGACCGTCAGACCCCGAAATCGACGGAAAGTGTCCCCGGAGCGGTGACACTTTGGGGGGTAGTGTCCCCGCAGCGGTGACAGGGTGTGCCCGGAGCGATGACACAGTGTCCCCTATAGGGGACCGTCGAATAATTTTGGGTGTGCCCGCAGCGGGGACAGTTGGCGCCTTCCACCGCATGAAGTCGCGGGAGCCCGCCCCCTTCTCCTCACCGATCGGGAACTCGGTCAGAACCCAGCTCGTCGCCATACCGCGTCGAGCACCAGCCTTCAGATTAAACGCGCCGACGACGCTCGGCCGGATGAAGCCGCGGGCCTGGAGATCGGAGAAGGCTTGGGCAGCCTGGTTCTTGCCGATGTGAATACGCCGCGCCGCCTCGCGGACGCTCAAGAACAGTGTTCCGTTGTTCCGGCCGTTGTGAAGCATCTTCAGCTCGAGCAGCAGGCAGCGGGCGGTGCAGGACAAGGACTGGAAGGCCTCGCTGTTGTACTCCCACGGATAGAACCGAGCGTGCGAGTCGTTGGCGATTTTGTGGCCATCAGTGCCGCGACGATGGGCAACGCGCTTGCTCATGCCGCGACCCTCTCGCGCTTGCGCCGCATGAGATCCAGCAACAGTCCCTGGAGGGCCGGTAGCCCATCGCTGATATGGAAGTCATTGGCGTCAGTGCCGACCATCGGCGGCATGGCCCAAGGCAGGCTGGTGCGGCGAGCATAGTATTCGCCAGTGCCGAGGCCGCCGAACTGAGCAACCGGCTTATCGTTGTCGGCCACGATCACGGCATGGCGGCGCTTCTCGGCCAAGGTGGCGACGTTCGATGCTGAGAAGCAGCAGGTAACGCGAGATGGCACATGCAGGCCGTCGAGGGCCGCCCTGATGGACAAGCCCGTCGCGTAGCCCTCGCACAACACCTCATTGCGCCCCGAGCCGATCGAGAAGGACGCGCCGCTCATTCGGCCGCCCGGGAGGTTCTTCTTCGTTCCGTCCTCTGCAATCTCCTGCAGCGACACGATCTGATCGCCGAGGCGGGCCGGCACCAGCAATAGCCCTTCGTGCACAAGGCCTAGAGACTTGGGAAAGCCCTTCCGCGCCAGGTACCCGTGCGGCTGCGCCGTTGCCGTTGCAACCTTGTGGCGGGCTATCTTGGCCGCGCACTCCGCGCGCATCGCTTCCTCAGCCCGACGCTGGGCGAGTGACGGCAGCGGCTTGGGCGGTTCGGTGCGGTGCCGAGTCTCGCGCTCGGCGTGCCATATCGCCGTCTCGCCCGTCTCCCAGTTCTTCACCCAGCCGCGCAAGCCGTCCGTGCGATAGCTGCCGTTGGCCTTCTTCGGGTGGAGTTCCGTCGCGCAACGATGGATACGGTCATCCTCGAGGATGGCCCGAAGCCGCAGGCCGATCGATTCGGCGACTTCCCTGAAATCAGGCTGCATGTGCGCCTCTCGACTTCGAGTAGCGCGCCATCTCGTTGCGGCAGAACCGCTCCACGTCTTGAGTCAGGAGGCCAGGGTCGTGCGGAAGAGCATCGTAGGTCCGCGGTGGCCAGTTCCCATAGACTCCCTTGAACATACCGGCGGCCCAGCGGCGACCTGCCCCTGTGTCGCCCCGCTTTCGCTGCGTCGTGAAGGCGAGGAACGACTGGAACGCCAGGGCGGGGTCCTTGAGGATCGCATGGTTACCGTAGTCGAAATTTCGACCCGAGATGCTGTTCAAGTTCAGCAGTTGGGTCGTCCCCTGCACTGCCGTCACGTCACTGGCGCGCCTGGGGCGCTCGCGACCACAGGCTAGACAGACCGGGCTCCCCGACGGCAGGATTGCCTGACAGCCGAGGCAAACCAGCTCCTTACGCTCTTTCGCTTCTACTGACGGGCGTGCGGTGCGGTCCTTCTCGGCTTGCTCGTCGAGTTCGTCCACACCGTTGGCCCAGAAATCGACGGTATCGCGAAGGAAGCGAAGGCAATTGCCGGTGTGGTCGATCACCAAAGCCTTGTCTTTGCCCGGCGCCGATCGCATTACGCGCCCGATCTGCTGAATATGCGTCGTCAATGACCTTCGAAGCGGCCGGCACAGGATGCAGGCTAGGACGTCTGGCACGTCGAAACCCTTGGCAAGGGCATCGCAACTCACCAGCCCCGTGATGGCGCTGTCGGGCTTGCGAAATTCGGTGATCTTGGCGCGGCGTTCGGCTTCGTCGTCGCGATAGGAGATGTTCTGGAAGTTCAAGCCAATGCCGGCGAATGCCCGGCAAATCTCCTCGCCGTGGGCCACAGTCGACGAGAATACGATGGTCTTCACTGAGCCGCCGAAGTGCTCATGGGTGCGCTTGACGTACTCGGCCACCACATCGCCCACAATCTTGACGCCCTCGCGCTCAAGCCCGCCGTCGTCCCACTCGCCGGTCGTCCGGACGGCCACACTGCCGGTGTCGATCTCCGTGGCGACGTAAGTGAGCGGACGAACCAGCATGCCCCTGGCGACCAAGCTGTCCGTGTTCTCTACGTTCACGATCGCATCAAAGTGGCGGCCAAGGCCGCGGGTAAACGGCGTCGCTGTCAAACCAATCACGGCCACGCTGTCCGGAAGCGTCGCCAGCCAATCGGTCGTGCTGGCGTAGAGGGTGTGCGCTTCGTCGATCAGCACGAACCGAAGGTCTCGGAGATGGTGATCGACGTACCCACCGCGGCCCAGCCGGCGGCCCAGGGTCTGCGCTGACACGATCTGCACAAGGGCATCCGGCCGGCAGCGCCAATGCGTCGCCTGCATCACACCATGGTCGAGGCCGTACAGGTCCATGGCGTTGGATGTCTGGTCGACCAGCGCCGTCCGATCGGTGACGAATGCGGAGCGCGATTCCGCTCGCATGGCAGCCTGCATCAGGCCAAGGCCGATGACGGTCTTGCCGGCGCCGGTCGGCGCGCACAGGATCTGGCGACGGTTGCCTTTGCGGATATTCTCGCGAGCCTTTTCGAGCGCGCCTAGCTGGTAGTCGCGCAGCACCAACTCTTTGGGCTGCGGATGCTGGCCGGGGAACAGATCAAGCATCTGCGCGCCCCTTCCACCCCGCGGCAACGGCGCGTTCCCGCCACATCTTCTCGCGATACTTGAGGGAGCCGTTCTCCTCGGCCAGTGCTGCGACGCGGCGGTCCAGCAGTGCGATCTGGTTCTTCAGCCTCTCGTTCTCGGCGGCCAACTCGTCCGCGCCAGCAATGGCAATGCGCTCGTCGCGTTCGATCTCCAGATCCCGGGCAGCGGCCTCCGCCTCCGCCTGGAATTCAGGATCGAGCACGACCCGGCGATTCTCGCGCTGGCGCTTGTGGGTCAGCAGTTCTTCAAATTTCTGGTTCGGCACGGCAGCCAAAGTGCGAGCGCGATGGGCAAGGTTCTTGTCGATACCAGCCTCGGCCAACGACGCGGGTTTGTTTTCAACCCGCGTCGCGCCGCGATTGGTCCCGGGTTCCGCTGCACCCCTCGCCTTGCCCACCGTCTCGCCTTGGGCAGCCATCAACTCGCCGAGGCGGCGCTCGGCGCGGATGCGGATCTCCGCCGCATCGACTTCTAGCTGTCGGTTCCTGGCTTGCTTGGCATAAGCCCTGACAGCCTCGGCCTGGGCGGTGATCTCCTTCACATCGTCGACCGTCGCGGCGGCTGCCACAGCGCGGCACGCCGCATCGTAGCGCACGAGCGTAGGCTGGTCGGTCGTGGCGACGGTCATGTCTGTGCCGGTCATGCTGCCGCCTGCACGACATGGAGAGGCATTGGCGGCCAAAGCACGGCGTCGAGTGCTTCAAGCACGTCGGGATCCAGTGCGGCGAACATCGTCATCGTCGAGCGCACGCCGGGGCCATGCCGGTGGACGAGCTCTGCCAGTAGTTCGCCAGTGATCCGGGGGCCGAGGCGATGGACGGCTTCCACTTCGCGCCGGAAGCCTCGATCTGCGATCAAGTTGGCTCGGGAATTGCGCTCTTCGTAGCCTTCGGCTATATCCATGGCGTTACTCGTTTCACTGTGGCGGTGGCGGGTTGCGGCGTACAAAGCGTTCTAGGGCCCGTCGGAAGCGGGCCCTTTCGCTTTTCAGGCTGCCATTGCGGGTGCATCCGAGCTGGTATCGCTCGTGCTGGCACGCAGAGGACCAAGCCTCGCCTCGGCAAAGCGGTCGAGTTCAGGCTCGTCGTAGAGAGGGAATCGACCGTCTTTCCGGAAGCGCGGGCCGCCGCCAGTGACCGCCATGCGCGCCAAGGTGGCTTGGCTTAGGCAGATGCCGTACTTGTTCTTGAGATACGCCGAAGCTTGCGCCCTCCGATAGCGAGGGCCGGTAGCGACAACTGACGCTACGCCAGTGTCGGTCAGGTCGGAGGTGGTGTTCATCAACTCCTCGTCGTGGAACATTTCCCGCAGTGGTGCGGGATGTCGCTACGATGAGGGAGGGTGCGCGGGGACGAAAAGCGGGGGGCATTTCGCCCCCCGAAGAAAAATCAGTCGCGCGGCGGCAGCGGTATGAATCGATCGGGGTAGGTCCGCACAAAGGCCGGGATATGCCGCCAAACATCCGCAAAGGCGGCCGGCTGCTTCAGCGACTGATACCGTTTCGGCAGCTCTTGGCGCCGCTTCACATCAGCAGGCATGGCACCTGCGAGCCTTGTGAAGGCGGCCTTTAGGGATCCGCACTCCTTCTCAAGCTTACGAACGTGCAGCACGAAGCGTGCTTGCAGGTACGCTTCGGTCATCAGCGGGCTATTGCCTCCGGCCGCCATGTAGTCCTTGTACTCCTCCTCGGTCACATGGTCAGCCGGTGGCCTTCCTGGAGGCTTGGGCTGTCGAAAGGCAGGGACAAAGTCCCGCAACAGCTTCAAAGCCAGTGCCGCAAGAAATTCATTACTGACTGCGCGTGTTGCCGGGTGCTCAAGCTGATAGTGCTCGCAAAGCGCAGCAACTATCTCCTCGAATTCAGCTTGAGTGTGATCGTTCCGCCACGGCTGAAGCAGTACGGCTGGATAGTCAGGCAATGGGACCGTGTGTCGAGTCAAGCGCACCTCCGCATCGGTGCTCCGCAGTAGATGGTCGGCGCGGCGGGCGGAGTGCGGTCTCCGCTTTCGGCGGCCAAGCCTAGCCGCGCCGATTGAGATTCTATCATGGGGTAGCCGCTGACGATCGGCCGAGCGGCACGACTTCGGCGGACGTGCCACCTGCCATAGCGCGCGCAATGGCTCCCGCCACCCTATCAGCAGCTTCAAGCAACATTTCGTCAATGTGGTGGACATAGCGGCTCGTCACGGTGCCGCGGCTGTGTCCCAGCATGGCGGCAATAGTCGGCTCGCTGCAGCCCAGCATATTTGCTGTGGTGGCGAAGCTGTGCCGGAGCGTGTGCAGGGTTATGCCCTCGAGTTTCGCCCTTCTGGCGATCCTGTCCCACCCGCGCTGCAAACCAGAAAACCGACTCCCGTCCTTACTGGCGAATAGCGTCTCGGCACCATCGGGCCGTGGCAGGGCCTCGGACTGTATCAAGCGGGTCAACTCATCGGCCGCCGGCTGCCCGAGCGGACGGAGGCTATAGCCCTCTTTCGTACTGGATAAGCGGAGTTGGCGGCCATCGAGGTCGATCTCGCGTGGCGCCAAGCCGACAACCTCGCCGCGCCTGCAGCCGGTTAGCGCGAGCACCCTGACGGCGCCGACGACGCGCGGATCCTCCCCCTCCCGCTCGGCAGCCAAGAGGGCCGCACCCAGGGAACGGTAGTTGTCCATCGTGAGGAAGGCCGTTCGCTGCTGGTCGGCCGGTCTCTTGACTCTGCTGACGGGATTGTCGTCCCGGTACCCCCGCTCCATCGCATAGGTGAAGATGCCGCCAAGGAGACCCACAGTGCGCGCCGCAGCCCCTGGGCCGCCAGCCCGCGGCGCACCCCGCGGCGGCCTGCCCTTACCCTTTCCGGTCTTCCCAGCGCTCTTTCCGACTTGCACATCCTCTAGAAACTTGATGATGTCCCGGCGCGTCACTGCCTTGACCGCCAGCGCGCCTAGAAGCGGCTTGATGTGGCCGTTGATGCGTCCGCGGTCGCTGATAACGGTCAGGGGCGACTTTCGCCGCCCGCGCTTGCCTAGAATCACGCCCTTCTCGACCGCCTTCAGATACTCTTCGCAGAGACCGGAAACGGTCATTCCTTTGCGATCGGCGCCGCGCGTGGCTGAGGGGTCGTGGCCGTCCGCCACCTTCCCAAGCTCGACCTTGGCCTTACGGCGGGCATTGTCAGGCGCAACTACGCCCACCCTTCCCAAGGCTAACTTGCGCGTTCTACCGGCCCGGTTCCGGTATTGAATGAGGAAAGTACGGGCGCCGCTAGGCTTTACCCGCAGGCCAAAGCCCGCGAGTTCGTCATCCCACAGAATCACGTCCTTGGGGCCGGTCTTCACACTATCGACGAATCGCTTAGTCAGCTTGGGCATTCAGGCCTCCGCACCGGGCCAGACCCTTCGAGCATCCCTTGGCCGGGGAAGCACGGGGGAAGCAGATGGAGGAAAGATCAGGAAATTTCCCAACCTTTCCGAGATGATCCAATAATGCCGTAAAACTGGCCGTTTTCCAATAGCGCCAACTTGGGGGAAAGGTGCACCAATCTGGGCAACACCCGCGTTGTGGCCCTCTCAAGGCTAAAACACGGGTTCGAATCCCGTAGGGAGCGCCAATCACACCAAGAAAGCCCGCAATCAAACGAACCCTTATGGTTCGGGCTTTTTGGCGTGTGGGTTCGCTAACAACACCGCTAACAATGCGGTCGTTGGGGAGCGATGTAAGATGGGCCGGATGCCAACAGAGAACGGCTTGCCGCAGTACGTGTCCCGGAATGCTCAGGGGAACTTTCAGTACTATCGCAGACCTCCCAAGGGGATAACCGGAGCTGCCTTCGTGCGGAGCTTCGGGACCAAGGACCGCAAGGTCATGCTGGCCATGTACGCTGCGATCCACGGCGAGGCCGAGGCGTACTTCGCGAAGCTGATCAGCGGGATCACTATCGAACAGCCGCTCGCGGAGGGGATCGCCCGGGTCCTCGCGGTCGGGGATAGCCTCGATCCCAGACGGATTCTGATGAGGAAGCCACTCGCGACTCGGGAGGAGCTTCGTTTCCATCTGGACCGGATGAACTCCACACAGGTGGAGGAACTCTCCGAGGCCGACCGGAACCACATCGTCAATCTCGCCCTAAAAATGTATCTCTCCGATGAGGTCGCGAACCTCAACGGCTTCCGGGAGACTGCCGCCCAACGCGCGCTCGAACTAAACAAGGTGACCGAGGTCCCGCCCACGAAGGGACAGACCTCGATGGAAGAGCTGTTCAAGCGCTGGCTGAAAGAACGTGAGCCCACGCCGAACAGCGAGAACGAGTACCGGCGTGCGAAGAACCTGTTCGTGAAGATCAACACGGACAAGCCCATCACCGAGTACACGAGCGCTGATGCCCGGGCCTACAAGGATGCGGTTCTCGATCTGACCGCCCCGAATGGCTCTCCGCTCGCCCATGGGACGCGGGTGAAGTGGTTTTCCTCGGTCAAGACGCTGTTCCTGTTGGCGTACAAGGACGAACTCCTTACCACGAACCCATTCGAGAAGATCACGCTGGATCGGCCGAAGAAGGCGCGGAGGGCAAAACGCGAGGACTGGGAGCTAGATGACCTGAACGCCCTCTTTCAGTCTGAGATCTACACTGAGGGAGTCCGTCCTCGGGGCGGTGCTGGCGAGGCTTCGTACTGGCTCCCGGTGCTGGCGCTGTATCACGGGTTCCGCGCAGGCGAGCTTTGCCAGTTAGACACGGCCGACGTGGTTCAGAGGTCAGGTGTGTGGTGCCTTCACGTGACCGATTCCAATGAGGATGACGAGCACGCGCCGAAGTCGGTCAAGACTGAGGAATCGATCCGGACGGTTCCGATCCACTCGGCAGTGATCAAGCTCGGCTTTCTCGACTACGTAAGATCGGTCAAGGGTTCGAAGCTCTGGCCGAAGATCGACCCCGATTCGATTGGCCGATGGGCGGGGAACTACTCCAAGTGGTTTGGCCGGTACCGCAAGAAGATCGGACTGGGCGGACGCTGGCGCGACTTCCACTCGTTCCGGCACACGTGGAAAACCGCCGCTCGCGGGGCCGGTATCCCGAAAGAAGTACACGACGAGATCACCGGGCACGAGAACGGCGATGTGGGGTCTGATTATGGCAAGGTCCCGGTGTCACTCCTCAAGACCGAACTAGAGAAGATCAACTTCGATGTCTCGATCCCCACGTGGAAAGCCAGTGTCTATAAGCGCGGGGTCTCGTGACTTTCATCGTCGACGGCAAGCTCTACCTGGTGCACAATAACTATTGGCTGGAGAAATGGCGCGAAAAAGCCGCGGAGTACCTTAAGAAGGCTGACAAGGACTGGCAGGCCGTCGCGGATCTTCCGGACCCGGTTATTCTCGGATCACCCGGTGCAGCCACCCCGCCTTCAACTTTGGTAACGCTGCGC
>Ga0310811_10010391_pt1 | contig 12022 bp, 12 predicted proteins | sample YCmetagenome_FD_207642 | JGI IMG/M metagenome (GOLD analysis project Ga0310811, IMG submission 207642) | Soil microbial communities from experimental microcosm in Duke University, North Carolina, United States - YC | ecosystem: Engineered > Artificial ecosystem > Soil microcosm > Unclassified ...
CAGCAGCGAGGACAGGAAGATGTGCGTGGCCTCCTCTCGGCCGAGGTCGGAGCCGTCGTAGAAGGCGTGCCGGGTGCGCAGGAACTGCAGCGCCTGCTTGCCCTCGACGTTGGTCGTACCGCCGCTGATGGTCAGGCCGGAGTACGGGTCGTGCACGGAGGCGGAGACGCACACCGGGACGCCGCCGAGCTCGCTCGACAGGTCCACGACGCCGGAGAAGTCGAACATCATGTAGTGGTCGATGGTGATCCCGGTCATCTTGACCACGGCCGCCACCTGGCACGAAGCGCCGTACTGCAGCGCGCCGTTGACCATCCCGCGGCCGCCGCCGGCGCACTCGGGCAGCTCGGTCTCGGTGTCCCGGGGTATGGAGAGCACGGTGACGTTGCTGCGGTCGGCGGACAGGTGCACGATCATCTCGCTGTCCGCGTTGGCGCCGGACCCGCAGTCCCCGCCGAGGCTGCAGTCCGAGGCGGTGCTCCGCGTGTCCGAGCCGATCAGCAGGATGTTGATCGGAGACCGGCCGTAGGCGTCGACCGGCTCGGCGGGCTCGGTGAAGCCCGACGGGAGCAACGCGGTGTGCTTGAGGTTCTTCGTCAGGTGCTGGACGTCCCAGGCGGCGAGCCCGAAGACGGTGGCCACGCCGAGGGCGGTGGTCGCGGTGACCGCCAGCGCCGCAATCTTCAGCCGCTTGCGCCGCCTGGACCGCCGCGCGCGCCGCACGGAGCGCTCGCTCTCCGCCTCTTCGGGCTCGGACTCGGGGTCGGCCTCTGAATCTGCGTCCGCATCCGCATCCGCGTCTGTGCCCACGGAATCAGACGCGGACTCGTCGCCCTCGACCTCGACCTCGGCGGACTCGGAGTCGGATTCGCTGATCACCGCGTCCACGCCCGGAACCGGTTCCGGACCGTCGGGACCCTCATCAACTAATGGATCAGCCATCGCCTCTTCACCCGTCCATTCGATCAACCGCAGGTAGTGACGTTCGTCCTGACCGGCTGGTTGCGAATTCGAGTTAAGAAGACTGTTAACACGTTAAACGCGGGTGAAGAGCCTGTCACGCAGCAGGGCGAGCAAGGTCACGGACACCGCGAGCAGGACCAGGCTGAGCACGATGGCTGACTGCGGATCGGTCTGGAAGGCGAGGTACACCGCGAGCGGCATCGTCTGCGTGGTGCCCGGGAAATCGCCGGCGAAGGTGATGGTCGCGCCGAACTCGCCGAGCGCGCGGGCCCAGGAGAGCACCGCTCCGGCGGCGATGGCCGGGAGCAGGTTCGGCAGCGTGATCCAGCGGAAGATCTGCCAGCGTCCGGCGCCGCTGGTGGCCGCGGCCTCCTCGAGCGCCGGATCGAGCCCGTAGAGGGCCGCCTCGACCGAGATGACCAGGAAGGGCAGCGCGACGAAGGACTCGGCCATGATCACGCCGGCGGTGCTGAACGGCAGCGTGATGCCGAACCAGCGGTCCAGGTACTCGCCGAGGATCCCGGAGCGGCCGAAGACGAGCAGCAGCGCCATGCCGCCGACGACCGGGGGCAGCACCAGCGGCACGGCGACGAGCGCCCTGGCGATGCCGCGGCCGGGCATCTCCGTGCGCGCCAGCAGCCACGCCAGCGGCACGCCGAGCACGATGCTCACGCCGGTGGCGGCGGTCGCGCACTCCAGCGAGAGGCGCAGCGCGGTCCACGTGTCCGTGCCGGAGAGCTCGGCGGTCAGGTCGCGCCACGGCGTGCGCACCAGCAGTCCGATGACCGGCAGCGTCAGGAAGGCCAGGCCGAGCAGCGAGGGGGCCAGCAGCGCGATCGGGGCGCGGCCCTGGTTCAGCCGTCGCCCCGGACGCTTCGCCCCTCGGCGCCGGTCGGTCACGGAGCCTGGAATCCGGCCTTGAGCAGGACCTGCTCGCTGGAGGAGGACAGGATGTACGCGACGAAGGCCTGGGCCAGCGTCGCGTTCGTCGAGCCCTTGAGCACGTCGATCGGGTAGGAGTTCACGGCGCCCGAGGCCGTGGAGAAGACGACGCCGTCCACCTTGCCGCCCGCCCCGACGATGTCGCTGTGGTAGACCAGCGCCGCGTCCACCTCGCCGAGCTCGACCTTCGTCAGCGCGCTGGTGACGTCCGTCTCGTAGGTCACCGGGGTGAGCGAGACCTTGGCCGCGGCCAGCGCCTTCACCGCGGCGGACCCGCAGGGCACGGTCTGGGCGCAGAGCGCGACCTTGGTGCCGGCCTTCGTCAGGTCGGACAGGGTCTCGATGTTCTTCGGGTCGCCCGGGGCGACGGCGATCTCCAGCGTGTTCTTCACGAACACGGTCGGGTCGCCGGCGGTGTCGCCGGCCTTCTCGACCGTCTGCATGGTGCTCTGGTTGGCCGAGGCGAACACGTCGGCCGGGGCACCCTCGGTGATCTGCGCGGCGAGGGTGTCGCTGCCGCCGAAGGAGAACTTCACCGTGGTGCCCGGGTGCTCCTTCTCGAAGGTGTTCGCGAGCTCGGTGAAGGTCTTCTGCAGCGAGGCCGCGGCGAACACCGTGATCGTACCGGAGAGCGCCTGGCTGCTCCCGGAAGCCGAGCCGGTGGCCGACGCACCGGCCGAGGAGGACGAGGAGCAGCCGGCGAGGGCCGCTCCGGCCAGTGCGAGGACGGCGAGCGCGGCGGCGGGACGGTGGCGGCTGGAGCGGTTCACGGTGGGCATCAGGGTTCGATCCGTTCCACGACGACGTTGGTGGACTTGACGACGGCGACGGAGAGCACACCGGGCTCAAGGCCCAGCTCGTCGGCCGCCTCCCGGCTCATCAGCGAGACGATCTTGTGTGGCCCGGCCTGGATCTCGACCTGCGCCATCACCCCGTCCCTGACAACCCGGGTGACGATGCCGCGCATCCGGTTGCGGGCCGAGGAGACGGCGCCGTAGCGCTCGCGCATCTCGGTGTCCGCGAAGGTGGCGGCGAAGGCGGCGAGGTCGGGACCGGCGATGGTGCGGTGGCCGCCGCTCTCCTCTCCCCGGTCGGCGGGCAGGCGGCCCGCGTCGATCCAGCGGCGGACCGTGTCGGAGCTGACGCCGAGCAGCTCGGCCGCCTCGCCGATCCGGAAAACTCGTGTTTGCCTCACACTGATCCAGAATAGTGCCGCAACTGCGAGAGCTCTTCGCCGGAAGGCCCGCAAGCGCCGGTTGTTACTCTTTCGACACCGGTCTGTGTACGCACCGTGTACGGCACATGCAAATCAGTGGACGAGCACGCTTCGGGCGAGGATCATGGCCCCTCGTGACCATGACCGAGAACGGGGCTGCGGCGGCCCGTGACCTGCTGCGCGGAATCGCCGAGGGCGCCTCGTCGCTCGGCGAGGCAGCGCTGCCCGGGGGCAGGCCGTGGGCAGATTGGGGCACGCTGGACGACAGCGTCGACACCGTCACCGTCTGCCAGTTCCTCTTCCTCGCCGCGTTCGCCGAGGGGCGCGAGCCCTATGCCTTCTCGACGTCGCTCCAGGCCTTCAAGAAGGGCGCCTGGCGGCTGCCCGAGGGGGCCAGGACGCTGCGCGAGGCGCACACAGGGCAGCGGGCTGTCTATGCCGTCGGCGACGGCTGGAGCCTGCTGCTGCACCGCTACTACCCGGGCCACGGCCTCGTCGTGGTGACCGCGCGCGATCCGGAGACGGCGCGGAAGGTCGGCCGGCAGGCGGCCAAGCTGGTGAAGCGCACGGTGAAGGAGCGCGACGACCGGGTCAGCCTGGGCTTCTGGCACGCCTCGGCGAACGGCGCGGTCAACCAGGAGCGCGCGATCGAGGCCCAGGACTGGTCGGAGCTGCGGCGCAACTACTCGGCTCCGGTGGCGGAGCAGCTCGAGAAGCTGATGGACCTCAAGGCCGCGGACGTGAACGGCAAGCTGATCCTGCTGCACGGACCGCCCGGCACCGGCAAGACGACCGCGCTGCGGGCGCTCGGCCGGGCCTGGCGCAACTGGTGCCGCACGGACTGCGTGCTCGACCCGGAGCGGCTGCTGAGCGAGCCCGGCTACCTGCTCGAGGTCGTGATGGGCGAGGGGCACGGCGACCGGCGCTGGCGGCTGCTCATCCTCGAGGACTGCGACGAGCTGATCCGCGGCGAGGCGAAGCACACCGCCGGCCAGGCGCTGTCCCGGCTGCTGAATCTGACGGACGGCCTGCTCGGCCAGGGCCAGAACATCCTGGTGGCGATCACCACGAACGAGCCGCTGGACCGGCTGCACCCGGCGGTGGTGCGCCCGGGCCGCTGCCTCGCGCAGATCGAGGTCGGCGCGCTCGCGGCGGGCGAGGCGGCGCAGTGGCTGGGCGGCGGCGAGCGGGTGGCCCGGCCGATGACGCTGGCCGAGCTCTACGCGCTCAAGGCCGGGCGCGAGGGGCTCGGCACGATCACCGCCGAGCCCTCCACGGGCCAGTACCTCTGAGGCGACGGGTACCCCGGCGCGCTCCGAGCGGGTCTAGGCGGGGACCTCGAGCGCGGTGCCGCAGTCCTTCGCGACGGCGGGCGCCGCCGCCTTGAGCGTGGCGAGGTCGGCCTTCGGGGACAAGCTCTGGCTCGGGTCGTTGTACACGTCGCTCGCGGCCGCCGCGAGCGAGTCGATGTCGATCGTCAGGCGGTACTCCCGGTTGCCGGTCAGCGAATCGAACAGCCCGGCGCTCACCCGGCGGTAGGCGCTGTAGTCGACCTTGTAGACGCTGTACGGCTTGCCCTTCGCCGTGACCTTCTCGACGATCTCGTAAGAGCCGTTCGGCCGGAACTCGGCCCACGCCGCCTCGACCCGCGAGCACACGGCGCTGTACTGCGCCGCGCTGTCGGTGGCGGCACCGGTCGCCGAAGCGGCGGCCGGTGCGGCGGCGTCCGTCGTGTCGCCGCACCCGGCGAGCGCGAGGACGGCCGGAAGCGTCAACGCCGCGAGCGCGGCGCCCGGGGCCCGGCGGCGGAACGGTCCTGCTGGTGCAATGCCCTGAGACACGGTGCGGCTCCTCTACTTCCCGTGCAGCAGGAAGAAACCGTAGCAGGCGATCGACTGCGCATCCTTGATCGTCCCGTCGCGCAGCATCTTCTCGACGTCGGCGCGGCTGAACCAGCCGTGCCGCATGTCCTGCTCCTCGTGCTCTCGGTCGAGCTCGCCGGGTATGAGCTCGGTGGCCAGGTAGACGTGGCCGGCCTGGGAGGAGAAGCCGGGCACGCACCACAGCTCGCCGAGCAGGTCCCAGCGGCCGGCGCTCAGCCCGGTCTCCTCGAGCAGCTCCCGCCGCGCGAGCTCCAGCGGGTCGCCCATCCGGCGGTCCGGGTAGGTGCCCATCGGGAACTCCCAGGAGCGCTCCCCCATCGGGTAGCGGTACTGCTCGACCAGCCAGAAGCCGTCGTTCTCGTAGGGCACGACGACGGCGTAGTTGCCCTTGTCCACCACGCTGTAGATGCCCGGCGAGCCGTCCGCCCGCTCGATGGCGTCCTCCCGGACGCTCAGCCAGGGGTTCTCGTACACCACCCGGCTGGACACGGTCCTGATGTCCTTGATCTCCGTCACCCGGCCCACGGTATCGGCTGAACGTGACCGGCGCGTTCCGCTGGCGTGGCGGGGCGCGGGGGGGTTAGGTGGAGTCGGCGCACATATCCTCAATGGAGAGGCAGTGTCATGAAAGTGACCGATATCGTTCCCGGCTCGCCGTGCTGGACCCAGCTGGGCACCTCGGATCCGGAAGCCGCGCAGCGCTTCTACGGCGGTCTTTTCGGCTGGGCCGCGGAGCCCGACCCACGCCCGGAGGCCGGCGGCTACACCATCTTCACCCTCGACGGCAGCCCGTGCGCGGCCGTCTCACCGCTCATGGACCCGCGCCAGCCCACGGCCTGGCAGCTGGCGTTCGCCACCCCCGACGCCGACGAGACCGCGGCCCGCGCGCAGAAGGCCGGCGCGCAGGTGTGGATGGGCCCGATGGACGTCATGGACTCCGGACGCTGGGCGCTGCTGAGCGACCCGACCGGCGCGGCGTTCGGGCTGTGGCAGGCGGGCGCGTTCCAGGGCTTCGGCGTGATGGACGAGCCCGGTGCGTTCGGCTGGATCGACGGCAACACCCGCGACGTGCCCGGCGCGGTCAAGTTCTACCAGGACGTGTTCGGCTGGGAGGTCATGGGACCGTCCGAGGGCTATCCGATGGTGAGCCTCGCCGGGCACATGTTCGGCGGGCTGATGGACATGGGCGACATGTTCCCGCCCGAGGTGCCCGCGCACTGGAACCCGTTCTTCGTCTCCGCGGACGTGGACGCTACGGCGGCCAAGGCGCGCGAGCTCGGCGGCGAGGTGATGCACGGGCCGGAGACGGTGCAGATGGAGAACGGCCCGCGGATCGCCGTGCTGCGCGACCCGCAGGGCGCCGTCTTCGGCGTCTTCCAGCCGGCGTAGCACCCGGCGGAGCGAGGATGCGGGCCTGACGTCGCGTCAGGCCCGCATCCTCGTCACGCCAACTGCACTCTCGTGACGTCGTCCGACGGCTCAGGTCACCGAGCTGTAGGCGACCACGCCGCGGCGGATCAGGTCCACCGCCTCGCGGGCCGCGGCGCGGACGCCGGAGCCCTTGTCGGCGGCGGCCGCGTCGGCGATCTGGCCGAGCAGGTCGATCAGCTGCTTGCACCAGCGCACGAAGTCGCCCGCGGGCAGGCCCGCCTCGTCCAGTACCGCCTCGAGACGGTGCCCGGAGGCCCAGCGGTAGGCGGCCCAGGCGAAGCCGGTGTCCGGCTCGCGCTGGAAGTCGAGGTCGTAGTCGCCCTCCAGGTTGTGCGTCTCCAGCCAGATCCGCAGCGTGCGCTCGATCGCCTCCCTGGCCGGGCCCTTCGGCACCCGCGGCGGGGCGGCGTCGTCGCTGTTCCTGGCCTCGTACACGAGCAGCGACGCGGCGCAGGCGAGCTCGGCCGCGCTCAGTCCGTCCCACACGCCCTCGCGCAGGCACTCGGCGGCGACCAGGTCGAGCTCCGAGTAGATCCGGGCGAGCCGGCGGCCGGGCTCGGTGACCCGCTCGCCGTCCAGGTAGCCGAGGACCGTGAGCACCGAGCAGACCCGGTCGAAGGTGCGGGCGATCGAGTTCGTCCGGCCGCGCACCCGGCGCTCGAGCTGCTCGGTCTCCCGCTGCAGCCGCCAGTACCGCTCGGCCCAGCGGGCGTGGTTCTCCCGGTCGTCGCAGCCGTGGCACGCGTGCCGCCGGATGGCCGCGCGCAGCCGGATGATCTCCGCGTCGTCGGCCGCGTCGGCGCGCTGCCGCCGCGGCCGGGTCGGCTTGACGCCCTCGTTGCCCGCCTTGGTGCGCAGCGCGGAGGCCAGGTCCCGGCGGGACTGCGGGGACTTCGGATTGAAACTCTTCGGGATGCGCATCCAGAACTGCGGCTCCACCGGCACCGGGAAGTCCAGCATGGACAGCCGCACCACCTGCCGCTCGGCGGTCAGCACGACCGGCCGCGGCCCCTCCTTGCCGGTGTCCAGCCCGGGATCGAGCACCAGCGCCAGGCCGGCCCGGCGGCCGGACGGCACGGTGATCACGTCGCCCGCCTTGAGCTTCTCGATCGCCGAGGCGGCCGAGGCGCGGCGGGAGGCCGAGTTCATCCGGGACAGCTCCGCCTCGCGGTCCGAGAGCGAGCGGCGCAGCGCCGCGTACTGCTCGAAGTCGCCGAGGTGGCAGGTCATCGACTCCTTATATCCGGCCAGCGCCTCGTTGTTCCGCTTGAGCTGCCGGGTCAGGCCGACGACCGCACGGTCCGCCTGGAACTGCGCGAAGGAGCTCTCCAGCAGCGCGCGGGCACGGGCGGTGCCGACCTGGCCGACCAGGTTCACCGCCATGTTGTACGAGGGCTTGAAGGACGAGCGCAGCGGATACGTACGGGTGGACGCGAGGCCCGCCAGCGCGCGCGGGTCGAGGCCCGGGCGGTAGAGCACGACCGCGTGCCCCTCGATGTCGATCCCGCGGCGCCCGGCACGGCCGGTGAGCTGCGTGTACTCGCCCGGTGTGACGTCGACGTGCGCCTCGCCGTTCCACTTCACCAGCGACTCGAGCACGACCGAGCGGGCCGGCATGTTGATGCCGAGCGCGAGCGTCTCGGTGGCGAAGACGGCCTTGACCAGACCCTGGACGAACAGCTCCTCGACGATCTCCTTGAACGTCGGCAGCATGCCCGCGTGGTGCGCGGCGACCCCCCGCTCCAGCGCGTCCAGGAAGTCGTGGTACCCCAGGACGTTGAGATCCTCGCGCGGGATGTCGGCCGTACGCGCGCTGACATGCGCGCGCACCTTGAGCCGGTCCTCCTGGCTCAGCAGCCGTACGTTCGAGCGCAGGAACTGCTGGACCGCGCCCTCGCAGCCGGCGCGCGAGAAGATGAAGGTGATGGCGGGCAGCAGCCCCTCGGAGTCGAGCCGGTCCACCACGTCCACCCGGCTCGGCGGCCCGGAACGGCCCCCGCGCCCCACGCCCGCGGACCGCCCGCGCCGGCCGCTCGGTCCGAGCCGCTCCTCCTGCCTGCAGTACCGCACCAGCTCCGGGTTCACCCGCGCCGCGTCCGGCGTCTCCGGATCGACGCCGTTGTAGAGGTCGAAGATCTTCCCGCCCGCGAGCACGTGCTGCCACAGCGGGACCGGCCGGTGCTCCGAGACGATGATCTTCGTCGCCCCGCGCACCGTCTCCAGCCATTCGCCGAACTCCTCGGCGTTGGACACGGTCGCGGACAGGGACACCAGCTGCACCGACTCGGGCAGGTGGATGATCACCTCCTCCCAGACCGCGCCCCGGAAGCGGTCCGCGAGATAGTGCACCTCGTCCATGACCACGAACCCGAGCCCGTCCAGCGCGGTCGAGCCCGCGTAGAGCATGTTGCGCAGCACCTCGGTCGTCATCACCACGACCGGCGCGTCGCCGTTGATCGAGTTGTCGCCGGTCAGCAGCCCGACGTTCGCGGCACCGTGCCGCTTCACCAGGTCGGCGAACTTCTGGTTCGACAGGGCCTTGATGGGCGTCGTGTAGAAGCACTTGCGCCCCTGGCTCAGCGCGAGGAAGACGGCGTACTCCCCCACCACCGTCTTGCCGGCGCCCGTCGGCGCCGCCACCAGAACCCCGTGCCCCTCGTCCAGCGCGGCACAGCCTTGGACCTGGAACTCGTCGAGCCCGAACGGATACAGAGCGGAGAACTGCGGGAACGGCGAGGCCATGCTCCTCATCCTAGGGCAACGGTCCGACGCCGGGAGATCGATTTCACGCCGACCGCCGGGCGTCGGAAGCGGGTTCAACACCGTGGTTATCGGTGCGGCAGGGGCGGCTGAAACCTGGGGAGTGGTCGAAGGCGTCGGTGCGCGGGTCCGGTGCTCGGCGGCACAGCTCCGCAGGCCTGCGGCGCTGTCCGCCGCGACGTTCCCGAATGGGCCGGGGTCGAACGGACAGCTCAGATCGCGACGACGGCGAGTTTTGAGTCCAGTCCCTTGAAGTCGTCGACGTTGCGCGTGTACAGCGGAACGCCCGCGACGACGGCCGTCGACGCGATGAGCAGATCCGTCCTCCGCGGACGAGGATTGCGTCCCGATGCCATGACCAGCGCGTTGAGGTGGCCGTATACCTGAGCAGCTTCTTCGGTGAACGGCAGAGCCGTCATATTCGCCTGCACCATCAGCAGGCGACTGACCCTGAGCGACCGCTGCACCGGGTCCGTCGCGTACTGGACGCCGACCGACAGCTCCGCCAGCGACCGGCCCCTACCGGCTAAAGAATGTCCTCCAGCGACGACGCCTCCTCGACCGGGGCCGGGCGCAGGTCCAGGTCGGTGGCCTCGTCGGGCGAGAGGTTGGCGCCGGGCATGGCGGCGCGGCGGCGGGCCCGGCGGCGGTCGTTGAGCTCGGAGACGCCGACGGCGGCGAAGTAGAGCACGCAGATCGGGATGGCCAGGGCGCTCATGCCGAAGGGGTCACCGGTGGGCACGGCGATGGCGCCGAAGATGAAGATGACCAGGACGATGATGCGCCAGTGCTTGCGCATCGCCTTGGAGCTGAGGATGCCGATGAAGTTGAACAGCACCAGCACCAGCGGCAGCACGAAGGACACGCCGAAGACCATCATCATCTGCAGGATGAAGGTCATGTACTGGCTCGCGTCCAGCAGCGTCGAGCCGCCCGCGCCGCTCAGGAACGTGAGCAGCACCTGCATGATCACGGGGAACAGGTAGTAGCAGACCACCACGCCGGCGGCGAACAGGGGCACGGCCGCGCCGATGAAGGAGAGGCTGTACTTCTTCTCCTTCTTGTACAGGCCGGGCGCCAGGAACGCCCACACCTGGTAGAGCCAGACCGGGCTGCCCACCACGATACCGACGTACATCGCGATCTTGAAGGAGAGGCTGACCTGCGCGGTCGGGCCCTGGTAGACGATCGCGCCGTTGGGGCACGCCCGGGTCTTCTGGCCGACGCCGTGCACGCCGCTGATCGAGCAGACCGGGGTCTCCAGCGCGTGCAGCACCTGGTTGCGGAAGACGAAGCCGAGCGCCGCGCCGATGATGATCGCCAGCGCGGCCTTCATCAGCCGGTTGCGCAACTCCCGGATGTGCTCGACGAGAGGCATCCGTTCCGCGTCGTCCGCCGAACGCCCAGTCCTTGCCACCTGTGGTCGCCTGCCTTATCCGTCTTCGAGTCCGCTAACCGTCGCGCCGGGAGACGACGTCCTCGGGGCTCGCCTCGACCACGCGCCGCTTCGGGAGGGGGACGTCGTCACGCAGCGCCTGGCTCTCGGCCTTGAGGATACGGCGCGCCTTGCCGAGATCGCGCATCGCCCCGGGCAGCCGCTTCCAGCCGTACAGCAGCAGTCCGACGACCACGATCAGGAAGAGGGACTCGGTGCGCAGCAGCATCGGTTGCGGCTCCAACGGAGGGCGGATGTCGACCGGCCGCCGGGAGGCGGCCACGCGTGGCTCCACGGTCTCAGCGGCCGTGAAACTTTGTCAACGGCGGCGTGATGCAGGTTCTCTCATCGAGGGCTGGTCAAGGGCCTCGGAGAGCTTCTCCATCGACGTGCCGAACGCCTCGGACGCGTCGCCGAACTGCCGCAGCAGCGCCGTGGAGGCCTTCCACACCGGCCAGGCGCAGACCGCGATCGCGATCAGGGCCAGCACCGCGAGCGCGGCGAACAAGATCACCCACCACATGACGGTCACGCACCCGAGACTACCCGAGCGGGCGGCCCGCGAAGTCGTAGGCCTGCGCGTAGTCGACCACGAGCCGCGCGGTGCTCCCGGTCGGGTGCACCCGGTACGGGCTGAAGGTGTGGATCGGGATCAGCACCTTCGGGCTGATCATCCGGACGAATTCGTGCAGGTCGTCCTGGTAGGCGTGACCGGAGCAGCCGATCCGGCGCAGCGGCACGCCGAGCTTGGCCAGCCAGTCGACGAACAGCTGCCAGCGCGGCTCGAAGGGGCCGAGCGGCTCGCCGTTCGCGTGCACGACGGAGCTACGCGGGCCGAAGGGCAGGTCGAGCAGGCTGGGGATGTCGTCGGCGTCGAGCTGGACCACGTACGCGCCGGGCGCGGCGTGCACGGCCTCCAGGCCCACCTCATCCGCGGACAGCGCGTCGTCGAAGCCGGACGCGCGCAGGAACGCGGCGGTGCGCCCGGGCCACAGGACCTGCCGGCCCGCCGCCTCGGCGATCCCGGTGAAGTCGCGCACCCGGTCGAAGTCGCGCGGGTACATCGCGAGCATCACCAGATCCGGGTTGCCGGTGAGCTCGGCCTCGAACATCGCGTTCACCTCCACCTCGGTGCGCAGCGGGCGGATCTCCTCCCAGCTCAGCGTCGTCCCCTCGGTGACCAGCACGTCCGCGCCCGCGACGGCCTCGGCGAAGCCCCAGGAGCGCTCGGGGCGGTGGCCGTGGAAGCGGAAGTCGCCGGTGAACGCGAGCACGCCGTCGCTCGTGGTGACCCGGTAGCCGCTCGCGCCGGGGACGTCGTGGTCCACGTCGAAGCGCTCGACGGTCATCGGGCCCACGTTCATCGCCTCGCCGAGCTCCACCGGGCGCCAC
>Ga0310811_10010392_pt1 | contig 12021 bp, 14 predicted proteins | sample YCmetagenome_FD_207642 | JGI IMG/M metagenome (GOLD analysis project Ga0310811, IMG submission 207642) | Soil microbial communities from experimental microcosm in Duke University, North Carolina, United States - YC | ecosystem: Engineered > Artificial ecosystem > Soil microcosm > Unclassified ...
TGGAACTTGTGAAAGTGGGAGTCCTGGACTCCCACTGTGTACAGGCCTTGCATTTTGGGTATTGGTTTCGTTTTTTGTATTTTTGGTATTCATGGAAGTGGGAGTCCTGGACTCCCACTCTGCACAAGCCATCTCATGTGGTCATGGTTTTATATTTCGCATTTTTGGTACTTGTGAAAGTGGGAGTCCTGGACTCCCACTGTGTACAGGCCTTGTAATTTTGGTAATGGTTTTATTTTTTGCATTTTTGGTACTCATGGAAGTGGGAGTCCTGGACTCCCACTCTGCACAGGCCATCTTATTTGATACTTGTTTTATATTTTGTATTTTTGGGCCTTGTGAAAGTGGGAGTCCTGGACTCCCACTCTGCACAGGACTTCTCATGTGGTAATGGTTTTTTATTTCGCATTTTTTGTACTTATGGAAGTGGGAGTCCTGGACTCCCACTCTGCATAGGCCTTGCAAATCTGGTAATGGTTTTATATTTCGCATTTTTGGTACTTGTGAAAGTGGGAGTCCTGGACTCCCACTCTGCCCAGCCCTTCTCATGTGGTAATATTTTTATTTCTTTTATCTTGTTTTTTCTTTCATTGGACAAGCAAGTCTATTACATAGCAACCAACACTGTCTGGCCCTATGTAAATGCTTATGGCAATGTCTAGGCATTGTCCGAGGAACAATGCTACTTATGCACACTCTACGTTTTGTGGAGTAGTGTGGGACTCTCAATATTCCCTGGTTGCCATGTGCTGCACAGTCCTGGGTAATCTGATACCCACTAAAACCTCAAGGGTGGTCACCCAGTTGTTTTGGGAAAGGTTAGTCTCATCGTTGATGATATCTTTCCATGTATGTGGTACTATGTTTGTTGTTTTCATGTTTTGTTTCATTTTGCTAGTGATTGCTTGGTCTAGCTGCAATCATTTGTCAATTACATTTAACCATCATTTTTTGACAATTTCTTCGGTATGTGTGGTGTTGCATATCACTCTTTCACATCTTAAAGTCCAGATTAAGTCAGCTGATTCTGATATTAGTATCTTTAGGAGATGTGTTGCTCCCCTCTTTGTGATGTTTGCCTTTTGGTTATCTTTGTTATTGATTTCTTGTTTGTTCAGGAGGGAGATGGTACTACAACCAAGAATTAGGCCGATATTGGGTTCCAGCCAAGGTCCGTGTTTTTCTGGCCATGTGTCTTATGCTAGGGCCCAAATTATTTTTTTTGTGGGTTTGTTACAGTGTACTATGATGTGTTCCATAGACTCTGTGTCTTCACAGCATTCCGGTGAAGGCGAGGAATGATGAGTGGGTGGGGGCTAGACCTGATGTGGGCTCTACAGTGCTCCTCTGGACGCGAGATATAGCTCATCCCAAGGGGATTGCTACTGAGAAAAGATTCCTCTATAGGAGAGGGGAGTCGTGGATTGGGCTTTGGCCTGGCTAAGGGCGCGTGAAAACGCGCTGTAAGTTGCGAAGCGCGGGAAAAAGCGCGAAAATATCGCAAAGTGCGCTACTCTCTGAAAACACGAAAGCAGGGCTCTCTAACTCGAGGTTAGATACTGAAGGAGAAAATGGATGTGCTTCTCGAGAATATCCCGAGGCTACTGCGGAGTGTGACAATCAAATCGGAAGTTGATGGATTTTAGATGCTAAGTCCTACTAACTAATTGTCTCAGTGATGGAAGAGAAGTAAGTAAAAAAAACCTCCAACTATGCGCTGACGTGTCAGCATGCTAAGCGAGTTCCCAGGCCTCGGAGCTGAGTAGGTAGTGCTAAACATACAAGGGTGATGTAATATAAACACATCATGAGATAAGTGAACATAAATGGGAATGCAAGGACATATATGATGTAATGCGAGCGAAACAAAGTGAAATATGCACCAATGGACCTTGGAGGATGAGGACAGGACATGCGAACAGAATGCGATGGATCCCACGGAGGTGCGCGGTAGCGCATGTCAAAGCGCGAAATACGCGAGAATGCAAAATATGCGGAAACGTGAAACCCACGAGATATGCGAGTGCGTGAATTACAAACTGTGTGGGATCGTGAAATGTGCGCAATATGTGAGATGCGTGAAAACGCGAGGAATCTGAAACACGAAATGCGCGAAATACGCGAGATGCGCGGAAACGCGAAACATGTGAAAAACGCGAAAACGCGAAACGCGCGATATATGTGAAAACACAAAACGCGCGAAGGTCACCGCACTTCAACAGGTCCAGTATAAGGTCTTGCAATATGGTCTGTACACGCCCATAGAGACTTGAGTCTCTACACCGGGCACCTCACTCTATGTTCTGGGACCAAAAGTCTCCAATTCTGTATGCATTGTTGTGTTTTGTATATGAACATCTGGAAGTTCTTTGACAGGTCCTTGCTCCTACAGCTGTGCCATATGGTATTGTCAGTTTCTTCATTTTTAGATAACACTTTTACTGCAAATCTGGTGATGTCAAGGAGGCCTAGCATTGTCCTGTTGTACTCAAGGTGTGTTTTCTTTGTTATTGCCTGGTATGCTAATTTTTGTGTTATTGTGGTCAGTTTTGTACCTTGTAGATCAAAGTTCCTGGGCACACAAGTGTCTATAATATCTGTGTCTTCTTTAAGTGCACCGTCATTTGTAAGACTATCTGCTTGTTCATTTCCTATGTCTCCATCATGTCCTTTCACCCACTGAAATGTGGTTGTATCTGAGTGTCTTCTTGAATGATATACTGTGGCTTTGAAGAGTTGATCATTTGACACTCCTATCCAGCTATTATCTTCCCAGTCTTTAAGGTGGGTGGTCAGCCCTCTTATAATGTATTTTGAGTCAGTGATGATTTTTACAGGTTTCATAGGACTCATTGATTGTAGGGCTACCAGAATGGCTACTATTTCACTGATTTGGTTGGATTGTTTGGGGCCAGGTATGCTAATTGCATGATTTAGGGGGTGGTTTTCGCTGATCCATATCCCACTTCCGCATTTCACATTTAGTTTGCCATTGTTTATGCAAGATCCATCTGTATAAATAGTAATTTCTCTTCTTTCTGTTTGTCTTCCTACTGTTGGGGCATGGAGTCTGTATGCTGGGATTTGTATTGTTTGTTCTGGGTCCATGAAGATACAGAAGCCTTCCGCAAGGCTGTTTTTTGTAGTTATGAATGGATCAAAGAGAATTTCTCCCCATGGTTGTGTTCTTGCCCATGAGTTTTTTTCTTTTCTTTTATGTGTTAAGGTGAGATCTTTTTTTTTTTTGGTGACATGTTGGAGTTAAATTTTGGCAATAGATTTTCTAGTATGGAACTCATGTTTCTTGCGCATTTGTCTCGGTTTTTGCATCCAAGCTGATGGTTTTCAAAGCATACAGTGTATGCACATGATGCTTTTGTGTTATGGAGTTCATCGTTTGTGAGTCTTGCAGCTATCTCTCTCAGGTCTTTAACTGATTTTGCTTTGTGTATTGTTTGTAGGCATTCATCTTTCATCTTATGGTATGTTTTTGGCAGGGCACTGAGGTGGAGCCAGACTGGGAGTTGGTTTTTGAGGTACATGGAGAGTTTTAGTGGTGCAAAACTTATGTTATGTTCTTGAGAGATTTTAAATATTGAGGTTATTTGTTTTGGTAGTTTGGTTGCCCTTGGGCCTTGAGTGGGTGGGTCCCACATTGTGAGGAAAGTGCACATGTCTGGGTTGTTTCTTGTATTTTTTGGTCATAGGGTGTTTATAATGGCACCTGTTGCAAATTCCCAAGCTGGACGAGTGTTTGACATGTCCATATAGGCTTTTATCCAGGTAATTTTTATTGCTTCATTTCTTGTGCTGATATTTAGTAGTCCTATTCTGACTTCTGATATAGGGTGCTCTAGTCTTTTTAAACTTATTGGTGAGGTTTTTTGTCCATCCCATATAAAGGATCTTATTAGTTTTGTTAGGGCTGTTTCTATCGCTTTTGGCATTCCTTGTGCTTTCATTAGGAATTGTCATTCCACTCATGATCATTTGTACTATAAGTTTTTTGCCATCTAGAGATGGATGGCACATGTTCCATCTTGTAAGATTTTGTTCTATTTTCTTGATGGCTGTCTCCCATGACATTGTGTTTCAATATTATTCCCAATCCAGGCACCTAGAGTTTGTATCAGATTTCCATCTTTTGCAACTCTTACTGACTCATGCCATGGTTCATATAGGGCATTGATTTTTCTGTGTTTTACTACATCATCATGGTGGGTTTTAGACCCTATAGGTAGGATTTCCATTTTTTCCATGTTAAATTTAGTGCATGAAGCCATGCACCAGTGTTGCAGGATTTTTTCTAAGTGAGAGTACTGGTCATTTTTTGATAGGTATATCATTGTATCGTCCATATACATGTTGACGATTATTCTGTTCTTTAGTCTAGGAACATTATACCCTTTTAACTTTGGTAAGTTCCTTAGTGTGCAAGCAAGGGGTTCTATTGCTAAGTCAAAAAGTAGACATGATAATGGGTCACCTTGTCTCACTCCTCTTGTGACTTTGAATGGTGAGCTTAAGAAACCATTTATCACTATATGAGTGCATGCTGATTGGTATATGTTTTCACAGTGTTTATTAAGATCAGTAGTAGTTAGAAGGCTTCTAGCATTTTGAATAAATATATGTGTTGTATTTTATCGTAAGCTTTCTCTTGGTCTAGTGTTATTATCACTCCATTTTCTTCCATTAGATTGGCATATGCTGTCATGGTTTGGGCTAGTTGTATCAAGTCAAAAATGGACCTCTTAGGGATGAAACTGCTCTGGTCTGGGTGTATTAGTTTATGGATTATACTTGCTAATTGTATCGCTAATGCTTTTGTGAGTATTTTGTAGTTGGTGTTTAGCAGAGTAATTGGTCTATAGTTTTCAATTTTGGTTCTGTATTTCTTCCTGTATAGTGGGCATGACCAGCCCAAGGTGAATGCAAAATTTTCAAGTATGCCATGTTGTTGGATATCATTAACTACGTGTGTCAGAGTTTTCATTACATTGAAACTCAGTTTTTTATTCTTACTAGCTGTCTTATGTTCATCATGTAGGAGTTTCCAAACATCGTAAGGTATACCGTCAATGCCTGCTGCACTGCCCAATTTCAAGGAGAGTAGGGTATTAATAAGGTTTTCTTTGGATAGCAGCTCACTTATATTTGTCCTGCAAGGGGGTCAAGTTTTTGTTCATCTGGAATTTCAGCTAGGGTTGCAAATCTTGCCTCACATTGGGCGTTTTCTTTGCATGCTGGTAAGTCTGCCTTTTGTATTTCTTCATGGCATGTTTTTGCTATTTCTACCATTTTTTCCAATTTTGTAGTGTATCTATTGGTGTTTGGTATGTTAAGTTTATGAATAATGTCTCTTGGGGTTTTTTGGTCATTCACTCTAGACCAATAATTGCTGATTATTTCTCTTTGGATTGCCCACTGCGCTTGAGCCTTTTGTGATGAGGTTTTGCATCTTTTCTTTTGTAAGTGTTCTATTTCTTTTTCTAGCAGCATCTCATTCAGTCTCACATCTTCTGATTTGTTGATATTCTTAGTGTTCATCAGTTTGCACAGGTCTTTCATTAGTGTGTGGATCCATTGGTTGATTCTGATGAGGTGCATTTTCGTGGTATCTTTCGCTAGTGTTGTGATTTCATCCTTGAACTCTTGCCATATATTTTGTGGATTGCTGTCATCAGTGTAGGGACCAAGAGTTTTGATCGTATTTTGGGTCCTGATGCCTGCCTTTATTTTTTATTTTTTTAGAGTTTTGTCTGATAGTAGTCCTATTGGCCAGGACCATCTCCCTTTCCCAATGTTGGGAAGGCCAGGTGGCATAAATCTTCCTGTTACCATCTGGTGGTCTGTGGGGATTATGCTTATGTGTGAGTTCCATTCCAGTAGACTCATGGCATGTGTTTCTGATGAGTATATCCTGTCTAGGCGGGATAGGGTGTGTTGGTTACTACTAAAGGTAAAAAGTCTTCAGTTAGGATTTTCTATTCTCCATGAATCTTGCATTTTAAGTTTGAATCTCAGATCTTTTAGGGCATCTATGGCTTGTTCATTGTCTATTTTAGTGGGTGCTTTGTCAATGGGATCTTTGGTAAAGTTAAAGTTGCCCATCATGAAATCAAGCATACCTAGGTCTGCCTTTGCCATTCTGTGTTTATCTTGTCCCAGAAGTTCCATTGTTCACTTAAGTTATTTGGTGCATATGCATTCATGATCTTTAATGTTTTCTTATTATGCCATTCTATTGATAGAACAATTACATATCCTGGGATTAATGTTGTTATTGTTGTGTTGGAGGTGTTAATTATCTCCTTTAGTTAAGATGAAAGCCACTCTTGCAGAGCTACTGGGGCAATTTGGATCGCTGGAGTTCATTACTCTCAGTCTTCTTTTAAATAAGTTGTGTTACAAACTAGGGTAGTTCTTAACGACCAAAGTTCAAAAGAGAACTATCAAGGGTTGGAGTTTATCTATAAGACTGCGATTACAGTGAAATCTGTTGCAGAAACTCAAGGGTTCAGGCTAATGATGAGGAGTGCTCAAAGTTAGAGTCAAAGGTTCAGACAACTTAAGCTTGGAGGAGTTAAGCAAAGGAATATCTTGTATCATGTAAAACCTAGTAAGATTCAAGTAAAGAACTACATAGGACAAAGACATGTATTTATAGTGAATGGGAGAGAGGTTTAGGGCAAGTATGAGTAAGTAGGGCTACGAGTACCTGCCAGATTAGAAATGAATGTGATGAGTTAAAACCAGATGAATCAGAAGCTAAATATAATACAAGGTAATGTCACCTAGCGATGGCATAACTGCAGTCATGATGTAATACAAGGTTAGACAATAGAGAAAAGTATAGGGGCCTATGCATTGTGAAAGATAAATTTGGCTATAGTTGAAAACAACTAGTCCCACTTATCCTTGTATGCAAGGGAAGCTGAATCACAAGGACTTAATGATCTATAGTGACCTTATATCAACCCGACAGCGATAGCGCTCTAGATAAAACTAAGGCTGGTTAGAGCACAGAGTAGTCCAAACGCACAAAATAAAGGAGCACAGTGGGGTGTGGCTTATTGGCAAGTAGTGCGCTGGCGGATGATACAATGAGGGAAGTGCACTACTATTGGCAAGCAATGCGCTGGTGGAAGATGCAACAACAGTAGTGTGTTGGTACGCAATGTATTGGCTAGCAGTGCACTAGCGGAAGATATGACACTGGAGGGGCATGGCTATTGGCAAGCAGTGTGCTGGTAGTAGGTACAACAGAAGTGGTGTGCAGCTATTGGCAAGAAGTGCGCTGGCAGAAGGTACAACAATGGAGGGGCGCGGCTATTGGCAAGGAGTGTGCTGGTGGAAGAAGCATGATGACTGAGGCACATGACTTTTTGGCGACAAGTGCGACTTTGAAGAAAAGGGAACCTAGGTAGTAGTGTGCGACTGAAAAGAACTCAAGTAGCATGTGTGGCCACAGAGATGGCAAGGAAGTTGATAATTGCACAATACTATGAGAATTACTAGGTGACTCCACTATACAACAGTTGCCTGTGGGAAGGGGAAGTAAGTAAAAACTATCTACCATGAGTCCTTATATCATAGTGCATGGACATGCAGAATGCATAGGTGAGAATTGTAGCAGTGTAAGCACAGCACATCGTATCTGTAGCTAATGGAACACTAGCGCTGCGCAACACGAGGATACATGTAATAAGGTCTGCGACAATAGCTTTAGTGATGATAGCAATGAGAATTGACGCACCAGTGGAGGTAAGTGGACATAGACAGGACATGGGGGAGTGCGATACTGATGTCAGACCGAATTCTGTGTAAGTGCGTTGTAAGGAATATCGCGTCTACCTATTGATTTTGAGGTCCTACAGGCTTGAACTCCAATGCTCGAATCACCATGTCCAGAGCGCGTGCCTCGCGCCTATCTCCACACACCGGTCCGCCCCTTGTCCTTGCTGATTTACTGGTAAGTTATCTCAATTGCTACGGAAGTGTTCACTTCGGACCCGAGCACGCGCCTTACATATAGTTACATACATACTAATTACTCAGGACCGCGCACTATTTGGCTCGGTACCGTGCGCCTTCGCGCTTATAGATACAGTATATAGAGACCTTACTGGACCGGCAGTTCACACACTTCACAAACTCCCCACTCCTTAGCCATAGTTAGACTCTAAAGGTACCAAATATACGATTGGATTTATCGCATATCCACGCTCACGACGACCCACGCGTATAAACCATAACACACACCACGCCTTTCGTGTTCCCTGCGCCTTAGAGCACCCTCCCTCATTACAAGAGAGTCCCTTGCCCATATTCCGAGGTTCTCCCTCTCAGTAGCTGTCCTACGGGTTGAGTATATACCTCGCGCCCGGGTCTTACTGCAGAGTTTCCCCATACCCAAAACCGCCTTTTCATCCCTGTAGTCGAGCCTCACCCTTCAACTGGAGCCCACCATGAGGGACACTTCTGAGACAGCAGGTCAGGTACTCAGGTCCAATGACCGCAGAAAAGCGCGCAAAGACGCTATCACTGCATTTGATAAAGCAATAGAATCCATGCTTCCAGGACCTCTATTCCTTCCCACCTCGCGCGTAACGTATCTGAACCCCCATGCCCCCACGCATCGCTCATAGAGCGCACACACCTGCAACCCGCATCGCCAATCACGCCTTCGCCAGAAGACTCAACTAAGGAAGACTTGTCAGACGAGTTCGAAGCTGTGGACCACCCAAGAAGCCAACTGCCCGGCGCGTTTTTCCATACGCCAAACGAGCTGCCTTTCATTTCTTCAAGCTTATCCCTCCTGACTGAATTATCCGACCAGAGTAGTGCTTCGCCTCAGGCGCCAATAGAACGCGCGTGCATAACTACGCCAACCGAGCGAAACACGCCAGAGATCAAACAAGAGTCGTTTGAAATGCCCCATGTGCCTAACTCAATTCCTGGAGGAAAGATCCTCTCAAATTTGCCTTTCGCATACACACCCCCTACATCGACAAAGCCTATCGCCTCCGCGCCTACAATAGTGCAGCACTCCATCATGTCTACAATGCCTTACAAAATGCCCTTCCGCAGTACTGACCGCGCGCCTAAATTTGACGGGACATCGGACACACTCGCTGAGTTCATTGACACGTACGAAGAATGCGCAGATAGAGCAGGACTGCAGGGGCTTGATAAGATCAAAGGAATAATTAAGTACCTTGAACGCAAGGACCGAGAACTATGGGCAGGCTTACCTGAAGCGCAGATGAGCGATTACGATGCATTCATGAAAGAGATCAAAGTGATGTATCCAGGATGGGATGGGAAAAGGCGATACGCGCCTGCAGACTTACAAGCGCTCATGCGCGAATACGCGCAAAAGCCGATGTTTTCAGGCCAGGAGCTAAGCGCCTACCTATGCGCGTTTAGGAAAATTATGCAGCCACTACTAAACGAGGATCATATTGGAAAAGCAGAGCGCGATCGTATATTCATGGAAGGTATCCCTAGCGAGGCGCAGGCACCTATCTGAACGCACCTTATGATCAAGCACCCAGATCACTACCCTCAAGATCCATACCCATACACGCAAGTATATGATGCAGGACAATTCGTACTACCAGCAAACGCACCTCCGCCAACCTCCGCGCCTAACGCGCAGGATGCAATACCAATGCTCACTCCTCCCGCACCTTTTGTGCGCGAGCAGACGCCTACGCCAGGGACAGTTGTCAAGCGCAAATATAGGCGCGAGGCGTCTAGCTTTAACGACTGTGCCTTCTGTGGCAGTATTGAACACTTCTTCGCACGCTGTCTGGAAAGACAAAGGCACATAGATGCGGGGAAATGCAAGGTCCACGAGGAAACGCGCAAACTCGTTCTACCCAACGGCGACTTTATTCCTGGGCACGGATTGATGAAAGACAAACTCGATCGATACTACGCCAACCGCACTATGCAAGAAGTAAGGACGAGCGAAGGCGTGACGGCTGGGTTGTTTTACCGCGCCAATTCAGAGATCAACGCCATAGTCAAGGTAGGGTCCTCCGCGTTTGTACACACGATCGCGCACCCAGATGAAGAAGAAAGCGATGAAGACGAGACCATGAACCTGATGCAAGAAGCGCTAGCGTATGTCACTGCAAAGTGCGAGCAGAAATGCGGCGTGAAGGGAAAGACGGTGCACTTTGATGGCGTTGAGATACCGCCCAGTACGCGCCTGCGCCCACAGCCCACCTCGAAACAGGCGACGGTTGAGGATGAGATTATCTCGCCAGAAGTCCAAGCATCGAGTTCAAAAGGCAAAGGATTGGAGGTCGCGAAAATCACACTGCATAATATACCTGTCACTAACAATTCTATGGAGAGAACTACCTTGGCGCCAAAAAGCGCTGCGCCTGCACCCTCGCAATCAGCCCCATTGTCCACCAATAATTCTATGTCACTGCTACCCATGCCTCCGCTATCTGTGCCTACCGTGCAATCGACTACCTATCGCTATGCATTCGCATTAGAAGACAAAGAGGCCGACAAGCGCGTTGTCAAGCGCCTCCTCAATTCCAACCTGAATATCCCTGTACAAGAATTATTGGCAGTTTCGCCAGATGTTAGGCAACACTTCCGCGAGCTCACGATGAAGAAGCGCGTTACAGTAGGCATGGTCTCAGTGCACGAACTATCGGGACAGCCTGCCACGGACGCATGGCTCAAGCAATACGAAGGCGTGCGCCTATGAAGCGATGATGGCAAGATTGTCGCGGATCACTTCGTGCCTTTGTGCTGTATACGCGCGACTACCATAGGAGGGCGCGCACTCACATGCGTCCTGGACCAAGGCGCTGAAGTAGTCGTCATGCCTAGGGAGGCATGGAAAGAGCTAGGTGTCCCTCTGAGATCGGATCACAGTCTCAATATGGAGTCTGTCAATATGACGTGCAACTCGACATTAGGCATGATTGAGAATGTCCCGCTCGACTTTGGCGCGGGGCCCATGTACTTCCAAGTGCAAGCAACCACACGTGCAAACTTCAACGTTCTCTTAGGGCGCCCATTCTTCAAGCTAACTTCATGCCGAACGTTTGATCTACCCAATGGCAAACAGGATATTCTGCTAACCGATCCAAACGCACGTAAGGAGTTGCGCATCCCTACCCTACCTTGGGTCAAGCGCGTTCTGCCCAAAGAATCCAAGCACGCCAATAGCGCGCAGGTAGATGTTTCCAAAGAGGAGGATTTTTAATTGTCGATGATCTGCAATACTTGCGGGGAGGCGCCCATTTGCACTCGTTATTCCATCCACCTTCTTTAATGCATTCTAATTCATATTTTCCCATTTCGCCGACACAATGCTCCTTTTCACGCTTAGCACCTATTGCGCGCGCGGAAGGCGCCTCTCAATATATGCTCCAAGCGCCTACGCTTCATTCACTTGCTATACCTGATGCACAGTATTCCGTGCGTTATGCGCACCTTACATCCATGCATTCTGTCCTAGATAAGGCGTCAATCAATGCTTTTAATTCCGTTTACGCTTTCGACCCCACGCGTCACGCGCTAGTATACAAGCCAGTCGCTAAGAAAGTCAGAACTGTGCCTACTGCTATGCCTGCAGAGTATAGGGTAGTGCGCCAATTACCCGCTGACCCTTTAGCTGGTTTACCCCCTCTGCCCTCTCGCCCCCCAGAGTTTTGTCCAGGCGCGCGCTTTATGCGCGAACGCGCAGATAAACTATAACTCGATCCTGCCAAATGGCTATGGCCAGAAGAACTCAAGTTAGTGCAATGGCTTGTGCGCGTGCACGAACGCGCTGTAAGGAATCATAATTCTGTGGGCGTGAAAAGGCCATATTTACACGAGCTGTCAATTGATCATTCGCACTATGGAGTTGCATAACACTTCCCTGTATAGCGCGCCAAAGGCGCACGCTTTCCCGCGCTTACGCGCTTCCCGCGCCTGCGCCTTCTCGCGCCTACGCCTTCTCGCGCCTGCGCTTAGCGCGCGTTCCCGCGCTCTATCGCC
>Ga0310811_10010393_pt1 | contig 12020 bp, 8 predicted proteins | sample YCmetagenome_FD_207642 | JGI IMG/M metagenome (GOLD analysis project Ga0310811, IMG submission 207642) | Soil microbial communities from experimental microcosm in Duke University, North Carolina, United States - YC | ecosystem: Engineered > Artificial ecosystem > Soil microcosm > Unclassified ...
TTGGCGCCCTGCAGTGGGCACACTTTCCGCCGAGGATCAGGAAAGAGAGCAGAGGAATGTTCTCCAGTGCACGGATCGGTGCACGGCACACCGGGCAGGCGGAGCGCGGGACGATGAGATTGAAGCGCTCGGGGACGGCTCGAGGCGCGTTTACGATCGCTGAAGCGGCTGTCGACTGCGCGGCGGACGCCGCCGCGGCAGTCAATTCTTCCTCGCACTGCTGGCGCCACTGCCGCTCGAGCATGAGCGGAAGGCGGTAGATCACCACATTGAGAAAGCTGCCGATAACCAGCCCCAGCACCAGACAGGTACCGACGAAAAAGGCTGAGGAGCTGGCGAGCAATTCAATCGCGGACATCGTTGTGCGCATCCTAATGAAAACGCCGCGCGAAGCGCGGCGCTTTCTGTCAGGCGCAGCGCCTGTTGCTACACGACCGACGCGAGCTTGAAGATCGGCAGATACATGGCGATTACGAGACCGCCGACGAGCACGCCGAGCACCACCATGATGAGTGGCTCGAGGAGGCTCGACATGGCATCGACCGCGTTATCGACTTCCGCTTCGTAGAAGGTCGCGACCTTTCCGGACATCTCATCGAGCGATCCCGATTCCTCGCCGACTGCGATCATCTGGTTAACCATATTGGGGAAGAGGCCGGTGTTCTCCATCGCGCGCTGCAGTCGTTGGCCCGTCGATACCTCGTCGCGCATCTTGTTTACCGCGTTCTCGTAGACGATGTTGCCAGTGGCACCGGCTACGGAGTCGAGCGCTTCGACCAGCGGCACCCCAGCGGCGAACATGGTCGAGAGCGTACGCGCGTAGCGCGCGATCGCTGCCTTGTTGAGGATCGGTCCGATCACCGGCATCTTGAGGATCAGGCGGTCGAGGAACTCGCGCATGCTTCTCGAGCGCTTCTTGAAGTAGAAGAACGCCCAAAAAGCGCCTGCGGTCGCCATCCCGAGGAACAGGCCCTGGTGCTGGACGAACTGCGAGAGGTGGATCACGAACTGAGTGAAGGCCGGAAGGTCAGCGCCGAAGCCCTTGTAAAGCGACTCAAACTGCGGAATCACGAACACGAGAAGAATGATGGTTACGACTATTGCGACCACCAGAACCGCAGCCGGATAGAACAGCGCCTTCTTGACCTTCTTTTTCAGCGCCTCGGTCTTCTCCTTGTACGTGGCAATCTTGTCGAGCAGCGACTCGAGCGCGCCCGCCTGCTCGCCCGCCTCGACGAGATTCACGTACAGGTCATCGAAGTATAGCGGATGCTTCCCGAGTGCTTCGTGTAAAGAGGTGCCCCCCTCGATGTCAGCCTTGACGTCGAGAATGAGTTTCTGCATCGCCGGCTTCTCGTGGCCTGCACCCACGATCTCGAACGCCTGCACGAGCGGAATGCCCGCCGCGAGCATGGTGGCGAGCTGGCGGCTGAAGATGGCGATGTCGCCCGCATTGGCCTTGCCGCCCCGGCGACCCTGACGCTGCTTGCGAATTTTCGAGGGTGCTACGCCCTGACGGCGCAGCTCTGACCGCAGCGTCTGCTCATCGGGCGCGAGGCTTCTGCCCTTGATGCGGGCCCCGCGCTTGTCGCGGCCCTCCCAAGCGAAGGGAATCTCGCGCTTGACCTTGACGCTCGCCGTTGCTGCCGGAGCCATATACGTTCCGCCCTGCGTCACTCAACCGTGACGCTGTTGACTTCCTCGAGACTGGTCAGGCCGCTCTTCACTTTCTCGAGCCCCGCGCGACGCAGATCCCACACGCCCTCCTGGGCCGCCTGATCCCCGATTTCCACCGCACTGCCTCCACCGAGGATGATGCGTGCAATCGCTTCGGTGACTGGCAGTACCTGGTAGATGCCTACCCTGCCCTTGTAGCCGTCGGTGCAGTTCGAGCATCCCTTGGGGCCAAAGATTTTCAGCCCGGCCGAAACATCCGCCTCCGAAAAGCCCTCCTTGAGGAGAGCTTCCCTGGGAATGTCGCGTGGCACCTTGCAGGTACCGCACAAACGTCGTGCGAGTCGCTGCGCAATGATGAGGCTCACCGAGGTCGCAATCGCGTAGGGCTTCACGCCCATGTCGACCATGCGGGTGAGCGTCTGTGGCGCGTCGTTGGTATGCAGGGTCGAGAGCACCAGGTGGCCCGTCTGGGCCGCCTTGATAGCAATCTCGGCAGTCTCGAGGTCACGGATCTCGCCGACCATGATGACATCGGGGTCCTGGCGTAGAAACGCGCGCATGGCCGATGCAAAGGTGAGTCCTACCTTGGGGTTGACGTTCACCTGGTTCACCCCGGGTAGATTGATTTCCGCCGGATCCTCGGCGGTCGAGATATTGGTGTCCTCGCGGTTGAGGATATTGAGACCGGTGTAGAGCGACACCGTCTTGCCGCTGCCCGTCGGGCCGGTCACGAGAATCATTCCCTGCGGCTTGGCAAGGTACTTGGAGTAGAGCTCTTTCTGGAACGGCTCGTAGCCGAGCGAATCGATCCCGAGCATGGCCTGCGCAGGGTCGAGAATACGCAGCACGATCTTCTCGCCGAAAAGCGTCGGACAGGTGCTCACGCGGAAGTCGATGGCGCGATTCTTCGAGAGCTTCATCTTTATGCGGCCGTCCTGGGGGACGCGCCGCTCGGCGATATCCAGCCGCGACATCACCTTGAGCCGTGCCGAGAGCTTCGGAGCCAGCTGCACGGGCGGCTGCGCGATCTCTTTCAGCACCCCATCCATGCGCAGGCGCACACGATAAATTTTCTCGAAGGGCTCGAAGTGGATGTCAGAGGCGCCGCGCCGGATGGCATCCAGCATCACCTTGTTGACGAAGCGGACTATCGGCGCATCTTCGACGTCATCGCGCCCGATCTTGTCGTCGAGCTCGTCTTCGCCGCCTGACACCTCGAGCGCTTCGAGATCGACATCGGCCTCATCGTTCAGCGCCGACATCTGACTGTCGACCTGCTCGAGAGCCCTGTCGATGGCCTTCTGCAGCTTATCGTCCTCGACGACGATGGCTTCCACGCCGAGACCGGTCCCGAACCGGACTTCATCGATCGCGTGGAGGTTGGTCGGATCGGCAACCGCCACGAACAGTCTCTTGCCCCGCCGGAAGAGCGGCAGCACCCGATGCTTGGCGAGCAGCTTGTCGCTCACGAGGCGAACGATCTCGAGGTCCAGATTCACCGCATCGATGTCGAACAGCGGCACCCCGTACTCGCTGGACGCGGCCACCGCAATGTCCCGCGCCTGTGCGGCGCCGCTGGCGACGAGCTGCGTGACCACATTCGTCTTGCGCTCGCGCGCGGTGTTCACCGCCTCGAGCATCGCCCCTTCATCGACGACGCCATCCTGCACCAGGCGCTGGGGGAGGCCCCCAAAGCCGGTGCGCGTCGCGGTCAAAGAAGCGTTGTCATTCATGGGCTTATGGCAAGCGAAATAAGCCTGGTAATTTCAGTTTACCGCAGCGTGGTGGCCACGCAATCGGCGCGCAATTGTCAAATCTCATTCTGAAGGACGATCCGCCTGCACGGCCGGGGTGCGCGTCACATTTGGCCAATGGACCCCCGGAAAACGCTGCTCCGCGGCCGAGACACCCGTAAGCGAAGCCTCTCCAGGGTCGGCTTACCGGCACTGCGTCGGAGCGTACTTGGCAAGCACGTTACCGCCCGCTGACACGAGCATCGGTGGATTATTGTTCGCGGCAGTCGTAGCGGTGGCTGACGAGCAGGACCAGTCGATGTTGGGCGAGGCCCCGGCCGGCACCGCGGGAAGCAACACGAAGGCGCCACCCGAGTTGACCTGTGGAGTCATCATGATGACGTTGGCTCCCGCGGGCAACTGCGGAATGTTATTGCTGTCGTAGGTGACCTGGATGTGACCATCGGCCGCATTGATGGACATCGCGGATACATACTTGGTCGGTGTGAAACCCCCGGGGCCGGCCAACGACGCAGACACCGCGGCGAGGCCAACAACGCCGTTCGACTGAAAGCTTTCCGCCACAGAGATCTTGGCGGAGGAAGCCAGATTCAGACCTTCAGTCACCTTCGAGCGCACCGTGTAGTCCTGGTAGGCCGGAATGGCGATTGCGGCCAGAATGCCGATAATGGCCACGACGATCATCAACTCGATCAGCGTAAAGCCTGCTGCGACGCCCAGTGGGACGCGTCGTCGCGGCCGGACTGCAACGGCCAGCCGGTATACCGGTGCTACATAACCTTTCACATTCATAGACTTAGCTGACACGGTCTCCACGAACCGATTGTGAATAAGCTGTGCTGCTGGCGCGGCGGTGCGCGTCACAGTTAGGCAGGGATTTCCGTTAGAAAAAAAAGCCCCGGCACGGGGCCGGGGCTTTGACTCCGAAATGGAATCTCAGGAGTCGCTTACTTGCACTGCGTCGGAGCGTACTTGGCAAGTACGGTACCAAGGACAGGGGTCAACATTCCCGGGTTATTGGACGTGGCAGTGGTATTTGTGACTGAGGCGCAAGCCCAGTCGACATTGCCCGAGTCGCCGTTGGCGTTTGCCGTGGAGAGCAACTCGTAGGCGCCGGCCTTGTTGATCTGCGGGGTCAGCGTGATGATGTTGCCCGCAGCAAGCTGCGGAACGTTAACGCCGTTGTAAGTGACCGTGATCATGCCATTCGCTGCGTTGATGCTCATCGCCTGCACATACTTGGTGGGGCTAAAGCCATTCACGGCGGCTAACGCATTCGAGGCCGCGAGAACGCCGTTGATGCCGTTCGATTGAAAGCCTTCCGCCACGGAGACTTTCGCAGCCGCGGCCAGATTCAGGCCTTCCGTCACCTTCGAGCGAACGGTGTAGTCCTGATACGCGGGGATGGCGATGGCCGCCAGGATGCCGATGATCGCGACAACGATCATCAATTCGATAAGGGTGAAACCCTTTTGCACAGCCTTCATTTGATAAAACTCCTAAAAGCTTTGGGTACAAAGTCAGCGGCGCAAAAGGCGCCCCGACTGATAGGAAGCAAGGTGCATGCCATCGCTGCGCTTAAGCATTAAGTACATGATTATAAAGTACAAAAACGGGATGACGGGCCTCATCCAGTTAACTTAGCTCTGTCGCAGACTGACGCCACTGTCGTCATGCTGCGTCACAAAGTGACCTGAAACGTCATCTGGCGCCGTCCGGTCGCTCGATGCCTATTCGATCCCGAGCTTCTTTATGCGATAACGCAGCGCGCGAAAACTCATCCCAAGGAGCTTCGCCGCTGCCGTCTTATTGTAGCGGGTCTTTTCCAACGCCTTGACGATGGCCTCTCGTTCGATGCTCTCGAGCTGGCTGCCGAGCGCGGGGCTGTCCGTCACAATTGAGACGCTAGCCGTGTTCGGTGCCGTCTCGACGGTCGCGGAACGCGCGGACGCGCGCAGCCGAATGTGCTCGGTCGTGATTACCCCATCTACGCTCAGGGTCACGGCGCGCTCCAGTACGTTCTCGAGCTCGCGTACGTTTCCGGGGAAGGGATAGGCTTGGAGAACCTTCACAGCATCCTCAGCGATCTTCGGCGGGGTGCCGCTGGAGCGCCGTGCGAGTCGCTCGAGAATGGCTTGTGCGATCTCGGGGATGTCGCCGCTTCTCTCGCGCAGCGCCGCAACCCGTAGCTCGATGACGTTGATGCGGTAAAAGAGATCCTCGCGGAACAGCCCTTGAGCGACGAGGTCAGCGAGGGTTTTATGGGTGGCGGAAAGGATACGGACGTCGACCGTCTCCTCGCGCGCCTCACCTACGCGACGGATCGTCTTTTCCTGCACGACGCGGAGCAGCTTCACCTGCATGTGCAGCGGCAGGTCCGCCACCTCATCGAGAAACAAGGTGCCGCCCTCGGCACTCTGTATCAGGCCCTGCTTATCAGCTACAGCTCCCGTGAAGCTGCCGCGCTTGTGCCCGAACAGCTCACTCTCCATGAGATCGGTGGGAATGGCACCGCAGTTCACGGCGACGAAGGGCCCGTCGCGGCGCGCTCCGCTCTCATGAATCATGCGCGCCACCAGTTCCTTGCCAGTGCCGGATTCGCCGCAGATGTGTACCGGGGCCTGGCTGCGAGCCACACGTGCAATCATCTCCCGCAGCTGCTCCATTACCGCCGAGCTGCCGAGCAGGCGCGGACCGCGCAGTGAAGCAGCCGTCTGCTCATCGACAGCGGAGCCCAGCTTGATGGCGCTGCCGACGAGCTTGCGCAGAATGCCGAGATCGAGCGGCTTCGATACAAAATCGAACGCGCCGAGCTTCAACGCGCGGACCGCGGACTCGACGTTGCCGTGTGCCGTGATCACTGCGACGGGGACCGAGGCGCGGTGCTCCTGGATCCACGCTACCAGGTCGAGACCGTCTCCGTCGGGCAAGCGCATATCGGTGAGGCACAGATCGAAGCGTTCGGCTTTCAGCAGCCGCCGCGCAGCGTCGAGGTCGCCGGCTGTGCGGGTTCGCAGGCTCATCCGTCCGAGGGTAAGGCTGACCAGCTCCAGAAGGTCAGGCTCGTCGTCCACTACCAGCACCACTGGCTGCGCAGAGGCAACGCGGCTAGTCGTTGCCGGCCCGCTCATCGAAGCTCCCAGCGGCGTGGATCGGCGAACACCAGGCGGAAGATGCTCCCTCCGCCGGCCCGAGGCTCGTACAGCAACGTTGCGCCGTTAGTCTGCGCCAGCTCGCGCGCGAGAAACAGCCCGAGTCCCGTACCCCGACCGCCGCTGAAAAAGGGCTCAAAAATCCGCTCCGCCTGCTCGGGCGCTACACCTTTGCCGCGATCGGCCACCTCGAGGAACGGCCGATCACTGCCACTCATGCGTCCGTAGCGGATCTCGAGAATCTCATCCGCGGACTCCCCGATCGCATGCTTGAGTCCATTCTCACACAGATTCCAAACGATCTGCCGCAGCTGGTCCGGGTCGACGGTAACCTCTACATCCCCGCTCGTCGAGCTCAGCACGAGCCGGGATGCAGACCACTGCATCGTCTGGCAGAACTCCTGCTGGAACTCCCATGTCCAGGCCGCAAGCGGCAGTCGTTCGCGTCGTGGCGCTTCGCGGCGCGACAGGCGCTGCACGTTATCAATAATGGCGCTGACCCGCTCCGCGTTGGCGCGGATGATCTCGGTGAGTCGCCGGTCATCGCCGGTCAGATGGGATGACTCGCCGAGCAGTTGTCCGGCATGACTCATCGCGCCCACCGGATTGCGGATCTCATGAGCGATGCTGGCGCTCAGACGTCCGAGAGCCGCGAGCTTGGACTGCTGCACCTTTTCCTCCAGGAGACTCGTGTCCTCGAGAAACACGAGCACAGGTCCCGGACTCGACGTGCCGAGCTGCGCAAAGTGAGCGCGGATGAGACGTGCGCCATCCGCCGCGACGAAGGTCTGGTCCGGACGGGGGCCGGTGGCGGCACCCGAGCGCTGGCGCCAGGACTCGAGCAGATAGAGAAGCCGCGCCGAAGCCTCGCCCAGCAGGGCGTCCGGGTAGGCATTCTCATCGCCCAGGATTTCGGCAGCGGACTCGTTGATGAGACGGATACGATCCTGTGCATCGACTACCAGCAGGCTCTCGCGCAGATGCTGCACGATGTACTGCGAGAGCTGCGCGAGATTGGCAAGGTCCAGCTCCTGACGGCGCACCAGCGCCTCGCTCTCGCGCAGGCGATTGGCAACGGGCCAGGTGGCGAGCGCCACCAGAAACAGCACCGCGCCGAAGACTCCGGCGGTGATGTAGTCGGTGGCCGACGACACGCTCGTCGCACCCGTAACCACCTGCGCCACCAGTATGGCGAGGGCCGCGACTGCAGCGATGAGCAGCGCATCGCGGGGACCCGCGAGCACGGTGAGGGCAAACACGGGCAGCACCAGCAGAATGGCCAGACCGCTCGAGGATCCGCCGCTCGCGTAGACGATGAACCCGATGGCAAGCGCATCCACGGTCGCGTTGACGAGTGCAACGATGCGCAGGCTCGACCAATGGAGGCGCCGGGCAATGATGAGCAGCACGGCGGCGGTGAAATAGGTGATGCAGGCGCTCACGAACAGCCGTGGACGCGCCGCCGCCAGCTCCCAGCCCGTTGCGGAGACCGACTGCATCGACAGCAGCGTGAGTGGTACCAGGAGCCGATAGAGACTCAGCAGCCCGATCACGCGCCAGGCGAGATCGCTCGGTGTCACGAATGGGGAGACGGCAATGGCCGTTGTCGGGCGCAATCTATTTGCCGGGAGATTGGACCAGGCCGCGACTGTAACATCTTGCCATCGGCCCGAAACGCGATCCGCATCGCACCGCCGCCGGCCGCATTGCAGCCTCTCGCTGTGCGCACTGCGCGCGCCCGAGTGGCTGGTCAGCGGTCGCCGATTTCGAGCAGAATGCCGCTTTACGCGCTTGGGTCGCCGAAACGATGAATCTGCACGAGTACCAGGCCAAGGAAATCTTCCGCAGCTACGGCATTCCGGTGCCCGCCGGCAAGGTAGCGGGAACTCCTGCGCAAGCCGTGGAGGCGGCCCAGGCATTGGGTGGAACGGTCTGGGTGGTGAAGGCGCAAGTGCACGCCGGTGGCCGCGGCAAGGCGGGTGGCGTGAAACTCGCGCGGGAGATCGATACGGTGCGCACCGCGGCGGAGCGCATGCTCGGCAAGCCGCTCGTCACGCAGCAGACCGGCCCGGAAGGATTGCCGGTCGAGCGGGTTTACGTCGAGTCCGGCTCGGACATCGCGCACGAGCTATATCTGTCGATCACGCTCGATCGTGAGCACGGACGCGTTGCGTTCGTCGCCTCCGTGGCTGGCGGCATGGACATCGAGGCGGTCGCTCATGAGACGCCCGAAAAGATCCTCACCGCCACGATTCATCCGGCCGCGGGCTTCGGCGCGCATCAGGCGCGCGAGCTCGCCTTCGGGCTCGGACTCGCCGGCGCGCAGGTCGGGCAGTTCCAGGCGCTCGCGGCCGCGCTCTACCGGCTGTATCTCGAGAAGGACTTGAGCCTGGTCGAGATCAATCCGCTCATCGTGACGCGCGAGGGGGCCCTGGTGGCACTCGATGCCAAGATCAACATCGACGACAACGCGCTGTTCCGGCATCCCGAGCTCGCCAAGCTGCGTGATGCGAGCCAGGAAGACCCGATGGAGCGGCGTGCCGCCGAGCATGAGCTCAATTACGTATCGCTCGATGGCAACATCGCCTGCATGGTGAACGGCGCGGGACTCGCCATGGCAACCATGGATCTGATCAAGCTGCACGGTGGCCGGCCGGCGAACTTTCTCGACGTCGGGGGCGGGGCGACCAGCGAGCGGGTCACCGCAGCATTTGAGCTCATTCTGTCCAACAGCCGCGTGCGCGCCCTGCTGGTCAACATCTTCGGCGGCATCGTGCGCTGCGACCTCATTGCCGACGGTGTCATCAACGCGGTCAAGCACGTCGGCGTGCAGGTTCCTGTCGTGGTGCGGCTCGAGGGCACGAACGCGGACAAGGCGCGCGAGATGCTGGCAAGCAGCGGGCTGAAAATCACCCCCGCCGCGGATCTGACCGATGCGGCGCGCAAGGTCGTAGCCGTCGCGGCAAAGGGCAAGTCATGAGCGTCCTGGTCAACAAGAACACGCGCGTAATCTGCCAGGGCTTCACCGGGAAGCAGGGCACCTTCCATTCACAAGCCGCGCTCGCTTACGGCACCAAGCTCGTGGGCGGGGTGACGCCAGGGCGCGGCGGCGAGAAGCATCTCGACCTGCCGGTATTCGATACCGTCAAGGACGCTGTGCGTCACACCGATGCCACCGCCAGCATGATCTACGTGCCGGCGCCGGGCGCGGCCGACTCCATTCTCGAAGCGGTCGACGCCGGGATAGAGCTCGTGGTGTGCATTACCGAGGGTGTACCGGTGAACGACATGGTGCGCGTGAAAGCGGTGCTCGGGGGCTCCGCGACGAGGCTCATAGGGCCCAACTGCCCCGGGGTCATCACGCCCGCTGAATGCAAGATCGGGATCATGCCGGGCTTCATTCACAAGAAGGGAAGTATCGGCATCGTGTCGCGCTCGGGAACCCTGACCTACGAGGCGGTTTTCCAGACGACGAACATTGGACTCGGCCAGAGCACCTGTGTCGGGATAGGCGGAGATCCGGTGCGCGGCATGAACTTCATCGACGTGCTCGAGCTGTTCGAGCGCGATCCGGGCACCGAAGGAATCATCCTCGTCGGGGAGATCGGCGGGACCGATGAGGAGGCGGCGGCACGTTACATTCGCCGCTTCGTCAGCAAACCGGTAGTCGCCTACATTGCGGGAGTCACCGCGCCGCCCGGCAAGCGCATGGGACACGCCGGCGCGATCGTCGCCGGTGGACAGGGAACCGCGGCCGACAAGTACGCTGCCTTCGACGCGGCTGGAGTGCGCACCGTGAAGTCCCCCGCTGAGCTCGGTGCCGCTATGGCAAAGTTGCTGCGCGGCCGAGGCCGCCCACGAGCGGGCACGATGCGGCCCGCAAAGAGCGTGCCCTCAGAGAAAGCCACGCCGCGGCGCGCGGCCCGGCGTGGCACCGCGCGCTCAAAAGCTGCGGCACAGCGATCGACGCGGCCGGGCGACGCGTCCCGCGCACGCGCCGGCCGCCGCATCCGTCCGGCGCCGCGCGGCAGGCGGCGCTGAGTCATGAAACAATAGCGCCCGTGGGCGGCGGCAACGGATCCGGCCGCAGGGCACTCTGCCATGGGTGACACGCTGAAGATCGCATTGGCGCAGCTCGATCTGCTGGTCGGCGACGTGCGCGGCAATGCGGCGAAGGTCATCGCCAGCGCGCGTCGTGCGCGCAGCGATCTCGGCGCCGACCTCGTTGTCTATCCCGAGCTCACACTCTCCGGATATCCGCCGGAGGACCTGCTGTTCCATCGCGGCTTCCGCCGGCAGATCGAGGCGGGACTGAAGCAGCTTTGCGCGGAGCTGCACGATGTGCCCGTCCTGGTGGGTTTCCCGGAATATGCGGGCGGCGTCATTTACAACTCTGCAGTGCTCATAACCGGTGGCGAGGTCGCGGCCGTCCACCGCAAGGCGGAGCTCCCGAACTACAAGGTCTTCGATGAGAAGCGCTACTTTCAGTCCGGCAGCCAGGCGACACTCACCGATTGCCGTGGCTTCAGGACCGGAGTACTCGTCTGTGAAGACATCTGGGAGCCACACTCCGTGCAGCTGGCGTGCGCCGGTGGCGCACAGCTGCTCGTGGTCATCAACGCCTCGCCATACGAGATCCACAAGCAGCGCGAGCGCGAGGAGATCGCACGTGCACGCATCCGCGAGGCGGGACTGCCACTCGTCTACGTGAACCTGGTGGGTGGTCAGGATGAGCTGGTATTCGATGGCAATTCCTTCGTAATGGACGCCGCGGGACAAGTGGTCATGCGCGCGCCGCCCTTCGCAGAGGGGACGTGGATTGCGGAGTTCAGCCGTGACTCCCGTGGCCGCGCCGTGCCGGTTGCTGGCGCGGTGAGTGCAGAGCTGTCCGATGAGGCGAGCGTCTACAGTGCCCTCGTGCTCGGGGTGCGCGACTATGTCGACAAGCACGGATTCCCGGGTGTGGTGATGGGCCTCTCGGGTGGAGTCGATTCCGCGCTAACACTCGCTATCGCAGTGGACGCTCTCGGCCACGAGCGCGTGCAGGCAGTGATGATGCCCTCGCGTTACACCTCCCCGATGAGCCTCGAGGATGCGCAGCAACAGGCACAGCTTCTGAAAGTGAACTACAGCGTGTTGCCGATCGAGGGCATGTTCGCGGCGACGCTCGCCACACTCAGCGAGGAGTTCGCGGGGCGGCCCGCAGACGCCACCGAAGAGAACATCCAGTCGCGCTGCCGCATGCTGCTGCTCATGGCGCTGTCGAACAAGACCGGACGCATGCTGCTCACGACCGGCAACAAGAGCGAGATGGCGGTGGGTTACGCGACCCTTTACGGAGACATGGCGGGCGGCTTCGCTCCGATCAAGGACTGCAGCAAGCTCCTGGTGTATCGGCTGGCGAACTACCGCAACTCACGCGGCCGCGTCATACCCG
>Ga0310811_10010395_pt1 | contig 12017 bp, 8 predicted proteins | sample YCmetagenome_FD_207642 | JGI IMG/M metagenome (GOLD analysis project Ga0310811, IMG submission 207642) | Soil microbial communities from experimental microcosm in Duke University, North Carolina, United States - YC | ecosystem: Engineered > Artificial ecosystem > Soil microcosm > Unclassified ...
GACTGCGGCGGCATCAGATCCATCGCGGCATCGCGCACGCGTTCAACGGTAGTTTCCAGCAGGCCCAGGCCTACATCGATCAGGGCATGCATCTGGGCTTCGGCGGCAACCTGACGTTCGAGCGCGCACGGCAAATCCGTCGTCTTGCCGAGCAGTTGCCGTTCGACGCGCTGGTCGTCGAAACCGATGCGCCGGACATTGCCCCTTCGTGGATGTACAAGCAGCGCAACTCGCCGGAGCAGATCCCGGGCATCGGAGCGGGCCTCGCGCAACTGCGCGGCATGAGCGCCGACGAAACCGCCCTAGGCACAACGGCTAACGCGCTCGCCGCGCTGCCTCGGCTCGCACTTTCCTCTGCATAATCGAACTCGTTGGTCTGAGTGGTTCGCGCCGGGCGATACCCACGCCCGGCGGGCTCGCTGACGCCCGTTCGCCGGATGTTGTGTCGTTCGGCGTTTGCTGGACGGAGGGCGAATGCGGGCAGGGTGGTGCGGGTTTGCGTTAGGGGTGATCTGGCTGCAACGGCAGGCGGCGTTGCCGGATTGGGCGGGCTGGTGCGGATTGATTGTGCTGGGCGGGGTGGCGCTTGCCTTCGCGGTTTGGGGGGGGCGTGCTGATGCGATGATGGTCGCGCATTGGCGGACGACGGCTGCAGCGGATGCGACGGTGCGGCGCTTACGGCTCGATAGGCATGTGCGGTTGCTGATCGGCTGGGCTGCGATTTCGAGCGCGCTGGCCAGGCGCTTGCGGTGCGATGCGCGTGTGCGGTCGTTCATCGGGTGGACCGCGCTGTGGTGTGCGACAGCGTGCGCGGGCTTCGGCTACGCCGCCGTGCGCGCGGAATTGCGGCTCGCGGCGAGCTTGCCTTCTGCATGGGAGGGGCGCGACATCGAGGTCGTCGGCAGCATCAAGGGCCTGCCGTCACGCGACGACAACGGTGTGCGGTTTTTGTTCGAAGTTGAAGCAGCCACGGCGCCCGTTGTTGCACTTGCAACTGCGGCTGTCGCTGCGCCGTCCGTTCGTTTTCCGCGCGTAATCCAACTGTCCTGGATCGATGCCGACGCCTCCGCGCCACGGCTTGAACCGGGTGATCGCTGGCGGTTGACCGTGCGGCTCAAACGCCCGCACGGCAACGCGAACTTCGGCGTGCGCGATGCTGAAGCAAATCTGCTCGCGCGCAATGTGCGGGCCACCGGTTACGTGAGCGGCCCGGTTCGCGCGCTGCGTTTGCCAGGCCGGGCGCGGGGCCTGAGCGTGCTCATGGACCGCTGGCGGGCCGCGCTGCGCGCGCGGATCGACGCGGTGTTGGCGGACGCGCCGCATCGCGGGATTGTCGTCGCGCTGGCGATCGGCGCTCAGGACGAAGTCAGCGCCGCCGACTGGCTGCTGATGCGCGCCACCGGCACGAGTCATCTGGTGGCGATTTCGGGCTTGCATATCGGCTTCGTCGCGGGGGTGGCCGGATGGCTGGCGGGCGCGGTGTGGCGGCGTTCCGGATGGATTGGGCGCAACTGGCCGTTGCGGTTGCCCGCGCAAATCGTCGCGGTGACGGCGGGCGCCGGCTTCGCCGCGCTGCATGCCGCGCTGGCCGGCTTCAATGTGCCGGCGCAGCGCGCGCTGTGGATGGCGGGCGTCGTCGCGCTGGCGTTCGTCAGCGGGCGCGATCTGGCGCGCTCGGTGGTGCTGGCGTGGGCGCTGGGGCTCGTGCTGTTGGTCGATCCGTGGGCGGTGGTGTCGGCGGGATTCTGGCTGTCGTTCTGCGCGGTGGCTGCGATTCTGTTCGCGGTGGCGGGGCGGCCGCGGGTGCGGGGTCGCTGGCAAGGTCGCGATGGCGAGGATGGCGACCGTGGCGATGGCGAGGACGGCGAGCGTGAAGGTGAAGGTGACGGCGAGGACGAGGACGAGCGAGGCGGGAGAGGCGGGAGAGGCGGGAGAGGCGGGAGAGGCGGGAGAGGCGGGAGAGGCGGGAGAGGCGGGAGAGGCGGGCCGGGCAGAACGGGCGGGACGGGCGACAGTACCGGAAGCGGCGGAAGCGGCAAAAGCAGCAAGAGTGGCACCAGTAGAGGCGAGCCTCGCCGAATCCCGAAGCTGTGCGCCGCCCTATGCCGCCGTATCCGCGCCCTCGCCGAACGGCTGCACAGCGCCGCGCATGTGCAGATCGCGGTAACGCTCGCCCTCGCGCCGCTGACCGTCTACTGGTTTGCGCAGATTCCGCTGATTGGTCCGCTCGCGAACGCGTTCGCGATTCCGTGGGTCAGTCTGCTGGTCACGCCGGCGGTGTTGGCCGGCGTGGCATTGCCCGCGCCGCTCGATGCATGGCTGTGGCACACCGCGCATGCGCTGCTCGATCTGCTGGCCGTCGGCTTGCACATGTTGTCCGGTCCCGCCTGGGCGCTCTGGCGGCTGCCGCAACCGGACGCATGGACGCTTGCCGCGGCCGCGCTCGGCGTGTTCTGGTGTCTCGCGCCGCGTGGCTGGCCGTTGCGCTGGGCCGCACCGCTCACGTGGCTGCCGCTGCTGATGCCGGCGCCGCCTGGTCCGCCGCCCGGCAGTTTCCGTCTGACCGCGCTGGACGTTGGGCAGGGCAGCTCGGTGCTGGTCGAAACCGCGCATCACGCATTGCTGTTCGATGCGGGACCGGGCCCGGAGTCGACCCATGCGGGCGAGCGAGTGGTCGTGCCGTTCCTGCAGGCACATGGCGTCGCGGCACTCGACACGCTGATCATCAGCCACGCCGACTCCGACCATTCGGGTGGCGCGCCCGCCGTACTCGACGCGATCGACGTGCATCAGTTGGTGGCGGCACTGGCGCCGGACAACACGCTGTGGCCGAGCGCGCGGCAGCACGGCGCCCAGACGGTGCCATGTGCGGCGGGACAGCGCTGGCAGTGGGACGGCGTCGAGTTCGCGATGCTGTGGCCGGATGCCGGCCCGTTGCAGGGCAAGCCGAACTCGCATTGCTGCGTGTTGCGGGTCAGCACGATGCCAGGCGCCGCGAGCGGGGCAGGAGCGCTTTCTAAAACGGCGACGTCTGCGCAAACGGGAGCCCATCGGCAAGCGGCAGCGTCTCTTGAAACCGCACCGCTACCGCAAACGGCACCGCAAACGCTACCTCAACCAGCACCGCCGTCGCAAACGGCAGCGCTTCCGCAAATGGAATCGCCTGCTCAACCAGCATCGCCGCGCGTCGCAGCCTTGCTGACCGCGGACATCGAGGCACCGGCCGAACGCGTGCTGCTAGCGCGCGATCGCGGCGCATTGCGCGCGCAGGTGCTGGTCGTGCCGCATCACGGCAGCAAGACCTCGTCGACTGAGCCGTTCCTCGACTCTATCGAGCCGTCCATCGCGTTATTTCAGGTAGGCTATCGCAACCGCTTCCAGCATCCGAACGCAGGGGTGTTCGAGCGCTACAAGGCGCGCCGTATCGAGCTGGGGCGCAGCGATACGGACGGGGCGGTGCGGGTCGACGTGAGCCCGGGCCCGCAAGGCACCACGCTGACACTCGAGCGCTATCGCGATACGCAGCGCCGCTACTGGATGGATCGCTGACGGCCCGGCGAATGGATCGCCGCCTGTACATGCAACACGCAGAAGAAACGCGCGACCACGCCGCAGTGGCTGCATGAGGGCATGCGCGAAGCACTCACGAAAAAGCAATTGCGAAAAAGCGCACGCGCAAATCCGCGCGCAAAAATCAGAACGGAGATAGCCGCAGTTGAAAAACATCATTCATTTTTCGCACGCCAACGGCTTCCCAGCGTCGACCTATCGGACCATCTTTGCCGAACTCGCCGACGACTACGACCTGCGCTCGATCGAGCGGATCGGCCACGACGCCCGTTTCCCGGTGACACAGGACTGGCCGCATCTGGTCGAACAGCTGCTCGACGACATCGGCCGCGCTTACGAGCATCCGGTCTGGCTGCTCGGGCATTCGCTCGGCGGTTATCTATCGCTGATGGCGGCGCTGAAAAAGCCGCAATGGGTGAGGGGCGTGGTGATGCTCGATTCGCCGGTGATCGCCGGCTGGCGCAGCAGCATGCTGCGCGTGTCGCAATGGACCGGGCTCGACGAGCGCCTCTCGCCCGCGGCCGCCACGCGCACGCGCCGCACCCACTGGGCGAGCCGCGACGAAGCGTGGCGCCACTTTCATTCGAAGCCGGCGTTCGCGCGCTGGGACGAGCGCATGCTGTCCGACTATATCGACTTCGGCATTCCGCAGAGTTCGCCCGACGGCGGCCGCTCCCTCGCCTTCGACCGCCGCATCGAATATCAGATCTACAGGACTCTGCCGCACACGCTCGGCGCGCGGCTCGCCCGCGGCGCGCCGGTGCCGGTCGGGTTCATCGCCGGCACGCGCTCGAAGGAAATCCGCCAGGCCGGACTCGATGCCACCCGTCGCGCCACCGGCGGCCATCTGGAATGGATCGAGGGCAGTCATCTTTATCCGATGGAAAAGCCGCTCGAAACCGCGCGCGCGGTGCAGCGGATGTTGAACGAACTGGAGCGGCGCACCTGACGCCGCGCGGCGGGAGGCGGCGCATCGGATAGAGCGCCGCCCGGCGAAGGCAGCCGTCACTTTCGGCTGATGTCCCGGCGCGCGCGGCCAGGGTTGCGGCAGTTGGCGGCGGGGTGTGCAACCGCACTCGCAACTGCGCATGACAACAGAACCGCGTCACGAAAAACAGCGTATGACTGATGCGCCGCGACTGCCGCCACCACGACAGACGAGCGTGCAGGTGTCGGTCGGATTTTGCTGGGTCGGGCCCTTGCTTTACGGTATAATCCGTTTTTCCCGCGAGCATCCAGCGATGACCAAATATGTTTTCGTCACCGGCGGCGTAGTATCTTCCCTCGGCAAGGGTATTGCCGCCGCTTCCCTCGCCGCGATCCTCGAATCGCGCGGTCTTAAAGTCACCCTCCTCAAGCTCGATCCGTACATCAACGTCGACCCCGGCACGATGAGCCCGTTCCAACACGGCGAAGTGTTCGTGACGGAAGACGGAGCTGAAACCGACCTCGACCTCGGCCACTATGAGCGCTTCATCAGCACGAAGATGCGCAAGGCCAACAACTTCACCACGGGCCAGATTTACGAATCGGTGATCCGCAAGGAACGCCGTGGCGATTATCTCGGCAAGACGGTGCAGGTCATCCCGCACATCACGAACGAAATTCAGGCATTCATCGAGCGCGGCGCAGCTTCCGCGACGTGCGGCGAGCCGGATGTCGCGATCGTCGAAGTGGGCGGCACGGTGGGCGATATCGAATCGCTGCCGTTCCTCGAAGCCGCGCGTCAGATGAGCCTGCGCATGGGCCGTAACAGCGCGTGCTTCGTGCACCTCACGCTGGTGCCGTGGGTTGCCACGGCCGGCGAACTCAAGACCAAGCCTACCCAGCACAGCGTGCAGAAGCTGCGCGAAATCGGTATCTCGCCGCACGTGCTGCTGTGCCGCGCCGACCGCCGCATTCCGGACGACGAGCGCGCGAAGATCTCGATGTTCTCGAACGTGCCGGAAGACGCGGTGATCTCCGTGTGGGACGCGGACAGCATCTACAAGATTCCGCAGATGCTGCACGACCAGGATCTGGACGCGATCATCTGCGAAGAGCTCAAGCTCACGCCGAAGCCCGCCGATCTGTCGATGTGGTCGGACCTCGTCGAGAAGCTCCAGCATCCGAAGCACGAAGTGACGATCGGCATGGTCGGCAAATACGTCGATCTGACCGAGTCGTACAAGTCGCTGATCGAAGCGCTGCGCCATGCGTCGATGCATACGGCGACCCGCGTCAACATCGAATACATCGACTCCGAAGAGGTCGAGACGCAAGGCGTCGAAAGCCTCAAGCATCTCGACGCTGTGCTCGTGCCGGGTGGCTTCGGCCGTCGCGGCACCGAAGGCAAGATCGCCGCGATCCGCTATGCGCGTGAAGCGAAGGTGCCGTATCTCGGCATCTGCCTCGGCATGCAACTGGCCGTGATCGAATTCGCCCGCGACGTGGTTGGCCTGAAGGATGCGAACAGCACCGAGTTCGATCAGGAAACCGAAAACCGCGTGGTCGCGCTGATTACCGAGTGGTATGACCGCGAAGGCCGTGTCGAGAAGCGCACCGAAGAATCGGATCTGGGCGGCACGATGCGCCTCGGTTCGCAACGTTGCCCGATCAAGCCCGGCACGATGGCTGAGGAGATCTACGGCAAGGACGTGAACGAACGCCATCGCCACCGTTATGAAGTCAATAACCGCTTCGTGCCCCAGCTCGAAGCCGGTGGCCTTATCATCAGCGCCCGTACCCCGAGTGAAGATCTGCCGGAAATGATGGAGTTGCCGCGCAGCATGCACCCGTGGTTCGTCGGCGTGCAGTTCCACCCGGAATTCACGTCCACACCGCGCGACGGCCATCCGCTGTTCAAGTCGTTCGTCGAAGCGGCGCTCGCGCATCACCAGTCGCGCACGGCAACGGCAACCGAAGTCGGGGAGAAAGCATGAAACTGGGCGATTTCGAAATCGGGCTCGACAAGCCGTTTTTCCTGATCGCGGGCACCTGCGTCGTCGAATCCGAGCAGATGACGATCGACACCGCGGGCCGTCTGAAGGAAATCTGCGCGAAGCTGAACATTCCATTCATCTACAAATCGTCGTACGACAAGGCCAATCGCAGCAGCGGCAAGTCGTTCCGCGGTCTGGGCATGGACGAAGGTTTGCGCATCCTGTCGGAAGTGAAGCGTCAGCTCGGTCTGCCGGTGCTGACCGACGTTCATGCCGAGCACGAAATCGAACAGGTCGCCTCGGTGGTCGACGTGCTGCAAACGCCGGCTTTCCTGTGCCGTCAAACCGACTTCATCCACGCTTGCGCGCGTTCGGGCAAACCGGTCAACATCAAGAAGGGCCAGTTTCTCGCGCCGCACGACATGAAGAACGTGATCGACAAGGCGCGTGACGCGGCCCGCGAAGCGGGTCTGTCGGAAGACCGGTTCATGGCGTGCGAGCGCGGCGTGTCGTTCGGCTATAACAACCTCGTGTCGGACATGCGCTCGCTGGCGATCATGCGCGAAACCAACGCGCCGGTCGTGTTCGACGCCACGCACTCGGTGCAGTTGCCGGGCGGCCAGGGCACGAGCTCGGGCGGTCAGCGCGAATTCGTGCCGGTGCTCGCGCGTGCCGCGGTCGCGGTCGGCGTCGCCGGCCTCTTCATGGAAACGCATCCGAATCCGGCGCAGGCCAAATCGGACGGCCCGAACGCGGTGCCGCTGAACCGCATGGCCGATCTGCTCGAGACGCTGTTGACGCTCGACCAGGCCGTCAAGCGCGCGCCGTTCCTCGAGAGCGATTTCAACTGATTCAGGCGTTCGCCGCGTGTCACGATTGGCTTGCATAATGCGCACAATCAGCGGCGTGCGGCGGATGCACGCAATGGTCGTCGAACGTATCGGCGCGCGAGCTGTCTGTCGGGGAGGCCAGTGCGCTGCATGGGACCGGAGTAAGCGCTGAAGCACTAACTCCGGATCGACATGCGCTGCATGGGACCGGAGTAAGCGCTGAAGCACTAACTCCGGATCGACATGCGCTGCATGGGACCGGAGTAAGCGCTAAAGCGCTAACTCCGGATCGACACAGGCGCCTGGTACAGTGTCACGGTAAAGAATTCAACGTCATTTCTTGAGGAAACCATGAGTGCTATCGTAGATATCATCGGTCGAGAGATTCTCGATTCGCGAGGCAACCCCACTGTCGAATGCGACGTGCTGCTCGAGTCGGGCACGATGGGCCGCGCCGCGGTGCCGTCGGGTGCGTCGACGGGTTCGCGTGAAGCCATTGAACTGCGCGATGGCGAAGCCGGCCGTTACGGCGGCAAGGGCGTGCTGAAGGCCGTCGAGCACATCAACACGGAAATCTCCGAAGCGATCATGGGCCTCGACGCTTCCGAGCAGGCCTTCCTCGACAAGACCCTGCTGGAACTCGACGGCACCGACAACAAGTCGCGCCTCGGCGCGAACGCGATGCTGGCCGTGTCGATGGCCGTCGCGAAAGCCGCCGCTGAAGAAGCAGGCCTCCCGCTGTACCGCTACTTCGGTGGCTCGGGCGCGATGCAACTGCCGGTGCCGATGATGAACATCGTCAACGGCGGCGCGCACGCGAACAACAGCCTGGATATCCAGGAATTCATGATCGTGCCGGTCAGCCAGCCGACCTTCCGCGAAGCACTGCGCTGCGGCGCCGAAGTGTTCCACGCGTTGAAGAAGATCCTGTCGGATCGCGGCATGAGCACGGCGGTGGGCGACGAAGGCGGCTTCGCACCGAACTTCGGCAGCAACGACGAGTGCCTGTCGACCATCCTGCAAGCCATCGAGAAAGCAGGCTACCGCGCCGGTGAAGACGTGCTGCTCGCACTCGACTGCGCAGCCAGCGAGTTCTACCACGACGGCAAGTACCAGCTGGCCGGCGAAGGCCTGCAACTGTCGTCGACGGAATTCGCGGACTACCTCGCGAACCTCGCCGACAAGTTCCCGATCGTGTCGATTGAAGACGGCATGCACGAAAGCGACTGGGCAGGCTGGAAGACGCTGACCGAGAAGCTCGGCAAGAAGGTCCAGCTGGTCGGCGACGACCTGTTCGTCACCAACACGCGCATCTTGAAGGAAGGCATCGAGAAGGGCATCGCTAACTCGATCCTGATCAAGATCAACCAGATCGGCACGCTGACGGAAACCTTCGCGGCAATCGAAATGGCCAAGCGCGCCGGCTACACGGCCGTGATCTCGCACCGCTCGGGCGAAACCGAAGATTCGACGATCGCGGATATCGCTGTCGGCCTGAACGCCGGTCAGATCAAGACGGGTTCGCTGTCGCGTTCGGACCGCATCTCGAAGTACAACCAGTTGCTGCGCATCGAAGAAGATCTCGGTGATATCGCCAGCTACCCGGGCAAGTCGGCGTTCTACAATCTGCGCTAAGGTCGTCGTGGCCAGTTTGTTAGCGCTGACCGATGAGCCGGTCATCCTTCGTTTCTGATTGACCTCGCCGCCCTGCGTACAGCGCAGGGCGGCGCGTATTTATTGTGCTTACTTCATGCGGCTTGTCACTGCTGTCCTGATCGTTCTGCTGGTGTTGATCCAGTACCCGCTCTGGTGGGGCCATGGAGGCTGGTTGCGCGTGCATGAGTTGCAGCAGCAACTGGCGCAGCAGGTGCAGAAGAATGCCGATTCGAAGCTGCGCAACGAGCGTATTCAGGGCGAAGTGCAGGACTTGCAGAACGGCACTGCCGCAGTCGAAGAGCGCGCGCGCTACGAGATGGGCATGGTGAAGGACGGCGAAGTGTTCGTGCAGTTCGTCTCGCCGAATGCACCGTTGCCGACCGCGAACGCGCCTTCGGTGACCACCTCGACACGTGGCGAAGTGTCGGCGGCGCCGTTGCATGTGGTGCCGAATCCGGAGTCGCGCGCGAAGCCAGATCGCAAGCATGGCGGGAAGGCGGTGGCCAAGGAGAAGAAGGCCACGCATTGAGGTTTGCCGGTTAGCGTTGGTTTGGTAAGAAGCATGCAAAAAAAGCGCGGTTCATTTCTGAACCGCGCTTTTTTTTTGCGCTTGCATTGGGGCTGCGGCCGGGACTACCAGCCCCAGTTCGGCCCGAAGCCGACGCCGATACCCGTCCCCCAGCCACGCCCCCAGCCGCCGGTGGAGTAGCTGCCAAACACACGGACGGGCGGCGAATAGTAACGCGACCATGCCTGCGCGGCGTTTTCGGCGGCAATGGTCTGATCCTGCTCGAACATCACCTGACGGTCGATCGCGTCGTAGCGCGCGCGCTCTTCAGGTGTCAGCGATGGGGCGGTATTGGGCGCGCCCGATTGATCGGCTGGCAGGCGGCTCAAGATCTGCGACTGGCCGCCCGGCGGGTTCATCGCGCAGCCGGTCAGAGCCGCGCTGCCCGCGACGACAGCCAGCAGGGTGAGCGTGCACGCGTTGCATAGCGGCGAAACAGGGCGTGTCATGTTCGAACTCCATCGGTCGGACCCCTAAGCAAAACGTGCGCGGCGTGCAATGCCAATGATTCAACGCAATGATCGAAGATACTGCGCCGCCCCGGCCGTGGAGACAATGGGCGGCGCGGTAGTGACTGCCGTTGTGCAAGCGCGCTGCGGCGCCCCTCAGCCGGCGTCGCGCCCGCCCCGGCGAAAGCCGTTTCAGTGCGGCATCAATGCCGCTGGTCGGCAGCGGGCGTCACGCCTTGTGAGAGTGCACTGGCGACGAAAAGTTGCGCCACGTCGACCGGATCGAATTCATACCGTTGATTGCAGAACTCGCAATGGATTTCGACGTGGCCACGCTCTTCGACCACGCCGTCCACTTCCTCGCGGCCGAGCATCTTCAGCATGCCGCCGACTTTTTCGCGCGAACACGTGCACTCGAAACGCGCGGTGGCCGGTTCGAAATGCTGCACGTTCTCCTGCCAGAACAGGCGGCGGAACACCGTTTCCGGTTCTTCCTTCAACAACTCCTCCTGCGACAGGGTGCCGCCCAGCGTGCACACGCGCTCCCACGTATCCGCGTCCAGCTCGCCCGGATGCGGAACGATCCCGCCGTCGCCCGGCAGCTTCTGCAACAGCATGCCGACCGCGCGCTCGGTGTTCGCGGCAAGCCACAGCCGAGTGTCGAGCTGCTCCGAGTGATGCATGTAGTGTTCGAGCACTTCGGCCATCGACTTGAGCGGTCCGTCCAGGCCCGACAGCGGCACGATACTTTGATACGGCTGCTGGCCGGGCTGCTTGTCGGCCGGGTCGAGCGTGATCACGCAGCGGCCGTGGCCGCTCGCGTTCAACAGTTCGATCATCGAGGTCGTGTCGTCGATCGTGTCGCCCGTGTTGCCGGACAGCTTGGCGGTGGCGCGCATCGACAGATCGGAGCTGCACTGGACCACCAGCATCTTGATCGGGCCGTCGCCGAAAATCTGCATGACGAGCGTGCCGTCGAACTTGAGGTTCGCCGACAGCAACGCGCACGCGGCCATCATTTCGCCCAGAATCGTCCGCACGGGCGCCGGATAATCACGGCGCGTCAGCACTTCCTGCCACGTATTGCGCAGCGAAACGATCTCGCCGCGCACCGGCGCCGCGCTGAACATGAATTTTTGCAACTGGTCGCTCACAACTTTTCCTCGGTGGAATGGCGCGGCGTGATGCCACACCGTGCGCGCCGCGCACGCCGGCTTTTAGCCGATGCGTACGAGTTGCGCCTTGAAATATTCGCGGCGCTCGGCATAGCTCGCCGTGCCGCGCTGCATATTGGCGATATCCGTCTCGGTCAGTTCGCGCACCACCTTGGCGGGCGCGCCGAGAATCAGCGAATTGTCGGGAAACACCTTGCCTTCGGTGACGATGGCGCCCGCTCCAACCAGACAGTTGCGGCCGATTACCGCGCCATTCAAGACCACGGCCTGAATTCCGATCAGCGAGCCTTCCTTGATCGTGCAGCCGTGCAGCATGACCTGGTGGCCGACCGTCACATTGGGCTCGATCGTCAGCGGGAAGCCGGGGTCGGTGTGCAGCACGGCGTTTTCCTGCACGTTGCTGCCGGCGCCGATCGTGATCGGCTCGTTGTCGCCGCGGATCGTCGCGCCGAACCAGACGCTCGCGTTTTCCTCGAGCGTCACGTTGCCGACGATGTTCGCAGAATCGGCGACGAACACGCTTTCATGGATGGTTGGGGCGGCTTCGCCAAGCTTGTAAATCGTCACAGTGTCTCCTCTTGATCCGCTTGATCGGTTAAGGCGCACGCGGGGTGAGCCAGTGAACCTTCCGACGCGTGCTACCTGAGCGGGGTGTGCCGCATAGCCGGCGCGACGGGCGCACCGGATGGTCGAATCGAGTATTGTAAACGCTTGTGTGCGTGGGCCGCCTCGCACGGCAGCGGGAAAGTTCGCCAAGCTGTCGTTCGGGCTGGTGGGCCGATTGCGCCACCATCGGTCCCGCTTTGGGACCTTTCTTTTGCCGCGTATGCTATCGCGTCCTTTGCCGC
>Ga0310811_10010396_pt1 | contig 12017 bp, 10 predicted proteins | sample YCmetagenome_FD_207642 | JGI IMG/M metagenome (GOLD analysis project Ga0310811, IMG submission 207642) | Soil microbial communities from experimental microcosm in Duke University, North Carolina, United States - YC | ecosystem: Engineered > Artificial ecosystem > Soil microcosm > Unclassified ...
CAACAAGTGCGTCACCGGCATTGGCCTGAACGGGTTCGGCGCCAACTTCGCGTACGCCAGCAAGACCTGCTGACGACGCGAAGGTAATTGCCTCCGGTGCCGTGGCTGGCCGTGAGCCGCCGCGGCACCGGAGTTCCACCCCTGAAGGGATCAACATGGCACGCTGGATCACCGACCGGCTGCTCCAGATGATCGTGGTGCTGTTCTTCGCCACCCTGCTCGGCTTCCTGCTGGTGCGCCTGCTCAAGGGCGACGAACTGTTCGCCCTGCTCGGCGACAGTTACAGCAAGGACGCCGCCAACGCGCTGAGCGCGCAGCTAGGCCTCAACAAGCCGCTCCCCCTGCAGTACCTGACCTGGCTTGGCGACGCGCTCAGCGGTGACTTCGGCACCTCGGCCGTCACGCAGCAGGCCATCGGCCCGACGCTGATGGCCGCGCTCGGCCCGACGGTCGAGCTGCTCATCGGCGCCCAGCTCGTCAGCCTGGTGCTCACCATGCTCATCACCTCCGCGGCCGTCCGCTGGCGCTGGACGGACCGGATCGTGACCGGCTTCGCGCTGCTGTGCAGCTCCGTCCCCCCGTTCGTCGTCGGCCTGCTGATGATCGTCTTGTTCTCCTCGACGCTGCACGCGCTGCCCGCCATCGCCTGGGCCTCCCCCAACAGCGCCGGCTGGGGCGCGAACCTCAAGGGGATGATCATGCCCTCGATCGCCCTGGGCATCTCGGTCTTCCCCAACTACATGCGGGTGCTGCGCAGCCAGGTCAACGAGCAGCTCGACAACGAGGAGTACGTGACGCTCGCCAGGATGAAGGGGCTGAGCGGCAGCCGGGTGCTCACCAGGCACGTGGTCCCCAACTCGCTGAGCGGCCTGATCACCTTGGTCGCGCTCACCACCGGCTTCCTTATCTCCGGTGTCGTCATCGTTGAGCAGGTCTTCGGTATCCCCGGCGTTGGGTCGCTCGTCTACAACTCGATCCAGAAGCGCGACGCGACCATGCTCGAGGGCGCGATCTTGCTTATCGCGGTCGCCGTCGTGGTGTTCAACCTCCTCGGCGAGCTGGCCCAGATGCGGCTTGACCCCCGGGTGCGCGTGAAGTGAGGAAGGACATCCCATGACGCAACTAGCGCTTCCCGACGCCGACCTGGCGTGGATCGAGGGCTCCAGGGAGCACCGCTTCCGGAGCAGCGCCCGCGCGGCGCTGCGGGTCTGTGCCGCCCCGGCCGTCGCCATCCCCGGCGCGGTTTTCCTGCTTGTCGTGCTCGCCTGCTTCCTCGGGCCCGCGCTGTTCCACATCCAGTCGCCGAACAGCGGCACAATCACGGACTCGCTGAAGCCCGTCGGCGCGCCCGGCCACCCGCTCGGCACCAACCCGATCGGCAACGACGAACTGTCCCGGCTGCTGTTCGGCGGCCGCGTGTCCATCATCGTCGGGATCGGCGCCACCGCGATCAGCCTGACCGTCGGCAGCCTGCTCGGCATGAGCGCCTGCTACTTCGGCGGGTTCTACGAGAAAGTCATCATGCGGCTGTTCGACACGCTGCTCGCTTTCCCGTCCCTGATCCTCGCGATGACGATCGCCGACTACCTCGGCCCGGCGCTGCAGAACACGATCCTGGCGATCAGCATGTTCGGTATCTCGCAGTTCGGCCGGCTCGCCTGGTCGCAGACGCTGCGCGTCCGCAGCCGCGACTTCGTGGTGGCGCCCCGCGCGGACGGCGCACCGGGGCGGCGCATCATCGGCGGCCACATCCTGCCCAACGTGATCCCGCCGCTGCTCGGCCTGGCCCTGTTCCACGTCGGGACGGCGATGATGATGGAAGCTGGCCTGAGCTACCTCGGCCTCGGCATCGCCCAGCCCAACCCGAGCTGGGGCAACATGATCTCCGACGGGCAGCAGTACCTCTACAACGCCCCCCGGCTCGTGATCATGCCGTGCATCGCGCTCATCATCACCGTGGTGTCCCTCAACCTGATGGCCGACGCCATCCAGCGCAAGCAGGAGACCCGCGCATGACCCAGCCCACCCCTGCCGGCGCTGCCCTCACCGCAAACGACCCCCGCCCCGTCGTCCGGGTGGAGGACCTCAACATCAAGGTCCGCGCCAGCGGCGAATGGACCCACCTGGTCCGCGACGTGAGCTACACGGTGGACCCTGGCGACTGCCTCGCGATCGTCGGCGAGTCCGGGGCCGGCAAGTCCATCACGATCCGCGCCGTCCTCGGCCTCCTCGACCCGCATAAGTTCCAGGTCACCGGCAAGGTCTGGCTCGGCGGCACCGAGCTTGGCACGCTACGCCCCGCCGCCCGCCGCGCGCACGTGACCGGGTACGCGTCGCTGGTCTTCCAGGACCCGTCCCGGTCGCTGAACCCGATCATGCGGGTCGGCCCGCAGATCGCGGAGACCCTGTTGAAGGGCTCAGGCAGGCAGGAGAAGCTCACCAGGGCGCAGGCCCGCGAGCGCAGCATCGACCTGATGCGCGCCGTCGGCATCGGCGCACCGGAAGAGCGGTACCACGCCTACCCGCACGAGCTGTCCGGCGGCATGAAACAGCGCATCGTGATCGCGATCGCGCTGGCCTGCGGCTCGCAGGTGATGTTCTGCGACGAGCCGACCTCCGCCCTGGACGTCACCACGCAGGCGCAGATCATGGACCTGCTCGACGACCTGCGCGCCAAGCGCGGCATCACCACCGTGGTCATCACGCACGACCTGGCGCTCGCCGCCTCGCGCGCCGAGCAGGTGATCGTCATGTACGCGGGGCAGGTCGTCGAGGCGCTGCCCGCCGCCCGGCTGGCGGCAAGCGCCCGCATGCCGTACACCGAGGCGCTGATCTATGCGGCGCCCGACCCAGACGCCGATGTTGCGCCCCCGATGGCAACCGCCACCGTATCGGGGGCGCAACCACTCCCCGTGCGTGGCCTGCCCCGGCCCATCGAGGGCCGGCCGCCGGACCCGCGCTTCCCGTTGCCCGGCTGCTCCTTCCAGCCCCGCTGCGGCCACGCCGAGGCCGATTGCGCCGTCCAGGCGCCCGGGCTCACCGTCGTCGACGTTAACCACAGCCTGCGCTGCTTGCACCCGCTGGCCGCGGGCTCTGCCCTGGAGGCCGCGCGCTCATGACCAGCCAGACCCCAGCACCCGCCAGCGGACAGGCGACAAGCAAGGACACCGGGCCGGCCGCCGGCGCGGCGGTTGACACGGCGGCCACTGAACCACGGGCCGACGGCCCGCTGCTCCAGGTCACGGACCTGGTGCAGGAGTTCATCGTCAAGGGCAGCAAGCCCTTCCAGAAGGGCCGGGTATCAGCGGTCGCGGGCGTCAGCTTCGGCATCGCCCGCGGCGAGACCCTGGCCCTCGTCGGCGAGACCGGCTCCGGCAAGTCGACGGTCGCCCGCGCGCTGCTCGCCTCACCACCCGCGCTGTCCGGCAGCATCACCCTGAACGGACGGGCGCTGCCAGTCGGGAAAAACGCGAAACACAACGGGACCGGCCGGGCCGGCGTCCAGATGGTGTTCCAGGACCCGTTCGGTGCGCTCGACCCGCGCTGGACCGTCGCCCGGTCGATCACTGAGCCGCTCGTCACCGCTGGGGTGGACGGCCGGGAGGAGCGGCGGCGGCGTGTCGCCGAGATCATGTACCTGGTCGGCCTGGACGCCAGCCGGTTCGCCGGGCGACTGCCCCGCGAACTGTCCGGCGGCCAGGCGCAGCGCGTGGCCATCGCCCGGGCCCTGGTCAGCGAGCCCGACCTGCTCGTCCTCGACGAGCCCGTCACCGCGCTCGACGTCTCGGTGCAGGCCCAGATCCTCGCCCTGCTCTTCGACCTGCGGCAGCGGCTGTCGCTGACCAGCCTGCTCATCGCGCACGACCTGGCGGTCGTGCGCGCGCTCGCGGACCGCATCGCGATCCTTTACCTGGGGCGGATGTGCGAGACGGCGCCGACAGCGGAGTTGTTCCGTTCCCCCGCGCACCCGTACACCGCGGCCTTGTTGTCGGCCATCCCGCCCGGCCTGCGGGGCGGCGTGCAGCGCGAGCGCGTGCGGATCACCGGCCGCCAGCCTTCCCCGCTGAACCCGCCCTCCGGCTGCCGGTTCCGCACCCGCTGTCCCATAGCCCAGCAGACCTGCGCGGACGTCGTGCCCGAGCTGCGCGACATCGCGCCTGGTCACGCGGTCGCCTGCCACTTCCCTTTGGTCACCGAGGCCGGATGAGCGCGGCGACCGGGTAGCCCGGCCTAGGGCGGCAAATGGAGCACGGCCAATGTCACCGGCCCGCGCTCCTTCCGCATGCCAGGAAGCCGGGCACATCTCAAGCTCAACCAGACATATGGATGTACGTACATCCATATGATAAATTTCAATTGGTCTCGACCCACGAGGCCTGGGAGGTATCGCGTCACATGGACCTAGCGCTCGCCGGCAAGCGGGCCATTGTCACCGGGGGAACCGGTGGCATCGGCATCGCTATCGTGCGTCAGCTCGCCCTCGAAGGGGTCCGCACGGCGGTCTGCAGCAGGAACCTGGACCGCGCGAAGGACGCGATCGTCTCGCTAGGACTCGGCGACGGCACCGAGCTCATGCCCATAGAAGTCGAGCTCAAGGACCCGGAATCGGTCGCGGCGATGGTCGCCTCCGTGGCCGAGGCCTGGGGTGGTGTGGACATCGTCGTCAACTCCGCCGCCGAGGTCAGCGGGAACGTGGCCGAGGACTTCGACCACGTCACCGACGAGTTTGTGCTCTCTTCCTTCGAGGACAAGTTCATTGGCATCCTGCGGGTAGCACGGAACGTCGTCCCGTACATGCGCGAGCAGCAGTTTGGCCGGATCATCAACCTGGCGGGGAGCACCGCCCGCCACGCCGGCTCGATCTCCGCCGGCGCCAGGAACTCCGCCGTCGTCAACCTGACCAAGGCCATGGCGGTGGAACTGGGTAAGGACGGCATAACGGTGAACGCGGTTCACCCGTTCACGACGGTGACGGAGAACCTCGGGCCCCGCCTAGAGCGGATGGCGGCGCGGCGCGACGTCAGCGCGGACGAGCACCTGCAGAAGATCTCGGCGAGAACCTCACTCGGCCGCCTGGTGACGGCGGAGGAGATCGCCGATTTCGTCACGTTCCTCGCCTCACCCCGCTCGGTCTCCCTGACCGGCGAGGTGCTCGCCCTGACGGGCGGCCTCGGCTCGAACGTTTACTTCTGACCAACCGACGAGGAGAGTACAGCCATGACGAGCACAGCCCCGGCGGCCCGTGCTTCAGTAGCCAGCGAGCTACGCGAGCCGTCGGTGCTCGACGCCCTGCTGCGCCCGACTACCGTCGCGATGATCGGCGCCTCCAGAGATCCCAAGGCGCTGGGCGGGCGGCCACTTGGCTTCATGGCCAGGTACGGCTTCCCCGGCCGGGTCTACCCAGTGAACGGCAAGGGCGGCGAGGTGCAAGGCGTGCCCGCCTACGCGTCCATCCTCGACATCCCCGAGCCGGTCGACCTGGCCCTGATCATGGTCCGCGCGGTGCTCGTCCCCGGTGTCCTGCGCGAGTGCGCGGCCGCCGGGGTCAGGGCCGTGGTGATCATGAGCTCCGGCTTCGGCGAGGGCATGGGCGCGGGCGAGGGGCTGCTTGAGTCCGTTGCCGCTGAACTCGCCGAAAGCGGCATGCGGATCCTCGGCCCGAACTGCGAGGGCCTCGCCAGCCTGCCCGCCGACGCGCCGCTTACCTTCAGCCCGGTCCTCGACATCGACGCGTCCGGCGTGCAACTCCACCCGGGGAACATCGCCGTACTGTCGCAGAGCGGCGGCATGGGCTTCGCGGTCGCCCAGTGGGGCACGGCCGCCGGGCTCGACTTCAGCTACATCATCAGCACCGGCAACGAGTACGACCTGGACTGCCTGGAACTCGCGGGGCAGCTGGTGGACACCCCGGAAACCGAGGTCGTGGTCATGCTCATGGAGAGCGTCCGCGACATGGCGGAGTTCGCGGCCGTGGGGGCGCGGTTCCGCGCGGCGGGCAAGCGCCTCGTCGTGGCCAAGCTCGGCAAGTCAGAACCCGGCGCCAGGGGCGCGTACGCGCACACCAGGCACATCGCCGGGGACATCGAGGAGTACCGCCGCCTGTTCCGCGCCCACGGCATCACCGAAGCCGCGGACGAAGAAGACCTCATCGACGTCGTCCAGGCGATCGCCAAATCCCGCAAGCTCGGGATGCGGGAACTGCGCCCGGGCGCCCGGGTCGGCATCGCCACCACCTCGGGCGGTGCCGGGGTATGGCTGGCCGACGCGTGCGCCGCGCGCGGCCTTACGGTCCCCGTCCTGTCCCCACCGCTGCAGGAGTCGATGAAGGGGCACATGCCGCCATTCGGCTCGCCGGTCAACCCGGTTGACCTGACCGCCCAGCTCACCGCGGGCGGCTCGGTCGTGCCGCCGCTCGCGGAGCTCGCCGCCTCGGGTGAGGTCGACGCGATCACGCTCGTCACGTCACTGTCGTCCGCCGGCCGCCTAGAGCGGGACAAGGACGCGCTCAAGGAGCTGATCGCCGGCCTCGACGTCCCGCTGTTCGTCTTCAGCTACACCAGGCCCGCGCCGTCCTGCGTGGCGATTCTCGAAGAGCTCGGCGTGCCGTGGTACACGAGCGCCGCCCGCGCCGCGCGGGGCCTCGCAGCCCTTGTTACGGAGGTGCAGTTATCTCCCGGGGGACGACCCCCGTACCCCCCGATGCGCGCCCGATGGCAAAACCGCCATCGTATCGGGCGCGCGAGACGACCCCGTGACACTGCCAGGAAGGTAGCGATGAGCAATCAAGACGTTCCCCTCATCGAGCGGCTCGCTGACCGCGAGCTGCTCAGGTCGGGCGCGTTCGTCGGCGGCCAGTGGGTCACCGGCGGCCCCACGTTCGCCGTCCGCGACCCCGCGACCAGCGACGTCCTCGTTGAGCTCCCGGCGCAGGGCGGCACGCAGACGAGCGACGCCGTCGAGGCCGCCCGCCAGGCGCTCCCCGGGTGGCGGGCCATGTCGGCCGCAGACCGGTCCCGCATCCTGCGCCGCTGGGCGGACAACATCAGGGACAACGCCGACGACATCGCGAAGATCCTGACCGCCGAGCAAGGCAAGCCGGTCGACGAGGCCAGGGGCGAGGTCGTCTACAGCGCGGCCTTCCTCGACTGGTTCGCCGAGGAGGGCCGCCGCGCCTACGGCGACATCATCCCCGCGCACACCCAGGACGCGCGGATCCTCGTGCTCAAGCAGCCGGTCGGCGTGACCGCGGGCATCACCCCGTGGAACCTGCCGGCGGCGATGATCACCCGTAAGGCCGCCCCGGCCCTCGCCGCGGGCAACACGATGGTGCTGAAGCCTGCCGAGCAGACCCCGCTGACGGCGCTCGCCCTAGCGCTGCTCGCCGAGCGCGCCGGGCTGCCCGCCGGCGTGCTCAACATCGTCACCGCCGATGGTGCGGACGCGCCGGCGGTCGGCCGTGAGCTGACCGGGAACCCGGTGGTGCGCAAGATCAGCTTCACCGGCTCCACCGAGGTCGGCAAGCTGCTCATGGGGCAGGCCGCGAAGCGGATTCAGAAGGTGTCGCTTGAGCTTGGCGGCAACTCCCCGTTCATCATCTTCGACGACGCCGACCTAGAGCAGGCGGTATCCGGCATCGTCTCGGCCAAGTTCCGTAATGCCGGCCAGATCTGCACCGCGGCCAACCGGATCCTGCTGCAGCGGGGCATCGCCGAGGAGTTCACCGAACTGCTGCGACGGCGGGCCGAGCGGGTCAACGTCGGGCACGGCTTCGACCGCGGGGTCGAGATGGGGCCGCTGATCGACGGCCAGGGCCTCGCCAAGGTCGAGCGGCACGTGGCGGACATGGTTGACCATGGCGGCAAGGTACTGACCGGGGGCGGCCCCCACGAACTCGGCGGGACCTTCTTCCAGCCGACCGTGATCAGCGGCATCAGCCAGGAGTCCGTCGCCTGGCGGGAGGAAACGTTCGGCCCGGTGGCGGCGCTCACCGTCTTCGACGACGAGGACGAGGCGGTCACCATGGCCAACGACACCGAGTACGGCCTCGTGTCCTACATCTACACCCATGACGTGGGCCGGATCTTCCGCGTCTCCGAGGCGCTCGAAGCAGGCATGGTCGCCGTCAACACGGGCCGCGTCTCGAACGAGCAGGCACCGTTCGGCGGCATCAAGGAGTCGGGGCTCGGGCGCGAGGGGTCGAAGTACGGCATCGACGACTGGCTGGACCTCAAGTACATCAACCTGACCGGCCTCAGCCGAGGGACCAAGGGCTAATGCCTGACGACACGGAAACTGGCAACACGGAAGCTGGCAATACGGAAAGCGCCGTCCTGCGCGAGGTGACTGGGCCGGTCGCGGTGCTCACGCTGAACCGGCCCAAGGCGCGCAACGCGCTCGACGACACAACGCGGGAGACTCTCCGCGCCGAGCTTGAGGCGCTGAACGCCAACGCCGACGTGCGGGTCGTCATCCTGACCGGGGCAGGCAGCGCCTTCTGCGCCGGCGGCGACATCAAGGGCATGCAGCAGCGGCTTGAGCAGCCGCCTGGCCAGGTGGCGATCAACGGCTGGCGGCGGCAGCACCACACGGGTGCCTTCGTCACGACGCTGGCGAACTGCGAGCAGATCACGATCGCCGCGGTCAACGGGCCTGCCATGGGCCTCGGCATGGACATCGCGCTCGCCTGCGACTTCATCGTCGCAGCACCGGAGGCCAAGTTCGCGGCGTCCTTCGTAAAGCGCGGCCTCATCCCCGACGGCGGCGGCCTGTACTTCCTGCCGCGGCGGATCGGCCTGCAGCTGACCAAGGAGCTGATCTTCTCCGGCCGCACCGTCGGGGCGGAAGAGGCACTCCACATCGGCCTGGCAGATCGCCTTGCCCAGCCCGGCGAACTGCTAGCGACAGCGCGGGAGTTCGCCGCCCAGTTCACAGAGAACTCGCGGCCGGCGCTGGCGTTGATGAAGTCCATCGTGAACCGGAGCTTCGAGACGTCGTTCGAGCTGATCGCGGCCCAAGGGCGAGGCGCCCAGGCCATCAGCTACACCACGGACGAGCACCGCTCTTCTGTCGAGAAGTTCTTGAACAGGTTATTCAAGGCCTTCTCGTCAAAACCTTAAAGTCAAAACCTGTATCCGCGCTGCTCAGACGCGTGCTTTCACCCTCAAAGTCAAAGTCAAAACCCTGTCGCCTGTCGGCGGCCTGCGGCCGACCTTTGATGGCTGCCCCGTCCCCTCACGTCAGTAGTCTGTGCCCCCTCGCGTAAGTAGCACGCCCCGGCCTGCCGAAAAACGCCTAAAGTGGCGGCCTGCGGCCGGCCCTCGCGGGCTGGCGCATTACGTGTACCCAGCTCATGCCAAACGTGTACCGAGCTTTTGCCAAAAGTGGTCCCGGGAGTCAGCCGGATCTCGAACGGCGGCGTCCTGGCCAGGTCCGATTCCAGCGTGGGGTAGCTTGCCAGCGTGCCGGGCTGCTGGTCACGCAGCCTGGCGAGGACTGGCTTCAGTTCGTCCCAGGTGGTCACGATGGCCAGGTCGCTTAGTAGACGGGAGTCGGTGGGATCGGCGTACCGGCCCGCACGGCCGCCACGACCGGGTCGGCGTCAGCGGCACGGTACTCCTCGCCGTACACCGCCCCTGGGCGCCGGGGCGCCTCCATGACCGCGCAGTTGTCGATGCCAGCCAGGTGGACCGGAAGGTACCCGGCGTCGGAGACGAGCGAGGCCGTAACCACCTTGGCCTCGGCGTCGTCGGCGGCGATCCACTGGACCACCCGCTCCGGCTCGGCCCGGCTGGCGGCCGCTGCCTGGAAGGCCGCGGTCAGCGTGTTAAAGGACTTCGTGTAGCGTGCGCCGGGCATGCGCTCCGCGTTGACCCGGGCGGCTGTCCGCCCGTTAAGGTCGAGCGCCGCGCCCCGGCCGAACTGGTTGGTGGTGTCGATGACGATCCGGCCGTCGAGCGGCCCGGCGGCGCGCAGCGCGTCGTCGATCACTCCCCACGGGACAGACAACACGACCACGTCGGCCCTTGCCGCGTCGGACGGTTTCGCGACCGTCCCGCCGACTTCGGCCGCGAGCGCCGCGAGGCCCGCCTCGTTCCTGGCGAAGCTGACGATCACCTCGTGACCGGCGAGCGCCAGCCGTCGGGCGATGTTGCCGCCGATGTGGCCTGCTCCAATGATCCCGATCCGCATCATCGCCCCAACGTCTCGATCAGAAGCTGCGCGGTCTCCCCGCCGCTGAAGTTCTGCTGGCCCGTGATCAGGTTCCCGTCGCGAATCGCGAACCCCTTCCACAGGCCAGCCTGCACGTAGTTGCCGCCGAGCTTCCTGATTTCGTCTTCGATGCGCCACGGCATGACGTGCTTGTCCCGGGCCAAGGCGCCGCTGTCCCATACTGCCTGGTCGGCGTAGTCCTCTTCGACGTTGGCGAAGCCGGTGACCGTCTTGCCCTTGACCAGCGGCTCGCCGTTGGTGAGCCGAGCGTACCTGAGGATGGCCACCCCGTGGCAGAGTGCGGCGGCTACCTTGCCCGCTTCGTAGAACTCGGTGAACTTGCGGTGCAGGTCCGCCGCTTTCTCGAACGTGAACATCGGGCCTTGGCCCCCGGCGACCACGATGGCGTCGAACCGGTCGAGATCGATCTCGCTGACTGGGCGGGTGTCTTCAAGCAGCTTCATGAAAACGGAGTCGTGCTTGTAGCCACGGCTGATCACGTCCTCGGCCTGCCACTGGGTGGCGTCTTCGGGGTCGCTCATGGCGTCGGCTTCGCACTTGCCGCCGTCTGGGCTGAATACCTCTACCTCGTAACCGGCCTCGGTGCAGAAGAAGTACGGGTGGGACAGCTCCGCCCACCAGAAACCGACCGGCCAGCCGGTCGTCGTCGAGATGCCCGGGTTAGAAAGCACGATCGCGACTCGCTTGGGCCGAGCCGGGTCGACTGGGTTCAGGTTCTTGTGGCTCATCGGTTACGCACCCCCATGTTTGAGATGATAGCTTGGATTCAAAGCTTGTCAACAAACCTTGCGTCCGCGAGTAAAGACCACCACACTGATCACGTGATCGCCCCACACCATCAACCGCGCCCTGACCTCGAGACTCCGGCCGTGCCGCAGGACTACATCGCACGCCTCATCACCGGCTGGCACACGGAGCGGCCTGACCTCGAGGTCGACCCGGTCGCGATTGTGAACCGGGTCAGCCGCCTGGCCGCCTACTTCGCGGCTGAAGTCGAGCGGGTATTCCATGGTTCGACGATCACCAGCGCCGACTTCGCCGTGCTCGCTAATCTGCGGCGCGCGGGCCAGCCGTACCAGCTCACCCAGCGGCAACTCATGGACGCCTTGCGGCTCACCAGCGGGACGATCAGCGTGCGGATCGACCGCCTGGCCGAGCGCGGGCTAGTCCGGCGCGACCCCGCACCGGAAACTCGCGGAGTCCTCGTCACCCTGACCGACCTGGGCGGGCGCACCTTTGACGCGCTGACCCCCGAGCACCTCGCGAACGAGGCCCGTCTGGTCGCCGCCCTTGACCCGAAACAGCAGGCCACCCTGGCGGCGCTGCTGCAGTCCCTGCTCGTCGAGTTCGAGCCGGACATTCCTAATCGCCCCGACGAGCGTCTCGGCCTCGTCGTCGCCCCGGCCCATGTCGGACTGCGCCGCAGGGCCGCGGTCGGGCTTCCGCCGCTCACCGGGCTGCTCGTTGAAACCGTGCGCCCCGGCGGGCCGGCCGCTGCGGCAGGCATTCACGCGGGCGACCTCCTGCTGCACAGCGCGACGCGCGAACTGCGTTCGCTCACCTGCCTGGCCCTTGCCATCGACGGCAAACGGTCCGTCGCCATCGATGTCCGCCGCGGTGACGCCAACATGACCCTCACCGTCGACGTTCCGCCCGCATGGGAAGAAGGGTGCGGCCACGACGTTGGGTGTCCAGGGGATTAGCCCGCGAGCTTCTGAAGGAGCTCGCGGGTAATCTTCCGGCAGTAACCCTAGGCCCGGTTGAGGTTGAAGACCCTCTCCGCGTTT
>Ga0310811_10010397_pt1 | contig 12017 bp, 10 predicted proteins | sample YCmetagenome_FD_207642 | JGI IMG/M metagenome (GOLD analysis project Ga0310811, IMG submission 207642) | Soil microbial communities from experimental microcosm in Duke University, North Carolina, United States - YC | ecosystem: Engineered > Artificial ecosystem > Soil microcosm > Unclassified ...
GGCCGAGGTCAAGAAGCGCATCGTCAAACACCTGCGGCACGGGAAGCCGCTGCAGGACTGGCTCGACGACCGCGTCGGCCCCTCCGAGCAGGCCTGACCGGGGGAACTCAGACTCCTCGCCAGACCAGATCCTGATCCGCAGACCCAGACCCAGACCCAGAACCAGATCCGCGCATCAGACCGTGCGGTCGAGCAGGGCGGCGGCTTCCAGCACCATCCAGGCGCCGGTCTGCACGGACAGGTCGCGTTCCGGGGTGCTGCGACGCGGCGGCTGTGCGGGCGTGGCCCATTCGGGGCCGAAGACCGGGCCGCCGGGGCCGGGCGCGCGGTGGTTCCAGGCGGCCCGGGCGGAGTCGAAGACGACGTCGGCGGCGAGGTAGGCGGTGCGGGCGAAGCCGGGTCCGAAGTCGGGCAGGGTCAGCGCGGCCTGCGCGAGATACCGGGCGAGGACGCCGGCGAACAGTCCGCCATCGCCGCCGCCCTGCCCCTTGAGCACCAGCGCCTCTGTTTTCCGCGGTGGATGCCCGGCGGCGGTCACGTCCGGTTCGCCGGGCTTGACGTCCACGGACACGGTCAGGTGGGCAAGCACCGCGTCCACCGTGCGGGCCGCGCGTTCGGCCCAGGCGGCCGACTCGCCGTCGTCGCCCCAGGAGGCGAGTTCCAGGCACGCGCCGAGGTAGACGCCGTGGTTGTACGTGTAGCGCGTCGTCTCGATCTCGCGGATGCCGCCGTCCTTGCTGACGTGCAGCCCGTCCCAGACCACGCCATTGGTCCGGTCGACGAGGTGCCCCTCGATCCACTGCGCCGTCGCGTAGGCGCGGCGGTCCCTGAGCCGGGCGAAGAGGATCGCCGCGGGACCGTTGGTGGGCACGTTCTTGAAGTCTTCGTCGTACTTTTCCGTGGTGCGCCACCAGATTCCGCCGCCGCCGTCCTGCGTCCAGCCGCCGCGCAGCGCCTCGGCCAGACCGGCCAGAGCACCGCTGCGCCGCACGCCGACGTGCTGCTCCGCGCGCTGCAGGGCGAGCGCGAGCCAGGCCATGTCGTCGTAGAAGTCGTTGAGCCAGTTCGGGCCGTTGCGGCGGCGCACGCCGGTGATGAAGCGGGACACCCGCGCCCGCCGCTGCGGGCTCGGGCTGCGCACATAGGCGTCGACCAGGCAGTCGAGGACGTGCGCCTGCCACCAGTAGTTCCAGGGCAAGAAGAGACGCTGGGCCGCCGTGGCGGGCCAGGCGGAGACGGCCAAGAGTGTTCCGGGCAGCATCCAGAGCGGACGCAGGTGCCGGGCACGGACCGATCGTTCGGCCAGTTCGGCGCGCGCCGCCCACTGACCCGCCTGTTCCGGCGAGCGCCCGCCGGTGTCAGCTCCACTCACCCTCTCATCATGACAGCGCCCGCCGATCCGGCCACTGCCCGCGCGCCGAGATCGACACGAAGTGACATGATCGCACATTAATTGACGGCTCGCCGTCGGCGCCGCCCCACCCACCATGGGCTGGAGCAGCTGGAACTATATACGACAAGATCCGACAGCAGCAAACATCGAGGCTCAGGCGAGGGCCATGGTCTCCAGCGGGCTGAACTCGGCCGGCTACGTCTACGTCTACGTCTACGTCGACTAGCGGCTTTTCCTGCCGGGCCGCATGCCGCGGACCGAGCCAGGGCGCCTGCCGGTCAGAACAGCCCGGATTCGTACGCGAACACGACGAGCTGCGCCCGGTCGCGCGCGGCGAGTTTGGTGATGGCGTGCGAGACGTGTGTCTTCGCGGTGGCCGGGCTGATGAAGAGCCGGGCGGCCAACTCTTCATTGCTCAGGCCCTTTCCGACGAGGGCGACCACCTCTCGTTCCCGCTCGGTGAGCAGCGCGAGCCGTGCCTCCTGCTCAGCGGAGCGGGCCCGCCTGCTGAACTCGGCAATCAGTTTGCGGGTGATGCTCGGGGCGAGCAGTGCGTCTCCCCCGGCGACCACGCGCACCGCGCGACGAAGCTCGTCCGGCTCGACGTCCTTGAGCAGGAAGCCGCTGGCACCGGCACGCAGCGCGTTGTGCACGTACTCGTCGAGTTCGAAGGTGGTGACGACGATGACCCGGGTGCCGGTGAGTTCCGGGTCTGCGCACAGCTGCGCGGTCGCGGCGATTCCGTCCAGGCGCGGCATGCGCACGTCCATGAGCACGACGTCGGGCTTGGTACGCCGGGCCAGTTCGAGCGCGGCCGCGCCGTCGGCCGCCTCGCCGACCACCTCGATGTCCTCGGTGCGGTTGAGCAGCGCGTGGAAGCCCGCGCGCACCAGTGCCTGATCGTCGGCGAGCAAGACCTTGATCATAGGGCCGCTTGCGGGGCTGGTCACGGGGCTCCGTTCGCTGCGACGGTCGGCGCGGAGGAGGTGTCGGCGCTCCACGGCAGCCGTGCGCGCACGGCGTAGCCTCCGCTTTCGCGCGGACCGGTGAACAGCTCACCGCCGAGCGACTCGGCCCGCTCGCGCATGCCCAGCAGGCCGAAGCCCGGTGCCACCGCGTGCCGCGCGGCGGCGGCCGAGCCCGCGGCGATCGCCTCGGCCGCGGCCTTCTCCAACGCGGAGGTCGAACCGCGCCCGTCGTCGAGCACGTCGATGCCGAGCACGTCCTGGCCGCGGTGCAGTCTCACCTGTGCCGTCCTCGCCTCAGCGTGTCTGCGCACATTCGTGAGGGCCTTCTGCACGATGCGGTACGACGTGAGCTGCAGCAACGGCGACGCCTCCTCAAGGCCTGCATCCACGGTGAGCTCGACGGAAAGACCGCTCTCACGCGCCTGCCGAATGAGCTCGAGCAGCTCCTCGAAGCCGGGCTGCGGCACTTTCCGGGCCGCCGCGATCTCGATGTCGCTGCCGTCGTCGCCGCCGGTGCCGTTGCCGCCGCCGGTGCCGTTGCCGCTGCCTGCCCCTGCGCCCGCGCCTGCTCCCGTGCCCGCGCGGAGCATGTCGGGTGCGGCACGCAGTTCGGGCATCGCCTGCTTCGCCGCGCCGCGCACCGCGAGCAGCGCCGCGCGAGCCTCCTGCGGACTGTCCTCGAGCGCGTCGAGGGCCACGCTGGACTGCACCACGACCACGGAGATCGTGTGTGCGAGCACGTCGTGCAGCTCGCGGGCGATGCGCAACCGCTCCTCGGCCATCCGCCGGCCGATCCGCTCCTCCGCCGTCGCCGCCGACTCGCGCACCCGCCCCTCGTAGTCCAACCGGCGCCTGCGGTTCGCCTCGCCGATCAACGCGACCACCGCCATGCCGACCGGCGGCATCGCCACCGCCGTGTTGACCAGCGACAGCGAGTGCGGCGGCAGCGCCGGGACGATCCACGCCACCACGGCCGGTCCGAGCCCGTAGGCCAGGCCCTCGACGTCGGCCAAGGTGTAGCAGAGCAGGAACGCCAGGACGGCCGGCGCGAAGCCGGGGTAGCCCACTGCGCGGTAGACGCAGCACAGCGCCAGTGTGACGGCCGCCGCGCTGACCGGCGCGCGACGCCGGATCAGCAGCGGGGCGGCGGCACCGAGCGTGAGCGCGTACGCGAGCCGGCGCAGCAGCGGCGCCGCGGCCGCGCCGCTCTCCAGCCGGAACCGCACGGTGGCCCCGCCCGCCTCGGCGCGGATCGCGGCGGGGGTGCCGTCGGCGACGATCCGGCCGCGTTTCATCATCACCACCCGGTCGGCGTTCTCCTCGACCTCGTCGAGGTAGTGGGTGGCGAACACGACGGTGCGGCCGGCGGCCGCGTACGCGCGCATCGCGGTCCAGAACTCCCGCCGGCCCTGCACGTCCAGCGCCCGGGTCGGCTCGTCGAGCAGCATCACCTCGGGATTCGCGACGGCCACCAGCGCGAACTTGGCGCGCTGCACCCGGCCGCCGGAGAGCCGGTCGATCCGGCGGCCGGCCTGCTCGGCGAGGCCCGCCAGCTCGAGCGCCCGGGCCGTGGGCAGCGGGTCCGGATAACCGCGGCGGGCGAGCTCGACCAGCTCACGGACCGTCACACCGGGCATCAGCCCGCAGTCCTGCAGCATCGCCGCGATCCCGCCTGAGGTCACCGCGGCCCGGGCCGGACGCCCGGCCACCCGCACCTCCCCGGCGTCCGGCGCGACCAGGCCCATCGGCATGCCGACGGTGGTGGACTTGCCCGCGCCGTTCGGGCCGAGCAGCGCGACGGTGCTGCCGCGCGCGATCTCCAGGCTCAGCCCGTCGACCGCGGTGAGCGCGCCGTACCGCTTGGTCACCCCGCGCAGGCTGATCGCCGAGCCGGCTATCTCGCCCGGACCCGCCGACCCGGCCGCACTCTCCGGATCCCCGGCGCGCGCCGCGGACTCCCGCTCCCTGACTGTCTCCATGCCCCCAGCGTGCGCCCGACCGGCCCAGCGCCGCGTCGGCCGGGTGATGCGTTCTGACTACTCCCGGGGATGTAGACGGGTGGAGCTCGGTTGCGGGACGTGTTCCCGGATCACGGGTGGGTACGGTGCGCTCATGAGATCTGACAGATTGTCACATTCGCCCCTTTCCGCCCGTCTCCGCTCCGGAGCGCCACAAGCCGACCGTCCGCGGCGGCGACGCACCACGGCGGCGACGGCCGCGTTCCTCACGGCCCTGGCGACCGGCGCGACGACGGCCGCGGGAGCCTCGGCCGCGCACGCCGCGGGACCGGGCGTGATCCGCCCGGGCGCCCTGCGCCCGACGAACGCCCTGCACGCGGCGAGCCATCCGCGCCTCAACGCGCTGACCGAACCGGCCCAGGGCATCGACCGCTTCCCCGGAGCGGCCACCGGCCACCGGCACGCGCAGCCCGGCGAGGCCGCGAACCAGACGAGCACCAACTGGGCCGGCTACGCGGCCACCGGCGGCACCTACCAGACGGTCACCGCGAGCTGGATCGAACCGAGCGTGACGTGCACCTCGGACGGCATCGTCGCGTTCTGGGTCGGTTTGGACGGCTGGGGCAGTTCGACGGTGGAGCAGACCGGCACCGGCGTGGACTGCTCGAGCGGCAGCCCGCAGCAGTTCGCCTGGTGGGAGACGTACCCGGCGAACAGCGTCCAGGAGTACGACGATCCGGTCTCCGCGGGCGACCAGCTCACCTCGACCGTGACCGCGGAGCCCGGCGGCGTCTACAACCTCGTGCTCACGGACACGACGAAGGGCTGGACCGAGACGAACCCGGTCCACGTGACCGGGGCGACCAACGCCAGTGCGGAGGTAGTCGCCGAGGCGGTGAGCTCCGGCAACACCATCACTCCGCTGCCCGACTTCCACGACGTCGCATTCACCGGCTCGACCATCGACGGCGGCTCGCTGCAGGCCTCGGGAGCCGTGCCCGTCGACATGACGGACGACGCGGGCAACCCCATCGCCGAGACACAGAACACTGACGCGGCGGGCGACTTCCAGGTGGACTACACCGGGCCGACGTCCGGGGTCCTCGCGCCCGCGACGACGAAGCTGGCGAAGTCCGCGCCGGCGCCGGCGTCCGCGGCCGCGACGGCTTTCGCGTCCAGGACGCCTCAGCCCCCGATGTTCGTGCTGCCCGCGCAGTTCCCGCCCGCGACGAAGTCCGACTCCGGCCTGCACCTCGCCAAGTAGGCAGAGCCCTCATTCGCTCCGCACGCCCCCGCCCTCCGCCGCCGTTCGGCAGTAGTCTGACGTCGTATCGCGACGCTGGCGCACGGACTTCGGGCGGTGGATGTGGCAGGGTGCGGACGTTTCGGCAGGTCGGCGGCGGGGTTGGCGGCCGCGGCCGTACTGGCGCTCGCGGGGTGTTCGAGCAGTGGTTCCGACGGCGGGGACGGCGGGTCGAACGGCGGCCGGCTCGGCGGGCCGAGCCCCGCCGGCGGCGCTCCGACGACGGTCTCCGCCGCGCTGGCCGCCACCCCCGGCACGAGTTGGGACGGCGCGTACGTGGAGTTCGGCGCCGTCTCCCACGTCATCGCGCTCAACGGCTCGACCGGCTCGGGCCCGCTGCTCGCGTACCTCGGCATGGGTGAGAGCCCGCTGGCGGAATCGGGGGATCAGTCCGCAGACGTGCTCGGCTTCGATCCGTTCAAGGCGACCGCGGCGGTGACGGTCGGGCAGTTGCCGAAGCAGGCGACGGTGGTCTACGGGTCCTTCGACGCCTCCGCCGTCGGGAAGAAGCTGGCCGCCGCGGGCTTCAAGCAGAAGGGTTCGGCCGCCGGCGGGACCGTCTGGGGACTCGCCGCGGACAACCAGGCCGACGTGGACAACCCGACGGGCAACCCGCAGCTCAACGATCTTCTCGTGACCGCGAGCCGCATCGTGCTCGGCCCGTCGACGGCCGACGTCGAGGCCCTCGCCGCCACCGGCGGGACCACGCTCGCCTCGAACGCGAAGCTCAGCGCCCTGGCGAGCTGCCTCGGCGACGCGTACGCCGGGGTGATCAGCCCGGCCTCGCCCTCGATCGGCTCCGCCCCCGTCGGCATCGGCGTGACCGGCGACTCCGGGCAGGACGCGAGCGAAGAGGTCTGCGTCTCCGCCGAGGATTCCGCGACGGCGAAAGCCATCGGCGCCCACTGGACGCAGCAGATCACGTCCGGGCACTCGCAGCAGCAGGACGAGCCGTGGTCGAAGCTGCTCGTCGACCCGCAGGCGAGCGTGGTCTCGAGCTCGCCTGCCGTGGTCCGGCTCACCGCGAAGCCGGCGGCGGGCGCACACGCCGGCACACTGCTCGAGGCCCTCTACGCACCGCAGACCGACTTCAGCAACCTGATCAGCCCGAGCAGCCCATAAGCATGAGAACACGACTCAAGCAGAGCGCTTCTACCCCTCCCCACCGCGGATAGAAGTACTCCTCCCCGAGCCGTGCACGAAACGAAGATAGGGCCCTACCCGACGTGACCGCGTCCTGCCTGAGTAGGTGTTTGCGAGTGCTGCGAAGGCCCCGAGTACGACGCACGTCTTACGCCGCCGGGACGACCGGCGGGGTCCGCTGGTCCCGACGGTGGAAGCAGTGCGCCGTGTCGGCCGCTACCCTGACGCCGTGCTCAAATCATTGACACGGTGGCGCGCGGCGGCGGCGCGCCTGCCCGTCCCGCTGGTGGACGGGGTGATCGCGGCCGGGCTGTTCGGCGGCACGGTGGCCGCCGGGCAGTCGTGGACCGGGCCGGGCCGGCACCAGTTCGACCTGCGCGGGGTACTGCTGAGCGCGGCGGTACTGCTGCCGCTCGCGTTCCGCCGACGCTGGCCGCTGCCGGTGCTGGGCCTGACGTGTCTCACCTACGTCGCCTACCTGAGCGGCCGGTACGTCACTTCGCTGGACTTCTACGGTCCGCTGCTCGCCTTCGCGACCGTGGCGATGCGGCGTCGGACGATCACGACGGCCTACACCTGCGTGCCGGTGGCGGCGCTGATGTTCGCCAACGGCATCAGGGCACCCGGCGCGCCGCTGGTCGGCTCCCTCTTCCAGGCCGTGCTGGCGCCGGCGCTCGCCTGGGGATTCGGTGCGAGCATCAGGGGCCTGTCGGTGCGCAACGACCGGCTGGCCGACCTGACCCGGCAGCTCGAGGGCGCGCAGGAGCAGATCGCGCAACGGGCCGCGGTCGAGGAGAGGGTGCGGATCGCCCGCGAGCTGCACGACGCCGCCGCGCACCACATGTCGGTCATCGGCGTGCAGGCCGAACTGGCGGCGTACGTCTTCGACTCGGACCCGCGGCAGGCCCGGGCCTCACTCGGCGCGATCGCGCAGGCGAGCCGGGAGGCGCTGGCCGAGATGCGCAGCCTGCTGACGGTGCTGCGGCCCTCGCCGGGCGCCCGCTTCGATCCAGAGCTCGAATACACTCCGGCGCTCGGCCTGCACCGGCTGCCCGGTCTCGCGGACCGGGTGCGCGCGGCGGGCGTGGCGGTGGACGTGCAGGTCCTGGGCGAGCGCGGCCAGCTGCCTTCGAGCACTGACGCGTGCGCGTACCGGATCGTGCAGGAGGCGCTGACGAACGTCGCCAAGCACGCGCCGGGGGCGCGGGCGCGGGTCACCGTCGAGTTCGGGCCCTCCCGGCTGCGGATCGAGGTGGTCAACTCCGCGGGCGACGCGGCGGCGACCGCGAAGGCTGCCCCTGCGGCGACAGCGTCGGTGTCGACGTCGGCGGCCCTGATCGCGCCGGCCGCGGCGGAGACGATCAGGGCGGGCGGCGCCGGCTACGGGCTGGTCGGCATGCGCGAGCGCGCCGCGGTGTGCGGCGGCACGCTCGAGGCGGGCGCGCGGCCGGACGGCGGCTACGCGGTCGTGCTGAGCCTGCCCGCGGCGATCGACGTGGACGCGCCGGAGCGCGCTCACCTATCATCAGGACCATGACGCTGGTGCTCGTCGTGGACGACCAGGAGCTCGTCCGGGCGGGCCTGGCCGCGCTGCTGCGCGCCGCGCCCGGCGGGCCGAGTGTCATCGAGGCCTGCGACGGGCGGGAGGCGGTGCGGGTCGCCGCGGCGAAGCTGCCCGACGTGATCCTGATGGACCTGCGGATGCCCGGGATGGACGGCATCGCCGCGATCCGCGAGATCCTCGCCGAGGCCGCGCGGGACGGGCGCGACCCGCCGCGCATCCTGGTGCTCACGACGTTCGACCTCGACGAGTACGTGCACAACGCGCTGCGCGCCGGCGCCAGCGGGTTCCTGGTCAAGAGCACACCGGCGGCGCGGCTGTTCGCCGCGGTCTCGGCGGTCGCGGCGGGGGATCTCGCGTTCACCCCGGAGATCACCCGCCGCCTGGTCGAAGCCTTCCACCGCGATCAGGACTCCGGACGGGGAGGGACCGGCCCGTCCACGGACGCGGCCGCCGCCGCGCGCATCGGCACGGGTGCGGGCACGGGCGGTGGAGAAGGCTGCGACGCCACGACCCCGGCCCGCTCTCCCGCGGCCGAGCTGACCAGCCGGGAACTGGACGTGCTGCGCATGGTCGGCATGGGATTGTCGAACACGGACATCGCCGCGGCGCTGGTGGTCGCCGAGGCGACGGTGAAGACGCACGTCTACCGGGTGATGACCAAGCTGGGCCTCGCCAGCCGCGCCCAGGCCGTCGTCTACGCGTACGAGACCGGCCTGGTCAGGCCCGGCGAGGCGGCCGTGCCGCCGCAGCGCGGCGGCGGAGCGGGCCAGCGAGACTACGGGTCCTGACAGTGGACGGTTTTCGGGAAGCGGGAAGCGGGGAGCGGCGGGCCCGCGCGGCGGCTCAGATCGCCTTGCCCGGATTCATGATGCCCAGAGGGTCGAGCGCGCGCTTGATCGCCGCCTGCGCGGCCATGGTCTCCGCGCCCAGCTCCTCGTCGAGCCAGTGCCGCTTGAGGGTGCCGACGCCGTGCTCTCCGGTCAGCGTGCCGCCGAGCTCGAGCGCGACGCGGAACACCTCGTCGGCCGCGGTCCACACCGCCGCGGGAATCTCCGGCAGGCCGCGTTCGAACACGAACACCGGGTGCAGATTGCCGTCGCCGGCGTGCGCCACGGTCGGCACGGCCAGATCGTGGGCAGCCGCGATCCGCTCGACCGCCGCGAACATCTCCGGCAGCCGGGAACGGGGCACGCACACGTCCTCGATCAGGCACGCGCCCTTGCGCTCGATCGCGACGAACGCCATCCGCCGCACGTCCAGCAACTGCGCGGCCTCGGCCTCGTCGTCCGAGACGGCGACCACCGAGGCGCCGTTCACCCGGCAGGCCTCTGCCATCTCCTCGGCCGCGGCGAGCGCGTCCGGCCCGTCGGCCTGGCAGAGCAGCATCGCCTGAGTCTTCGTCTCGAGGCCGATGTGCCGCCACTCGTCGAGCGCCTCGAGCGTGGCCCGGTCCATCAGCTCGAGCAGGCTCGGGCCGACGTTCGCGCGCACGATCGCCCACACCGCCTCGGCGGCCGCCGCGACGGAGCCGAATTCGGCGGCGACCGTCACCGGCGGGTGCTTGGGCGCCGGGCGCAGCCGCAGCGTCGCCGAGGTGATGATGCCGAGCGTGCCCTCCGAGCCGACCAGCAGGCCGGTCAGGTCGTATCCGGTCACGCCCTTCACGGTGCGCCGCCCGGTGCGGATCAGCGAGCCGTCCGCCAGCACCGCCTCGAGGCCGAGCACGGAGTCCCTGGTCACCCCGTATTTGACGCAGCGCAGCCCACCCGCGTTCGTCGCCAGGTTCCCGCCGATGGTGCAGGTCTCGTAGGAGCTCGGATCCGGGGCGTACATCAGGCCGTGGACGCGGGCCGCGCGGTCGAGGTCGGCGTTGACGACTCCGGGTTCGACGACCGCGATCTCGTCCTGCGGCGACAGTTCCCTGATCGCGCGCATCCGGGCCAGCGAGATCACCAGGCAGCCGTCGGTGGGCGCGGTGCCGCCGACGATGCCGGTGCCGGCGCCGCGCGGAATGATCGGGACGCGGTGCGCCGCCGCCCAGCGCACGGCCGCCTGCACGTCGGCGGCGGACTCGGCGAGCACGACCGCGCAGGGCCTGCCCGGGGTGACGTAGGAGTGTTCGTCCCTGCAGAAGTCGGGGATCCGCTCCGGATCCGCGACGACGCGCGCAGCGCCCACCGCATCGACGAGTCCTTCGAGTTGTCCCTCGCTGAGCGGCACCGGTCCGCCTCCCGTCGTGTCCGGGCCGGTGATCTCCGGTGATCGCCCGCGCCCCGTTCTTCACCATAGCCACGGGAGGCCGGCGCGAGGAGGGTTGGAAGAAGCGGAAGGGTGATGAGAAAGCGTCCCGTGCCGGTGCCGTCGATGGCGGGACGGCACCGACACTCCCCTGTTGGGACTGACCCCGGCACGTCCCCCGTGGTCGTGCGGGTGGGCTGGTTACGATGCTGGTACACCGGACCCCGCCGCGGCAACGCATTTGCCGAGTCCTGAGACAGCGCGGCCTGTCTCATCGCGTCGACCTGCGTTTTGAGATGTTCTCCCTCTGTTTGTGAGACAGCCGCGACCGGGGCGGGACAAGCCGCGCGGCCCACCGCGGGCCGTGCCTTGGCGGCGCCGACGGCCGCAGGCCCGCCGCAGACCGGCGTGCTGCGCTAGCGTCAGGGCCATGACGCAGGAGCTTGCGGACGCCGACGGGGCGAGGGAATCCGTGTTCGAGTTCCAGACCGAGCTGCGCCGCGGTGACGCGGCGGAGCCCGAGCAGGGGCCGAGGTTGCGGGTGTACCTGGAGCAGGACGGAGGGGCCGTGCCGAGCCGGCTGGCGTGGAGCACGGCCGACGGGGCGCACAGCGCGATCGCGTTCACGACGGGGGCGGCCGGGTTCACGGGCGTGCACCGGGGCGCGGACGGATCGGTCGTGCACGTGCACGGCCGGCTCGCCGACCGCCGCGCGCGTCTGCTGCTGCCGACCGGGGCGCAGGCGGGCGCTGTACTGACCTTCGACACTCAAGAGGAAGCGGTCGGCGGCGAGCAGGACGGCGAGACGCAGGCCGCCGGCGAGGGCTGGCGACGCTCCGGCCGGCTCCGCCTGCTGCTCGACAACGGGCGCGGCGACACGCTGCGCGACCTGCAGTGGCAGGACACGCGCGGGGTCACCGGCGCGGTGTCCTTCGCCCCGGACCACGCCGGCTTCCTCGGCTACCTGGGCAGGCCGGGCCGGGAGCCGGTCGGCTACCGCGGCTTCGCCGTTCCCGGCCGGACGGTGCCGAGCGGCGACGAGCTGATGACGGAGCTCGAGGAGTTCGGCCGGCAGGCGCTCGGCGTGGTCGAGGACCTGCTCGGTCGCATCGGCGGCTGGCTCGGCGGTGGCGGCGGCAACGGCGGCGGGGGCGGTAACACCCCGCGGCCCGCCTGACGCCGCCTCACCCCGGCTCCTGCACCCGGCCCCTCAGCCCGGTTCCCCCAGCCCGACTCGGCCCGACTCCTCAGCCCGCGGCGGGTTCCGGCCCGGCCCCGCCGTCGGCCGGAGCCGCGCCGATCACGCCGCGCAGCGTGATGAAGGCGTTGACGCCGCCGAGCGTGATCAGCAGCGCCGACACGGAGAAGATCGTGTCGATCGGGCCCAGGTGCACGCCCAGCAGCTCACCGTGGAAGGCGCGGAACGAGCTGCTCGCGAGCCAGCCGGCGA
>Ga0310811_10010398_pt1 | contig 12017 bp, 10 predicted proteins | sample YCmetagenome_FD_207642 | JGI IMG/M metagenome (GOLD analysis project Ga0310811, IMG submission 207642) | Soil microbial communities from experimental microcosm in Duke University, North Carolina, United States - YC | ecosystem: Engineered > Artificial ecosystem > Soil microcosm > Unclassified ...
GGAAGCTCGCGGACTTCGAGGTGGGCGAGATCAGAGAAGCCCTGGACGATATTGAAAAGTATTGCGCCGACCGCCCGGAGGTCGCCCAACTGCCGATGATCCGGCCGGCCGTGGACAGCGTCAGCGCCGCGATCGCCGCGGGCAGCTTCCCGGCCTTCAAAAGCTCGTTTGTGCTCCTGACCGCCACCTGTAACAATTGCCACCGGGCGACAAAACACGAGTTCAACGTGATCAAGGTGCCCGACGTGCCCCCCATTACCAACCAGGTATTTACCAAGCCCTAGCGGATGGCGGAAAAAAAAGATGTACCCGGGCTCTTCCGTTTGTTCCTCCGGCTCGGCCTCACCGCCTTTGGCGGCCCCGCCGCGCACATCGCGATGATGCAGCGGGAGGTGGTGGACAAAAGGAAATGGATGGACCACACGCAGTTCCTGGACCTGATCGGCGCCACGAACCTGATACCCGGGCCCAACAGCACCGAAATGGCGATCCACATCGGCCAGGAGCGGGCCGGATGGAAGGGGTTGCTGGTGGCGGGCGCGTGTTTTATCGGCCCCGCCGTGGTGATCACGGGCGTCATCGCCTGGTTGTACCAGCGGTACGGTCAATTGCCACAGGTATCTGCCTTTATCTTTGGCATCAAACCCGCCATCATCCCGGTGATCCTCGCGGCCGGGCTGCCGCTGGCCAAAAGGGCGCTCAAGGACGCCTGGTTGTGGGTGATTGCCGTTGCGGCGCTGGCGGCGGGTCTGGCGGGGGTGAACGAGATCTATGTGATGTTTGGGGCGGGACTGGTGGCGCTCGCCCGGACTCGGTCCTTGCAGGGTTTTGTCCCGTTGTTGCTACAGGCGCCCGCGCTGGTGGTGTCGAATGCACGGATATTCTTTTCTTTTTTAAAGATTGGGGCGATATTATACGGTAGCGGCTATGTACTCTTTGCCTTCCTGGACAGCGAGCTCGTGGCAAAAGGACTTTTATCCCGGAAGGTGCTGATCGACGCCATCGCGGTCGGCCAGTTTACCCCGGGGCCGGTTTTCTCCTCCGTGACCTTTATCGGCTGGCAGATGGGCGGCTGGAAGACTGCCGCGCTCGCCACCCTGGCGATCTTCCTGCCTTCCTTCGTCTTTGTCGCCCTGTCACACCCGCTTGTGCCCCGGATGCGCCGGTCGAGGTTGTTTTCGGCCTTCCTGGACGGCGTGAACGCCGCATCCGTGGCCATCATCCTGACGGTTTGCATCGACTTCGGCCGGGCCACGATCACCGACTGGCGCGCCTGGGTGATCGCCGTTGCGAGCGCGGCGGTGGTCTTTGGTTTTCCGAAGGTGAACAGCGCGTTTGTGATCCTCGGCGGGGCGGTAGCGGGATATTTGTTACATCTGGTCAATTGAGCCCCCGGTATTCATTGGGCGTAAGCCCCACCCGCTGCTTGAACAACCGGCTGAAGTGCTGCGGGTATTTGAACCCCAGGTCATAGGCGATCTCGCTGACGGACTTCGCGTCGTCAAAAATCTTCTCCTTGGCCAGGTCGATGACCTTCGACTGGATGTACTCCAGGGGCGACTTCCCGGTTTCCTTTTTGATCAGGTCCCCGAAATAGTTTGGCGACAGGTGGAGCTCCGCCGCGCACCAGGCTACCGATGGCAGCCCGATCAGTTGCGGCTTGTCGGACGAAAAGTAGTCGTTCAGCAGCCCCTCGAAGCGCTCGAGGATACCGCGGTTGACGTTCTCCCGCGTGATGAATTGCCGGTCGTAAAACCGGGTGCAATAGTTCAGGAAGAGCTCAATTCCGGAGACGATCAGCTTTTTGCTGTGCTTGTCGATGGGCTGACGTAGCTCCGCGTCGATTTGGGCAAAGCAATCCCGGACGGTCTGTCGCTCCTTTTCCGATATATGCAAGGCCTCGCTGACGTCATAGGAAAAGAAAGTATAATCCTGGATGTGCTGACCGAGGCTGGTACCGCGGATAAGGTCCGGGTGGAAGGCCAGGACGAGCCCGTCGGGTTGGTAAAACGCGCCGTTGTCCTCCCCAACGACCTGTCCCGGGCCAAAAAATACGAGCGTCCCTTCCTGGTAGTCATAGTTTTGCTTGCCATAACGGAGGTTGCCATGCAGGGCGCCTTTCAAAAAGGCCGCATAGAACCCATAGTAACGCCGTTCCATGTGCCTCGGCGTGGACTTTGTCTGATCGATCACGGTGACCAGCGGGTGAAACGTCCCTTGGTTATTGAAGGCGTTGAGGTCGCTGATGGTCTCTAATCGTTGCATACGCCAAAAGTACGAAGTCCCCGAAAAGCACGGACGGGAACCAGTAATCTTGGTACAAAACCCGGTAATCGGTATACATATCCTCCGGGAAAGACGTCGGAACTTTGTCCGGAGATCAAAAACCAATCATATGGAAAAGAGAATGTTGGGAAAAAGCGGGCTGGAAGTATCCGCCCTGGGACTGGGATGTATGGGGATCAGTTTTGGGCATGGACCGGCCATCGACAAATCGGATGGCATCAAGCTGATCCGCGCCGCCTATGAGCAGGGCGTGACCTTTTTTGACACCGCCGAATCCTATGGCCCGTTTGTCAACGAAGAAATCGTGGGCGAGGCCGTGGCGCCCTTTCGCGACCAGGTGGTGATCGCGACCAAATTCGGCTTCAAGGGTGGCGTCGTGGGCGATGGGGTGGACAGCCGGCCGGAGAATATCCGCGCGGTTGCCGAAGCCTCGCTGAAACGGCTGAGGACCGACCGGATCGACCTGTTCTATCAGCACCGCGTCGACACGAGCGTGCCCATGGAGGACGTGGCGGGGACGGTAAAAGACCTGATCCGCGAAGGGAAGGTAAAGCACTTTGGCTTGTCCGAAGCGGGCGTGCAAAGCATCCGCCGGGCGCACGCCGTCCAGCCGGTAGCTGCTTTGCAAAGCGAATATTCGCTCTGGTGGCGTGAGCCGGAAAGGGAAATCCTTCCCCTGCTGGAAGAGCTGGGTATCGGCTTCGTGCCCTTTAGCCCGCTCGGGAAAGGCTTTCTCACGGGCGCGATCAACGAGAATACCCAATTCGGCGCGGGAGATTTTCGCAGCCTCGTCCCCCGTTTTGCACCGGAGAACCTCAAGGCGAACCAGGCGTTGATAGACATATTGACCAGACAGGCTGCCGCCAGGAACGCGACGGTCGCCCAATTGGCCCTGGCGTGGCTGCTGGCCCAAAAGCCCTGGATCGCGCCTATCCCCGGCACCCGGAAGCTGACGCGGCTCCAGGAAAATCTGGGGGCGACGAACATCATCCTCAGTAAGGACGACCTGCGCGAAATCGAAACCGCCGCCGGAAGCGTCACCATCCAGGGCGCCCGGTACCCGCAGCAAATGCAGGATCTGGTCGGCAAATAATGGATGGGCTTCATGGTGTGGCGAGCTCTACGACGAGCCGGTGCGGGAGTGGTTGAAGAAAAAGTTGTTTAACGCGTCGTAGTGATCGTGGGCTTTCGATAAATTGTCAAAAAAACAACCTATGCCCCAGTCGAGACGAACCTTCCTGAAAAACAGCGCCGGTCTGGCAGCACTGGCGGCCTTTGGCCCCTATCCCGTCGGGACTCCCTCCAAAAGCCGGTGCGGCATCCAGATTGGTCCCGATTGTTTCGTCGACGAAGGCGTCGACGCCGCGCTCGACATCCTCCAGGAGAAAGGCGCCGTCGACACGCTGTATCTGAGCACCTTTACCTATGATCGCGGCATCATCGGGCGGACGTGGGGCAAGGATTTTTCCGGGCACGGCGTCGACGCGTCGGACAAGGGCTATTTTCATGGCGGCAACTACGCCACGCCGCACGCGGCATTCTATACCGGCACGGCCATAAAGGGGGAACGGCTAAAGGCGCCCGACTTCGGTAGCCGCGATATACTGGCCGAGGTGTTGCCCAGGGCAAAACGCCGCGGGTTAAAAACCATCTGTTCGATCCAGGATGGTTTTAGCTATCCCGCCGATATGCCCTTTATCACGGATATGCACGAGATCGACCTCCAGGGGCGCAAGGGCGACGCCCTTTGCTTTTTCAACCCCGACGTCCGGGCGTTCTGGACCGCGGTGGCCAGGGACCTCTGCAGCTCCTACGACATCGACGGCGTCCTGTTGTTCAACGAGCGCAACGGACCCTTGCTCAATGCCGTCGGCGTCAGCCACGCACAGGCCATCGACTCCGCAGGCGTCACCTGTTTTTGTCCCTACCACGAGCGGGAGGCCAGGGCGCGGGGCATCGACTTCGAACGCGCCAGGGAGGGCTACCGCCGGCTCAACGTCTTTGTGCAACGGGCCCTGGCCGACCAGCGTCCTTCCGACGGCTATTATGTCGAATTCGAGCGCCTTATGCTGACCTATCCCGAGATCATGGCCTACAACCAGCTCTTCGACGCCGGGAAGCACCAGATACTGAAGGACATCTATACATCGGTAAAGGCCATCCGGCCCGCTCTCGAGGTGGGCTTCCACATAGAGCACACCAATTCCTTCAACCCCCTCTACCGCGCGACCCGCGACTATGCCCAGCTGGCCGAGCTGGCCGATTTCCTGAAGGTCGTGGTCTACAACAACTGCGGCGGCGAACGCTACGTCAATTTCATCCACAACATCTGCCGGACCGTTTTCCGCGACGTTCCGCCGGGCGAGCTCATGACCATGAACAACCATTTGCTCAACTATGCGGGCGAAGCGCCCATCGAAACCCTTGCCGCCGTCGGGTTATCCCCGGACTATGTCCTGCGCGAGACGCAGCGGGCCAAGGCGGGGGTGCAGGGCAAATGCCGCATCCTGCCGGGGATCGACGTCAATATTCCCAGCGCCAGGAAGGCTTCCCCGGAGGACACCTACCAGGCCACGCTGGCCGCTTTTCGCGGGGGCGCCGATGGGGTCGTCCTCTCCCGGAAGTATTCCGAGATGCGTCTCGACAACCTCGCCGCCGCCGGAAGAGCGGTACGGATGGCCGGAACTGTATAAAATATGTCATTTGTGCCACGACGGCACGGTCGTACTTTTGCTCCATGTCAAGCCAAAAGCTGATCGTAGTCATCCCGATGCCGGGGATTTTCCTCCTGGATATCGCCGGTCCCTGTGATGTTTTTATGGCGGCGAACCGCTTCTTGAATGAAAGCACGGGATATGACGGCGGCGAGATGTACGAACTGTTGCTGGCCTCACCCACCGGCGCCCGGAAGATCATGACCAAGAGCGGCGTCGAGATCGAATGCCCGGTGCTGGCGCAGGAGATCGACAGACCCATCGACACCCTCATCGTCGCCGGATTCTCAAGGATGGAACTGCAAAAAGGGCACCCGTTCTTCTCCTGGCTCGGCGGCGTCTATCCGGCGGTGCGCCGCATCTGCTCCGTTTGCGTGGGGACGTATGCCCTGGCGGAGGCGGGTATCCTGGATGGGAAAAAGGCTACCACGCACTGGGAATTCAGTTATGATTTTCAACAACGCTATCCGGCGGTCAAGGTGGACGCCAACCCTTTTTATACACGTGACGGCAATGTATACTCGTCCGGCGGCGTGTCCTCCGGGATCGATCTGTCGCTCGCCCTCGTCGAAGAGGACTGCGGACGCGACGTCGCCCTGAACGCGGCCCGTAAGCTGGTGCTGTCGCTGAGACGGCCGGGGTATCAGACCCAGTTCAGCTCGCTGCCGCAGGTGAATGGGTTTGAGCATTCGATCGCGGGCAAGCTGCATCCCTGGCTGATCCGGCACCTGTCGGGGCCGCTGGGGGTCGAACAGCTCGCCGAACACAGCCACATGAGCGTGCGCAATTTCACCCGCGTATTTCAAAAGGAAACCGGCCAGACGCCCGCCAAATTCATCGAGAAGCTCCGGGTCGAGGTGGCCAGGAAATACCTGGAAGACAGCGACCTTACGATGGACCAGATCGCGGAGAAGTGCGGTCTCGGCGGCACGGTGTCCATGCGGCGCACCTTTATGCGGCATATGGACGTGTCGCCCAGCGACTATCGCCGCTCTTTCAGGACATCCCTTCAAAACCAGGTATCATGAAAATAGCTATCAACGGATTTGGGCGCATAGGGAGAATGACCCTTCGCGCGCTCCAGGACAAAAAGGAAGTCGAAGTGGTCGCCATCAATGACCTTACCGACAAGACATTGCTTACCCACCTTTTCCGGTACGATACTTCCCACGGGAAATTCCCCGGCACGGTTGCCCAGCAGGATAACTGTATCATCGTGGATGGTCACCCGATCATCCTGCTGAGCGAGAAAGACCCGGCGCAGCTGCCGTGGGCCGAATTGGGCATAGACGTGGTCATCGAATCGACCGGCCGTTTTACCGACAGGTCCAAAGCGCAGCTTCACCTCGATGCCGGCGCCAAAAAAGTGTTGATCACCGCACCCGCCACCGGCGGCGTAAAGACCATCGTCGCGGGCGTCAACAACGATTGGATAACCGGGGACGACCAGATCCTGTCCACCGCCTCCTGTACGACAAACTGTATCGCCCCGGTCTTGTACCTCCTGGACAAGGAATACGGTATCGCCTCCGGATACATGAGCACCGTCCACGCCTTTACCATGGACCAGATGTTGCAGGACGGCCCGCACCGCGATTTCCGGAGGGCCCGCGCCGCCACCCAGTCGATCATCCCCACGACCACCGGCGCCGCCAAGGCCATAGGGGAGGTGTTGCCTTCGCTAAAGGGCAGGATGGATGGTTATTCCTATCGGGTGCCGGTGATCGACGGATCGCTCGCCGATATGTCGGTCAACCTGGAGCGACCCGCGACCGCCGCGGACATCAACGGGCTTTTCCGGCGCCACGCGGCCACGTCCCTGAGCGGCATCCTGGAATACACCGAAGAACCCTTTGTGTCGGCCGACATATTGGGCAACACCCATTCCTCCATCGTCGACGGCACGCTCACCCGCAGCATCGGCAACCTGGTCAAAGTGGTTGCCTGGTATGACAACGAGGTCGGGATTTCTAACCGGTTGGCGGAGTTGACGGTGGAGCTGGCCGCGGCATATGTATAATGATTGGCGTAGCTTTGCGGCATGTTCAATGCACAAAGCACCGCGGCGGAAGTCGCCGCCGGCCATGATCTCACCGGGAAAGTCGCGCTGGTCACCGGTGGTAACTCGGGAATCGGTCTCGAAACCGTAAAAGCGCTGGCGTCACAAGGCGCGGGTGTCGTAGTAGGCGCCCGGGACGCGGGCAAGGCGGCAGACCTGCCGTCCAATACAACCTTTATACCACTCGACCTGGCCGACCCTGATTCCGTCGATGCATTTGCCGGGCGTTTCCTGGCGGAGCACGACCGTCTGGACCTGCTCTTCAACAACGCCGGCCTCTTCCGGGTGCCGTCCTTACAAAAAGACAAACGCGGCTACGAGCTCCAGTTCGGCGTCAACCACCTGGGCCACTTCCAGCTGACCGGCCTTCTCTGGCCCGCCTTGAAAAATGCCGGCGGCGCCCGCGTCATAGCCTTATCCTCCATCGGCCACCGCCGGATGGGCGTGCAGCTCGACGACGTCAATTTTGAAAAACACCCTTACGACCCGATGATGGCCTATGGCCAGTCCAAGACTGCCAACGTCCTTTTTGCAGTGGAGCTCGACCGGCTGGGTAAACAGTATGGTGTCAGGGCCTTTTCGGTGCACCCGGGAGGGGTGATGACGGATATCTTCCGTTATATGACGGAACAGGAGCTCGGGGACTGGAAGCGCGGCGTAAGCGCCTTCAAAACCCCGGAGCAGGGCGCCGCCACCTCCGTCTGGTGCGCGCTCAGCGACGAGCTGAATGACGTCGGCGGGGTCTATTGTGAAGATTGTCATGTCGCCCCGGTCGTACCGCCGGATGCCGGCCCCGGTCCGGGTGTCCGCTCATTTGCGGTTGACCCGGCCACCGCAACCGCGCTGTGGCGGTTCAGCGAAGCCGCTATTTTCCCAGGAAATCCCTGGCCGTATTGAGCTCGGGTCTTTCAGAATGAGGATCCGTTACCGCCAGGAGTTGTCGGTAGTACGAGCCGGCGTTGGCCGTGTCACCCAGCAGTTGTGCGGTCCGCCCCGCGCCAAAGAGGCTGTTGAAGCGGTTGGGGCACTTGTCGAGCACGGCGCGGTATTGTTCGAGCGCCGCCCGGGTTTGATGCTGCTCCCAAAGCAGGTCCGCATATAGCTCCCGTGCGGGCAGCACCTCACCGGGCGTAACCGGGGATTTGGAGGTGCTGTCCTCCGCATCGGCGGCCTTCTTCATCAGATCCAGCGCCCTGACGTCGTCACCCTTTGCGTGTGCTATCCATGCCTGCCCGGCGGTCCTTTGTATATCGACCTGTTTTGCCTTATACGCGTCTTTTTGTTGGAGGAGCCGGAAGTACAGGGCGTCCATCCTGGCGAGCGCCCGTTGAGCCGCCGGGATGTCGTTGGATCGCGCCGCACCGATACATCTCCCGAAATGGGTGATGGCTTCCTGCCAGGGGAATTTGTCCCAGGGAAAAGAGGCGGGCTGGAGTTGGAGCCGGGCAGCCGCCGACCAGTTTTTGTTTTCGAGCGCCGAACGACAGGGTGACGCCGCGAAGGTGTACGCGTCTTTGAAATTGACCGGGTATACCTCCCGGATCGTCGCCAGGTAGTCCAGCTGCTCCCCGGCTTCCCTATCGTCGCCTTTTTGCAGGTAGGCATAAATCAGGTAGTCCAGCCCGTGCAGCTCCTCGTCCCAGTGTCCTTTTATACCGGTGGATCGCGCATAGCAGCGGGCCGCGTCGATGGAACGGCTGTTCATTTGAATGCTTTCATCCCAAAGTCCGAGCCGGGTAAAGATGTGCGACGGCATGTGTAGCGCATGGGCGGAGGATGGCGCCACCCCGGCGTATCGCCGCGCCGCCGGCAGCGCGAGAACGGCTATACCAGGATAGTCGTAGGTGTGGATGATATAGTGGACGATCCCCGGGTGGTTGGGCGCGAGCGCATACATACTGTCCAGCATCCTCCCCGCCCGCCTTTGGTGGGCGTAGGTCTTGTCCATCGGGTCGGCCGACGCATCCAATGCCAATGCGTAAAATATGGCAGCTTCCCTGTCGCGCGGATACGCGTCGTACAGCCCCGACATCGCTTTTTCAAAATGTACGGTCCGGCCGTGAACATCTGTCGTCCGCCAATCCTTGTAATAGGCGGCCACCGCGTCGACAAACGCCCCTTCCCGCGGAGACCGCCGCCGTATGGATTGCGCGATCGCGACCGCCGCCGATCCCTTCATGAGGTCAGCCTCCGTTGGAGGCTCCCACAGGGGATGAAAATGACACATGGCCACGCCCCAGTAGGCCATGGCGCAGCCCGGCGCTTCGTCGATGATTTTGGCAAACGCCTTTTCCGCTTCGTCGTATTCGAAGGAATGCAACAGCTCGACGGCGGTGTTGAAGTCGTTTTTGACCAGGTGGCTACCGGTGATGTCGAAATCGACGGTCCCGAATTCCTTGTCCGGCGGACCGCAAAGGATGAGCTGCCCCCGTTTTAGTTGCAGTTGATCGAGTGCATCTTTGGAGGGGGTTGAATCGTTGTGCGCGCAAGAGCCTAACAGCAAGGTCAGCGCCAATATGGGCGGGGAGGCTTTCAATGACTTTGTACGGGTGAATATAGGGAATTCCATTGGTGATTCCTATAACGGCCGCCGCAACCGGTCATTCCTGCTCCAGGAGAATATGGCTTCTTCGAATGGCGTCTCGCAGGGTTGCGGTGACATTGGCCTTGCCGATGGCAAACACCAACCGCGCATCCGTCAGGTCCTTTAGGATTTGGGCGTTGTGGATTTCCGATAGAATGAGCCTGGTCCCCCGGCGCCTGGATTGCTGCACAACTTCTTTGATCACGCGGATGCCCGTTGCGTCCATCAACGGCACTTTTCGCAGGCGGACGATGAGCACCCTCGGATGGCGATCGGCCAGGCGGAGGGCGTCCTGGAATTTATAGGCTGCTCCAAAGAACAGCGGTCCGGTTATCTCAAAGACTTCGACGCCTTTGGGGACCTCGATTTTTCCGGCGTCATCGCTGTTGACGTTGTCCGTCATCGTTTCGACGGAGCTGGACCGGATCATACCGCGCATGAACAGGAATGCGGCCAGGATCATACCGATCTCGATCGCGGTGGTGAGGTCGACGACAACGGTAAGGAAGAAGGTGGTAAGCAGGATGGCAATGTCGTATTTCGGGCCTTTGAGTATGGAAACGAAAGACCTCCATTCACTCATGTTGTAGCAGACGACGACCAGGACGCCCGCCAGCGTCGCCATGGGGATGAGGGCGGCCCATTTCCCAAAAAACAACAGGATCAACAATAAGGTCACGGCATGGGTCATTCCTGCAATCGGGGTGCGGCCGCCGTTTTTTACATTGGTAGCGGTGCGGGCAATGGCGCCGGTGGCGGGTATGCCGCCAAATATGGACGAACATATATTGGCGGCGCCCTGGGCGACGAGCTCCATGTTGGAGCGGTGGTTGCCGCCGATCATGCCGTCCGCCACTACCGCCGAGAGCAGCGACTCGATACCGCCCAGCAGGGCGATGGTAATAGCGGGCTGGATAAGGGTTTTGATGGTATGGAAGTCCAGGCTGGGTATATAGGGATGGGGAAGCGACGACTGGATTTTCCCGAAGCGGCTACCGACGGTTTCCACCGGCAAGTGGAGCAGGTAGGCCAATAAGGTAGTAAGCAATACGGCAACCAGCGATCCCGGGACCCTTTTTGAGACCTTCGGCCAAAACAGAATCAGTGCTATCGTGCCTCCGGCGATAAGGGCGGCATACAGGTTGGACGTCGGAAAATAGTGGGCATAGGTCTTCCATTTAGCCGGAAAATCGGCGGGGACCGCGCCCATGTGAAGCCCCAGCAGGTCTTTGACCTGGGAAGAGAAGATGACGACGGCGATACCGCTGGTAAAGCCAACGATCAGTGGGTAGGGGATGAACTTGATGACCGAGCCAAGACGGGCGATCCCCATCCCTATGAGCAGGACACCGGCCATAAAGGTGGCGATGACAAGACCACCTACGCCATAGGTCTGGACGATACCATAGACGATGACGATAAAGGCGCCGGTCGGTCCGCCGATCTGGACCCGGCTACCGCCCAGCGCTGAAATCACGAAGCCGGCGATGACGGCGGTGAAAAGCCCCTTTTCCGGGGCGACCCCCGACGCGATGCCAAAGGCGATGGCGAGCGGCAAAGCTACCAGGCCGACGATGAGGCCGGCCTGGAGGTCTTTGACGAGTTGCTGCCGGTCGTAATCCTTTAGCGTGTCGAAAAGTTTTGGTTTAAACATAGGATATTGGATGTCATAATTTTATCCAAAACTTTAGCAGGTCGTCCATAAACGAGCCTATTTCCTGGAATTCAGGCGGAATCTGGTCTTCCGACCCGCAAAGGGTACAAAGCCGGGTGCCGGACGGTTTTTTCCGCAATTCGGTATACAGATAGGCGGTATAGTAACGGTAGAGCTCGCTGGAATAGGCAATGGTGTCGTCGATCTTATCGGCGCTCGAGAGGTTTTCGTAAAAAGCGTTGTAGAAGTAAAAGTGATCGAACATCGCCAGGTTGATCTGAGTGAAATTGGCGTGTAGAAAAGTGACGTTATTTATCCGGAGCTCCTTTTTGGCGGCGTTGGCGTGCTCTACGAGCTCTTTGCGTTGCTCGACGCCAAAGAAATAGGTATCGGGCGCATAAGCAGCTGCGCCCAAACAAAATTTGCCGACGCCGCTGCCAATGTCGAGGACGATCGATTGATCGGTGCCCGCCAGAAAGAGCGCGGCTTTCCTGGCAACCGGCAATGGCGTCCAATGGAGCCTGGCGTGCTCTTGAATCGAAACCGGATATAAGCTGTTCAGGTACTGGTCGGATAGCGCTGGCTTGGCGGTAATCATGGATGGGCTTGTTCGATATAAGCGATTAATCCCCTGTCGGGCGAGTCGGCCCATTCCTGCAGGATATCGCTGTCGATGGGCTCGTAGATATCTTTTGCTCCGGGCTCCGCCGGCAACTCCAT
>Ga0310811_10010399_pt1 | contig 12013 bp, 10 predicted proteins | sample YCmetagenome_FD_207642 | JGI IMG/M metagenome (GOLD analysis project Ga0310811, IMG submission 207642) | Soil microbial communities from experimental microcosm in Duke University, North Carolina, United States - YC | ecosystem: Engineered > Artificial ecosystem > Soil microcosm > Unclassified ...
CTGATGAACAGCAGCGCGCCGATCTCGACGCTGCTCAACCCCTCGGCGATGAGCTTGAGCACCTCGCTCTCGCGTGCGGACAGCGGGTCCTGCGGGTGGGCGTCGGCGCCGTGGGCGAGCACGTCGCGGGCCAGCGCCGCGACGCCGCGGGGCAACAAGAAGGACTCGCCGCGCATGACCGCCCGGCAGGCCGAGATGAGATCCTGATGGGCCTCGGACTTCAGGACATAGCCTGACGCCCCCGCGCGAACGGCCTCGAAGACGAACTGCTCATTGTCATGCATCGACAGCAGCAGCACGCGCAGCTCGGGGCGCTGCTCGGTGATCTGCCGCGCCGCCTGGATGCCGGTCAGCCGCGGCATGGCGATGTCGAGCACCGCCAGGTCGATCGCACCCGCGACGGCGGCGCGCACCGCCTCGGCGCCGTCGCCGGCCTCGGCGACGACCTCGAAGTCGGCCTCGGCGTCGAGGATCAGCCTGATGCCGTGGCGGACGATCGAGTGGTCGTCGGCGAGCAGCACGCGTGCGAGAGCGGTCATGGCCGGTCCCCCGCGGCGTCTGCAGTGAGCGGCAGGCCGAGGCGGACCGCCGTACCGCCGCCCGACCGGGCGGCGATCTCGAGCTCGCCGCCGATCGACAGTGCGCGCTCGCGCATGCTGCGCAGGCCGCGCTCGATCCGGTCAGCCGCTATCCCGCGACCGTCGTCGACGACGCTGAGCACGAGGCGCTGTCCTTCGGCGCGCAGGGCGATCTCGATGCACGATGCATCGGCATGGCGCACGGCGTTGGTCAGCGCCTCCTGGGCCACGCGGTAGAAGGCGAGCGCGACATCGTCGTCGAGGGGCGGCAGATCGCGGTCCAGCGCGCGCACGATGCGGATGCCCGTGCGGTGGGAGAGGCGCTCGGCGAGGTTCGTCAGCGCGGCCGCGAGCCCGAGCGCGTCGAGCGTCTCCGGACGCATGCCGCTCGCCAGCCGCCGGACCTTCTCGACCGAGTTCACGACGCCGTCGCGGGCATCGCAGATCTCGTCGCGCACGCCGTCGGAGCTGCGCGCGCTCGCACGGTCGAGCTGCAGGCCGATCGCCGTCAGCAGCTGGCCGATGTCGTCGTGCAGCTCGCCGGCGATCCGGCGGCGCTCGGCCTCGCGCTCGGTCATCGCGCGGTGGCTGCTGTCACGGCGCTCGCGCTCGAGGCGCTCGAGCATCTCGTTGAACGCCAGCACCGCGCCCTCGGACTGCTGGCGTGGCACCGGCACGCGCGCGCCCGGACTGAGCAGGTCGACATCGCGCATGACGCGCGTCAGCCGCACCAGCGGCGTGACCGCGCGGCGGATCAGCACGAAGTTGACGACGACCATGACCGCCAAGCCGCCCACCAGCGCCGGCAGCCGGCCGTTGGCCGGCTCGACGAACAGGATCGCACAGGCAACCGCCAGCACCGTGGCGTTGGGGACGAAGAGCCGCAGGAACAGGGAGACGTGACGCGGACGGGCCACGGCCCCCGTGTACCCGCCAAGCGCCTGCGACGGTCATGCGCCTGACGATCACGGGACAAGGGCGCGAGCGCGGGTAGCAGCACGGTCATGGATCCACGGCGATCGCGCCGGTTGGTCGGGCTTCGTGGCGCCGCGAGCTATGTGCTGGCCTGGGCGATCGCGGGCGCGGCGGTCGGGCTCGTGCTGATCGTCATCCTCCAGGATTCCGGCCGGCGTCCCGAGCGCGCGACGGCGCTGCCGCCCGTCCGCGAGGTCTCGCTCGAGGTCGCGGCCCGCCACGCTCGCTGCGAGCTGCGCCCGCTCCAGCCCGCAGACGCACTCCAGCATGCGCAGCGGGGCCCGCCGGGCGCAGCGGCGCGCCCCGGGTTCTACGACCGGCCGCTGGCGTCGCGCTCACTGGGCGGCGCGCTTCGCCGCGGCACCGTCCTCATCCAGTACCGCTCCGACCTCGACGCCGCGGTCGTCGCTGACCTGCGAACCGCGCAGCGCGGCCTGCCGAGGGCGACGATCGTCGCGCCGGCCGCTCGCGCGTCGCGCTTCCTGATCCAGGCGGTGAGCTCGCGGCGGCTGCTGGGCTGCCCGCGCGTGAGCCCGAGCACGCTCGATGCCCTGCGGCTGTTTCGCGGGCGCTTCGTCGGCGAGCGCGTGACCCGCTGAGCGCCGTGCCGCGCCACGGGTCGCTACCTGTCCTGCCCGGTCGGTTCGGCGCGCCGCTCCTGGACCCACTGGGCCAGGACGAGCTCCAGGCTCTCGGCGAGGGCGAAGGTGAGCGAGGCGACAAACGCCGCGGCGTACCAGGCGAGCGCGCCGTGCAGCATCGATGCGACGCCGTGGGCGGCGGTGATCGCCAGCGTCACCGAGACGAAGGCCAGCGCCGTACCCAGCGAGATGACCTGGTCGGAGCCGGCGTCCAGCGCGGCGCGAAACCCCTTCGTGACGGCACCCTCCAGCGCGCTGAAGGCCGTCACCGCGCCAAGGCCGAACAGCAGCAGCTCGGCGTAGTGCGGCTTGCCGCGATCCAGCGAGACCGCTCCGAAGCTCGCCGTGATCGTCACCGAGTAGCCAAACGCCGTGGCGTTGCCGTGCAGGGCCCGGCTCAGCCCCGTCCCCAGTCGCTCGCGCGCCGTGTGCTGCGGGCGGTCTGCGGTCATGCCCCGCCGATCGACGCGTGGTTGCGCAGCCCTGCCGCGATCGGTTCCGCGCCCGCGCGGAGGTCAGGCGGCTGACATGGCGATGAGACCTCGGCCGCCCTCTACCGTCGACGTGGCGTGAGACTTCGGCCGGCCCTTACCGTTGCAGCCGCATGCGACTCATCTTGAAACCCGCTCTCGCCGCGACGGTGGTTGCGCTCGCGGGCCCGGCTGCGGCGCGCCTTCGGGCCGCTACCGCCGGAGCCTCGTGGTCGCCTGCGCCAAGCGGCTCAGCGCACCGCGCTCGCGGCCCTCGGATCGGCTCGCCGGGCTGCCGGCGCGCCGCTGCGGCGCCATCGACCCGCCCGACTGCCGTCCGCTCGACGAGGTGCGGCTGCCGGCCATGGATCTCTGGGGGCGCTGGATCGCCCAGAGCTGGACCTATCAGCCCGATGACTTCCCCGGCTTTCGCCAGAACGAGGTTCGCCTCACCGACATCCACCGCACCGACACGCGGCAGATCGCGGCCATGACGACCGGGCTCGGCGGGCAGACATTTCTCGGGCCGTCGATCGCCAGCGGCCACGTCGCCTTCTTCCGCGCCTGCCAGGGCGATCCCGGCGGCTGCTCGACGAGCAGTTCCGGGGCGATCCGGTACCGCATCTCCAGCGCCGGCCATCAACTGGCCGGGGCCGACGAGGCATGGTGCGGCTGGGCCTGGTCGGGTGCCGCCGACTTCCACGTGCCGTCCTCGCTCGCCTGCGGGGGCGGCGTTCCCGGCGAGCCGGTCCCAGCGTGTGGGATCTATCGCCGCGAGGGCTTGGCGTGGACCGACGTCGACGGCGGAAGGCTGCGGTGAGCGTGCGCCCAGCGGGCCGCCGCGCTCAACCGCCGGAAGGTCGATCGGGCGTTCGCCGGCCGTCGGAGAGCGGCCGCGCCGCCGTATGCGACGTGGTGGTTGCGCCGCCGATGGCTGCGCGCTCCTCGTTGGGCCGGATCCACGTCTCCTCGACGAGGATCGAGACGGTGGAGATGATCGGGACGGCGACGATCAGGCCCAGCACCCCGAACACGCGCTCGACGACGATCACGCCGATGGCGATGACCGCGGGATGCAGCCTCACGGCACGCGCCATCACCAGCGGGCTGATGACGTTGCCGTCGACCTGGTGGGCGATGACGAAGACGGCCAGGACGGCGAGGCCCTTGCCGGGCGAGATCGTCAGCGCGTAGAGCACCGCGGGCCCTCCGCTGGCGAGCGCGCCGAAGTAGGGGACCACCTCGAAGAGCGCGCTGATGACGGCGAACGCGACGGCGTACTTCAGCCCGACGATGCGCAGGCCCGCGTAGACGAGCAGTCCGATGAGCACCATCGCCACGGCAAGCCCGCGCAGCCAGCCCAGGTACGCCGTGCGCAGCCGCGCCAGCACCCGGGAGCCGTGGCCGCGCTGGGCGGGCGGCAGCAGGCGCAGCAGTCCGGCGACGAGCGGACGCGGGTTGATCGCGATGAACAGCGCGGTCAGCAGCATGACCAGCAGCCCGGCGACGACGCCGATGACACCGAGCCCGACGGACGCGGCCGGGCCGATCAGGTAGTGATCGCGAATTGAGGGGAGTACGCGGTGTGGAACGCCGGCCCCACGCGAGGACAAGGACCACAACCATGATCAGGCCGCCGCAGGACCGCTCGTCCGCGCTGTGCGCGGCGCGCCGAGCAACGACATGATCGCGATCTACGTGCTCGCCGCATTCGGGGCGCTGTGCGCGGTCAGCCTCGCTGTCGGCCCGCGCATCCTCAAGCGCTTCGAGCGCGGCGAGCGGTTTCGCGCGTCGCTCGTGATCGTCGGCTTCGTCGAGCGGATGCACCGCGTCTCACTGGGAATCGTCACGATGCCGATCCTGACGCAGGCCGCGACGCGCGATGACGTGTGCATCGATGTGTCTGCTGAGCTGTGCTACAGACGAGTCGACGCGTCGGCCGCGAATGTCAACGCGGCGATGACCTCGATCATTCAGAGCGCCACGTGCGGCGTCGTACGACGTCGCACCCTCGCCGCGACGATCTCGGAACCGGACTCCGTGGCCCGGAGCATCCGGGAGCTCGTCGAACATCAGGCGCGGACGCGAGGCGTCACCGTGACGAGCTTCACGTTCGAGAGCATCCAGCTCCCCGGCGATTCCGGCCGCGAGATGACCCGCCGCGCGGGTGCCGAGCACGAGCAGAGCCCATCGTCTGCCGGCGCCGGCGATGCGGTCGCGGACGTCATCGCGGAGCTCGAAGCATTGCCGTCACGCACGCCTCAACCCATTGATGGCGCGCTCGCGAGCGGCGTGACGTCGGACGCCGCGACCAGCGCCGCGTTCGGCACCCCGCGCGCCAACGGACCGGCGATGCGCCCGGACGGCCCAAGCTGATGAGCGCTCACGGACGCCGCGACCCGCAAGACGTCGAGTCGCGGGCTGGATCGTGTGTGTCCGATCTCGCTGGACTGGCAAGCCTTTGTCTCGGGGATCGCGAAAGTGGGGAGAGGTACCCGACATGCCTTCACTTCGACTGACAGTTGCGTTCGTCGCTCTCGTTGGTGCGTCGCTGTCTTGGACAGACGCGGGCGCCGCGACCGCGGTCGCCGCACCGGCACCGAGGGTCGTCGTCGGCCTCGCGAAGTCCTCACCCGTTCGTGAGTACGCGGGCTGGCTGGTGTTCAGTCGATGGGACGGCTCGGCGTATCGGCTGAGCACGTGGCACGCGGGCACGGTCCGCGACCTGCCGGTGCGCAGTCAGAGTGGCGTCTTCGATGCCGACGCCGGGCCGGACTCGTCGGGCAAGCCGTCGGCGGTCGTTTCGCTGTGCGACGGGTCGTGCGACCTCTACGTCGTCGGCTTCGAAGCGGGCGACCGGCTGCGGCCCGTGCGCAACGCCAATACGACCGGTCATGACGAGATCGCGCCGACGGTGTGGAAGGGCCGCCTCGCGTATGCGCGCCGGTACGCGCCAGACAACATCGTTCAGTACACGAAGCTGCTGGCTGCGGCGCGTTCGCGTCCCTCGGACCGGATCGGGACGCTGCCGGCCCGCCGCTGCAGAGCCGTTGACGCGCCGACGTGTCGCGTCATCAAGCACACCGAGCTCGCCGGGATGGAGCTGTGGGGCCGGTGGGTCGCGCAGAGCTGGCGCTATCAGCCCGACGGGTTCGCGGGTTTTCGTCAGAACGAGATCCGCCTGACGAACGTCTCGCGCAGCGACACGCGCCAGATCGCTTCGATGATCACCGGTCTCGGTGGCCAGACGTACCTCGGGCCGTCGATCGCCAGCGGACGTGTCGCGTTCTTTCGCGCCTGCCAGGGCGACCCCGGCGGCTGCTTCACCGACACCTCGGGCGCGATCCGCTACCGCATCTCCAGCGGCCGCTACGAGCTCGCCGGCGACCGCGAGAACTGGTCGGCATGGGCTTGGAGCGGCGTATCGGATTACCACGTGCCATCCGCGTTCGCGTGCTCCGGCGGGGATCCCAGCACACCCACCGAGCCGTGCGCGATCGTCCGGCGGATCGGGCTGGCGTGGAAGCCGGTCGCCGCTCACGTCATCCGCGGATGAGCCGTAGAGGAGCAACAGTCATGAGTCTTGGACCGCGTGGTACGGGTCGTTGCAGGAGTGCGGGCTTGCGTTGCAGGAGCGCGGGCGGCCGTCTCGTCGCGCTGACCGTGGTGGCGACCGCGCTCGCCGCGCCCCCGGCGCACGCGGAGGCACTCGCGCAACTGGATCGCGTCACCCCCGTGGCGGTCTACGCGGGCCGGGCCGTGTGGAGCACCTACGACGCCGCTACCGCCAGCTACAGCCTGACCACGCGCGTCGGTGGCGTCACGAGCACGGTGCCGGTCGCGTCGCGGCCGGTCGCGTTCGACGTCGATCTCGGCCCGCGATCAGATGGTGCGGTCACCGCGACGTACTCACGCTGCCGCGTCGATGCACCGCCCGCCGAACGCGCGCAGGGTTGCGACATCTATCTGTATGACTTCTCGCGCGGCCGCGAGACGCGGGTCGTGCACGCGAGCGCGCCGCACGCCAACGAGTCGTGGCCGAGTTTGTGGCGCACGCACCTGGCGTTCGCACGCGAGTACGACAACAAGCCCGGGCTCGGGTATCTGTACACCCGTCCGATCGCGTCGGGACGCCCGTCGACGCGGATGCCCGGCGGATCTCGCAGCCGCTGCGAGCATTGCAATCCGAACCCTCCCTCACACGCCGTGCAACTGGATCTTTACGGTTCGCGCCTGGGGTTCATGTGGACCTACCGCGACCACGCCGACGGGCTCGATACCGAGATCCGGCTGGACACGATCGGCGACGGGCACGAGCGCGTCGCGCACCAGAACGGCGGCGGGCTGACCCAGGTCCAGCTGGGCTGGCCGGCGTTTGAGTCCGGCAGGCTGTACTGGTCGATCTCCTGCTTCGGCGACGAGGCCGGCTGCCCGGGCCGCTACGGCCTACGGCGCTTGCGCTACTCGACCGGCACCGTGCTGCGCGCCGCGGGTCCCCGCGATCCGCTCAGCCATGACCGCGACGGCGGCCACACCTTCCTGCTCAACGACGCCCAGATCGGTAGCGACTGCCAAGGCGACCCCGCGATACCCGGCGGGACCTGCACACTGGCGTCGTCAGCACCGGCCTTCGGCTGAAACGACCGCGAACCGCGGCCCATCGAATACTCGCCCGGCTCGGCGGCCTGGGACACGCGATCTCCGCACCGGTGGGTCGGAGAGCGACAGGAGGCACCGAGTCGAGTGCTTCAGTCGCGCCGCGGAGGGGTAGCCCTTGATCCAACGATCGGATATGCACGGGACTCGTCGAGACTCGCCGCCCAGCCACTGGAGGCCCGCTGTGGCCGCCGTGCCGTCAGACGACCGCCCAGCGCAACCGGAGGGCCGCGATGAGGATGCGTTGGCGATCGCCGATGTCGCGGGTCCCTACCTGCATATCGCGTGCTGCCTGGATGAGTCCCCGGGCTCGCTCCGGGCCCTCCAGGAAGCCCGGCGACTCCGATCGTTCGGTCATGGACGCCTGACGATCGTGCATGTCAGGCCGTCGCCGATCGTCTATGGCGAAAGCCTCACGCTCCCACCCGACGACGACCTCACCGCTGCCGCATCCGCGTGGCTGAACGCCCAGCTTGAGCATGTCGCGGGCGCCGAATCGATCCTGCTCAGCGGCCATGCCGGCGGTGCCGTGTGCGACTGGGCACGGCAGGCCCGCCCCGATCTGCTGATCGCGGGAGCGCACCGCGGCCGGCTTGCCCGGCTCGCGCTCGGCAGCTTCGCGGGCTACGTCGCCTACCACGCCCCCTGCAACGTCCTCCTCGTCCGCCCCGACGCACAATGACCGCCGACCAGCCGATCACCGGGAGCCACATCATCACGAGGTCCAACATCCACGCCGAGCGGTCACGCCCGGATCGGCCGAGGAAGCCAGCACGCGGGCTACTCCGGTGTCTCACCTTCCTACTGTCGGTCATCGCGATGACCTCGCTGCTGCCGGCGTCGTCGGCGAGTGCGCGCAGCTCCGTGCGCGTCGGCATCGGCGACCAGAGCCCACGCATGTTCGACTCCCCGGACTTCCAGCGCCTGCACGTCAAGCGCACCCGCTACTTCGTCGCGTCCGACGTCATGCACGACAAGGTCGAGCGGGCCAAGGCCCGCGCGTTCGTCAAGGCCGCCCGCCGCGCGGGCGTCTCGACGCTGCTGCACATCTCCACGAGCGATCTGCGTTCCAAGCGCGGCAGGCTCGTCTCAACGAGCCGGTATCGCCGGGACGTCGGGCGGACCGTCGCGTACTTCCGCAGGCTCGGGGTACGGGACTTCGGCGCCTGGAATGAGGCCAACCACAAGTCCCAGCAGACGTGGAATCACGTTGGTCACGCGGTGTCGTACTTCAAGAGCATGTACCGCACGGTCAAACGGCACTGTCGCTCGTGCGCCGTCGTCGGCCTTGACCTGCTCGACCAGTCCGGTGTCGAGCGCTACATCCGCAGTTTTTACCGGCGCCTCAGCGCGACATGGCGCAAGCGCCTGACGATCGTCGGCATCCACAACTACTCCGACGTCAACCGCAACCGCTCACGCGGCACCGGGGCGATCATCCAAGCCGTCCGCCATCACAACCATCACGTGAAGTTCTGGTTCACCGAGACCGGCGCGCTCGCCGGCTTCGGACGCTCCTTCCCCTACAGCGAGGCACGCCAGGCATCACGGATCAAGAACATGTTCAGCTACGCCAGCCGCTACCGCACCCGCGGTGTGCAGCGCGTGTATTCCTACAACTGGTTTGGCGCCGTCAACGGCGGCTGCGGCCATGCGTGCCCGTTTGACGCCGGCCTCGTCGACCCCGACGGCACGCCACGCCCGGTGTACGACGTCTTCCGGGCAAAGCTTCGCTCCTACTCGCGCTGACTGCCGGGGGTACGAGCTGCCCGCAACCCGCGTCTGCGGGCGCGCTGTGTCAGCGCCGGCGTGCGGCGGTCGCCCTGATCCGTGGGCCGAGCAGCTTCACCGAGGCCGACAGCGTCGCCCCGAGGTGCCGGCGGTCGTGGCCGACCCGGACGCGCAGCACGTCGCTGCCGGCGAACAGCCGCGAGACGGCCCGGCGGCCGGGCTTCCACCGGACAACGAGGCGCCCGTTCCTGGGGACCTTCTTGATCTTCAGCGAGCCGGCGAGGACCGTCCTCGGGCGCCCGTGGCTTCGTCGCGTGAGCTTGAGGTCCAGGATCCTGGTCGTGGTCGGGACGTCGATGGTGATCTTCATGCCCGTCAGCCCGAACGTCCGCAGCCTGATGCGCTTGCTGATGCGCAGGCGGTGCGCCGCCTTGACAGCACTGGCGGAGGCGTTGGCGCCCGCTTCGCTTCCCGGCGCAGCACCGGTGCTGCTCGCGCCGTTCGCGGCCGCGGCGAGGGCACCCGGGCTCGGGTTGTCCGGGAACCCGCCCGTGGGCTCGCCCGGACGGGGTAGCTGCTGGTCGGGGAGCGGGTCGGTGATGATCGAGTCCTGCCCGTTGCAGGTCAGACCATCCAGTGGCCGGATCGGGCAGGACGGGTCGGACATCACACGCATGAGGCCCCACATCCCGGCCATCGTGAACGGGCGGCGCATGTCCCCGTAGAAGAAGTCGCCGCGGGTGCGGGCGAGACCGCCGGCGCCGCCGGTGATCTCGGCGTCGAACGTCTCGTACGGGCCGAGTCCCTGGCTTCGGATCGCCTGGGAGTCGGGGATCTCGGGGTCAAACGGCCAGTACTGGCCACCGAGGTTGAACACATGCATCTGCTCGCTGCCGGGGGCGACGAGGAAGTGGACCTTCGTCGGGTCGCCGGCGTAGGCCCTGAGGATCGGGGTGTCCGGGTCGCCGTGGGCGAGCGAGCTGAACGTGTCGGCGTCATCACCGCGTCCGGTGGCGGCCCGGTAGCTGATCAGCGCCGGGTCCTTGACCGTCGTCGGGTAGGGCATGAAGCTGCCGCCGATGATCGGGTCCTGGTCGGCCATCGTGATCGTGAAGTCACGGTAGCCCTGTGCGCCCGGCACGTGAACGTCGACCTGGGCGCCGATGCTCATCGGCTCGCCGGTGTTCGGGTTGGTGAACGTGGCGCCGTGCGGGGCGACGTCGATCGCGCCGTACAGCCCGAGCTGCCCGGTGTCCTGGCCGCCCATGTCGTCGACGAGCACGCTGCCGAGCTTGCGGTCGTCGACGTAGTACCGATAGGTCTTCGTGGCCCCCGGAGCGACCGTCTGCTCGGGGTTGTAGCCGACGTCCACTCCGGAGGACTCCACGGTGTGATCGAGCTTGGAGACATGGAAGGACGACCGCGCCGACGCCCGCTGGTTGGTGAAGTTCACCGTCAGGCAGTCGCCCGCCGCGACGTGCGCGACGAACGGCTCGGTGACGCCGTTGCGCTGCGCCGAGGCCGCCGACGCGGTCGGCACGAAGACGGACTTCACGCCTTTCGCCCCGCTGCTCACGTCGACGGCGCTGACGGCGATCGTCCGGTCCGGGGCGCCTGCCGGGCACGGATTGCCCGGTCCGGAATCAGGCGGGGGCGTCGTGCCCGTGGGTGTCGTCGCGTCGTTGGCCGGCGCCGGGTGGCCCGGCAGCGGCTGCAGGTCGGGCACCTTGCCGTCGAGCACGCGCAGCAGGCTCCAGGCGCCCTGCTGGAAGCGCCGCGAGATCCCGTTGAAGAACAGGTAGTCGCCGGGCCGATGACCCACCCCTCCGGCACCGCCCTCGAGGATGCTCGTGAAGCGCTCGGAGACGCCGATGTGGAGCGTGTCCTTGGGCTTCTGGATGACCTTGCTGGCGCTGTCGAGGAAGCGATTCTCGTCAAAGAAGCGGTGCCCGTCGACGTGGAAGGTATCGACGCTGGGCCCGACGTTGATCGTCCGGATCACGAACGGGTCTCCCGGATACGCCTTCGGGATGACGGGCTGATGGTCCTCGGTGACGAACTTCGTGTGCGGGTCGCCGTGGGCGTAGCTCGAGAACAGCTGCGACGGATCCCCGGGTCTGTTGGCGAACGGCTCAGCGCGGAGGTTCAGCGTCGAGTCGGTCACCGGGCTCTCGTCGAGCTCCCAGAGAGCGAGCTCGCGGAACGAGCCGTTGATGAGGCCCTGGGCCACCGGCTCGTCGCTGTGGATGTCGGCGTATGTCCCGGAGTCGACGACGTCTCCGGTCGTCGGGTCGTGGTACGTGGAGCCCTTGGGCTCGATGATGAGCTGGCCGACGAGGCCGTGGCCCCAGCTGTGGATGCCGTCCACATGGTCGTGCCAGAAGATGTTGTCCAGCTGCACATCGGGGTACCAGCGCTCTTGCATGAACTCCGTGCCGGCCGCGTCTCCAGCCGCGTGGGCCTTGTCCAGCGGCGTCGTGAACGTGATGTCGCCCCCGGCGCGCGACGCCACCTGGCGGATCTCGATGTTGTTCTTGCCCTCGCCGACGGCGACCGTCACGCCGGGGCGGATCTTGTCGAGGCGGATCGACCGTGTCGCGTCGGGGTTGGTGACGTGGATCGTCGTGTCCCCCGGTGCGACGTCGGCGCTGAGGACGTCGTCCTCGGCGGTGTACGGGCGCACGGCCATCTCGTACTCCATGCCGGTGATGACGCCGTCGGAGGCCTGCGTGTCGAACTGCACGTGGTGGATGTGCAGGTTGACCTTCGAGAAGCCGCCGAACGTCTTGGCATCCGTCATCCGGCTTGTCAGCGTGACGGCGACGCAGTCGCCGATGTTCGCGCGGATCGCCAGCGGCGTGACGAGGTTCGGGTCCGCGAGCACCTTGTCGACGTCCTGCGCGAGCACGTAGACCTTGCCGTCGGGGTCGCTCTGCGTCGAGGTGACCGGTGCGTTGACGTC
>Ga0310811_10010400_pt1 | contig 12013 bp, 6 predicted proteins | sample YCmetagenome_FD_207642 | JGI IMG/M metagenome (GOLD analysis project Ga0310811, IMG submission 207642) | Soil microbial communities from experimental microcosm in Duke University, North Carolina, United States - YC | ecosystem: Engineered > Artificial ecosystem > Soil microcosm > Unclassified ...
ACGCCGCTGCCGGGCGCGACGCGGCTGAAACCCGGCTCGGCGACGCGGCCGTTCTTCGGCATCGTGCCGGAGATTGTCGACGCCGAGGGCAAGACGCTTCCCGGCGCCACCAGCGGCAATCTCTGCATCGCCGATTCCTGGCCGGGCCAGATGCGCACGGTCTACGGCGACCACCAGCGCTTCATCGACACCTACTTCAAGACCTATCCCGGCAAATATTTCACCGGCGACGGCTGCCGCCGCGACGAGGACGGCTTCTACTGGATCACCGGTCGCGTCGACGACGTCATCAACGTCGCCGGCCATCGCATGGGCACGGCGGAAGTCGAGAGCGCGCTGGTCGCGCATCCGAAGGTGTCGGAGGCCGCGGTCGTCGGCTATCCGCACGACATCAAGGGCCAGGGCATCTACGCCTACGTCACCTTGATGGCGGGCGAGAAGCCGAGCGAGGACTTGCGCAAGGAATTGGTCAGCTGGGTGCGCAAGGAGATTGGCCCGATCGCGTCGCCCGACCTGATCCAGTTCTCGCCCGGCCTGCCGAAGACGCGCTCGGGCAAGATCATGCGCCGCATCCTGCGCAAGATCGCCGAGGACGATTTCGGCAATCTCGGCGACACCACCACGCTCGCCGATCCGGCCGTGGTCGACGACCTCGTCCACAATCGCCAGAACAAGAAGGCCGCCGCGAAGGCGGGGGCGTGAGGCATTCCGCTCGTCCCCGGCTTCGCATAGGCGAGGCCGGGGACACCGATGCCCGCCCCGAATACCGCGCGGCATAAGGTCTTTCGCCGTTTACGTTACCGGCAGCTTTCGCCTGACCCGGGCGTTTCGTTGACTATTCTTCCGCGCGTCGGGCCATCCGGGGCGCGCGGAAAATGTCTCTGGTACTGCGGCGAACGGCGTTGTTCGTCTTCATTGTCGTGATGTGGGCTTTCGTCGCCGCCGCGGCGCGCGCGTCGACGCGCGACGTCGTGCCGCTGTCTGGCTTCGCGCCCGGGACGATCGTGGTGAAGACGTCCGAGCGTAAACTCTATTTCGTGCTGGACGGCCGCAAGGCGCTGCGCTTCCCGGTCGGCGTCGGCAAGGCCGGCCAGGAGTGGAGCGGCGTCTCGCGCATCTCCGGCAAATACGTGCGGCCCTCCTGGTCGCCGCCCGATGACATCCGCCGCGAGAACCCGCGCCTGCCCGCCGTGATCCCCGGCGGCGCGCCGAACAATCCGATGGGCCAGTTCGCGATGACGCTCGGCGACGGCACCTACGCCATCCACGGCACGAACCGGCCGCAGACGGTCGGCCGCTTCGTCTCGCACGGCTGCATCCGCATGCTCAACGCCGACATTCGCGAGCTCTACAGCATGGTCGGCGTCGGTACGCCGGTGATCGTCGAGCGATGAGTTTTGTCCACCGGCTCTCCCTCGCACTCGCCTTCGCCGCCGCGCTGATCGCGGCGGGCGCCGCGCAGGCGCGCGACCTCGTGCCGTTCCCGTCGCATTACCGGGCCGGCGACATCGTCATCATGACGAGCGCCCGCCAGTTGTTCTTCGTACTCGATTCCGGCCGCGCCATCCGCTATCCGGTCGGTGTCGGCAAGGCCGGCATGGCTTGGCACGGCCGCGCTTACGTAGCGGTCAAGCGCCTGCGCCCGGCCTGGCAGGCGCCGCCGGAGCTGTCCGGCGGTGGCTACGGCCCGGTCATCCCGGGCGGCTCACCGCGCAATCCGATGGGCGCCGCCGTGCTCGGGCTCGACCGCGGCAACTACGCCATCCACGGCACCAACAACCCATCCTCGGTCGGCGGCTTCGTGTCGCATGGCTGCATCCGCATGCACAACGAGGACGTCCTCGACCTCTATGCGCGCGTCGGCGTCGGCACCGAGGTGCTCGTGTTGCGCTGACGCGGCCGATTTCTGTGAAATCGTGACGATTCCGGGATAGACTTCGCGACCTCGACACAATTCGTGTTCAGACGAGGTCCATGGCGCGTCCGCGCACCTCTCCCCAGCCGGAAGTTCCCGGCCTTGCCGTCCGAAAGATCGCCGCCGACATCGTCGACGGCGTTTTGCGGCGCAGGGTGCCGCTCGACGAGCAGCTCTCCGGGCGCGCCGCGCATATCGGGCTCGCGACATTGGCCGACCGCGACCGCGCGCTGATGCGGCGCTTGACCGCCACCGTGCTGCGCCGGCTCGGCACCTTGCGGCACGCGCTGACGGGCTTTCTCGACAAGGGCTTTCCGGCCGACGCGCCGCGCGTCGAGACCATCCTCATGGTCGGCGCGGCGCAAGTTTTGTGGCTCGACGTGCCCGATCATGCCGCGGTCGATCTGTCGGTGCGGCTGGCGCAGGCCGACCGCCGCGGCGCGCGCTATGCCGGCCTCGTCAACGCCGTACTGCGCCGGGTGGCGCAGAACCGAGACATGATCCTGGCCGCGAAGGCGACACGCGACACGCCGGACTGGCTGATGGCGCGCTGGACCAGCGCCTACGGCAAGGAGACCGCGCGCGCCATCGCCGAGGCCAACGGCCACGAGCCGTCGCTCGACCTCAGCGTCAAGGCTGATGCGCCGCACTGGGCCGAGCGGCTGCGGGGCCGGGTGTTGCCGACCGGCACGGTGCGCACGATCGCGCACGGCGCCGTGTCCATGCTGCCGGGCTTCACGGAAGGCGCCTGGTGGGTGCAGGACGCCGCCGCCTCGATTCCCGCGCATCTCCTCGGCGACGTGCGCGGCCTCAAGGTCGCGGATCTCTGCGCCGCGCCGGGCGGCAAGACCGCGCAACTCTGCGCCGCCGGGGCCGAGGTGACCGCCATCGACCGCTCGCCGGTGCGCATCGCAAGATTGCAGGAGAATTTGGCCCGGCTCGGCCTCACCGCCGAAACGCATGCGGCCGATGTGCTGGAGTGGCAGGGCGGCCCGTTCGACGCCGTGCTCGTCGACGCACCGTGCTCGGCGACCGGCACGATCCGCCGTCATCCCGACGTGCCCTGGCTCAAGGGCGAGGCCGACCTCGTCCCGCTCATGTCGCTGCAGCAGCGTCTGCTCGACCGCGCCGTGAGCCTGGTGAAGCCCGGCGGCTGCATCGTCTACTGCGTCTGCTCGCTGGAGCCGGAGGAGGGCGAGGCGCAGGTCGCGGCGCTGCTCGCACGCAACCCGCACGTCGCGCGCGCCCCGCTTGCCGCGGCGGATGTCTTCGGCCGGCCCGAGTTCCTCAACGCGGACGGTGACCTGCGCACCTTGCCGCAGATGCTGCCCGACCCCGACCCGCACCAGGGGGGCATGGACGGCTTCTTCGGTGCGCGGTTGATGCGGACCGGCTAAGTCTCGGCACGATCGCGTGATTTGGACCTTCAACCTGCCTTCGCTATCGTGAACCTGCACGCGAATCAGGCCGCCGCGCGGGGAACGGACAATCTCATGATGCGGGTCACGGTGGCGGAGCGGTTGGGGCTCTCCGCGCTGATCGGGCGCCGCGCCTTCCGCAACCTGCTCGCACGCGTCGCCACCCATCCGCTGCTGCGCTGGCGCCACGGCTCGGGCAAGACCGACCGGCTGCTGATCGCGCCGCAGGATTTGCGCACCGCCGACGCCACGCGCGCCAGCGAGATCTACAGCGGCCGCTTCGCCTTCGCCGGCAAGGTGGTGATCTGTGACCGCCGCTCGCCGTTCGAGATGACGCCGCCCTCCGACGAATGGGCGGTGATCCTCTTGAGCTTCTCGTGGCTGCGTCATCTGCGCGCCGCCGACTCCGCGATCACCCGCGCCAATGCGCGCGCGCTGATCGACGACTGGATCACGGTGCAGGGCAAATGGCATCCGCTCGGCTGGCGCAACGACATCCTGTCGCGGCGCATTCTCTGCTGGCTCAGCCAGGCGCCGTTCGTGCTGCAGGACGCCGACGCGCGCTTCTACCGCCGCTTCATCCGCAGCCTGTCGCGGCAGGTGCGCTATCTGCGCCGCACTTTGCGCCAGTCGCGCGAGGGCCTGCCGCGATTGCAGGCGCTGATGGCGCTGAACTATGCGAGCCTTTGCATGCAAGGGCAGGCCGGCGTGCTCCGCCCCAATGCGCGCAAGCTGATCGAGGAATTGCGGGCGCAGATCCTGCCCGACGGCGGCCACGTCAGCCGCAATCCCGGCATCTTGATCGAGATTCTCGCCGATCTCTTGCCGCTCAGGCAATTGTTCTCGGCGCGCAATTTGCAGCCGCCGCAGGCGATCAACAACGCCATCGATCGCATGATGCCGATGCTGCGCTTCTTCCGCCATGCCGACGGCAATTTCGCGCAGTTCAACGGCATGGGGCCGACGCCGGTCGACCTGCTCGCCACCGTGCTCGCCTATGACGACGCGCGCGGCGCGCCGCTATCGAACGCGCCGCATTCCGGCTACCAGCGCATGGAGGCGGCGCAGACGGCGCTGATCGTCGACACCGGGCGGCCGCCGCCGGTGGCGTTGAGCCAGGAAGCGCATGCCGGCTGCCTGTCGTTCGAACTGTCGTGGAAGCAGCACCGGCTGGTCGTCAATTGCGGCCTGCCGGCGGTCAACCGCGAGACCTGGCGGCAGGTGGCGCGCGCGACCCCGGCGCATTCGACCGTAACCGTTAACGAGCGGCCGTCCTGCCGTTTCCTCGAGAGCGCGCCGTTCCGCAAGCTGCTCGCCGGCGTCCCGATCATCGCCGGGCCGCGCGACGTGCGGATCGCACGCGACGAAGAGAACGGCGCCGTGACATTGCGCGCCTCGCACGACGGCTACGCCGCCGAATACGATCTCGTCCACACGCGCGCCATGCGCCTGTCCGACGACGGCCGCGCGCTCGACGGCGAGGACAGCTTTTCCGCCGCCGACGGCAGCGAGCCGGGCGGCGGCGCGCCGGACGAATACGCCGTGCGTTTCCACCTCCACCCGGCGATCAAGGCGAGCCGCCTGTCGGACGGCCGCGGCGTGATCCTGCTCCTGCCGGACAAGGAGGTGTGGACCTTCGGCACGCTCGCCGACGCCGTGCACATCGAGGAGAGCGTCTACCTCTCGGCCAGCGAGGGCCCGCGCCGGACGGTGCAGATCGTCATTTACGGCAATGCCCGGACGGCGCCCGTGGTGCGCTGGGCCTTCCGCCACAGCCCGCCGGCGCAGCCGGGCATCCGCCCCGACCGGTTCGAGGAGCCGGAATTGCCGTTGGGCAAATAGACCTGCCGCATTTGAAGCCGCGGCGTTTTGTGCTACCGGCGCGATCTGAACAGGGCGCTGCCGCATGACCACCCATCCCCGCCGCATCACTCGCGCGCTGCTCTCGGTCTCGGACAAGCGGGGCCTCATCGGGTTTGCCACCTCGCTCGCGGGCCTCGGCGTCGAGCTGGTCTCGACCGGCGGCACGGCAAAAGCGCTGAAGGAGGCTGGGCTCAAGGCCGCCGACGTCTCGGACGTGACCGGCTTTCCCGAGATGATGGACGGCCGGGTCAAGACGCTGCATCCGAAAGTGCATGGCGGCCTGCTCGCCATCCGCGACAACAAGGAGCACGCCGCGGCGATGGCCGCGCACGGCATCAGGCCGATCGATCTCTTGGTCGTGAACCTCTATCCGTTCGAGGCGACGGTCGCGAAAGGTGCGGCTTACGACGACTGCATCGAGAACATCGACATCGGCGGGCCGGCGATGATCCGCGCCGCGGCCAAGAACCATCACGACGTCACCGTGGTGGTCGAGCCGGAGGACTACGAGAAGGTGCTCGCCGAGTTGACGCAGCACGCCGGCATGACCTCGCTCGAGCTGCGCAAGGCGCTCGCAGCCAAGGCCTATGCGCGCACCGCCGCCTACGACGCGGCGATCTCGAACTGGTTTGCCGATACGCTCAAGACCGAGGCGCCGGACTATCGCGCCGTCGGCGGCAAGCTGATCCAAAAGCTGCGTTACGGCGAGAACCCGCACCAGAGCGCGTCGTTCTATCGCACGCCCGACGCGCGCGCCGGCGTGTCGACGGCGCGGCAGATGCAGGGCAAGGCGCTCTCCTACAACAACATCAACGACACCGACGCGGCCTTTGAATGCGTCGCCGAGTTCGACCCGCGCCGCACCGCGGCCTGCGTCATCGTCAAGCACGCCAATCCGTGCGGTGTCGCCGAGGGCGCGACCCTCATCGATGCCTACCGCAAGGCGCTGGCCTGCGATTCGACGTCGGCCTTCGGCGGCATCGTCGCGCTCAACCGCACGCTGGATGCGGAGGCGGCGAAGGCGATCGTCGAGATCTTCACCGAGGTGATCGTCGCGCCGGATGCCAGCGAGGAAGCAATCGCCATCGTCGCGGCGAAGAAGAACCTGCGGCTGCTGCTCGCCGGCGGCCTGCCCGATCCGCGCGCGCGCGGCCTGACGGCGAAGACGGTCGCCGGCGGCTTGCTGGTGCAGTCTCGCGACAACGCGGTGGTCGACGACATGACGCTCAAGACGGTGACCAAGCGCGCGCCGAGCGCCGCCGAATTGAACGACCTGCGCTTTGCGTTCCGTGTCGCCAAGCACGTCAAGTCGAACACCATCGTCTATGCCAGGGACCTCGCCACCGTCGGCATCGGCGCAGGACAAATGAGCCGCGTCGATTCCGCGCGCATTGCGGCGCGCAAGGCCGAGGACGCCGCGCGCGAATTGAAGCTCGCGGCGCCGCTGACCAAAGGCTCGGTGGTGGCGTCGGACGCGTTCTTCCCGTTCGCCGACGGTTTATTGGTGGCGATCGAGGCCGGCGCGACAGCCGTGATCCAGCCCGGCGGCTCGATGCGCGATCAGGAGGTCATCGACGCCGCTGACAAGCACGGGATTGCCATGGTGTTCACGGGCACGCGGCATTTCAGGCATTAGTGGCTCGTGTCCCGGACGCGGTGCAGCACGTAGCGAAGCGAAGTGATGCGCCGCTGATCCGGGACCCCGATTGGTCAGGAAGACAGCTGGGTCCCGGTTCTGCAGCGCATCACTGCGTGCTGCGCCGCGCCCGGGACACGCAGGCGTCACTCCCTTGCCAAATCCCCCAGCAAACTTGCCGCCACCGAGAGCTTCGAGAGTGTCAGCCCCGAGCCCGCGATCTCGTGGATCGCGGCGCGGATGCGCTCGACCTCCGCTTGCCGCGGCTTGACCCATTCCTCGACCGCGCCGGCTCCGGCGTGGCCGTTGCCGACCATGGCCGCGGTCAGCCGCCGCTCGGCGTCGCCGATCGAATCGAGCGCGCGGTCGAGCGCGAGCCGGTCGAAATAATCGGCGACGGCGATGGTCGGCACCGCGCCTGCCACGCGGTCGAGCTGGAAGAAGGCCTCGGTCGCGAAATAGGTGGCGGTGACCTCGGCGACCGGCTTCTTGGCGCGGTCGGCGACCAGCACGATGTCCGGCGCGGCCTTGAGCTCGACCAAGTCGGCGATGCGGTGCGCCAGCGCTTCCGGCACGCCGTTGCGCACGAACTCCGCCGCGCGCGCGTCGCGCGCCGCCTGCGCCGGCTTCGACAATGCGGTCGACAGCGCCGCCTCGACCTGCGCGATGCCGTCGCGATAGTGCGCGACGATGGTGTCCAGCCCCTGCCGCAGATCGACGTTGCGCAGGAACCAGACGATGCGGTCGAGCAGCAGGTTCTGCACGGCGGCGTAGAGCGAGAGCTGCACGTCGCCCTTGACCTTGGTGTCGAGCGCGTCGATCTCGGAATTCAGCGCCACCATCTCGTAGCTCTGCCGCACGGCGGCGAAGGCGGCCGCGACCGCCGCCGACGAGGCGCCGGTCTGGTCGGCGATACGCACGATGAGCGTCGCGCCGCCGCGGTTGATCATCGAATTGGTGAGCTGCGTGGCGATGATCTCGCGGCGCAGCCGGTGCGATTGCAGCGCGTCTGGGTAGCGCTCCGTCATTTCCTTCGGGAAATAGCGGTTCAATTCGCGGCCGAGATAGGGATCGTCCGGCACGTCGGAGTCGAGGAGCTCGGAATAGAGCGACAGCTTGGCGTAGGCGAGCAGCACCGCGAGCTCCGGCCGCGTCAGCGGCGCGTTGCGCTTGCGCCGTTCGCCGAGCGCCATCTCGTCCGGCAGGTATTCGACCGCGCGGTCGAGTTCGCCGCGCTGCTCGAGGATGTGCATCAATCTTTGCTGGAAGCCGAAGTCCTCCATGCCGCGCCGCTGCGCCAGCGACAGCGCCAGCGTCTGCTGGTAGTTGTTGCGCAGCACCAGGCGCGCCACCTCATCGGTCATCTCGGCGAGCAGCGCGTTGCGGTTCTCGATCGTGAGCGCGCCGGCGCGCACCGGCGTCGACAGCGCGATCTTGATGTTGACCTCGACGTCGGAGGTGTTGACGCCGGCCGAATTGTCGATGGCGTCGGTGTTGAGCCTGATGCCGCGCAGCGCCGTCTCGATGCGGCCGCGCTGCGTCATGCCGAGATTGGCGCCTTCGCCGACCACCTTGACGTTGAGATCGGCGCCGGTGACGCGGATCGCGTCGTTGGCGCGGTCGCCGACCATGTCGTCGGTCTCGGTCGCGGCGCGCACATAGGTGCCGATGCCGCCGAAGAACAGAAGGTCGACTTTGGCCTTCAGGATCGCCTTCATCAGCGCCTGCGGCGTGACCGTCTCCGCGACGCCGAACAGCTTCGCCGCCTCCGGCGACAACTTGATCTCCTTCGACGCGCGCGGGTAGACGCCACCGCCCTTCGAGATCAGGCTTTTGTCGTAGTCCTGCCAGCTTGAGCGCGGCAGGTTGAACAGCCGTTGCCGCTCGGCGAAAGCCTTCTTCGGCTCCGGGTCGGGATCGATGAAGATGTCGCGATGGTCGAAGGCGGCGAGCAGCCGCGTCGTCTCCTCGCGCAGCATGCCGTTGCCGAACACGTCGCCCGACATGTCGCCGACACCGACCGCGGTGAACGGCGTCGCGTGGATGTTGACGTCCATCTCGCGGAAGTGACGCTTGACCGACTCCCAGGCGCCGCGCGCGGTGATGCCCATCACCTTGTGGTCGTAGCCGGCCGAGCCGCCGGAGGCGAAGGCATCGCCCAGCCAGTAGCCGTGCTCGATGGCGAGCCCGTTGGCGATGTCGGAAAAGGTGGCGGTGCCCTTGTCGGCCGCGACCACGAGATAGGGGTCGTCGCCCTCGTGCCGCACGACGTTCTCGGGCGGGATCAGCTTGCCGTCCGCCGCGAAGTTGTCGGTGATGTCGAGCAGCGTCGAGATGAACAATTTGTAGGTGGCGACGCCTTCGGCCTGAAACTGCTCGCGCGTCGGGTTCTTCGGCATCAATTTGGGCACGAAGCCGCCCTTGGCGCCGACCGGCACGATCACCGCGTTCTTGACCTGCTGCGCCTTCACGAGGCCGAGTATCTCGGTGCGGAAGTCCTGCGGCCGGTCGGACCAGCGGATGCCGCCGCGCGCGACCTTGCCGAAGCGCAGATGCACGCCCTCGACGCGCGGCGAATAGACGAAGATCTCGTAGAGCGGCCGCGGCAGCGGCAGTTCGGTCAGCTTGCGGCTTTCGAACTTGATGGCGATCTGCGCCTTCGGCTGGCCGTCCGTGCCGGTCTGGTAGAAGTTGGTGCGGATGCCCGACTGCACCGCGTTGACGAACAGGCGCAGGATGCGGTCCTCGTCGAGGCTGTCGACCTTTTCCAGTTCCGCCTCGATGCGCTTGGCGATCTCGTCCTGTTTCGCGTCGCGCCCGTCGCCGCCGCGCGGGTCAAAGCGCGCATGGAACAGCGCGACGATGTCGGCGGCGATCGCCGAATGCTTGACCAAAGTCGCCCACATGTAGTCCTGCGAGTAGGGCACGCGCGCCTGCCGCAGGAAGCGCGAGACGGTGCGCAGCAGCGCCACGTCGCGCCAGCCGAGCCCGCCGATCAATGTCAGCGCGTTGTAGCCGTCGTTCTCGGCCTGGCCGCGCATCACCATCATGAAGGCGGCTTCCAGCGGCGCCTTGCCGTCGTCGAGGTCGATCGCGGCGCCGTCACGGCGCTCGAGCAGCATGTCGTGGAACCATGCGCCGGCGTGGCCCTCGGGCGCGATGTGATACGTGCGCTCGTCGACGACGCGAAAGCCCATGTTCTCCAGCACCGGCACCCGGTCGGACAGCGGCAGCGGGTGGGCGAGGCTCCATACCTTCAGCCCAACGGCGCGCTGCTCCTCCTCGAGCCGGTGGTGGAAATCGACGCCGAGCGGCCGGTCTTCGCTCAGGCCCTCGATCACGCGAATGTCGCCGGCGGCCACCGCCGGCGCATACACGTCGCGGAAACCGGCGGTGAAGGCGCCGCGATAACGGTTGAACAACGCATGCGCCTTGTCCGGCGGATTGACCAGCGACAGCGCGCCGGCCAGCCCGTCGGTCCAGGTGCGGACGATGTCGCCGACGTCGCTCTCGAGCTTGGCGCGGGCGATCTCGACCGGCGCGCCGCCGGAACGGCCGATGATGAAGTGCACGCGCACCAGCGGCCCTTCCGGGAAGAACGGATAGTAGGCCGAGACGCGCCCGACGAAAGTCGAGGCGAGGTAGTCGCCGATGCGGCCGCGGATGACGCTGTCGTAGCGTTCGCGCGGCACGTAGACGAGCACCGAGACGAAGCGGTCGAAGCGGTCGCGGCGCGGCAGCACGCGCACGCGCGGCCGCTCGTCGAGCTGCATGATCGCCAACGCGTTCTGGTAAAGCGTCTCCTCGTCGACCTGGAACAGCTCGTCGCGCGGATAGTGCTCGAGCACGTTCGCGAGCGCCTTACCCGAATGGCTGCCGGGATCGAAGCCGGCGCGCGCCTCGACGGCGGTCAGCTTGCGCCTGAGATACGGGATGCCGTGCGCTGCGCGCGTATAGGCGGTCGAGGTGAACAGGCCGACGATGCGCTGCTCGCCGATGAGGTTGCCGGCGCCGTCGAAATGCTTGATGCCGATATAATCGAGATAGACGCGCCGGTGCACGCGCGCGTGGATGTTGGCCTTGGCGACGATCAGCGGCCGCGGCTCCTTCAGAAAGGCCATGATCTCCGGCGTCATTTCCAGAAGCTCGGTGCCGCGGCGCAGGACGCGCAATTCGCGCTGGCGCATGATGCCGAGCGCGGTCTCGAAGTCCGGCTTGAGCTCGTCATTCTCGAGCGTGTAGTTGCGCACGCCGAGGAAGGTGAAATTGTCGGCCAGCAGCCATTGCAGGAACTGCACCGCCTCGGCGAGCTCGTCGACCGGCAGCGGCGGCGGGTTGTTCTTGAGCTCGGCGACGATGCCGTTGACGCGCTCGAGCATCGGCCGCCAGTCGGCGACGGCAAGCCGCACCTCGGCGAGAATGCCGGCGAGCGCTTTCGTGAGCTCGGCGCAGGCCTCCTCGCCGGCGAGTCCGTCGACATGGAGGTGGATGAAGCTCTCGCGCGCGCCCGCGCCGGCGCCACCGATGGCGGCAAGGCGGCCTCCCTTGCGGTCGACGTCGAGCACGGGATGGGCGACGAGCCGCACCGCGAGGCGCCGTTCCGAGAGTTCGCCCATCACCGAGTCGAGCAAAAACGGCATGTCGTCGTTGACGAGCTCGACCACGCCGATGGCGCGGCGGTCACCGGATTCCGTCAGGTCGACGGCGGCGCAGCGGATCTTCGGCGCACCCGGCTCGCGCCCGGCGAGCAGCGCGTAGGCCCGCGCCGCCAGCATGGCGAGATCGCCGGCGCCGTAGCGCAGCAGGTCCTCCGGCACCGTGCGGCCGTAGAGCTGCGCCGCGAACGAGGCCGGGACTTGCGGGTCGATGTTTTTGAGCGTCGCGCCGGCCTGTTCGAGCAGGGTCCGGGCGGCAATGTCGCCGTCGCGCGCGGTGATGTCGGCAGCCATGGAAGACCTCGCGCTTGGGGAGAGAGAATCGGTCGAGGCAAGACCGGAGTGTTCACAATCTGCGGGCAGCCGTCGAGAGCAAGGCACGCGACCTTGACCCTCTCGTGACGGCGCCGCCGCGCGCTCGCGCCGCCCTCGCAAACTGTTGATAGGACGGGTCTAATCGCCGCGGCGGTCGCGATTTACGGCAGCGCGGAAAGATGCCACCTTCGCTGCCGCAGCAGAACGGCAG
>Ga0310811_10010401_pt1 | contig 12013 bp, 12 predicted proteins | sample YCmetagenome_FD_207642 | JGI IMG/M metagenome (GOLD analysis project Ga0310811, IMG submission 207642) | Soil microbial communities from experimental microcosm in Duke University, North Carolina, United States - YC | ecosystem: Engineered > Artificial ecosystem > Soil microcosm > Unclassified ...
CCGGTCGCGGTGTCGCTCGCGGCGCAGGCGCGGCAGCTCGGTTATCACGTGACGCTGGCCGCGCCAGCCGCCGATCTCACAGCCGAGCCGGACGCGCATGTCATCGTCGACGGCTTTGTGCCGCGCCATCTCAACGACGCCCGCCGCTTCGTGGTGGTCTCGACGCAGGGCAAGGGCGACGAGGCCGCACTGAAGCAGGCGCTCTCGATCAAGGCCGAATATCATGCGTTCGTCGGCAGCCGCCGCAAGATGGTGGCGCTGCGCGAAAAACTGATCGCCTCGGGCGTCGACACCGTTGCGGTCGACGACGTCAAGGCGCCCGCCGGGCTCGACCTCGGCGCCATCACCCCGGAGGAGATCGCGATGTCGATCCTCGCCGAGATCACCATCGAGCGGCGCCGTGGCCAGCGCGGACCCGTTTCAAGGAGCGAGACTTAAAAATGCAGATGAATGACAGCCAGCGCATCCCGGCCTCGAAGGAAAAGGTCTGGGCGGCGCTCAACAATTCCGAGATCCTGAAGCAATGCATTCCCGGCTGTCAGTCGCTTGAAATGACCGCGCCGAACGAGATGACGGCAACGGTGGTGCTCAAGGTGGGACCGGTGAAGGCGACCTTTGGCGGCAAGGTCACGCTATCCGATCTCGATCCGCCGAATTCCTATCGTATCTCGGGAGAGGGAAGCGGAGGCATCGCGGGTTTTGCCAAGGGCGGTGCCGCGGTCAGGCTCACCGAAGAAAGTCCTGACGTCACCATCCTCACCTACGAGGTCGATGCGCAAATCGGCGGCAAGCTCGCGCAGCTCGGGGGCCGCCTGATCGATTCGACCGCGAGGAAGCTGGCGGGCGAGTTCTTCGCCTCGTTCGGCGAGGTGGTGGGCGGCGCGCCGGTCGCGGCCGGCTGATTTGCTGTGCTATGGTGCCTCGGCCCGCCCACATCGGCGGAGCCTGGGAGGCCGGAGCACCGCATGGCACGCATTCTCATCCTGGGAGCCGGGTTCGCCGGCCTATGGGCCGCGATCGGTGCCGCGCGCAAGCGCGATGAGATCGGCGCGCGTGCAGGCGAGCTTGAGATCCTCGTGCTCGACCGCAATCCCTATCACAACATCCGCGTCCGCAATTATGAGGTCGACCTGAGCGATGTCGCGATTCCGCTTCCCGGCCTGCTTGACCCGGTCGGCGTCAGGCACCGGGTCGCGGAGGTACAGGCGGTCGACGTCGCGAACCGGCAAGTTGCCATCGCAGGGAGTGGAGAGAAGCTCGCTTATGATCGGCTGGTGCTGGCGCTCGGCAGCGAGCTGGCGCGGCCTACGATTCCCGGGCTCGCAACGCATGGCTTCGACGTCGACACTTTCGCGGCGGCAGAGAAGCTCGATGCCCATCTCGCCTCGCTCGCCGCAGCGCCGCCATCGCCCGCGCGCTCGACCGTTGTCGTCGTCGGCGCCGGCTTTACGGGAATCGAAGTGGCGACCGAGATGCCGGCGAAGCTGGATAAAGCCGGCGTCCGCGGGGAGCGCCGTATCATCCTGCTCGATCCCAATCCCGTGGTCGGTGCCACCTTCGGGGCGAACGGACGGCCTGTCATCAACGAGGCGCTGTCGGCGCTCGGGGTCGAGGCCCGGCTCGGAGTGCGGGTCGAGGCCATCGGCGCCGATGGCATCAGGCTGTCGTCGGGAGAGGTGATTCCGACGCGGACTGTCGTGTGGTGTGCGGGTATGGCCGCGAGCCCGCTCGTCGCCAGACTGCCGGGCGAGCATGACCATGGGCGTCTCGTGGTGGATCAATTCATGCGTGCCACAGGCCTTACGCATGTCTTTGCCGCCGGCGATGCGGCGAGCGCCAGGCTCGACGGCGAGCATCCCACCGTCATGTCCTGCCAGTTCGCGCGGCCGATGGGCCGCTATGCCGGCCATAACGTGGTCGCGGAGCTGTTCGGCGAGCCGATGATTCCGCTCAACATCGACTGGTACGTCACCGTGCTCGATCTCGGTGCCTGGGGGGCACTCTACACCGAGGGCTGGGACCGCAAGGTGCGCACAACAGGGGCGACTGCCAAGGTCACCAAGCAAACCATCAACCGCGAACGCATTTATCCGCCGCGGAACGGCAGCCGCGCCGATCTCTTCGCCGCCGCAGCGCCGTCGGTGCAAGCCCCGCCGAAAACGCGAAGCTGACTATTCGCCGTTGAAGTAAAGCTTTCGGGCCGTTGCGCCGAAAATCGTCTCACGCGCGGCGCGATCGGGAATGGCGTCGACCAACCAGTCGATCGTCGCACGATAGCTGAACTGGCCCTCATGGCCGACAAAGGGGCAGTCGCTGGCCCAGACCAGGCGATCGGGGCCGGCGACGCGGAGCAGCTCGCGGGCATAGTCCTTTGATTGCGGCCCGAGCCGGTAGCCGCCGGAGAGTTTGACCCAGGTGCGGCCCTTGTCGATGGATTGCAGCAGGCGTTTGAAACCTTCGCTGTTGATGCCGGCCTTCGGCTCGGGCCGGCCAAGATGATCGACCACGATCTTGACGCCCGAGGCTTCCAGCGTCGGCAGGATCTTTGGCATGTCGTTGCCCTCGACATGCGGATGCACATGCCAGTCGAGATCGGCGAGGCGTCGGAACAGTGCGCGATATTCGAAGGTGGTGATGTCGGGCAGTTGCGCCAGGCCAATGAAGGGCAGGCGGATGCCGCAAAATCCCTCGCTGTCCATCGCCTCCAGCTCGAAGCGTTCCATCGGGCGGCGGAAGATCGCGGTGGCACGTAGCCGCTTCGGGTGGGCGCGCACCGCCGCCAGCATGTAATCGTTGTAATCGCCCCAGGGGCTCGCTGCCGCGATCACCGCGCGGTCGACGCCACTGGCATCGAGCGTTGCGATCAGCTCTTCATGCGTGAAGCTGTAGGTGGGCGCATGGCGCGGATTATCGATCAACGGCATGTCGGTCGTGAAGACGTGCACATGGGCGTCGATCTTGAACGGTTCGGGCATGTGGCCTCTTGTTTTGGATTCTGGTTCGCGACGTGTGGTGGTCGATCACCTCTCCCATACGGGAGAGGTAAACTCGCGATGCCGCTCGATCTCCATCAATCCCATGTTCAGTTCGGCTCGAGGCCGGCCTTCTTCACCACGCCAGCCCACATGACGGCGTCGGATTTGACGCGCGCGTCGAGTTCCTCCGGGGAGCCCGTCAGCGGATCGCCGCCGAGCGCGATCATGCGCTTCTGGTAGTCGGGATCGGCGATGATGGCGCGGACGTTGTCGTTGAGGAAGGTGATGATCTCGCGCGGCGTGCCGGCCGGCGCCACCAGCGAATTCCAGCCGTCGACCGCGGCGTCGATGCCGTTCTCGCGCAAGGTCGGCACGTTCGGCTGCTGCTGCGAGCGCCGGCTGCCGGAGGAGGCAATGGCGCGAACCTGGCCGGTATCGATCGCCGATTTCAGCGCGGCATAGGTTTCGACACCGATCTGGACATCGCCGCGCAGGAGCGCGGTCAGCACTTCCGACGACGTCCGGTGCGGCACAATGGTCATGGGCACACCGCTGACGGAGCGCAAGAGCTCGGCGGTCACGTTCTGCGTGCTGCCCGGACTGATGGTGCCGACGTCGAATTTTTGAGGGGCTGCGCGGGCGGCGTCGAGCGCGTCCTTCAGCGTATGCAGCGGCGAGTCCGCCCGCACGAGCAAAAGCAGGTCGAACAGTGCCATGGTCGAGATCGGCGAGAACGCCGTGACCGGATCGAACGGCATCGATTTCAGCAGCGACTTCGACAGCACGATGCCGCTGGAGAAGACGAACAGCGTATAGCCGTCCGGCGGCGAGGCGAGCACCGCATTGGCGGCGATGATGCCGCCGGCGCCCGGCCGGTTCTCGATCACGACCTGCGCGCCGGTGCGCTCGGTGAGCTTCTGCCCGAGAAGGCGCACCGTGTAGTCGGCAAAGCCGCCGGCGCCGAACGGCACCACGATGCGGATCGGACGGTTGGGATAGGGCGCCTCGGCGCGGGCGGGGATGATGGATGCAACAGCGATCGCGAACGCGATCAACAGGCTCGCAGTTCTCGACAACACGATCGCTTCCTCGCATTTCCCTTGCTGCCCGTTCAGCCGGGCAGTCGATTGCTCCGTGTCTTAATATAGCAGCGGCGGGGTGTGGTCCACCCGCCGCATGTCAGCGCGACAGTGCGGGGAGAACCTGGTAGCGCGCGTTCTCGTGCGGAAACTCGCCGCGATTGGCGAGCAGCACGATGGCGATGTTTCGCGCCGGCACCAGCCCGATATAGCCGGAGGCGTTGTTGAGGCCGGCCGGCTTGTCGACGATGTCGACGTCGCCGAGATGTACGTTCTCCCACGCCATCGCCTGTCCGAATTTATCGCTGACCGTGTACCGCTCGCGCTGGATCATCTTCAGCGCTTCGCGGAGCTTGGGTTCGCTCACCTTGCCGTCAAGGCAGGCGGCGACGAAGATCGAGAGATCGCGCGCAGTCGAGAACATCTGGCCGGTGCCCGGGAAATCAAAATAGCTCTGCTGGTTGCCGGGCGGGCCGAGCGGCATGCCTTGGTCGGAATAGCCCTGCACCATTTCCTGCAACAGCTCCGCCGGCGTGATGGCGCGGTTGTCCGGTCCACGCTCGGGCAGGAACGTTGCATGCATGCCGAGCGGCTTGAGGATGCGGTCCTCGATCAGCTCATGGATCGGCCGGCCATAGCGGCGCTCGAGCGCGACCTGCAGCAGCACGTAGCCGGCATGGCTATAGATGCGCTGCCGGCCGGGCTCTTCGCCAGCCGCCGGTTTCCAGGCATTGAGCATTTCGAAGAACTGGGCCTGTGTGTAGGAATCATTCGGCCACGGCGGGTGATCGGTCGGCAGCAACAGTCCGGATGTGTGCGTGACCAATTCGCCGATAGTGACGCGGCGAATGTAGTCGCCGTTGATCTCGCCGACATATTTGTTGACGGGATCGTCGAGGTTGAGCTCGCCGCGCAGCGTGCCGAGCGCCACCAGCGTCGCCTCGAACAGCTTGCGCAGCGAGGCGAGATTGAACAGCGTGTCTTCGGTGATCGGCCGTTTGCCGGCAACATCGGCGCGGCCGTAATTGAAGAACTGCACATGGCCGGCCGTGTAGACGGCAACCGCGAGCCCGCCGCTGGTGGCGGCCGGCGCCAGATGGGCGGCGACGAGCTTTTGGACCTTGGCATCCATGTCGGAATCCGCGAGAGCGTTCGGTGCCGGCGCGAGGCAAAGGCCAGCCAGAAGAGCAAGGCAGAAGGCAGATCGAAGGATGAAGCTTGCCGTCCCGGCGTGACACCACGATCTCATAGCTGCCGTTGCCCCTTCAATGCGGCGGCCATCATTCGGCCTTCATGGAAAACGCTGGTTCCACGCGCGAAAAGCGCGCCGTCCATGGGACGGGAGAATACGCCACCGCGTCAACCGCTGCGCGGCACAATTCTGGTTGATGCGCACGTGATCCCGGTAAAATTGCGCCGGGCAGCTGGCGCTGTGGGATGACGGAGTTAGCCGTTTGACATTCGAAACCATTGCCGTTCATCCTGCTCGCAATCAAAAACCAAAAGCGAGGGCGTCCATGAACGAACAGCTTTCCTCCGACTGGCTGGGTTTGACCGGCCGTGTCTGTGTGGTGACCGGCGGGGGTGGCGGCATCGGCCGCGCGGTCGCGGTCAATCTGGCGAAAGCCGGCGCGCACGTTGCCGCGATCGATCGCGACGAGCAGGGGCTGGAGAGGACGCGCGCGGAGTTGCCGGGCAATCGTCACGTGACCGCGCCCTGCGACGTCACCAGCGCCGACAGCATCGCATCGGCTTCCGAGACGATCGAGAAGGCGCTCGGTCCTTGCCATGTGCTGGTCAATGCGGCAGCGATCCTGCGGCCGGGCACGCTCGACACGCTGAGCCTTGCCGAATGGAATCTGGTGCTGTCGGTCAATCTCACCGGCTATTTCCTCTGCGCGCAGACCTTTGGGCGGCAGATGCGAAAGGCGGGACGCGGCAGCCTCGTGCATGTCGCTTCCATCGCCGGCAGCAACGCGCAGGGCAAGAGCGGCGCCTACAGTGTCAGCAAGGCCGGCGTCATCATGCTGTCGCGCCAGCTTGCGAGCGAGTGGGGGCCGGAAGGTGTTCGCAGCAATGTGGTCAGCCCCGGCATGGTGATCACGCCGATGAGCCAGGCGTTCTACGACATGCCCGGCGTCACCGAGCGCCGCTCCGCCGTGACGCCGATGCGCCGCATCGCAATGCCGCAGGACATCGCGGACGCCGTGACGTTTCTGGCGAGCGATCGCGCGTCATACGTCAACGGCGACGAGATCGTCGTCGACGGCGGTTTCACGCGGACGATCATGAATCTGGTCCCGCGGCCGGGGCATGATTGAAGGGAAGCGAGCAGCCGCACGTCACCGTAGCGGCCGTTGCTGAGCTTGTCAGTCGAACAGGCTCGAGACCGATTCTTCCGCCGCGGTGCGGGCGATCGCTTCCGAGATCAGGCCGGCGATCGAAAGCGTGCGGATATTGGCGGCCTTGCGCACCGCTTCCGTAGGCTGGATGGAGTCGGTGATGACCAGCTCCTTCAACCGCGACGTGGTGATGCGGGTCACCGCGCCGCCGGAGAGCACGCCATGGGTGATGTAGGCGTAGACTTCCTTGGCGCCATTGGCGAGCAGCGCATCGGCGGCATTCACCAGGGTGCCGCCGGAATCGACGATGTCGTCGATCAGGATACAGGTGTAGCCGGCAACGTCGCCGATCACGTTCATCACCTCGGACTCGCCGGCGCGCTCGCGCCGCTTGTCGATGATGGCGAGCGGGGTGTTGATGCGCTTGGCAAGGCCGCGCGCGCGAACCACGCCGCCGACATCAGGCGAGACCACCATCACATTGGCGAGGTCGAACTTTTCCTTGATGTCGCGCACCATCACCGGCGAGGCATAGAGGTTGTCGGTCGGGATGTCGAAGAAGCCCTGGATCTGTAAGGCATGCAGGTCGAGCGTCATGACGCGGTCGACGCCGGCCCGCGCGATCAGATTGGCGACGAGCTTGGCCGAGATCGGCGTGCGGGAGGCGGATTTCCGGTCCTGCCGCGCGTAGCCGAAATAGGGGATGACCGCGGTAATGCGGTGCGCGGACGAGCGGCGCAGCGCGTCGGTGATGATCAGGAGCTCCATCAAATGGTCGTTGGCCGGAAACGACGTCGATTGCAGGATGAAAGCGTCCGAGCCGCGGACGTTTTCCTGGATTTCGACGAAAATCTCCATGTCGGCAAAGCGCCGGACCACGGCCTTGGTCAGCGGCAGACCGAGCCCGTCCGCGATCGCCCGGGAGAGCGTGGGATTGGAATTGCCGGCCACAAGCTTGATGGAACCGTTTTTGGCCGACATCGAGGCTTCCCCCCGCGCGTTGCTGGAGACCTTGTTCAGCATATCGGGTTTCCCTGGAACCGGCCAATTCAACGAGCGAGGGAATATCAGGCCGATACCGCCGCTGGCAACCCGCGAGGGGCGTTTTCCTGGGCAAAAATGGGTGCCATTTCCAGGATTTGACTAATGGTCCGTGTAGCCCAGCGCGACGACGTTGGAACTTCCAGTGGCATCGGGCACGTCATTGCTTGCGACCGCCGGGCCGCCATGTTTGCCCGCGGGAGCCGGCGCCGGAGAGGGCGTGTCGGCGGGGGTGCCGTTGACCATGCTGGTGAGGCCGCTGAGGCCTGCTTGCGCGATCTTGCGCAGCACTAGATCGTCGGCGGCTGCCCAAGGATCGCGGCCGCCTTTGCCGGCAGGTTCTTCGCCGGACAGGCGCAACGCGCGCTGTTGGTCGCGGTCATAGACGTCCCAGACCCAGGCGATCATGGTCCGGCCCTTGATGACCTGGGCGGAGAGATAGGAGCGCACGCGATAGGCGGCGGGCGCATCGCGGGAGACGATCGCAAGACTGCGCAGCTTGGTTTCGCTGTCGAGCACGCTGACCATGCGGTCGAATACTTGCGGCGGCGGCCCGTCAATCGATTCAAAGGTGATGGTCGGGCCGCTGGCGTCGGTCGCCATCGCAAACGCGCCGGAGTTGGTCGCGGCGCCGCCGGCACAGCCGCCGAGCGCACCCGCCGTGGCTAGGCACAGCACCACAAGGCCGGCACGCAACGGCGTCCGGTGTGGCCGGGCAGAAGTGTTCGACGCATCCCTCATTGTTGCCTTTGGCGATATCGCCAAAACGGTTCAGCGTCCAGAGCAGGGCGAGCATGGGGACGGAACGAAAGCGGATTCGCTGCCGCATAATCGGCGTCAAGTCTTGGAAATGGTTTTGGAAATCGTGCCGGTATTTATTCTTCGAGCGCAATCGCGTGGACGTGCCGGCCGTAATCCGGCTCCTTGCGATGCACAGAGCGGCGGTAGCTGAAGAAGCGTTCGTCGGAATAGGTGTCGATGCCGAGATCGTCGATCATCAGGATGCCGGCGTTCTCCAGCCGCATGCGGATGAAGCCCGCAAGATCGAACATGGAATGGCCGTTGCGCTCACCGGGCAGGAAGAACAGCGCGCTCTCGGCATCGGCGCTGATGAAACGTTCGACGAACTCGCTGCCCACCTCGTAGCTGGGCTGCCGGATCAAGGGGCCGATCGCGGCGACCACGCCGTTGCGGTCGGCGCCCAGTGTCTCCATCGCATCGATGGTCGCTTCCAGCACGCCCGTCAGCGCGCCCTTCCAGCCGGCATGCGCCGCGCCGATCACGCGCGCCTTGGGATCGACGAACAGGATCGGCCCGCAATCGGCCGTGGTGACACTGATGGCAAGGCCCTCGTTCTTCGTCACGATAGCGTCCGCCTTCGGCCGCTCGGTGCCGGGCCATGGCCCGGTAGCAACCAGCGCGTCCGGCGAATGGATCTGGTGCACGCTGATGAGGTGGTTAGGTGCAACGCCCATCTGCTCGGCCATGCGGCGGCGGTTTTCCGCGACATGCGCGGGATCGTCGCTCGAGCCGAGCCCGCCGTTGAGGCCGGCATAGACGCCACCCGATACGCCGCCCTCGCGGGTGAAGAAGGCATGGCGAAGGCCGGGAATGGCCGACAGCAAAGGCGAGGCAAGCATCAGGAGGCTCCGGCCGATTCTTTTTCGTCGCTCAAGCCCGGCAGTGTCGTGAGGTTTTGCGCGGAGACGCCGAGCACCTTGAACAGCGATCCCATGTCGCCGCGGCCGGTGCTCGTCAACCGTTTCAGCGCGCCCGAAATATCCTCGGAGACCTCGTGCGAGGCCTTCGCCATCAACGTGACGGCGCGCGTCTCGATGCCGAGCCGCCTGAGGAATTCGCCCTGGGCAACCGGGCCGTGAACGCGGGCGCCGACCGCTTCGGCGGCGGATCCCAGCGCCTGGAAATCGACATGCGCGGTGACGTCGGCCTGTCCCGGCGCGTTCAAGGGATCGGCATAGCTGTGACGGGCGATCGCTTGAAAGGTGTCGCCGGCGTCGCTGCGCTCGTGACCATAGTCGATGATCAGTGCCGCGCCGCCCTGGTCGCGCACGCGGCTCGCGATCTTCATGATCTCCGAATCCGGCCGCCACTCGAACACCGCGCCGATCGGCGCAGCACGCACCAGCGGCGGCAGCAGCACCTCGAAACGCGGTGTCGGATAGACCGCGGTGCCGAACACCAGGTTATCGTTGGGGTCGAGCTCGATCACACGCTCGTGCCAGCCGGTCGACCGTCTCACGATCTGATGGACCGGCAGCACGTCGAAATATTCGTTGGCGAAGATGATGCTCAGGCCATCGGGTACCTGGTCGATGCGGTCATGCCACGCCACGTTGCGGATGCCCGCAAGGGTCGCCTCCTGCTTCTTGCGCAGCACCGGATTGATCTCGACCAGATGCACGCTCAGCGTCTGATAGAGCGGCGGCAGCACCCGCATGGCGCGCAAGGCGTCGGCGATCATGGTGCCGCGCCCCGGACCGAGCTCGATCAGCCGGAGCAGCGGCGGCGAGCCAAGCGTCTTCCAGATCGAGGCCGCCCACAGCCCGAGCAGCTCGCCGAACATCTGGCTGACTTCGGGCGCGGTGGTGAAATCGCCTTCGCGTCCGAGCGGATCGCGCGAGACGTAATAGCCGTGCTCCGGATGCAACAGGCAAAGCTCCATGTAACGCCAGACCGGCATCGGGCCGGATGACTTTATCAGCCTCTTGATCTCCGACTGCAGCGGCGAAACTTCGGTCACAACCTGCCTTGCAATGAACCAACTATTTTTCGGGCGCCCGATTCGCTGGTTTTTGGCGCCACGCTTTTACAATAAGGATTATGCCTGCAATTACCATCGGCAGCGACAACAGCATGCCCATGGTGAGTCCGCCCCACAAAAATCCGAGCTGCGGGTCGGGCTCGCGGAAATGCTCGCCCGTGATGCGGGCGCAGGCGTAAAGGGTGATGAAGCTGCCGAGGATCAAACCGGGCCGCTTCAGCGCGCCGAAGCGGATCATCACCGCGAGCACCGTGAACAGCAGGATGCCTTCGAGGCCGGCCTCATAGAGCTGGCTTGGATGGCGCGGCAGCGGCCCGCCGGTGGGAAAGATCATGGCCCAGGGCAGACCCGGATCGGCGGGACGGCCCCACAGCTCGCCGTTGATGAAATTGGCGATGCGCCCGAGGAACAGGCCGATCGGGCCGACTGCGGTGGTAATGTCGCCGAGCGAGAGAATCGGAATCCCGTTCTTGCGCGCAAACCACATCACCGCGACGACGCAGCCCATGAAGCCGCCATGGAACGACATGCCGCCCTTCCACAATTCGAAAATCTCGGCCGGATGCGCGGCGAAGAAGGGTAGATTGTAGAACAGCACATAGCCCGTGCGGCCGCCGAGAATGATGCCGAGCGTGACCCAGAGAATGAAGTCGTCGAGCTGCAAGAGCGAGATCGGCGCCGGGCCGCCCCAGAGCTTTTCGTTCTTGAGCAGCGAGCGGGCATAGAGCCAGCCGATCACGATGCCGCCGATATAGGCGAGCGCGTACCAGCGAATGGCGAACGGCCCGATCGAAATCGCGATCGGGTCGAACTCCGGGAATTTGATCAGCAGGGGAAGCATCAAGCAGCTTCAGACGAGGTTGCGCTTGTAGAGCGCGTTCAGCCGCTCCCAGTGCCGCTCCGCCGCGTCACGGTCATAGACCGGGCGCTTCGGAAAGGCGAAGCCGTGATGCGTGCCGGGATAGATCTCGACCTCGTTCTTGCTGCCCTTCATGCCGTCGCGCACCTTGTCGATGATCTCCTGCGGCGCGTAGATGTCGGTCTCGGCGCAGCCGAAGTACAGCTCGGCCTTGGTCTTGGATGCCGCCAGATGCGGGCTGTCGGCCTGGTCGGTCGCCAGATGCGTGCCGTAGATCGAGGCCGCCGCCTTGACGCGATCGGGAAAATGCGTGGCCGCGTTCACGGCGTAGCGTCCGCTCATGCAATAGCCGACGGTGCCGACGATCCTGGTGTTGGCGGCCTTCTGCGTCTCGGCATAGGCAAGCAGGGCCTTGGTGTCTTCCATGACGAGCGGAATGCTGAGCGAGTTCATCAGCGCGAACATGCGCTTGCGCTCCGGGGATTCCGGATCGGGGTTGATCGGCCCGAGCTCCATCGCGCCGGAGCGGTAATACAAGTTCGGAAGCATCACGTAATAGCCCGCGGTGCCGAACCGCCGCGCCATGTCGCGCAGCTCCTCGCGGATCGCCGGCGCGTCCATATAGAAGAGAATGACGGGGAACGGTCCGCCGCGCTCGGGATGGGTGATGAAGGTGGTGGTCTTGCCGTCCTTGGCATCGATATCAACTTGGCTGTCGATCATGGGCGTTTCTTTGTGCTTGTGATTCTATGGAATTCGTTGATCGCTGAATACGATTGCAAGTAAACCGGAGCATGACAAGGTAACTTGCCGTATGTGGTGGGCCTTCCTCGAGCCTTCTTTGGGCCTTGAACCGCGGCGGGAGGATCGCCATTGTTCTGACCTGACGGTTCCCCGCACGGAGATTTCGCCATGACCCAGACCAATAACCGGTT
>Ga0310811_10010402_pt1 | contig 12012 bp, 12 predicted proteins | sample YCmetagenome_FD_207642 | JGI IMG/M metagenome (GOLD analysis project Ga0310811, IMG submission 207642) | Soil microbial communities from experimental microcosm in Duke University, North Carolina, United States - YC | ecosystem: Engineered > Artificial ecosystem > Soil microcosm > Unclassified ...
CGATCCGCAGGCACGCGGCCAACCCTGTCGATATCCCCTACGGTCCGTCGCCGCTTGAGCGACTGGATGTTTTCCCTCCGCAGAAGAGTGCGGCGCCCGTTCAGATCTTCTTCCATGGCGGTTACTGGTGTCGCTCCGACAAGCTCTACTACAGCTTCCTCGCCGACGGTTCCCGGACGCGCTCACCGTCGTGACGAACTACGCGCTGTGCCCGTCGGTGAATATGGATGAGCTGGTCGAACAATGCCGCGATGTGGTCGGCTGGGTTCATCACAATGCGACGAAGTTCGGCGGCGATCCCTGCCGCATCTTCATTTCCGGGCATTCTGCGGGTGCTCACATCACCGCCATGCTGGCAGCATGCAACTGGACCGCGCGCGGCCTGCCGGCCGACGTCATCAAGGGCGTGACGGCGATGAGCGGCCTGTTCGAGCTCGAGCCAATACGGCTGAGCTTCATGAACACGGAAATCCGCCTGACGCCTGAGCTCGTGTCCCGCAACAGCCCCATGCGCCTCGCGCCGCCGCAACTGCCGATGCTGGTCGCGGTGGGTTCGCTCGAGAGCGCCGAATTTCGTCGCCAATCCGCCGACTACGCCGCGCATGTCAGTGCCTCCCAGCCTGACGTGCAGTTTCTGGAAGCGCGGGGCCATCATCACTATTCGATCCTGGATGCCTTCCACGACAGGCACTCGGGGCTTGGAATGGCCATCAGGAGTCAGATGGGCCTGGCGTAGCTTGCGTGAAACTTCGCCTCCATGCGCGGCAACCCTGCCGGAGGAGGGAGTCTCCGGCAGGGCTTCCAGGGGGCGACGAATATCTACTGCAGCGGGATGTTGAAGTTCAGATTGAGGCTCGACGGTCCGGGCGCCGAATACGCCGGAGGCGCATAGACGACCGGTGGCGTCACGTAGACGGGCCGCTGCTCGACGAACCTCGGATAGGAATGATGAAGGCGCCATTCGCGCTCACGCTCATGTTCGCGCCACTCGTGTTCTCGCCACGAACGTTCGTGATGGCGGTCCCAGTCGTGGTCCCAATCGTGAGCTTGGGCAGCGCCGGCAGAGGCTAGAACGACCGAGCCGAACAAGGCAGCGGCCAAGAACTTCTTCAAATGCTGGCGGGCGGTGATACGCATGGCACAACCTCCGTTGACATCAGATGTTACGGAGCATGCCCACCCGAACGTCCCCGCTGAAATTGGGGCATTTTGGCCATGATCGTGGCGTCGACCGCCAATTTCGCAAACGCGCGCATCGCGTTTCACGGCCGTGCCGGGCATGGTTAGATGGCGCACCGAACAACCGGGGGGAAATGACGATGGCAGGGCCGCTGGCCGGAGTACGCATTCTCGATTGCACGACGGTCGTGCTGGGCCCGTGGGCCGCGCAACAGCTGGGCGATCTCGGCGCCGATGTGATCAAGATCGAGCCACCGGAGGGCGATACCACGCGCCAGCTCGGGCCGGCGCGCCATCCCGGCATGGCCGCTTTCTATCTCGGCTGCAATCGCTCCAAGCGCTCGATCGTGCTCGACCTCAAGCAGGAGGCTGGCCGCAACGCGTTGTTCAAGCTTGCCGAGACCGCCGACGTGCTGATGCACAACTACCGGCCCGAGCCTGCCAAGCGGCTGGGCGTCGAATACGAAGCTTTCGAGAAGATCAATCCGCGGCTGGTCTATCTCGCAACCTACGGCTACCGCTCGGCCGGGCCGATGGGGTCGAAGGCCGCCTACGACGACATCATCCAGGCAGGATCGGGCCTTGCTTCATTGCAGACGGTGGTGGCGGGTCAGCCGCGCTTCCTGCCGACGATCGTCGCCGACAAGACCAGCTCCAACGGCGTCGTGTCGGCGCTGCTGGCAGCGCTCTATGCACGCGAGAAAACCGGCCACGGCCAGGCGGTCGAGGTGCCGATGTACGAGACACTGGTCTCGTTCGTGATGGTGGAACATCTCTACGGCGAGAGCTTCCGGCCGCCGCTCGAAAGCGCCGGCTACAAGCGCGTCCTCAACAAGGAGCGGCGACCCTATCCGTCGAAGGACGGATACTTCGCATTGCTGCCGTATACCGATGGTCATTGGAAGGAGTTCTGCACGCTGGTCGGCCGCGAAGATCTCGCCAAGGATCCGCGCTTTACGTCACTGGCCAATCGCCTCAAGAACGTCGAGGCCTACTACGCGACGCTGGCCGAGATTTGTGCCATGCGCACCAATGCCGAATGGGTAGAGCTTCTGAAGAAATCCAACGTGCCGCACGGGCCGGTCAATACGCTCGAGGACCTGTTCGTCGATCCGCAACTGCAGGCAACCGGCTTCTGGAAGGAAGTCGAGCATCCGAGCGAAGGCCGGCTGCGCATGCCTGACATCCCGCCGCGCTTCAGCAAGACCAAGCCCGAGATCACGCGTCTGCAGCCGCGGCTGGGCGAGCACAGCGTCGAGGTGTTGCGCGAGGCGGGCTACAGCAGCGCCGAGATCGACGCCATGCTGAAGTCGGGAGCGACGAAGGCCGCCTAGGCAGGAACACAATTCGGCAATCCCTGCGCGAAATGTGCAGGGCTTGCCAAGCCGCCGCTATTTCTGGGCGAGGGCAGTGTTGCCTGCCGTATCCTTTGGACCCGGCATTGTATCGGTATACGACAAGTTGACGGTCGGACGAGCGTAGGCCTCGTTCGGAGGACATCCGTTCTCGATTGGGGCGGAGCGTCCTTGGCTACTCCTGTCCGTCGACAGGGGGCGGTAGAAAGTACAGTCGTGAGTTGCATTTTGTGGATTTGAGATATTTGTAGACGATGCTTTTCACGGGATGATCGAGTATATAAATCAACTCGAGGTGGCGGGACTGAACTGAAGTAGAAGGGCGGGGTATCCTTCGTTTATGGCTTTGGACGTCTATGTCGGGTCGCTTACGCGCTACTATGCGGGGGACTGGGAAAACGTCGCGGACAAGGCGGCGCGCGAGAGGGGCGAGCAAACCAGCCGCGGGGCATTCGTTGGAAGATCGACGGATATCGCGCGTATTGGCTCGCGCCTGCTCGAATGGCGCAACACGTTGGCGCGGTCGCTGGGCGACAACATTACCGAGCCGCTGGAGTGGGATGAATCGGCGCAGGCGCCGCAGTTCACAGCCCGGCCCGGTTGGGACGGGTTCGGTTCGCTGGTCCTTTGGGCAGCCTACGCCGAGCATCCGTCCATGCGTGCGCCACCCGCGCTGCCGGAGGCGTGGGACGACGATCCAGCGCTGGTCCGTTGCAATGCCGACGGCTTCCGCTCACGTTTCTCGCATCTGGTACGGAACGTGGAACTCTGGCTGCCGTGCGCGTTTCGCTTCACCTTCGAAGGCGAAAACGTCGATGGCCGCCGCATCGTTGTGGGCTCGGTGACGACTCTGGCGTCCCAGCTCGCCGATCTCAATGCCGCCACCTGGAAGGTCGATGGCGATGGAGTTGCCTCATGGGGCCGCCGGCCGCCAACGGCCGAAGCGTCGCTGGAGCAGCGCGCATGCTACGCCTTTGCCGTGATGATCGATCTGGCGCGGCAGGCGGTCGATCACAAACTGCCGATGAAGCTCGACTACTGAACGGTTGACGCAAAAACCGCCCGCGACGTTCGTCACGGGCGGCTTTGTCGGATCGGGGAGAGAGTGTCAGGCGGCCGGAGACGTCAGACTGCCGGAGACGGGGGCGGTTCGGTCGCCGGCGGGCGGTTGCGCCGATCGGCCATGAACTGATCGAACTCGGCGCGGTCTTTGGCCGACCGCAACTTGTCGAGGTAGTCGCGGAACTCGCGCTGCTCCTCGTCGAGCTTGCGCAGCGTCTCTTCACGATATTCGTCGAAGGCGACGTTACCGCTGGATTGCCGGCCCCAGCGATGACGGCGACGCCAGGCGCGGAAATCCTCGCGGGCTTCGCGACCCTCCGGCGTGTACCAGCGGCCGTAATGGCCATGCTTCCAGCAAGACATGCGTCCACTCCATTTCAAGTAGATGAGCAAGCCGAGGCCAACCGGCCAAAAAACGATGAAGCCGAGCACCACAAGCGCCACCCAGGCGGCCTTGGGCACTTCGTCCAGTCTGTCCATCAGGCCGTAATACATCAGTGGCCTCCTCCAGCGCGGTTAACGATGTAAATGTTAACGACATTTACATTGGGCTCTCGCCCATCGGGTGTCAAGGGCCGCCCCCGTTGATTTCAGCTCTTATGGGGAAAACCCAAACCTTGCAGGTAAATGAGCATCGCCGACTCAAGTAGTTCTTCGGCCGTCATCGGCAAGGTGCGCCGGCCGGAATCGCCGCGGCCGAACAACGAGGCGATGCCATGTGCCATCGACCAGAGATGCAAGCTCATCATCAGCGCCGGTGGCCGCCCCCTGGGCGGCAAGTTTGTTGCCAGGGCTTCAGCCGCTCCGCGCAGCACTGCGAAGGCGCGATCGCCAGCGGCGCGCAGCTCGGGGTTGAGATCGGGCGGCAGGCCTGATTCGAACATGGCGGCGTAGTAGGCAGGCTCCGCACGCGCGAAGGCGAGATAGGCCCGGCCGACGTTGTTGAAGGCGGTGATGGGGTCGGGCTTGCCTCCCGCCCAGCCGGTTGTGAGCATCGCCTCGAAACGTTGGAAGCCTTCACGCGCCACATCAGCCAGCAATGCCTCACGATCGCGGAAATGGCGATAGGGCGCGGCCGGGCTGACGCCCGCCGAACGCGCGGCATCGGCGAAGGTAAAGCCGGCCGGGCCTTTCTCCTTGATCAGCTCGCGCGCGGCCTGGATCAGTGCCTCGCGCAGATTGCCGTGATGGTACGCGCCCTCGCGGGCGCGCTGCTTCCAGCTCATGTTAAGGAAGTTTACATTAGGCGTGCCGCTAACCAAAGTGCCGAAAACGCGAGGAATGGGAGGAAATCTTGGAACTGTGGACCACGGGCGTCGCCTCGGCACGCGGGAGCGCGCGTACCGCGCGGGAAGTCGAGGCCGCCGGCTGGGACGGCATGCTGGTGGTCGACTCGCAGAACCTGTCGGGCGATCCCTATGTCTCGCTCGCCCTTGCTGCGACGGCCACGACGCGGATCGGGCTCGGCACCGGCGTCACCAACTCCGTGACGCGCCATGCTGCTGCGACCGCAGCTGCCATCACCAGCGTTCACCGCGTCTCGAACGGTCGCGCGGTGCTGGGCATCGGTCGTGGTGATTCGGCGCTCGCCCACCTCGGACGGGCGCCGGCGCGGCTCGCGCAGTTCGAGCGCTACTTGCGCCACCTGCAGGCCTATCTGCGCGGCGAGGCGGTGAGCTTCGACGAGATCGACATTCCGCACGACGCCGCACCGCCGGTGTCCGGGCTTCATCTGCACGACGCGCCGTCGGCGAGCCGCATCGACTGGATCGCGGATGGCGCCAAGGTGCCGGTCGAGGTGGCGGCGAGCGGTCCCAAGGTGATCGCCATGGCGGCCCTCCACGCCGAGCGGGTGATGTTCACTCTCGGCGCCGACCTCGAGCGGCTCGCCTGGGGCATCGCACTCGCCCGACAGACTCGTAAGGACGCTGGCCTCGATCCTGACGGTGTCGCCTTCGGCGCCTACGTCAATCTCGGTTGCCACGGCGACACCAAGGTGGCGCGCGACCTCGTTCGCGGCGGCCTCACGACGTTCGCGCGCTTCTCGGTGATGCACGGCAAGGCCAACGGGCCGGTGTCGGCCAACGACCGCGCCGTGCTGGAGACGCTGCGCACCAACTACGACATGCGCGCCCACACCCGCGCCGACTCACGCCAGGCCGGCACGTTGACCGACGACTTCATCGATCGGTACGCCATCGTGGGCTCGCCCGACCGCTGCATTGAACGCCTTCGCTCCTTGAAGGCGCTTGGCCTCGACAAGGTGGCGATCAGCAGCCGCACCCGCGGCGCCTCGCCGGACGCTGGCGTGGTGAGCCAGCAGCTCATCGTGCGCGAAGTTCTGCCCGCGATGCGGTCGTGAGGAAGATCAGCGGGGCGACTCGTCGCTCAGGATCTCGTTGGTCACGCGGTTCATGAGCTTTTCTTCCTCGCCGATCAGCCGCTTCTTGCGCCATCCACCTTGGGCGAAGACCACAACCGTAATGAAGAAGATGAGGATCCCCGAGATCGGGAGGGACCAGTAAATGCCGTCGACGCCAAGCGAGGTATGTTTGGACAGGATGTAGGCGACCGGCAACTGCAGCATCCATGTCGAAACGACGGTCAACATCATGCTTATCATCATGCTGCCGGCGGCGCGGAACACGCCGATGAGTGCGAACTGCGCACCGTAGAAGCCCCAGCTCAACGCCATGATGCGAAGGAAATGTGCCCCCTCCGCAATGACCTCGGCATCGTTGGGCACGAAGAAGGCGACGAGCGGCGAGGCAAACAGGAAAACGAGGAGGCCGAAAGCCGTTAGCACTCCGAAGCCCAGCCACGAGCCCAGCCGGCCGATCTGCTCCGCCCGATCGATATTGCCGGCGCCGATATTCTGGCCGGCGAGCGCTGCCACCGCGATCGACAGGCCGATACCGGGAATGATGGCGACAGCCTGCAGGACGTTGCCGCCGACGCCGTAAGCGGCGAGGCTCAAGGTCCCGAAGCTCGTGACCAGGAAAGTCATCACCATCAGCGCCATCGCCCGCGCCGACATGTCGATCGAGGCCGGCAGGCCGAGGAGGAACGCGCGCTTTATGTGCTGGTAATCGGGAATGAGGTCGGCGGCATGGACATGGATGCCGTGGCTGCCGCGGCGCAGGATCGCGATGCCGATCAGAGCGGCGAGCCCCTGTGTGACCAGCGTCGTGAGCGCCGCGCCCATCACACCATGGCCGGGGATCGGCCCCCACCCGAAGATCATCAGCGGATTGAGCGCGAAGTTCAGGAACACCGTGCCCAGTACGATGTAGACCGGCAGCGACGGTCGCCCGATGCTGCGCATGATGCCCTGGAAGACAAAGAACGCGAAATTGAAAGCCAGCCCCAGGAACGACACGCGCATGAAGCCGAGCGCGCCCGCATAGACATCGGGGCCGACCCCCATCAGCCGCAGCAGCACGGGCGCCGTGACATAGCCGATCACGCCGAGCACGATTGCGGCCAGCACCACCATGAGCAGTGTCTGGCCGGCGACGTGGCTCACCATCTTCTCGTTGCGTGCGCCCACATACTGGGCGATCAAGGTCGAGCCCGCGATCGACAGACCGGCGCCCACCGCGACCATCAGGAACATCACGGGAAAACTCACCGACACGGCCGCGATTGCCGCGCCGCCCAGTCGCCCGACCCAGAAAGCGTCGATGATCTGGTAGGCCGACTGCAACACGTTCGCCAGCACGATCGGCACGGCGAGTGTCAGCAGCGATCGAAGGATTGGCCCTTCGAGGAGCTTGTTGTTGGTGGGCGGCACGGAAGTGTCCCGACAAGGAGGAGCGGAAGGTTGTCGTTGGGGGACGCTTCAATAGACCGAAAGCATCCGAAAGAGAAATGGCGTCGTTGCAGACCGCGTATGCCGACGGTCATTTGAAGAAGATGGCGGGTGAAGAAGATGGCGGGGCGTCTGCGTTATCGCCAGATCTTCTTGCCGCGGCCGGGCAGGCCAAGCGAACTCCACATCCCATCGACCTTGTCGATCACGGCCTGGTCCATGCGGATTTGCCGACCCCATTCGCGGTTGGTCTCGCCGGGGAATTTGTCGGTTGCATCGAGTCCGATCTTGGAGCCGAGGCCGGAGACCGGCGAGGCGAAGTCGAGATAGTCGATCGGCGTATTCTCGATCACGGTGATGTCACGCGCCGGGTCCATGCGCGTGGAGACTGCCCACATCACATCCTTCCAGTTGCGCGCGTCGATGTCGGCATCCACGACGATCACCCACTTGGTGTACATGAACTGCCGCAGATACGACCACACGCCCATCATCACGCGCTTGGCATGGCCGGCATAGGCCTTCTTCATCGACACGACAGCGATGCGGTAGCTGCAACCCTCGGGCGGCAGCCAGAAATCGACAATCTCGGGGAACTGCTGCTGGAACAGCGGGATGAAGACTTCGTTCAGGGCCTCGCCCAGCACCGAGGGCTCGTCGGGTGGTCGGCCGGTGAAGGTCGAGAGATAGATCGGCTGGCGCCGCATGGTGATGGCGCTGAGAGTGAAGACCGGAAACCGCTCGACGCTGTTGTAGTAGCCGGTGTGATCGCCATAGGGACCTTCGTCGCCGTAGTCGTCGAGGCTGACGTGCCCCTCGAGCACGATCTCGGCTTCGGCCGGCACCTTGAGCGGCACCGTCTTGCAATCCACCAGCTCGACCTTCTTGCCGCGTAGGAGACCTGCGAATTGATACTCCGACAGCGTGTCGGGCACGGGCGTGACGGCGGCGAGGATGGTGCCAGGATCAGCGCCGATCACCGCGGCGACCGGCAGCGGATCGCGCTTGCCCGCGCCCTTCCAGCGCTGGTGATGCTGCGCACCGCCGCGATGCTTCAGCCAACGCATCAGCGTCGTGTTCCGGCCCGTGACCTGCAGGCGGTAGATGCCGAGATTGAAGCTGTCCTGCTTGTCTTCATCTGGCTTCGGCCCCTGCGTTACGATGAGCGGCCAGGTGATCAGCGGCGCCGGTTCGCCTGGCCAGCAGGTCTGGATCGGCAGTCGGCCAAGATCGATATCGCCGCCTTTCAGCACAACTTCCTGGCAGGGCGCGGTGCCGACGGTCCGTGGCTTCATCGCCATCACCGTGCGCAGCATCGGCAGCATGTCGAGCGCCTCGCGCCAGCCGCCCGGCGGCTCGGGCTGGCGCAGGAAGGCAAGCGTCTCGCCGACCTGGCGCAGTTCGTGCGGCTCGCGATCCATGCCCCAGGCGACACGTTCGACCGTGCCGAAGAGATTGACCAGCACCGGGATCTCGGAGCGCGTGCCGTCCGTGCGCACGACATTCTCGAACAGCACGGCCGGTCCTTTCTCGGCGAGCAGCCGGGTCTGGATTTCGGTCATCTCCAGATGCGGCGACACTGGCGCCGTGACGCGCACCAGGCGGCTGGCCTGTTCAAGGCGCGCGATGAAATCCCGAAGCGAGGCGTAGGGCATGCTGGCGTTGTCCTTTAGAGTGGTGCGCCCATGAGAGCAAACGCCATCCCGCCTGCTATTCCTGGTGAGTTCGAGGATCTGCTGAACCGCAACGGCCGCAAGGTGCTGGCCGGCACGCATCCCTTATGCGGCGCTCTGGCCGATCCGCGCACCCGCTTTCTCGCGGCCGACGATCTTTTCGACCGCGCCAAAGCCGCTCGTTTGCGCACGGTTCTCGAAGAGCGCCTAACCGGAACACTGGTTCCGCTCGCGCGGCCGATTCCGCCAGAGAGTATTTTCGACATAAAATACAACTATTCCGAGCAATTGCCCAAGACCACCCGGGCGCGGACCATTTTCTTCGACAGCCGCCGCGAGCAGGGCGCAAAGATGGCCGAGCGGGTCGGGCTGGTGCGCCTGATGCGTTCCGAAAGCTTCCGTGCCTTTGCGCAAGCGCTGGCCGGCCGCAGGTTGGCGTCGGGCTGGGGATTGCAGGTGCTGCGCTATGGGCCGGGCGACTATGCCGGTCCGCACAACGATCACCATCCCGAGAATGAGCGCGCCAAGCAGGGCTACATCGATCTGCACCTCAGCCTCTGCACACCGGGGGTGGCGCACCAGTGGCTCGTCTATAGCCGGGCCGGTCATTTCAGCGAGATCGCCTCGGTGGCGGCACCCGTGACTCTGACCGCCTACCGCCTGCCGTTCTGGCACTACACCACGCCGCTGGTCGGCAAACCGGCCGCCGCGCGGTGGGTGCTGCTGGGGACGTTTCTCTTCTCTAATGCACCCCGACAGGCACGACGCTGATCGAATTGCGCGGGCTGCCTTCGAAGATGCGGTCGGTATAGGCGAGATAGACCAGGGCGCGGCGCTTGGCGTCCCAGAACCGCACGATCTGGGTCGACTTGAAGATCAACGACGCGCGCTCGCTGAAAACTTCCTGCGGGCTCCTGAGCTTGCCGAGCTTGGCTTCGTCGATGGGCGCGACCTGCCGGCAGGCGATCGAGGCCTCGCCCGGATCCTCGGCGACACCGATCGCGCCTTTGATGCCGCCGGTGCGGGCATGGGAGAAATAGCAGGTGACGCCCGGCACCTGAGGATCATCGAACGCCTCGACCACGATCTTGTCGTTCGGTCCGATCCACTTGAAGCGATAACCCACGGAGCCGATTTCGTCGGCGAATGCCGGCATCGCGAGCAACGACAGCAGGGCGACGAGGAGGATACGGCGCATCTTCAGGCTCCCTTCTCAGGTTCTCTTGGCCACTGGACGCGTCACCAGGAAGAGGCCTGGCAGCACCAGCGCGATGCCCAACAAATGGTACCAATGCGGCGCCTCGCCAAGAGCCACCCAGGCCATCAGGCCGACGTAGGGCGGCCCGAGATACATCGACACGCTGGTGCTGGAGGGTCCGAGTTCGGCCACGCAGAAGGAATAGGCGGCGTAGGCACCTATGCCCGGCACGGTCGCCACGACCAACCAGGCGATCCATACGCGGCTGTCGCCAAGATCTGGCCCACCCCACAGAAGGGCTTCGCCAATCGTGAACGGCACCAGGATCAGGACTCCGCCTGCCGCGATCAGGCACAGCCGCGCCAAAGGATCGAAGGCGCTCGGCCGCTGCTTCAACAACAGCGAGTAGACTGCCCAGGCGGCCGAAGCAGCGGCGATCCAGAGATCGCCGCTCGCGAGGCGCACACCGAGCAGGTTGCCGAGCTGCCCCTTGGCGAAGACGGCGGCGACGCCCAGGAGGCAGAGGATGATGCCCACCAGTCGGCCGGGGGTGAGCCTCTCGCGGCCAAAGATCAGCACCACAATCGGCGAGGCGGCGTAGATCAGGCCGATATTGAGGGCCTCGGTGGTGCGGCCTCCGATATAGACGAAGGCGCCGCATACCCACATGCCAAGCGCGCCGAGCAGCAGCAGGTCCGGCCATTCACGGCCGATCGCCGCGCGGCCGGCCCGGAGTTTGGGCCAAACGATCGGCAGCAGGATCAGACAGAAGAGCAGCCAGCGCCCCAAGGCCAGCGCGTTGGGCGGCACGAAAGTGACATAGCGCGCCGCCAGCATGTTTACACCGAACAGAGCCGGCGAGAGGATGAGCAAACTCCAGGCGAAACGACGACGGGCGGGCGGCACGCCGATCTTCTACCCGACGGTCAGGCGGCGCGCAGTCCTTCCTTGGGGACCTCGCCGCCCGCTTCCTTGATGGCGGCGCGGTATTCTTTCTCCGAGGAGAAGGGCGCGGTCTTGGGATAGTCCTTCTTCCTGCCGGGCCGGATGTTGCCGCTGCTGGGTTCGACGATCAGAAGCTCGCCCTCTCGGCCAAGCAACGGGATCTCCCGCTTCCAGCGCGAGTAGACGCGCCGGGCCGAGGCGGAAAAATCGACGTAAGTCGTGAATTCGCTCGGATCCTTGACGAACAGTGCCTCGTAGGTCGCGATGAACTCCTGCACGAATTTTTTGTCCACAATCTCGAGGTTGGACATCATCCAGCAGCGATCCTCGAACACCCAGTAGGTGCCGAGGCCGACGAATTCCTTTTGGCGCGTCAGGTAGGGATAGAAGGGAAAGCCGCGACAGGCGATCGTGCGGTTGTCGCGCTCGCAATGCCGCGCACCCTTGCAGTGGATGGCCATGCAATCCGAGGTGAGCTCGGCCACGATCTGGCGCGTGGCGTAATCGTAGGGCTTGAACTTCGACCAAAGGTCGGTGCGGTCCTTCAGCAGGTCGAACTCGACCTTGTGCACGACGGGCACGGCATTCTCGGTCGAGCAGCAGACCGGGGAGCCGCCGTTCAGCGGCGCGCACTTTCGGCCGCAATCGAAGCGGGAGATGGAGGCGGTGAACCCGTCGTAGAGGGCGGCGAAGTCGGCGGGCTTGATGGACGCTTTCAGGGGCTTCTTCGACATGTAGCGGCCGTGTAGCCGAAACAGATGTGAAAGAACAGTGAAGGAATTCTGACGC
>Ga0310811_10010403_pt1 | contig 12011 bp, 10 predicted proteins | sample YCmetagenome_FD_207642 | JGI IMG/M metagenome (GOLD analysis project Ga0310811, IMG submission 207642) | Soil microbial communities from experimental microcosm in Duke University, North Carolina, United States - YC | ecosystem: Engineered > Artificial ecosystem > Soil microcosm > Unclassified ...
GCGGTTCCGGGCGGTGCGTTCAAGCCTTATATTGCTCCTCCTAAAAAGTGATCTGTCACCCCGGCCTTGAGCCGGGGCCTGCCTGCCTTACATCGGCAGAAGAAAAGCAGATCCCGGATCAAGTCCGGGACGACGGGAGTTGGTGCAGCATGGCCGGTGGATGGACGCGCGACGGCGCGGTTCAGGACCAGATCGACGATACCGTGAAGGACGCGGTCCTTCGCGCCCGGGCGCTGACGCCGTCGGGCGAGAGTGCCGAGGAATGCGATGACTGCGGCGAACCGATCCCGAAGAAGCGCCGCGAAGCGCTTCCCGGCGTCCGCACCTGCGTCCACTGCCAGACGGAACGCGACAAGAGTGTCGTTCACTCCACAATCAACCGGCGCGGGAGCAAGGATAGTCAGCTGCGCTGAAAATGCTGTCCTACATGCAAGCGCATCGCCTAAGGCCGGGCCCATGATCTCCCCTTCCTCAAAAGTCACGAAGTGGAGGAAGTGGAAGGACCCCCGGTTTCACTCATTCGGCTGCGTGGGAACGTAGGTCAGGCATGCCCCGCAAGCGCTCCGCTGGACTGCCCAGCCGCAAGCAGATCCTCGACTTCATTGCATCGTCCGGACAGCCGGCGGGCAAGCGCGAGATCGCCCGGGCGTTTCATCTTTCCGGTCAGGACAAGATCGATCTTAAGCGCTTGCTCAAGGACATGGCCGACGAGGGGCTTATCGACAGCTCCCCGGGACGGGCGTTCCACAAGGCGGGCGGAGTACCGAAGGTCACGGTGCTGCGCGTGCAGTCGGTCGACGATGGCGGCGCGGTCTGGGCGGTGCCCGAGCAATGGCATGCCGAAACCCCGCCGCCGCGATTGCGGCTGATCGAGCGTGGCAAGCGCGGCGCGCTCGGGATCGGCGACCGCGTGCTCGCCCGGACCGAGGAGCGAGGGGACGGCTTCATCGCTCACCCGATGAAGAAGCTCGAGCGCGCAGCCGAGCTGGTGCTGGGCGTTGTGCGCCGCGAAGGTGACCGCTTCTGGCTCTCGCCTGTCGACAAGCGCGAGCGCCGCGAGCTTTTCATTAGTGACGTCAAAGACGCCGAACCTGGCGACCTGGTGCTGTGCGAGGTCAGCGGCCGGCCGCCGCGGGTCAGTGCTCGCGTCGACGCCGTGCTCGGCGATCCGTTCGCACCGAAAAGCTTCAGCCTGATCGCTATCCACAAACATGGCCTGCGCGCGGAATTTGCGCAGGAGGCGATCGACGAGGCGCATCGCGTGTCGAAGCTTTCGCTCGGCGAACGCGAGGACCTGACGCATTTGCCGATCGTCGCCATCGACCCTGAGGATGCGCGGGATCACGACGATGCGATTTGGGCCGAACCGGATGGGGAGGGCGGCTGGAACGCGATCGTCGCGATCGCCGACGTCAGCTTCTATGTCCGCCCAGGCTCGGAGCTCGACCGCGAAGCGCGTGCGCGTGGCAACAGCGTCTATTTTCCCGACCGTGTCGTCCCGATGCTCCCGGAGGAGCTGTCGGCGGACATCTGCTCGCTCAAGGAAGGCGAGGAGCGCGCGGCGATGGCCTGCCACCTCAAGATCTCCAAAGAGGGTGCGATCAAGAGCTGGCGATTCACGCGTGCGAAAGTTTGCATATCAGCAAACATTGCATATGAGGATGCGCAGGCGGCTATGGATGCGGCCGCGGAGGAGCCGATCGAGGTCAGCTCGCCGGTGTGCTGGATGCCCGAGGTCGAAGGGCCTGTTCCGAAGGAGCTGGTCGAAAAGGCGCTGAAGCCGCTTTGGGGCTGCTGGCGGGCGCTCTTTGCAGCGCGGAAGAAGCGCGACCCGCTCGAGCTCGACCTTCCCGAACGGCGGGTGATACTCGACGAGAAGGGCCGAATCGCCTCGATCGCTCCGCGCGACCGCCTCGACGCGCACCGGCTGGTCGAGGATTTCATGATCGCCGCCAACGTCGCCGCCGCACGGGCGCTCGAGGCGAAGAAGTCGCCGGTCATGTACCGCGTGCACGAGCCGCCGAGCCGTGAGAAGCTGGTCGCGCTCAAGGATTACCTCAAGACATTCGGGATCGAGTTCGCCCTTGGGCAGGTGATCAAGCCCGGGACCTTCAATCGGGTCATCGAGCGCCAGGGCGAGGGGGACGGGCGCGAGGAGATCATGGAGCAGTTGCTGCGAACGCAGATGCAAGCGCGCTACGGTCCCGAACGGTTGGGGCATTTCGGACTCGCGCTCGCGACCTACGCGCACTTCACGTCGCCGATCCGGCGATACGCCGACCTCCTCGTCCATCGGGCATTGGTGAGCTCGTACAAGCTGGGGGAGGGCGGGCTTCCTTCGGCGGACGGCGAGAAATTCGAACAGATCGGAGAACAGATCTCGATGCTCGAGCGGCGCGCCATGGAGGCAGAGCGCGAGACGATCGACCGCTATGTCGCAGCCTATCTCTCCGACCAGGTTGGCCAGCTCGTCGAATGCCGAATCACCGGCGTTCAGCCGTTCGGCTTCTTCGCGACGGTCGAGGATCTGGGCGGCGACGGGCTCGTCCTCGCGAAGGACCTTGGCCAGGAATATTTCAGATACGACGAGGCGGCGCGGGCACTTGTGGGCGATGAGACCGGTGAGACTTATCGCGTCGGGCAAAGGCTCACGTTGAGGCTTGCGGAATCCAATCCTGTTTCAGGCGCGCTCCGCTTCGAGCTTCCCGAAGGAAGCTATGGCGGCACTTCGGCGCCCATCCGCCGCGACCGAGTCAGGACCGGTCGGCGCGGACGGCCTTCCAACATTCGACACAGCAACCGCAGGCGCTAAGACCGCGAGGTTGAGGAGCAGAAGTCATGGCCACCGCAGCAGCAGCATTGATCGCCCGTGCCAGGCGCGAGATCCAGCATCATTTCTTCAGCAATGACGCTGTGAGACCCGAACGTGCCGTCCCCTTCGGCCCGTCAAGCGGTATCGAGCGCCGACAGTTCGAACGAATGATGAGCCGCGGAATCATCCACGAGGAGCGGCCGGGCCGCTACTGGCTCGATGTCGTCGCCTATGACGTGGACTTGAGGGCGCGCCACCAGAGAGTGAAGATTGCGCTGCTCATCGTTATCGCCGTCCTGCTGATCGGGCTGCTCTTCGGGATATTCCAGACCAAGGCGTAGCAACCTTCACGTGCGCCGCGGATTGAGTGGCGGGACAAGGAGAGACGCCATGGCCTACAAGATCGCGATCATCGTCGGGAGCCTTCGCGCGGGAAGCCTCAACCGCAAGGTTGCGCGATCGATCTGCGGGTTGCGCGGCGACAATCTCAATTGTTCGATGGTCGAGATCGGCGACCTGCCGCTCTACAACCAGGACCACGACGCAAATCCGCCCGAGCAATGGACGCGCTTTCGTCAGCAGGTCGGCGCGGCCGACGGTATCTTATTCTGCAGCCCCGAATATAATCGCGGAATCCCCGGCGTCCTCAAGAACGCGATCGACGTCGGTTCGCGTCCCTATGGCCAGAGCGTGTTCGACAAGAAGCCGGCCGCGATCGTGACCGCTTCGCCCGGAAGCATCGGCGGCTTCGGAGCCAATCATCAAATCCGTCAGGCCTGCGTCTTTCTCAACATGCCGGTGATGCAGCAGCCTGAGGCTTATCTCGGCCATGTGACGGACGACAGTTTCGACGAAAGCGGGTGCCTCAAGGAAGGGCCGCTGAAGGACCTGGTGACGAAGCTCGCGCATTCGTTCCACGACTGGGTCGAGATGATCCACCGCTCGCGCCAGCTCCTCGCCGAAGACGCCGCACATGCGGCTGAGCGCGCCAAGGAACATGCCTGATCCTTCTGGCGGAGGCTGAACCGATCTCCTACTTCGAGGGACGAACTTTTGAGGAGGAGCGCAATGGAACTTCCCTGGCTCGGCCGCTGGCAGCCGCAAATCCTGGCTCTCCTGCGCATCGTGGTCGGGCTTCTCTTTCTGGAGCATGGCCTGTCCAAGTTCTTCGCTTTTCCGGTTCCATTTCCAGTCCATCCGTTGCCGCCGCTGCTCATCGCAGCGGGCGTTGTCGAGTGCGTTGCGGGCGTGCTGGTGACGATCGGGCTGTTCACTCGGCTGGCGGCATTCCTGGCGTCAGGCGAAATGGCGGTTGGTTATTTCATGATGCATTTTCCGAACGGGTTCTGGCCGCTTGCCAACAAAGGCGAAGCGGCGATCCTGTTCTGTTTCGTCTTCCTGTACTTCGCCGCTGCGGGGGCCGGCGCCTGGAGCATCGACGGAGCGCGCCTCAGGAACGCGCCGATCCGCTAGGCGCTAGACTCCGCCAGGATATGGAAACTGCGCGGGCGGATCGTTCGCCTGCCCGAAATGCTTGCGCACCGCGGTGTCGCATATGGAGTAGCCCCAGTTGATCAGGCGCTCGTCAAGGCCTTTGCCGAACGGCCTCAGCTGTGTCGGCAGCCGTGCGAGCTCGGTCGTCCGCTTGATCGGCGCCGGCAATGCGCCCGGAAGCTTGTAGTGACGAACGTCCGAGCCGATGCCCCAATAGGTGCCACGCCGCCAACCGCGCTCGCCTTGCTTCGCCGTGAAGGAGGCAATGAGCTGGCGCTGGCGAAGCGAACCGACTTGGCCGTAGATGATGTCGATTGCCCGCTTGAACTGGCTGACGAGCCCCCGCGACGGCGACGGATCGGGATCGAGCTGCGCGCCCGCGTTCGACACCAGCACGTTGCGATAGGCCTTCCAAACCGTCTCCAGCCCGAGATTGTCGTAGACGCCGCCGTCGGCGAGGCTGATGTTCGTAAGTAGCCGCTCGTCCTTGGTGAATTTCCGCGAGAATTTGGACGGGTCGACGCGCAGGATGTAGGGCGACAGCACTGGCGGGAAAGCCGAGGATGCCGCCACCGCGTCGGCCAGGAGCAGCTCGGGCCGGTCGATCTCGCCGACCTTCCAGTCGGCCATCATTGCTCGGGACATGCGCCACAGCGTCCCCGTTTCCATGTTGGTCGCGTTGATCACAAACTCGGGATTGCCGGGAAGCTTCTGCAAGGTCGCGCCCTCGAACAACATCTTTCGGTAGGACGCGGCGACGTGCTCCGCGACGCGGCCCACGGGCAGGCCGAGCGCGATCGCGCGAATGTCGATGCATGTGCCGGCGACGCTACGGATCGGCTCGACGACGTAGCTGAAGAAATCGTCCCTGGTCTTCAGCCTTTTCCATTCGAGCCCGACCTTGGCGGAGGTAATCGAGCCGCCCGAGACGCTCGAGATGCGGCTCGCCTTTTGAAGCAGCCCGAGCTCGAACAGACGGAGGAAAGCGCCGAGGTGGAAAAGCATCGCTCGATAGCCGCCGCCAGATACGCAGATTCCAATTCCGTTCGACGGGCCGCGCGGCTTCGTATCGGCATGCTGAGAAACGGGTTCGACAAGCTGGGCCATCGCAATTCCCCTGCGTCTGGGGAGCCGAGCGCCGTCAGGTTACCTTGGAGCGCGCGTGAAAGCGAGGCTGATCCCACTCGCGGCTTGCAAGAATGTTGGCGAGGATTTCGGCAGCCCCGACGATTTCGGCGAACCGGTTGTAGAGCGGGCAGAAGCCGAAGCGCATGAGATCCGGCGCCCGGAAGTCGCCGATGACTCCGCGAGCGATCAGCGCCTGCATCACGGCGTACCCCTCGGGATGGGCGAAGACGACGTGGCTGCCGCGTTGAATGGAGTCGCGAGGGCTGGCGAGCGCCACATTATCGCCACAGCGTTCCTCGACCTCGTCAATGAACAGCTGCGAGAGCTTCCGCGACTTGGCGGCGAGCTCCCGCATCGCAATCCCGTCGAACGTGTCGAGCCCCGCTTCGAGCGCGGCGAGCGCCAGGATTGACGGCGTGCCCGTCAGGAATTTCAGCATGCCCTCGGCCGGCCGGTAATTGTCGACGAAGGCGAAGGGCTCCGCATGACCCATCCAGCCCTGGAGTGGGCTGCGTAGCTCGTCCTGCAGCTGCTCCGCGACGTAAATGAATGCCGGCGCTCCAGGGCCGCCGTTCAGATATTTGTAGCCGCAGCCGATCGCCAGCTCGGCGCCGCAGCCGTTCAGGTCTAGCTCGACCGCTCCGGCGCTGTGCGACAGGTCCCAGACGACGAGCGCTCCAGCGGCGCGCGCGGCATCGTTTACGGAGCGTATGTCGTAGAATGCGGCCGTCCGGTAATCGACGTGGGTGAAGGTGACGACGGCGGTGTCTTCGTCGATCGCGCCAACGACCTCTTCCGGATCGACCCCTTTGACACGAAGTCCAAGCATGTCGGCGAGACCCTGAGCAACATAGAGGTCGGTCGGGAAATTGCGCTTTTGCGTGAGGATGGTCTTGCGGTCCGGCCGCGCCCGAGCCGCGGCGGCGAGCAATTTGAACAGGCAGACGGTGGTCGAATCCGCAATCAGCAGTTCACTCGTCTTGGCCCCGACGATCGGCGCGAGCTTGGCCGCGATGCGCGTCGGCCAGTCGATCCAGCCATGCTTGTTCCAGCTGGCGATCAGGTCGTCGCCCCATTGCCGTTCGGCCGTCGTAGCCAGCGCAGCCGGCGCGGCCGTCGGCAATGCGCCCAGCGAATTCCCATCGAGGTAGATGATCCCGTCCGGCAGCCGGAAGCGCTCCCGAGCGAACGCCAGCGGATCGGATGCGTCGAGCGCTAGGGCTTCGTCGCGAGTCACAATTTGGGAAGGGTTACGCCCTTCTGCCCCATATATTTGCCGGCGCGGTCGGCGTAGCTGACCTCGCATGGCTCGTTTCCCTGGAGGAACAGGAACTGGCACGCGCCCTCGTTCGCGTAGACCTTGGCGGGTAGCGGTGTCGTGTTCGAGAATTCCAGCGTGACATGCCCCTCCCAGCCTGGTTCGAGCGGGGTGACATTCACAATGATACCGCATCGAGCATAGGTCGATTTGCCGAGGCAGATCACCAGCACGTCGCGCGGCACCCGGAAATATTCGACTGTGCGCGCGAGCGCGAAGCTGTTGGGCGGGATGATGCAGACGTCGGTCTTGCGATCGACGAAGCTGTTCACCGCGAAATCCTTGGGGTCGACGAGCGCATTGTCGACGTTGGTGAAGATCTTGAACTCGTCGGCGACGCGCGCGTCATAGCCGTAGCTCGACAGCCCGTAGCTGATGCAGCCTTCGCGCCGCTGGGCCTCGACGAACGGCTCGATCATGCCGTGATCCTGCGCCTGCTCGCGAATCCAGCGGTCGGACAAAATCGCCATGCCGAGTGCGTAACGGGACGGTCCGAAGGCATCAATTTGGACCCGATTATTTCTGTGGATGAGCGCCGTTTCGCGTTTCCCGCAATTCCTTTGGGCAGGCGCATGATTCGTGCACCGCTTATCCACAATCGTGCTACATATGTTCGCGCTTGATGTGGGGCCGCACGAGCGTAGGAGCCGCGCATGGCCGAAGTTATCCGCATCGCCGAGTCTGCGTCAGAACCGCTCTCAACCCTTCCGCAGAACATTGAGGCCGAAGCTGCGCTCCTCGGCGCGCTGATGATCGACAACCGGCTGATCGAGGATATCCAGCTCAAGCTGAAGCCCCATCATTTCTTCGAGCCGCTGCACGGCCGAATCTACGAAGCGATCCTTCGGCTGACCGATTCCAATCGCGTCGCCAATCCGGTCACGCTGAAGCCTCTGTTCGAAGCCGACGACGGAATGAAGGAGGTCGGCGGGCCGGCTTATCTCGCCCAGCTGACGGGCTCCGGAGCGGCCGTGATCGGCGCCCGCGACTTTGCCGGACAGATCTACGACCTCGCGCTGCTGCGCGCCCTCGTCGGCGTCGGCCGCGATCTCGTGGAAGGCGCGCTCGATACGAGTGAGGACGTTGCCCCCCTCGCTCAGATCGAGCGCGCCGAATCCGAGCTTTACAAGGTGGCGGAGGAAGGCGGCGCGGAAGGCAAGGCCAAGAGCTTCGCCGAAGCCACCAAGGACGCGCTCGACATGGCCGAGAAGGCGCTCAACAGCGGCGGCCATCTGTCGGGGTTCACGACGGGCCTGGAAGCGCTGAACGCGAAGCTCGGCGGCCTCCACAAGTCCGACCTGATCATCGTCGCCGGGCGGCCGGGCATGGGCAAGAGCGCGCTTGGAACGAACATGGCGTTCGCCGCGGCGCGCCGCTTCCTTCGCGACACCGCCGACGGGATCGATCCAGCGAAATCGTCGGGCGCTCCCGCAGCCTTGTTTAGCCTCGAAATGTCGGCCGACCAGCTCGCCACGCGTATTCTTTCCGAACAGTCTGGGATCACCTCCGAAAATCTCCGCACCGGAAAAATCAGCCAGCAGGAATTCCGCGAGCTCGCTCGCGCCGCCGCCGAGCTTCAAAGCCTGCCGCTCTACATCGACGATACGCCCGGCCTGACGATTGCCGCATTGCGCACGCGGGCACGTCGCCTCAAGCGCCAGAAGGGCATCGGCCTGATCGTCGTCGACTATCTCCAGCTGCTGCAGGGTACGGGCAGGAACTCGAACGAGAATCGCGTCCAGGAAATCTCCGAGATCAGCCGCGGCCTGAAGCAGCTCGCCAAGGAGCTGGACGTACCGGTGATTGGCCTTTCGCAGCTCAGCCGCGCGGTCGAGCAGCGCGAGGACAAGCGCCCGCAGCTTTCGGACCTTAGGGAATCCGGGTCGATCGAGCAGGACGCCGACATCGTCCTCTTCATCTACCGCGAGGATTATTACTTGAAGGCCGTCGAGCCTGATTACCCGATGCCGAACGAGACGGAGAAGCTCGCCAAGTACGAAGAGTGGAACGCGAAATACGCCTCCGCCGCGGGAAAGGCCGAGATCATCGTCGCCAAGCAGAGGCACGGCTCGACCGGCATCGTTCGAGTCCGCTTCGAAGGCCGCACCACCAAGTTCAGCGACGCCGTCGACGAGGGCTACATCCCGGAGATGCGTAACTGACGATTGAAATGATGCGCGGCTGACCGGCCGCGCGTGGGGAGGGGGTGAGGGCGCCGGCTGGGTTCGGCGCCCTCAGCCTTTAGGGAGCGATCTCGTCGCTGCTTTCGGGCTGCTCGATCTTTTGCGGCGGCCCCGGCTCGAGCCCCAGAGCCTTCGCGATATTGTCGTCCCAGCCGTAAACGTCCTGGCGGAACTGGACGACCGATCCGTCCCAGAACACGGTTTCATAGAGCAGCCGCACCGGGATCGGGTTCGGCAGTTTGATGAACGTCTCGTCCTCGCCCTGCATCGCCTGCTGGAATTTGTCGAGAACGCCTTCCTGCTCGGCGAGCGCGGTCGCGAACTGGATGGCATTTTCGACCCGCACGCAGCCGTGGCTGCGATGGCGGTCATCGAGGCCGAACAGCGCCTTTGCTGGAGTGTCGTGGAGGTAGATCGCCTCCTTGTCGTCCATGTCGAACTTGACCAGCCCGAGCGAATTCTTGGGACCGGATTGTTGGACGTATTGGTCGCCCTTCAGGACGAAACCGTTTTCCTGGAGCCAGCCTTGGCTCTTCGTTGACAGTTCTTTGACGCCAATGCCCTTGGGCACCGTCCACGTTGGCTTGGCGACGAGATTCACGATGGGCGCCTGCAGCTGCGGCGTAGGCTTGTCGGCTTCGCCTTCCACCACTTTGCGATGATCGACATGCTGTCCGTCTCGGTAATAATCGAGGAACGACGCGGCGGTGTTCACGTCGATCCGCGTCCCTGGCGGATTACGTGGAAGCCATCGAAGCCGCTCCATCGCGACGGCTAGCTCGCGGGCTCGATAGGCGGGGCCGGCATTCAGCGCATCGAGCGTGTTGCCGCCGATGATTCCGTCCTGCTTGAATCCATAGTCGCGCTGCAGCGCCTTTACGGCCGAAATGAGGTTTGGCGAATAGACCGTCGATCCGCTGACAGGTGCAGGCTGCGTCGCCTTTCCGGTGCTCCCCTGCTGGGCAGGCGCGTTCAGATATCCGACGGCCTGCAATGCCGCGATTACTTGCGGCATTCGCGGGTCATGGCTGCTGGGCTTGATCGGTTTTCCGTCGGCGACCGGCTGAAACTGGGTTTTCGCCGCAAGTTGAAGATAGTGCAGGTGAGCCTGGCTTAGAGCACGATATTCGTCGGTTTGGGGAACCAGCGAATTCAGCCATCCCTTCACGTCTTTCTTCTGGATCGCATCCTGCAGTCCCTGGCGAACATCCACTTTGGGGTGCGGGATGGTGTAGACTTCGTGGAGCTGGGCCGGGTCGGAATATCCGTTCGCCAATGCGGAAGCATATTTGAGTGCGGCCTCGGTCAGCGCGGGCCCACTCTCGCCGCCCTTCAGGAAGAGCTCCGGCTTGAGGCCATTTGCGGGTGCGCCGGCAATGGCTTCGCGAAGTTGTTTCTCGGTCTCCGAGGTCCAGGAGACTTGAGGGGTTCCGGCGGAGGCGTTGGCAGCCTCGTTCTGATTGGAGCTCTGGCTGCTGTAATTACAACCCACCAAAGTCGCGCTGCACAGGGCAAGGCTCAGGGCCGTGCCGATCCATCTGGTTTTACTCATGGCCTGCCTGAACGCCGCGGCAGGCGAAAGGGATGCAATGTCGTTTGTGGTCAGTCTTCGATCATGTTCGGATCGCGCAGGCCTTCGCCGATCGTAGCGCGGGCGCGGTCAGCCTCGCTGCTGGTCACCGGGTACGCGCAATAATCCGCAGCATAGAAAGCGCTTGGACGATGATTTCCTGATAATCCGATCCCCCCGAAGGGCGCATTGGAGGGCGCGCCATTGGTCGGCTTGTTCCAGTTGATGACGCCGGCACGAACGTTCGCCCAGAACGTGTCGTAGAGTTCCGGGCTTCCACCGATGAGGCTCGCAGCGAGACCGTAGCGCGTATTGTTCGCTTCCTCGATCGCCGCGTCGAAGTCCTTGACCCGGATGACCTGCAACACCGGCCCGAAAATCTCCTCGTCCGGGCGATCGCGAACGTCCGTGACGTCGATGAGCGCGGGCGTGAGGAACGGCCTGTCCTTCTCCGGCCGGTCGAGCCGGCAGATCGGCTTTCCGCCTTTCATCATGAGGTTGAGCCATTGCTCCTGCACGTGATCGGCGGCGGCATTGTCGATCACCGGGCCCATGAATGGTTGGGGGTCGGCAAAAGGCTCTCCGACGACCAGCCGATCCATCAACTTCTTGATCGCTTCGATGAGCGCTTCGTGCTTGTCGTCCTCCACGATCAGTCGCCGCGCGGCGGTGCACCGCTGGCCCGCAGTCAAAAAGGCTGATTGAACTGCCATGATGGCAGCTGCCTCGACGTCCTTGGCATTCCAGATCACGAGGGGGTTGTTGCCGCCGAGCTCGAGGGCGAGGATCTTGTGGGGGGTCTCTGCAAACTGCTTGTGGAGCGAAAGTCCCGCGCGCGCGGAGCCGGTGAACAACAAGCCGTCGATTCCAGGTTGACCCGCGAGGGAACGGCCCTGGTCGGGACCTCCGACCAGCATTCGAACGACGCCTTCCGGAACCTTGGACTCATGGAGGCAGTGGACGAGGAACGCGCCCGTCGCGGGGGTCTTCTCGGACGGTTTGAACACGACTGCGTTGCCGGCGATTAACGCCGGCACGATGTGGCCGTTGGGCAGGTGCGCCGGAAAATTGTACGGGCCTAGAACCGCAAGGACGCCGTGCGGCTTGTGGCGGACCGCAACGCGGTTGCCCATCGCCGCTTCCATCTTCCGCTGTGGAGTTCGCTCGGCATAGGCCTCGATCGATATCTCGACCTTGTTGACCACCGCCCCGACTTCGGTGCGCGCTTCCCACAGCGGCTTCCCGGTCTCGCGAGCGATGAGTTCGGCGAACTCCTGCTCCTTCTTGCGAACGACATTCGCGAAGCGGCGCACGGCCTCAATTCGATAAGCATTCGAATGAGCTGCCCAGGCCGGCCACGCAGCCCGCGCGGCGGCAACCTCCGCGGCGGGGTCGCCGACGGTTCCGGACCAGATTTCCTCACCGGTCGATGGGTTGGTCGAAACCAGCGTTCCGCTCACCGGGATGTGCCCCTCCACATGGGATCTGCTCTCAACTTGCCCGCGC
>Ga0310811_10010404_pt1 | contig 12011 bp, 7 predicted proteins | sample YCmetagenome_FD_207642 | JGI IMG/M metagenome (GOLD analysis project Ga0310811, IMG submission 207642) | Soil microbial communities from experimental microcosm in Duke University, North Carolina, United States - YC | ecosystem: Engineered > Artificial ecosystem > Soil microcosm > Unclassified ...
AAAGCCATTGCTGTGAAGGGTATCTTTCACCTTCGCATTGGGGTAGATATCGTATTGCTGAAAGTCGTTGTCACTGGTTGTATAAGTCGTCTTAAAACCTAGACCCAGTCGACCTTTTTTAAAGTTCTGCTCGTAGTCTGTCTTGAAGCTGTAAAGATCGATATCCGTAGGAGCAAGCATGTTAAAGACATCGCTATAGAGCAGGATACCGCCTGAAGGATCAAAATAGAGGTTGGGCTGAAACTGATTGCTCCGTAAGCGATAAATACCATAGTCAGCGTCCATATTCAGATCATGGCCCGATGAGTCACTATGCCGGTAATTAAGGTTCAGGTTGCCGTTGTTCTTTTTCCCGTCATTGCTGTTGTTGGCCTGCAGGACTTTCACCACATTCCCATCGGGGATATAAGATATGGGAGTGCTGCTTTGGGTCCTTGTAGTATAATCGGAAAGGGAACCATCGACCATTATTCCCACTGTGTTGTTCTTATTCAGAAAATAATCAAACCCGGTCTTGAAAGTGTGCGTTTTGCTGGCGTTGATGATCTTTGAATGCTGATCAAATAAAGTATCCAGCTGTGTCCGATAGAGGTCGAGGCGGGTGGTATTGGTAGTATTGCTATAATTATAATTCCCGAACCAATTGATATGACTGTCCCGGTGATTCAGGGAAAGGCCACCATTGTAATTGGAATGCGTGGCGACGCCGTATCCGCCAGTGAGTGAGCCGTTGTTGCCAAAGGATTTGTTCTTCTTCAGCCTGATATTGATAATGCCGGCATTTCCGGATGCATCATAACGGGCGGAAGGATTGGAGATGATCTCTATCGATTCGATCTGTGAAGACTGTATGGTCTTCAGGTAATCGGAAAGATCGGTGCCATTGAGCGGTACCTGGCGTCCGTCGACATAGACCTTGATGCCATTCTTGCCGCTAAGGCTGATATTGTTATCCTTGTCCACCATTATGCCGGGGGACTTCCGCAGCAGCTCCAAAGCGTCCTGCCCTACGGCATTGATACTGCCTTCCACATTGAGAACCGTCTTGTCAGCCTTCACTTCTATCATCGGCTTGCGGGTGCTGACGACGACTTCTTTCAGGTTGTCGCCGGATGCCCTTCCAAGCTGAATGGCGGGGATGATCCGGGGTTCTTTTTCACTAACGGCAAAAGAAGCGGAAACACCGACGGCATATCCCACATGGGAAAGCTGTATGAAATAATTGCCGGGTTTAATGTCATCAAAGACGTATTTTCCTTTTGCATCGCTTGTGGTATATTTTATGACAGAGGAGTCCGGAGTGCTTATCCTTCGAAGACCGACTGATACACCCTGTACCGGCTTTTGCGTTTCATCAACGATAGTGCCGGAGATCTGCTGTGCAGTCCCAACAAAGTGGAGAAGGACTGTGAGGATAAGTAAAGTAAATTTTCGCATATAATCAGTTTTATAAAGCGTAAAACTACTTTGGAGAAAGGGGGTGAATAAGCCTTTTTAGCTGAGGTGGATGGGTTTTAGCTGAACTGCAGCGTTTGCCCGACGAATGGCAGGATCTGGCAGATGAAAAAAGATCATTTATAGATCTTGTCCAGGACTTCCTGACGGTGTTCGCGGGAGATGGGGATAAGCTTCCCGTCAACTTCGACACAGTTACCATCGATCATGCTCACTTTGTCGATCGCAATAGTATACGAACGGTGGACCCGCACAAACTTATCTGCGGGCAGCTTGTCGGTAATGTCGGTCAGGGATTGGTAGCTTATCCAGGCCTGGCCGGATGTTTTCACCCGGATATAGTCTTTCAGGCTTTCGATGTAAAGAATATCGTTGATGAGGACTTTTACAAACTTTCTGTCCACTTTGAGAAAGAGATAGTCGGGTCCTGCTGGTTTGTCCCTTTCTTCTTTTTTGGGAGCCGGCTGAGTAAGTTTGACTACTTTTTCCAGCGCTTTCATGAACCGCGGAAAGGAAACGGGCTTGACAAGATAATCTATAACTTCCAGCTCAAAGCCTTCTACGGCATAATCCCGATAGGCGGTCGTAATGATGATACGGGGCGGATCTTTAACGCTTTTCAGGAATTCAAGCCCTGAAAGCAGAGGCATTTCAATATCGAGGAAGATTAGATCATAGGATCTGGCCTGCAGAGCCTGGAACGCTTCGACAGCGTTCTCACACCGTGTGATGCTATGGGCGTCGAGCCGTTGGAGATAATTCTCGATCACATCGATAGCGAGGGGTTCGTCATCTACGATCATATAGTTCAGCGTCCTCAGCATAACGGCATTTTTAGGGATACGCTGAATTTTGCTTCTACAGTCCGGATATCAAGAGTATAGCCGTCTCCATACAGAAGATCCAGCCTCCGCCGGACATTTTTAAGACCGATGCCTTTGCTTTCCGCCGGCGCCTCGTCTTCCGTCACCGGGTTGTCAACTTTGAAGTAGAGGAATTCTGTGTCGATCTTCAGGGAGATCTCGATATGGATCTTACTGATGTTATTTTTCACGCCATGCTTGAAACTGTTTTCAAGAAAAAGGATGAGGATCATCGGCGGAATATTTACATCCTCTATAAAACCCGTCCGGGTAAAGGAAACCGAAAGGCGCTGACCAAAACGAAGCTGCTCGACATCGAGGTAGTTTTGCAGGTAGTCTATCTCTTTCGACAAAGGTACCAGCGGAACATTGGATTCATAGAGCATATAGCTCATCAGGTCGGATAATTTCAGGATGATCCCGGGAGCCTGGTCTGATTTTTTCAGGGTAAGGGAATAGATATTGTTGAGGGTATTGAAAAAGAAATGCGGGTGGATCTGGGAACGGAGGAATTTCAACTCCGTTTCGAGATAGTGTTTTTCTTTTTCCTTCATCCATTGCTGATTGAGGATGGAGTCTTTGACAAATTTCATTCCGGTGACCATTCCTACGAGGTAGGTCTCCTGGATAAAGGTTATGCCCAGGTTACCCAGAGTAAAAATGGGCATATGGCTATTCTCTGCCTTAACATAACGGTAGAGTGCTTCCAGCAGCATAATGATAAGCGAACACATCACTATGTTGAAAACCAGGGCTACAGCATAGTATATATATTTTTTTGCGAAGAGAAGACGGGGGATGAGCAAATAGATATTGAAATACGCAAACAAGGCCTGGAAACAAAGAACTACAAAATAAAAAATGCATGAGGACAGGGTCATTTTTTCATGCAGGCTCATATACAGGATAAGCATGAGCACATAATAGGCAAGCCAGAAAAGCAGGTGATAGAGCCATCGCTTTTTCAGGAGGCCCGAGCCCTGCAGATCCTTTGCAAAGGAGGGTCCGGTAAGAGTGCTGATATTTGGGGTTGTATCCGACATGGCAATTGACCAAAATTAAGGGTTTTGGAAAAAGAGGGTGGAAGAGTTCTCCGGATTGCATGGTTTGCGCGATGAATGGTATTATTTGCGCGATAGGCGCCGCGTGGGTATTGGCGCATGTGGCGATGGGGCGCCGCATGACACTGGCGCCGCGGCAAAAACGGACATACGTTATACGAAAACGGACAGTTTGCGGCCGGTCGTAGAACCCTACCTAATTGATAGTCAAGGAGGTATTAAATTGGCATTTTTCTTAGTTCCTTTATCTCATGTTTAAAAACTACCTGACAATTGCGCTGAGGAACCTTTGGAAGAACAAGACCTATAGTTTCCTCAATCTCTTCGGTCTGGCGATAGGCATAGCCTGCGCCGGGTTTGTCTTTCTTTGGGTGGAAGATGAGGTCAGCTTCGACAGCATGTACGCCAAAAAGGACCGGCTGAACCTGGTGCTGGAAAACTGGGAATACCCGGATCATACCCGGACTTTCAGTTCTACGCCGGGTTTGATGGGGCCGGCGATCAAGGCGGAGATCCCCGGACTGGCCAATGTTTGCCGGCTGGACGATGAATCGCCTACTAAGTTGTTTACGGTCGGGGATAAGGTACTGTATTCCAGTGGGCGTTATGTCGACTCGTCCCTCTTCAGCATGCTGGAGCTGCCTTTTGTGGAGGGGAATGAACGGCAGGCCTTTAAACAGCTTTATTCCATCGTGCTGACGGAGAAGGCAGCTCAAAAATTCTTTGGGACCACCCGGAATGTGATCGGCAGGACAGTACGGTTAGATCACAAACAGGATTATGTCGTTTCGGCTATTATAAAGGATATACCAAAGAATTCCACCTTCCAGTTTGAATGGCTGATCTCTTTCGATGTATATTTTAAAGAGAATGACAACCTTCAGAACTGGGGTAATAACTCGCCCCTTACCCTTGTTGAAGTAGCCCCGGGCGCAAATGTGGCTGGCATCAATAAATTATTGCATAATTATCTCCAGCCAAAGGTTACCGGTTCGATAGCTCATGGGTTTTTATTTCCCATGACGGACTGGCATCTACGCTGGGAATTCGAGAATGGTAAACAGACAGGCGGCGGCCGGATAACCTATGTTCATCTTTTCTCCATGATCGCCTGGATCATCCTGTTCATCGCGTGCATCAATTTCATGAACCTGGCTACGGCACGGAGTGAAAAACGTGGCCGTGAAGTAGGCATCCGCAAAGTCCTGGGTGCAGAAAAAGGAAAACTGGTCATCCAGTTCATCGGGGAAGCGATCCTGATGTCGGGACTGGCTGCGCTGATTGCCGTGTTGCTGATGTCCCTGATCCTGCCGGCATTTAACCTGCTGGTGGAAAAACAGCTGACGATCGGATTTCAAAGCCCCCTGCACATAGGATTCCTGCTGGGGATAACCCTTATCTGCGGACTGGTGGCCGGCAGCTATCCTTCCTTATATCTTTCGTCTTTCAATCCTGTGATAGTACTGAAAGGGCTAAAGATGAAAGCAGGAGGCGCAGCCTTCATCCGGAAGGGACTGGTAGTGCTTCAATTCACCGTTTCCATCGTGCTGATCATCGGCACGGTAATAGTGTTCCAGCAGATACAGCACATTAAGAACAGGAATCTGGGTTTCGACAAAGACCACCTGGTAGAAATTCCATCCTCTGACGTCCTGACCAATACCTTTCCGGTAGTCAAACAGGAACTGCTGAATACGGGTCTTGTGGAGAATGCCGCCCTTTCGGATCATACGATGATCAATGGCGGTAACAATACAGATGATCTGCAATGGCAGGGGAAAGCCCCTGGTCACAAGGTGCTGGTTTCGATCAGGGAAGTAGGACCTGAACTTTTCAGGACCATGGGGATGAAGTTCACAGAGGGAAGGGAGTTCACGATCAATGATTCGGTAAGCCGCCAGGACCGGCTCCTGCATGTCATAGTAACGGAGGCGTTGGCCCGGCAGATGGGCAAGGGCAGCACCATTGGAAAAACGATCATGTCGCCGGACAGCTCGATCAGGGGAGTCGTAATAGGCGTTGTAAAAGATTATGTGTATGGCGACATGTATGGTCAGCCGGACCCGGTAATATTTATCTGTCACCCGCAAGTGGGTAACTGTATGTATGTAAAGACTAAACCCGGGTCCAGCCCGGAACAGGCGCTGGCAAAGATAGAAGCGGTAGTAAAAAAAGCGAATCCGGGTTATCCCTTCGATTACCGGTTTGTGGACGATCAGTTCAATAATATGTTTGAGAACGAAACGCTGATCAGTAAACTTTCCCGCGTTTTTGCGGCGCTGGCCATTTTCATTTCCTGCCTGGGCTTGTTTGGTCTTGCGGCTTTCACCGCCGAGCGGAGGACGAAAGAGATTGGCATCAGGAAAGTGCTGGGAGCTAGCGTGCCGGGTCTGACACGTCTGTTATCGGGAGATCTTTTAAAGCCGATAATTTTATCCAACCTGGTGGCCTTCCCCGTGGCCTGGTGGGTGATGAATAGCTGGCTGCAGAGTTATGCGTACCGGGTGCATATTCATGCGTGGGTGTTTGTGGTGGCGGGACTGACAGCGATAGGGATCGCGCTGGCGACGGTGAGCTTTCAGGCGGTGAAGGCGGCAATCGCCAATCCGATCAAAAGTATAAAAGCAGAATGAAAAAGCCCCCAAAATGTTAGACACATTTTGGGGGCATATCATAAAATGCTAAAGCCCGTACTTGGTCATATAACGATGATAGAGCTGGGTCTGTTTGTTATCCAAACTTACCTCGCGCCCCTGAATAAAAGCATGTTCTATCAGGCTGGTGCGCATGTCGAGGATGTCGCCAGCACTGATGACAATGTTGGCGTCTTTGCCTGCTTCCAGTGAACCCGTACGATCGTCGACACCAAGGATCCTGGCGCTGTTGAGCGTTATCGCCTGCAGAGCCTGCTCTTTCGTGAGGCCATGAGCAGCCGCCACACCCGCGTTGAACATGAGATTCCGATAGCGGGTTTCTTCGTGTTCGTCATTGATCGCGAAGAGAACGCCGGCTTTTAGTAAGATAGCCGGGGTCTTGAACGGCTGGTCGTAATCATCGTCTTCTGTAGTTGGCAGAGCATTGGTTTGCTGAAGGATGACTGAGACATTGTTTTGCTTCAACAGATCGGCGATGAGCCAGCTTTCGCTCCCGCCTACGATAGTGACATCGAAGCCGAATTCCTTTACAAAGTCGATGGCAACGAGCATTTGCTTAAGCTGGTCTCCATGCACAAAGAGCTTCTGCTGTTTGCTGAAGAGCCCCTTTACCGATTCGAACTTCAGATTGGTTTCCTTGTGTGCCGGCTCGGCCAGGTATGCCTTCGCTTCCCGGAAAAAGGTCTTGATCTCATTGATCTTTGCAAGCGCTTCTTTTGTCGGGTCCGTCGGAGGTTGAGCCCCGCCGAAACGCCCGCCGCCACCCCCACGCCGTGGGCGGGAGATAAAGGTCGGCAGGTTAATGTGGATAGCATTGTCCATTTTATATGCAGCGTCTTCCCAGTTCCACGCATCGAGCTGTACCACTGTAGACGAGCCGCTGATCGTACCACCCTGAGGTGTTATGCCAGCGAGCAGGATACCATTTGCCTTGAGGGTATTGATGACCTTTGAATCGGTGTTGTAAGCCACTATCGAGCGAATGCTGGGGTCGATGTCGCCGATCTCCTGGAAGTCATTGGAACCACGCACACCGCTGCCTATTTCTTTTAATCCCAGGTCGGTCACAGGAAGGATAAGACCGGGATAGATCTGTTTTCCTTTTGCATCGACGACTTTGGCGTCGCCCGCGGGTGTAAGGCCGGCGCCAACACGGACGATCTTCCCGTTATCGACCTCGATTGCACCGCCTTCGATGACCTGACCGTTGCCGACATGAATGGTGCCCCCGGTGATGAAGAGCTTTCCTTTGTACGATTTTGCCGGATAGACATCATCCTGGGCCCTTACTGATGCCGTGGCAAAAAGAGAAAGCGCAAGAGCGGCTTTTATATAAATTGATCTTTTCATTGTTGTCCTGATTTACTTGTTAGCATTAATAACGGCTGCATTTTCACTCTGATCGTCTCCTTCGCTTTCGTCGATGGTCAGCAGACCATCATGGTGATCATGATCACCGCAGCTGAGCTCGACATGGAAGCTGGGAGTCGCCGGAGCCATGGGGTTACCGGACCTCTTTTCCCCGACCAGTTTCTGGATAAGACGATTGCGTTCGGCTGCAATATTCTTACGCAGCAGAGCGTCATGGTCGAGATCGAAATAAATGATGCCGTCTACGATGGTCTTTTCCGGTTTGGCATAAATGCTCAATGGATTGTCGCTCCACAGTACGAGGTCGGCATCCTTTCCTTCTTTGATGCTGCCTACGCGATCGGCGACGTGAAGGGCCTTTGCAGGATTGAGGGTCACCATTTTAAAGGCATCTTCCTCGGACATGCCACCGTATTTTACGGATTTGGCAGCTTCCTGGTTGAGGTGGCGGGCCTGTTCAGCATCGTCGGAGTTGATACAGACGTTGAGACCTTCCTTCTGCATGATGGTAGCATTATAGGCAATGGCATCTGTTACTTCTACTTTATACGCCCACCAGTCGGAGAATGTGCTGACGCTGGCGCCGTGTTCCTTCATTTTATCCGCCACTTTGTATCCTTCAAGAATATGGGTGAAGGTATTGACGCGGAAACCAAACTTCTCCGCTACGCGCATCAGCGCCGTGATCTCGCTTTGTACGTAGGAGTGACAGGTAATAAACCGTTTGTGCTCCATGATCTCGACGAGGGCATCCAGTTCCAGGTCACGGCGGACAGCACCGGCTTTCCTTTGTTTCTGGTAGTCGCTGGCCCGGGTGAAGGCATCCATCAGGACCTCTTCAACGCCCATACGGGTATCCGGGAAGCGATTGTTATTCTGCGAGGTAGTTCGTTTGACGTTCTCTCCCAGGGCAAATTTGATGAAGGGGTCCCAGTTCTTAAACTTCAGACCTTCGTCGTCAGTACCCCAGCGCAATTTGATCAGCTGTGTCTGACCGCCGATCGTATTGGCAGAGCCATGGAGGATGTGAGAGCTGGTGACGCCACCGGCCAGCTGACGATAGATGCTGATGTCTTCAGGATTGAGGTTGTCGGCGATACGCACTTCGCTGGTCACGGATTGTGCGCCTTCATTGATGGAGAAGGCAGCAATATGGGAGTGTTCATCGATGATACCGGGAGTCAGGTATTTGCCAGCTCCGTCGATGACCTTCGCACCATCCGCGGAGAGGTTCTTACCTATTTTGGTGATCTTGCCGGCCTTGACCAGCACATCGGTGCCTTCCAGACGGCCCTCTTTTTCGTTGGTCCAGACCGTAGCATTTTTGATGAGCAGATCCTGTTGCCTGGGGAGACTATCCCAACCATAACCATCGAAGGGGTACTGTACCTTACCTATCCGTGCTACTCTCTTGTGCGAGGAATCGGGTATTGCAGGTGTAGCTTTTGAGAAGGTAGCTGTCCAGATGACGAGATTTCCGGTGGAGTCCGTACCATTGCCATTCCAGACGTCGCCGTTGGCTACGCCGGCAAGATGAGCCGCAGCAGCAGGACGTCCGCCAGGACCACCGGGTCTTCTGCCGCCTGCGGGTGCGCCTGCCGGAGGAGCAGGGAAGCTGAGAGAGATTAGGGTGCCGTCATAGCTGAATTTACCAGTGAGGGTGTCCTTACCGATCACGGTCGCCGATGTCGCAGACTTGACGTCAAGGGTATAGGTTGCAGAAGAACCTCCTGCAGTTGTGACGACCAGGTTGTACTGGCCTTTTATCTCCTTCCAGGCTTCTTCTTTCACGCCATACCTTTTTCCCTGTACCCAGTTCTCTACGATACTGGTCTTTTCGTTGAAGACAGGACCATTGGTGATGAGAAAGTTGGCAAGCTTGCCCGTCTCGAGGCTACCCACTTTATCATAGATGCCGATGAGAGTAGCCGGAGTTTTGGTCAAGGCTTCGAGGGCTTTATTTTCAGTGAGCCCGTAGTCCATCGCCTTGCGGAGATTGGTAAGGAATTGTTTGGTATCGCGGATGTCCGCGGCAGTGAGACAGAATGTCAAACCGGCTTTTTCGAAGGCACCCGGGTTGGTTGGAGCCATCTCCCAGTGTTTCATATCCGTAAGAGATACGAAGCGGGCATCACCCGGATCCTCGACGTCCATAGCCTGCGGGAAGTTGAGCGGCACGATAAAGGCGGCCTTTGTTGCAATTATAGGCTGCATACGCTGGTATTCATTACCGCCGGCTTTGATAATATACTGCACGCCGAATTCGTCACCAATACGGTCGCCATGGAGATCACCCCATTTGTCGCCGCCATCGAAGATCTGGGGAAGCGATTGCTCTTCATTCCAGGCTTGCAGGCTCAGGTTCGTCCCTTCGTGTACGGGCTGGCTTTTATACCATTGGGCATCGAGGTAGGTCTGACGGAGCAGGGCGATGGAGCCCATCAGGGAGCCGGGATAACTTTGTGTGGAACTACCCTTATTCAACGAATAGTTGGCAGATGCTCTTTGTTTGACGATGACGAGATTCTCATTTTCGTTGGCAAGAGTAACGACGACACCCGTGCCGCGGGCAATGCCATCTTTCAGATGCGAAAGGACGGTGCCGAAACCCGCTTCACGAAGTGGTTTGGCTTTAGCGTCATCCACGGCGAAAAGGCGGGCCGCATCGGTCTCAGGATGAACGGCCTGGTTCCAGTTGTAGGCGCCTTTTGTATTGGACGTGATCTGTGCAGGCGCCCGGAAGTCGAAGGCGGGTCTGCCTGTCCCTCTTTCCGGGACTGGAATGCCATAGTCGCTATAGATATCGATAAAAGAGGGGTAGATATATTTACCGCTGCAGTCGATGACGACAGCGTCTTTGGGCAGTGCAGCAGCAGCGCCGGCGCTGACGATAAGCCCGTCCCGGATGATCAGGGTCGCATCGGAAAGAGTGGTCTGGCCGTCTTTCACCACAGTAGCGTGTATGAATGCGTAACAGCCTTCCCTGGGGTCGGCTACCCCGTTAACCGGAAAAGTAGTTTGAGCTGTGCTAAAAAGTGTCGATAATAGGAACGAGGCAGAGAGGGCTAATATTTTCCCCCTCGGGCGATGGCGCGAGCTTCTCATGTTATTAGTTTTAGTCTAATGAAAAATGGTCCCGAATTTACTTAAATGGAGTAATTTTACCGTTTGAATATTATACCAACGGTAAAATGTCGGTGATTAAGATTGCATCATATATCGATCATACGTTATTAAAACCAACGGCGACACATATTGACATAAACAAAATATGTAATGAGGCGCTCGTGTATGGATTTGCAGCAGTGTGTGTGCCGCCGCCGCTGGTCAGGGTAGCTTATTCGCTGGTGCAGACGGACACACCCGAAACACAAACCCCGAAAGTGGCTACCGTGATCGGCTTCCCTTTTGGCTATTCGACGACAAAAGCAAAATTGGCAGAAGTGGCGCAGGCCATAGCAGACGGAGCTGATGAGCTGGATATAGTGATCAACCTGGTGGCTTTAAAAGAGGGGGATTGGACGCAGCTGGAAACAGAGATGAGAGTTTTGACGGAGCGGGCGCATGCGGCGGGTAAGATCGTAAAAGTGATAATCGAAAGCGGGATCCTGACTGATGAGGAGATCATACAATGCTGTTCGGTCTATAGCCGGGTGGGAGTGGATTTTTTGAAGACGTCTACGGGTTATGCGGAAAAGGGAGCGACAGTGGCCGCGGTCCGGCTGATGCGGGAGCACTTGCCGCCTCAGGTGAAGATCAAGGCTTCGGGAGGGATACGGGATTATACTTTTGCGGCTGCGCTGGTGGAGGCGGGAGCCGGCAGACTGGGGTGTAGTGCAAGTGTCGAGATTGTCAAAATGGAGCACCCGGCACCCGGTAACTATTAGGGTTGATGCAGACAGGCCGCTGGTTTTGACGCAATGGAGTGGTTTGGCCGGAAGTTTGCAGGAGTGTGAAAAAAATTATTATGTATAAGCTTCTCTTTATTGCCGTATTATTCGTGACCGAACGGAGTCTGGCCCAGACGGATTCGGCTCTATCCACCACTCCCGCAGCGGGCACGGTAACAGTTGTGAAAGACCCGAGAGTAGATTTGCTGGTCCGCAAACAGATAGAGATCAATGAAGAGACGACAAGAGACAGCCGGCGCAATATGCCTGGATTTCGGATCCAGGTCCTGAATTCTCCTGATCGTAGTAAGGTTTTTGCGGCGAAAGCAAAAGTCTACCAGGAGTTTCCGGACCTGAAGCCTTATTTGTTGTACCAGGCACCCAATTATAAATTAAAGGTTGGCAATTTTAAGACCCAGGAAGAGGCCGAGGAGATGCAGAAACAGCTGGAAAGGTTGTTTCCTTCGGGGTTGTATATTATCCGGGATGTTATCGAGGTAAAGGTATCGGATGTACCAAGGGATAGTACGAATCAGTGATTATAAAATTTTGACTCCATATCCATGTTGAAAGAAAAGATCCAGCAGCTCGCTAAACAATACGCGCCTGATTTTATATCTATAAGGCATCATCTGCATGCACATCCTGAATTATCTTACCAGGAGTTTCAGACATCGAAGTTCGTGCAGCAGAAATTAAAAGAGATCGGCATTCCTT
>Ga0310811_10010405_pt1 | contig 12011 bp, 9 predicted proteins | sample YCmetagenome_FD_207642 | JGI IMG/M metagenome (GOLD analysis project Ga0310811, IMG submission 207642) | Soil microbial communities from experimental microcosm in Duke University, North Carolina, United States - YC | ecosystem: Engineered > Artificial ecosystem > Soil microcosm > Unclassified ...
CCCGGGTGTCGCCGGATCGGTAGCGGCACCGGGAGATGGCGTCGGCCGAGGTTGCCACTTCGGTGCGGGCTTTTTGGGTGGGGGCAGGAGCCGCGCCCGAAAGCGCGGATCCTGGTAGTAACGGATCTTCTGGCATCGGATGGGACGTAAGCCCTCGTAGAAAATAAGGGCGTCTTCTGGTCCCAGTTCCTTCACCTCCTGCGGGAGGAGAAGCGCCCGGCGTTGCTCGCTCACGTTCTGAGTTCGCGATCGGCCGCCCCGCGACTCGAAGAGTCGGGCGCCGCCTTTTGACACCGTCTTCACCTTGACGGTCGTGAAACCGAGCTCATCGGAGATCTCCTTTGCGTCGTTGTAGTCCTTCGGCGCAAAGACGATGCGGGCGGCCAAGCTCTTCAACATTGTTTCTGAGTTATAGAGCCCGTACACCTCCCGCAGCTGCGCCGGGGTGTGAACGATCATCACGACACGAACGTTGTAACCCGGGAGATAGGAGATCGACTCCGCAATGATTGGGATACGCCCGGGGGCGGTCATCTCATCGAGCATCATCAGAACCTGGTATTTGAGGCGGGGATTGCGCTCGGGGAGCTCCCGGGTCTGGAGCCCCAACGCCTGTTGAAAGAGGAGACTTAAGACCGGCCGCAGGCGATGTAGATCATCGGGGTTGACCCCGACGTAGATCGACATCGGCTTCTTGCGCAGGTCCCGGAGATCAAAGTCGTTTCCGGAGGTCGCGGCATCGAGGATCGGATTCAGCCAGAGATCAAGCCGCGAGGTGAAAGTCTTCCGAATGCTGCTGGCCGTCACGGGAGCCAAGTCAATGACGTCATACAGCGCCCGCACACATTCGGGGGACAGCGGATAGTCACCGTGCTGTCGCCCCTCGATGATGCGCTTCCAGTGATGGCCAAAGCCCTCGGCATCACTCGCCATGCCCTGGCGGAGTACCTCGCCGATCGTCTTGGTGAGGCTCGGGCTCTCGAAGAGATAGAGCGCGATCCCGAGGAACAAGGACCGGGCCGAGGCCGTCCAGAAGGGATCCACGTTCGGGGGATCCGGATAGAGCATCTCCGCAATCCGCTGGAGGTCATTCACCCGTCGGCTCGGCTCTCGCGAGACGTAATGGAAGGGATTCCAGCGTGCACTGCGCCCATCTTCAGCGAAAGGATCAAAGAGATAACACTCTTGCCCGCAGCGCGCGCGGTACCCCGCCGTGATCGTCCAGTTCTCTTTTTTGATATCCAAACACACGAATGACCCTGGCCAGCTGAGCGCATTAGGAATGACAACACCTGTTCCCTTGCCGGCTCGTGGGGGCGCGGCCAGCGCCACCCCCTGCTGGCCGCCGAGCATCAGCGGGCGCCCTCCGAGTCTTCCCAAGATGATGCCGCGGGAACTCAAGAGCCCCGCACGACGGATTTCCCGGCGGGTCGCAAATCGGGCGTCCCCATGAAGTGAGCGCTGGCGCGGCAGAAGGAACGCGCCGAAGCTAAGAACTACTGCGGCGACGGCGAACGCCGAGGAGCTCACCAGGCGACGCCGCACCTCCTGACGGTTACCGTAGTAGTAGCCGTACTGCGCCACCGTGAGGGGCGTGGCATGCCGGGGATCATTGTGAATGGACCAGAGGAACACGAAGCCAGCCAGATAGGCGGTCGCAAGCAGCAGGGATGCGCCCGCGAGCACGACCTTCAGCGCGCGGCTTGAGGGGACGCTAAGAAGCCTCAGCCAGTTTGCTGCGCTTGCGTTCGGGATCAAAGTAGACCTCTCGGATGAATCGCTCGCCTCGCTCCACGCCGAACTGGATGACGACATCGACGAGGAGGTAGAGGAGGTTCTTGATGTCGCATCTGGCGAGCTCGCGCCCGGCGGCACTCTGCTTGATGAGGAGCACGAGCTGCTCGAACGCGAGCTCACAGCTTCCCGCGTGGACGCTCGTGATCGAACCTGGGTGGCCAGAGTTCACATTGCGCAGATAGTCGAATGCCTCTTCCGCCCGGAGCTCAGCGAGGAGGATTCGGTCCGGCTTCATCCGAAGGCAGGATTCGAGCAGCTGCTTCGGTGTTACCCGCGCAAGTCCCTGATCGTCCTTTGAGTAGAAGAGGCGGACATGATTGGGGTGTCCATCGAGAACGAGCTCCTGGGCATCCTCGATCGTGACGAGGCGCTCCTCTTTCGGGATCTCCCGGATGAGCGCCTTGGTCCAGGTCGTCTTGCCAGAGCCGGTGGGACCTGAGACCAGGATGTTCTTCCTTGAGGCGACGGCGAGATGCATGAACGCCTCGTACTCTCCACGTTCGAGCAGCTGGAGGAGCGTCCGCTCGCTCTCATCGAGCGCGGTCGAGGCACGGCGCGTCGAGCGGAAGATACCGCGGCAGGCAAGCTCGCGAATCGACCAGACTTCACTCGAAGGCCGACGGAGCGTGATCGCCACGGTCCCCGCGCTGGTCGCCGGCGGCAGGACAATCTGCGCGCGCTCCCCGGTCGGAAGCGAGGCGGAAAGGAGGGGTGTCGCCTCGTCGACCCTCTGGCGGGTGGAGTTCGCGATTAACTTGGCCAGCCGCCGGCACCAGTCAAATGTGGCAAAGGGGAGCGCTCGATGCTCCCATCCCTTTCGGGTCTCGATGAACGCTTCTCCCGGCCGGTTAATGCAAAGCTCAGTGACCTCTGGGTCAGCAAGGATGGGCCGGAGCGCACGGAGATTAAGCTCAAGCGCTGATTCCCAGAGCTGCACCGCCTCATTCGCGGTGTCGGTCATGGTGTGCGCTCCGGCGACTTCGCCCCGGTCGTCACATCGAGCGCGCTCGCCGCGCGCAGCGCGTACACGGGGCGAAAATCGACATCGCGGGCCACAAACACCTGGATGCGATCGCCCTGCGCCTTGCTGACCGTGGGCGGGATGTTGAGGGTTCCCTTCAGGACTTCGGTCATGACGTCGGTGGAGGTCGACGGAGTCACCACGACCGAACCGCCGTTGTTTTGGGAATTCACCGCCCCCTGCACCACGCCGTTGATGACGGTCAAGAGAATCGCGGCTCCAAATCGATCCCAGAAATGGCGGTTAACGTCCCCCGGAAGGCCCGAGCGTCCGAGCTCATCCGTTCCAGGCGATGCGAGCGGCACGACGACGCCGGTTGGCGTGCGCGCCTCGCTCCAGAGCACGAAGATCCGTGCGGTCCCCTGGGCGACCTGGCCTCTTGTTTCACCGACCAGCTTTGTTCCACGCTCAAGCAGCACCACGCTCCCATCGGTGCTAAAGGTGTCGGTCGCCGTGACACAGGTCGTCATACCGGGGAGTGTGGAATCGATCGCGGTCTCCAGCGTGCAGTCGATGAAGGTTCCCTTGGAGAGAAGGAAGCGCCGCGTGGGAAGAACGGAAGCTGCGACCGTCGGTGTGATCGTCGGCCGGAGCAGGGAATTCATCCCCGCGGAGGAGTCCGCAGCCTCATCGACGCTCCGGCCGTGAGCGCCTGCATATGCACCCATCTCGATGCCCTCGCTCGTAGGCACAAGCGCTGGCGCAGTTGATCCGCCCCCGCTGGCCGTGTGCGCAAAAGCCGGTCCCGCAAGACGCCGCTCAAGCGCAATCTCGCCACGTGATTTCTGCGCTGTAGCCGGTACGGTTGACTGAGGAGGGGGCGCCGCCCCCCATCCGACGTTCAAACCCGCGGGCGGCGGTGGTTGGGGGCCTAAGAAATTTTCCGGTCGGCTCAAGGAATCGGCAGGGGCGGACGGGGGCGCTTGGGGCGAAGCGGCTGGCGTTGGCGGCCGAGCCTCCGAGGATCCCGTCGGGGGCGTCGCAACGCTGTGCGCGAAAGGGGGATCGACGTGAGGAATCCTTGGCAATGGCATCTCGCCCTGCGCCCGGTTCCTCACTGCAGTCTGAGCCGCCTGCTGCGCTTGTGCAGGCCGGTGCAGGATCTTCGTGTAATACCAGGCGAGAAATCCCAGCCCCATGGCCGACATGAGGGTGATCGCAAGAACACTGCTCACCTGGGACTGGATGGACCGCGCGCGGTTGATCGAGGGGACACCCCGATCGCCCGCGATCGGATCCTCCGGATCGGGAGATGGGTGGTCCCCGGATGAGGCGTCGGAGATGCTGTTCTCGGGAAGAGCTTGTCCCGATCGGAATCGTGAGAAGATCCTCATGATCGTGGCCCTCGGGTCTCACGCTCAACATCTGGCGAGACGGTGTTGGATTTCAACCGCTCACCGACCCCCATGTAAGCCTTGTTCACGACGCAACCGGTGAGATGGCCCCGGCGGAGAATCAGCCGCCGCGCGACCCGATGCAGGATCACATCGCCCTCATCCATGCTGAAGTTAAGGAGCGCCTCCGTTCCATCTTCATTCAGGACGAAAATAGCGGGCTGCTCGGCCTTGGCGGCGAACGTGAGGCGTGTGTGGACGCCATCGTCGGAGGCGGCGACGGGTTTGAGCGATGAATGGCCACAGAACCAGTAATCGATGTTGCGGACCCGCGGGATTGCCTCCAGCAAGTCCTTTGCCTTGTCATCTGCCTTGACGACAGCCGGGTAGCTGAAGCGCAGCGCGTACGTCACATCCTCTGTGGCATCGGGAAGCTTCGGTAACGCCGAGTAGTCGAGCTGATAAGTGCGCCGCGAGGTCAGGATCGTGAGATTCGTGCCAATCTTTGCGGCCTTAGGCTTGAGAAAGAGGTGATTGTCCTGGGCGACGAAAGAGATGCCTTCGATGTCTCCGGCGCCTAATCCGAGGAAGGCTTCTCCAAGCTCAAACTCAAGATCTGTCTGGTAACCGACAAATCCCGTCAGTCGGTACACCTCATCTACATTGTAGGGCGCGGTGCGGATCCGCGAGTCGAGGAGACCGGGCGCGGGCCGGGTCTCAGCATGGGCCGCTGCCGTAAGGCTCGCAAACAGAATGAGAAACGCGAAACGCATGGCAGTTCCTTAGGTCTTACGGTTTGGGTTCCGCCGAGGAGGCCGCGAGCGCGGTCGGTGTCGGCGCACCTTCCGTGATCACTTCGGGCTCGGGCCGGAAATCCACGATCTTGAATGCGAGCGGATTCCAGCCGCGGATCTTGGGATCGGAGGAAGGATCCGCGTAGACATACTGGATGGTGGCGATCCAGTGAGTGGTCTCCTCGCTCGCGCTCCCCGCGGCGCGCTTCGCCCTGATGTAGCGCACCTGGGCCAAGTCGGCGACACCGCTCGCGCGCTTGAAGAAGCTGACCGACGACACCTGGGCGCGGACCGTCGTACCGTCTTTGTAGGCGTTTAAGGGAGATGCGGGATTGGTGGGATTCCAGAGCGCGTACCAAGCCTGGTTGCGCTGTGCGGTATGGAAGGCACCGCACTCCTCGTAATCGCTCTCGGCGGTGGCCCAGTTGAAGCGCTCGCAGACCGTCACGTAGTGCGTGAGGAGATACCGGGTGATGGTCTCAGGGATCGCGGAGTGGCCAGCGTAGATCGGAACCACATCCACGACTCCCGTGCTGTTATCAACCCGCACGACGAAAGGCTCAACGCGCTTGAGCGGCATGAGAAGCATCAGTGCGCCAGCCAAGACGAGCACGGCGACCCAGCCGGTACCCGCCACACCGAGTGCGAGGCGCACCGTGCGTCGCCCTTGGACGCGAGCATCCGCATCCCAGGAGGCGGCTTCCGCAAAGTAGCCCTTGAGATCTGCATCCGCGCTCATGGGAGTGCTGCCTTTGCGTGCGGGGTCCCTGCCGGCTGCAAGGCCGATGCCGGTGGGTTGATGGGGCTCAACCGTCCGTCGCACTGCACCCGGCGCGGGTGGCTGGTGCAGCCGAGGACGAGAAGGAGCAGCGCGAGGGCTGCGCTGGCGATGAATTGTCGATTCAACGGATTCATGCCTGTCTCCGAATCTGATTCCACCGCGAGCGGCCGAGGGTTGCGGCGCCCACCACGGCACGCCGCATCTGGTATCCGAGCTTTCTGGAAAGTGGGTCGTTGCGACCGGTCTCACGATTCATGAGTCCACGCGCAAACTGTCCGGTGTTGCGCACGGCACCGCCAAGGCCCCACGCGAGTACAGCGCTCACCACGCCAAAGCTGCTCAAGGCAAGTCCGCTCGCGAGCCCTGCCGACATCGGCATGACTTGGCGCATCACGAGGAAGGTGAGACCTGCGGCCATACAGAGCCGGGCCGCGTTTGCGATCTGGATCGCCCCGCCCTCGCTGGATGCCTGCGTAGCTGCGACCGTCACGACGTGGAGCATCAGCGCCGCTACTAAGACTGTGAGGATGGTGATGAAGGCGTAGTTCGCAAGCTGCGCGAGCCAGGCCTCGAAAAAGCGCTTGCTCGACTGGAAGAGCAGCAGCGCGATGAAGAGCGGCCCCAACGCCAGGAGCACCGAGAGCGCAATGCGCGATAGCGAGAGCAAAAAGATCGTGTAGATCGCGGTGAGAAGGACGATGAGGTAGACCGCGATCCCAGCCAAGTAATAGGCGAAATTGCTGTTAAGAAGACTCCCCTTGGCTAGCAGCAAGTTCGCCGCATCATCTCCCTGGAAGATAATCTGATCCACGATCGTCACGGGATCAAAGGCGCCAATGATCCGAGCCGCGAGCTGTGAGGGTGCGTTGAAGAAGGTATCCACGATGAGCGTGTTATAGAGCCAGAGATTGATCGAGCACCCTAAAATCACCGCCAACGTTCCGATCCTTTTCACGCCGTTGATGAAGGGATCCTCGATCTGCCCGGTGAGTTGGAGATACCCCCACACCATGACGTATACAGTCCCGAGCATGACGATCGCGGGCTCGAGCGCCGCCGCAATGCGTGCGGTGTTCGCGCCGATGTAGCCGGCGAGGAGCGCGGTCAGCCAGGCGTTGAACTCCGCGAAGAAACCCACGGTTGGCGCTCTGTTTGGTCCTACAGTCCCATCGCTGGAAGACGTCGAAGTGAGCCTTGATCGGCGATCGCCTGCTCGCGCAGTCGCTCCACACGTGCCCATTCATCGGACTCCGCTACCCGGTAGAGAGCGTCCAGCTTCGTGCGCTCGTTCTCGAGCATCCCCTCCTCGGCCGCGATCCGGGCGTTGAGATCGAGCGAGGCCTTCTCATCTGCCGCGCCGCCAATCGCCTGGATGAGCTGCTGGAGCGAGGCAAACCGGTTGCTACTGTTGGCGAGCGCCTCACGCGAGATCGCCTGGAAAATCGCCGGCGACTGTCGGGCGCCAGTGAGCTGTGTTTGCTGGATCGGCGAAAGGGAGCCGATCTGCGCCGGTGTCAAAATCGCGTTCGATGCCATCAAGGCCGAGACATCGCCCGAGAGGGCGGGGTAGGCTCCTGCCAAACCCGAGATCGCCTGCGAGAGCTGGGCCCAGTCGGTCGGGAGGTAATTCCGCTGCGTGCCAGCGAGGAGACTCTGCATCCCGCGGGGCCCCGTCATGGCGGCATACTGAGCCTGAGCTTGGAGGAGCTGGCTTTGCGCGGTCGCAACCTGCTGCTCGAGCTGCTGCACCTCCTGTACCAGCTGCCCGATAGCCGCGACGTCGATGACGGCAAACTGCGCCTGGGCCGGCCGGATCGTACAAAATACGAGAAGAGAGAGGGTGATCACACTCAACACATGCTTGGACAACATACGGCACCTCTTGCGTCAGGTAATGAAGAGTGATTAGGGAAGGATCCGTTCGTAGAACTGGGGGAGCCAGAGATTGGGCTCGGCGCCGTGGTGGGCAATGAGATCACTCACGAGATCGACATTGACGCGCCTTCCTGAGATCACGGCCAACTCGGCATCGAAGCCTTTAAGGTCGAGTTCGCAAACAACGCTCTGATGCCCCTGCTTCACGAGAAACCGACGGCACCCCGGTTCGAGCTCGTCCTTAATCAGGTGAAACTCGCGTTCAGTGAGTCCGAAACCGCCGCAGTAGTCTTGGGCGCTGGCATCGGCATTCGGGAAGAACACCTTGGTCGGTGTCTGCTCGATGATCGTTCGGCTGATGGCACTGCCGAGGACATCGCTCGCGCTCTGAGTCGCGAGCGCCATGACGCCATTTAGCTTCCGCCAGGTCTTGGGTCCATCCTTGGCGAAGTTCTCGAAGGCGGAATCGGCGAGGAGCCGCCAAAACTCATCCATCCAGCACACGAGGCGCCGGCCATCGAGAAGATGGCGAACGAGATGGAAGAGATAGAGCGTGACGGGGGTACGGCTTACCTCGTGATCGAGAAAATCCGTGACATCGAACCCCACGATCGCCGCTCTTGCGAGGTGCGGGACAATCGCATCCTCCTCGTTGTCAAAAACCCAGGCATAGTCCCCGCGCGTCGCCGCACACCACGGCGAGAGCCGGGCATGAAGGCCCTCAGTGTCCGTTGAGTCCAAAAACTCGAGGAGGCGCGAAAGCCTTCGATTGCGAAGCTCGAGCGCGAGGGTCCCTCGCAGCGCCTGATCGAGATCGGCCTGCTGGCGCACCGTGAGAGTGCCCTGCGCCGGATGCACCAGGACGCGGAGCCACGACTTCAGGAACTCGATGTTGAGTGCAGTGGGCGGGAGCTTCAGCGGATTGAATCCGGTCGGCTCACCGTTCTTCAGTGGGCAATACTCACCCCCCAGCGCCCGTACCAGGATTTCAAGTCCCCGGTCCTTGTCGAAGAGGATCTGCGTGGCGCCGGCTCGTGTAAGTGAGGCCACGAGAAACCCGATGAAGACCGTCTTTCCGGATCCTGTCGGCCCGCAGATGAGCGTGTGGCCCGTGTCCTTGCGTGAGCCACCCTCGGGATCGGTGGGATCGGACGCATGGAGCGAGAAATGAAACGGCGAGCGGGCGCTGGTTGCGAGCACCGTGAGGGCCTCGCCCCAGTGATTCCCCGTTGCCCGGCCGGCTGGGTAGTTGTGAAAAGGCACCATTGCCGCGAAGTTCCGCGAGGTGATCGGAGCCTTGCGGGGGCGCATCGGAAAATTTCCCGGTAACTGCGCCCAGAAGCCGGCCTCGAGGGCTAGATCTTCACGGGCCACCGTCATCCCGGTGTCGGCGAGCAAGGCGCGTGCGAGTGCGATCGAGTCGACAAGGGTCTTCGTTCGCCATGCGCTGCGCGCTGCATTCTCGGAGGCCAGGATGCTCCCGTGCAACGGGTCGGCGTCATCCGCCATCACCTGGAGTGTGAAGTGATGGTCTCCCATCACGAACTCGTTGCTGGTGAGCGCATCGAGGGCGTCCTTCAGCTCCTCGGCCTGAGAGACGGCAAAGTCGCCCGCATTCTCCATCCTGTGGTATTGCCGCTGCAGAAGCGCTTGTCCCGACGCCTTGGTCAGAAAAGTGAACGACTGCGTGAGGACGAACGGAAAGGGAGCCGAGAGGAGCGAATCGAACATCCCGACATGGGTCGGGGTCGGATATTCCTTGATTCCAAGGATTGCTCCCGAGCGAGTCCCGGCGGGAAGGCGATACTCAAGCGATTCGGTGCCGAAGGAAAGGCGCGAGGTCGCCAGCACTTGAGCGATGGGCGCCCGAGCGAGTGGCACCTCACGAACCTCCCCATTGACGAGCGTGGATAAGAAACTCAATGCACCTGAATACGCCCGACCCCGCATCCAGTAGACGCCGAGCAGCTCCGGTTCATATCGCAAGAGCGATGCACGCACCGTCTCGCTCAGTTTCTCGCAGGCGTCCAGCGCATCCGCGAGCTCGAACGCACTTGCCGCACTTTGTGTTCGCCTGAGGATCTGCGCCGCAAGTCCCGTTGCCACCCCGGCCGTCGGGCGATAGACCGTGGAGAGATACAGCTCATTCACCATGAGCTTCTGACCGGCGAGCCTTTCGCGGTATTTATGATCGAGCGCGCCGGCAAACTCGCTAAAGTCGCGCGGGACTGCGGTCACCTCGCGGCGCCGAATAATGTGGGTCCAGAGTGCGACCTGGGGACTTGCGATGTTGCGCCAGAGAACGTTGAGGCGCTCGTGCCAGGTATTGAGCTCATCGTCGTCCGCGCACTCGAAGCTTGCGCCCGAGAGGCGCATGACCTGCACATAGTCGCCAAATACAGTCTTGATGATGGTGGGAGAGACGTGCGCCACGTACGGGATGCGCTCGTGCGTCGAGATTTCTCGGCGCACCGCCTTCGCACGGGGCACCGTTCCACGCGGAAATGCATTCATCGACGCCGCACTCCGCACGAGGTGTACGCTCTCGCATCGACACAGGTCCGGCGCCGCCCGCGCACATCCGGCAGATCGAGGGTCAGGGGTGAATAACTACTCGATCGCCACAACCGGGCGTTCGCGAGCAGCGCCGGGATCCGGGTCCGCCCACATAGGAGGAGGAGATCAAAGAAGCGGGCATCGCGGGCGCAGAGCAGCGCACAGATGCCATGAATAGGAAGAGCGATCGCCAGTGTTAGGAGGTTCTTCGTCAGAAGGAACACCTCCATTGTGAAGACTCCGTTCACAAGGAGCGCTGAGTACGTCACTCCCCAGCGCATCGGTGGCCGGGTCGCCCCGACGAAGAGCACATCTGCCGTCAAACCTTCATTGCCCGTGGTCATGATGGCGCTCCCAAAGTGGCTCTCTTGAGCCAGCTAACAGCCGACGAGCAACAGGTAGTTGTCCTGCGCTGCAGGCCCAGGAACGTGCACTGTCCCTGCGAGGATGGGCTTCCGGTACACCTCAAAGGTGGTGTTTCCGACGAGCTTGTCGGCCGTTAGAGTCCAGCTCGCAAGCCATTCTGGAACGGCATTGTTGGGATCCCAGGCGAGGCAAAGGTTCTGAGCGACCGTGCTCGTGAAGGTGACGTAGTTGCTCGCGCTCACCCACTTGTCGTTATTCGCAAGCCGGATCATCTCGAGGCCAAGGTAGTGGCTCGGGACTTGTGTGAGCCGATACGTGCGGTCGATGTATTCCAGATTCCCGGGATTCCCGAGTGAGACCTTATCCAGTACCGCAGGTGTCCCGGTAGTGATCGCGAGTCCCTTGACGGTTGAGCCCGCCGCGAGCCTCATCGTCCCTTCGATGAGATTGAGCGTGTCGTAGCTGCCTGTGGAGCTGTACTCGGGCCAGATAATCAGCCCGTCCACGCTGAACCACTTCTGCATCATGAACCAACTGACCTCGGCCGAATTGCCAAGGCAATTGCTGCCACAACCCGCGTTGTCGAACTCCTCCTCGTAATCGAAGGTGGTCCAGGGTCCCCAGGGGCTCGGTGCATCGAAGAGACTCACCTGGCGCTCGCAGGGCTGCCCGCCGCAGGCAGTGCCATGATCGTTGTAGGCGATATAGCGCCCTATGGCCTTGTCGAAGGTGACCGACAACCACTGGCCATTATCCGTATCGGTCCAGACAGGCCGAGCCAACGCGCTCGAGGAATTCCAGAGCGGGTTTCCGTAAGGATCCGCTCCCGAGTAGTACCGCCAGTTACTGGCTAGCTCGATGGAATTCGCGGGGACCGAGGGCACACGAGCAAGGTACTGTTCGTAGACGGGACGGCTCGCCTTCGTGCCGTAGAGGTATACATACGGCGTGCCGGTGCGATCCGGTGCGAGGGCACCCGCCTGGGCGCGTCCATACTGAAGAACCGCTGAGGGCGAAAATCCATTCGCATCGGGCCACTTGACATTGCCAACGTGGTCGGTCCAAAACGCTCCGTTATCGAGCGAGCGTGCGAGCCACTGCGACGCGCAGTTGCCGCCGCCCAGGTCGGCTCCGGCAGAATGAAGGCTGTAGATGAGGCTGTTAGCCAGCGCAAGCGTGCCTGTGGGCTTGCCACCGAGAACTGGAGGTGAATTCCCCGGGCATTCCGGGGGATTGCCCATACCGTAGAAGACGTCGAGTCCGATTAGCGTGCGATCGGCGGGCGAACCTGAAAGCTGGCTCAAGCCCATCTGAGCCTTGTGTTGCCCGGTGAACCCAACCCCATCTCCCCACCAAGCGTACACATTGCCATCGCTGGCCCAGGCCGAGTCCCAAAGATCACTACCGGCCGCATAGCGTTGCTTACTGGCTTCATTCCAGGAGATGCCGCCCAAGATCGGGCTCAGCGGATAGGGATTTGCGTGCGC
>Ga0310811_10010406_pt1 | contig 12010 bp, 10 predicted proteins | sample YCmetagenome_FD_207642 | JGI IMG/M metagenome (GOLD analysis project Ga0310811, IMG submission 207642) | Soil microbial communities from experimental microcosm in Duke University, North Carolina, United States - YC | ecosystem: Engineered > Artificial ecosystem > Soil microcosm > Unclassified ...
ACCGCCGCCACATGGCCGGCGGTGTCGAAGACGAAAAGCTGGCGGGTATCGATATGCACGTCGACCGTGGTTCCCGGCACCAGTTCCTGGACGCCGCGCGCCAGGCACACCCAGGTGCCATGGCCGGCATCGACATGGATGAAGCTCTCGGAACCGGTCAGCTCCGTCACCTTGACCTCGCCATGGAAGTTGAGCCCGGTCTCCCGGCTCACCCCAAGGGCGATATGCTCGGCCCGGAAGCCGAGGCGATAGCTGCCGTCGCTAAGACCACTCAGTGCCCCCGAGACCGGCAATTGCTGGCCGTTGCCCAGCGTCACCGTGGCGCCGCGCTTCTCGACCGCGATCTCGTTCAAGGGCGGATCGGAAAAGACCCTTGCCGCCGCCAGGTTCTGCGGCCGGCGATAGACCCCGGCGGTCGGTCCCAATTGCGTCAGCCTTCCCTCCCACAGGGTGGCCGTGTTGCCGCCCAGCAGCAGCGCCTCGGTCGGTTCCGTCGTCGCATAGACCAGGATCGCGCCGGAGGCGGCGAAGATCCGCGGCAGTTCCTCGCGCAATTCCTCGCGCAATTTGTAATCGAGATTGGCCAAAGGCTCGTCGAGCAGCACCAGGTCGGCCCGCTTCACCAAAGCGCGCGCGATCGCCACGCGCTGCTGCTGGCCGCCGGAAAGCTGCAGAGGGGTGCGCTGCAGCATCGGCTGCAGGCCCAGGAGCTTCGCTGCGTCCTGCACCCTTTTGTCGATCTCGGCCGCATTCACCCGCTGTACCCGCAAGGGCGAGGCGATGTTCTCATAGACCGACAAGGTCGGGTAATTGACGAATTGCTGATACACCATGGCGACCGAGCGGTGCCGCACCGGCACACCCGTCACATCCTTGCCGTCCAGCAGCACCCGGCCGCCGGTCGGGCGCTCCAGACCTGCCATCAGCCGCATCAGGCTCGTCTTCCCCGACAAGGTCGGGCCCAACAGCACGTTCATCGTGCCACGCGTCAGGCTCAGCGAGACGTCACTGATCAGTGTTTCAGCGCCAACCGCGAGACTGACCTTTTCCAGTGTCAGATCCAAAGACCACTCCTCCAAGCTTGCGTCATGCCGCTTGCCGTTCGGCCAGCGCACGCGCAACGCATTCCTGAACCGCGGCGACCTCTTGTGCCGAGAGGCGCAGGCCGAGTTTGCTGCGCCGCCACAAAATATCTTCCGCCGTCATCGCCCATTCGGCACGAACCAGATACCTTACCTCAGCTTCCGTGAGGTCGGCACCCAGTACCGGACCGAGATCCGGATATTGCTTTGCGGTTCCGATCAGATCGTGAATCCGCGTGCCATACGCCCGGAACAAACGGCGCGCCGTGACATCGGGCAAGAAGGAATAGCGCTCCTTCACCCGCGCAAGTTCCGCATCAAATGCCGTCATTTTGAAATCACCGCCCGGCAACGGCTCCTTGCCGGTCCAGCCGATCGGGCGCTTGCTGGCGGCCGGCAGATGCGGCGCCAACATCGCCAGCGCCGATTCAGCGAGGCGGCGATAGGTGGTGATCTTGCCGCCATAGACCGTCAGCATGGCCGGCTGGCTCTCCGGTGCATCGAGCTTCAGCACGTAGTCGCGCGTCGCCGCCTGTGCTGCCGAAGCGCCATCATCATAAAGCGGACGCACACCGGAATAAGACCAGACCACCTGATCGGGCGTGATCGGCTTCTTGAAATAATCGCTGGCGCCCTTGCAGAGATACTCGATCTCGGCGGGGGAGATTTTCACCTGCGCCGGATCACCGTGATAGTCCTGGTCGGTGGTGCCGACGAGGGTGAAATCGCGCTCGTAAGGAATGGCGAAGAAGATGCGGCCGTCGCTGTTCTGGAAGATGTAGCAACGGTCGTGATCGAAGAGGCGCTTGGTGACGATATGGCTGCCCTGTACCAGGCGGACGGGCGCCGGATGGTTGTCGCGCAGAACCGAATGCACGACATCGGCCACCCAGGGACCGGCGGCATTGACCAAAGCGCGGGCACGGATTTCACGCGGCGCACCACTGCGCTCATCGACCAGCGTCAGATGCCACAGATTGTCCTTGCGTTCAGCACGGCTGCAACGCATCCGCGTGACCACTTCGGCACCCTTTTCAACAGCGTCGCGGGCATTGAGTGCCACCAGGCGCGCATCCTCAACCCAGCAATCGGAGTATTCGAAGCCGCGCGTATAGATCGGCTTCAAGGGCGCACCGGCAGGATGGCGATCGAGCCGCAGGCTGCGCGTCGCCGGCAGATATTTGCGGCCACCGAGATGATCATAGAGGAACAGGCCAAGCCGCAGCAGCCAGGCCGGACGCAGGCCCTTGTGATGCGGCAGCACGAAGCGCAGCGGCCAGATGATATGCGGTGCGACCGACCACATCACTTCACGCTCGGTCAGCGCTTCGCGCACCAGACGGAACTCGTAATATTCGAGATAGCGCAGCCCGCCATGGATCAGCTTGGTGGACGAACTCGATGTGGCGGAAGCGAGGTCGCTCTTTTCACAGACGAAAACCTTGAGGCCGCGGCCGGCGGCGTCGCGCGCGATTCCGCATCCATTAATGCCGCCGCCGATGATGGCGAGGTCAAAAATCGATTCGTCACTTCCAGGCGTGTTGGACGACACAGCGCCTCCCCGTATGCAGATAGCCAGCCATTCGGCCCATTAGTTCTTGTGAAGCGAGCAGCCGCGATGTCGGCGCTCTCATTAGAGGTAGCCTAATATGAAAATAAAAATTTTCGCAACTGGTAAAAACGAAAACAAAACGAAAGGTATTAGGCAAATAATCGCCGGATGCGTATAAAAATTGTACGTATTATGCGGTAAAATCTGCGAAAACGAACCCTGCGAGCGGGGTGCCAGGAATGGTCACCTTTCGATAAATGACATCAGTTGAAAGGTGATCGTCAGCTGCCCTTAATCGGCAGCCAGGGTCAGATTGAAGGCGATGGAAATGCGTTCCGCCTGGCCGCGATAGGGACGCACCTGGTGGAACATCCAGGAGGGGAACAGGATGATGAGCCCCGGCTTCGGCCGGATCGATTCGGTGGCGCCCAGCGCCCGCCCGCCTTCACCGGCAAAGGCGAGATGCGGCGCATACATCGAGGGACCGGCGCCGCGCGGATCCAGCAGTTCGAACTCGCCGCCGAGGCTGGGATCGCCGACCGCCCCGCCGTCGTCGATATAATAGGTGCCCGACCAGAAGGCGCCCGGATGGTAATGGCAGATATTGGCGTTGCCGGCCTCGTTGACATTGGCCCAGGCGATCGGCTTCCAGCGCTGGCCCGCCGGCCGGCCATTGCGATCCACCGTCATGCGGTCGGCCATCATGGTCGCCGCATCGATGATCTCGCCGATCCGCGGGCCGCCCCAGCTCAGCAGGTTGCGGTCGGAATGCCAGCCGCCATCATTCGAGGCCTGGACCGAGGGCGATTTTTCCCGGTAATCAAGGATGATCTTTTTCAACTCGGCATTTCGCGCCGCAGCATCCGGCAGTTCAGCCGCTGCGACCGGCGTCGGGAACAAGCCGCGCATGGCGATATTGATCTGGGTCGTCATGGTGCCCCTTCCCGCTTAGCCCCTGCCTGGTTCGGCTTGCTCTGTCGGATTTTATAATCCGAGCTGCGTGGCTCTGCCAATGTTGCGATGTCGCAGCGGCGCCCTGCTGGCACGGTTGGCAAGCCGGCCAAGAGATGCGACGCTGCGCCGGTAAGTCCGATCAACTGCCGCAGCGCGCCGGTCGCGCCAATTGAGCAATGAAACACCTGCTTCTGGTTGCCCATATCCCATCGACCAATACCAAGGCCATGCGCGATGCGGTTGCCGCGGGTGCCGCCGGACCGGAGATCACCGAGGTGGAGCTGCGCAGCCTGACACCGTTCGAAGCCGGGCCGGAAGATGTCAAATGGGCCGATGCCCTGATCCTCGGCACCACGGAGAATCTCGGCTATATGAGCGGCGCGCTGAAGGACTTCTTCGATCGCATCTATTACCCGTGCCTGGAAGAGACGCAGGGCAAGCCCTATGCGCTTTATATCCGCGCCGGCCATGACGGCACCGGGACGCGGCGCGGCATCGAGACCATCGTCACCGGCCTGCGTTGGCGCGCCATCCAGTTGCCCTTGATGTGCCGCGGCGATTATCAACCGGCCTTCCTCGATCAATGCCGCGAACTCGGCCTCGTCGTGGCGGCCAGCCTCGAAGCCGGGGTCATTTGACGCCGAAATGCGTTATGCTTGCGAGAGCAGACCGGATCGACCGAGAGGGGTGGGATCATGTTGTGGCGCGGCAGCAGACGAAGCGACAATGTTGAAGATCAGCGCGGCGCCGGCGGTTTCGGCGGCGGTGGTGGTTTGGGTGGTGGCTTCGGCGGTGGTGGCTTCAGGGGCGGCGGTATCAGGATCGGCGGCCTGGGCTTGGTTGCCATCGTCGTCGTATGCCTGCTTTTCGGCATTGATCCCAGCGCCCTGTTGCAGGGCATGGCCGGCGGCGGAAGCTCCTATCAGCAGCCCTATGACCAGTCACAGGAAGAGCAACAGGCGCAGCTCGGCAGTAGCGAGGGCAATAATACCGCCGGCACCGGAGATCCCAGCAGCGCCGAGATGAAGGACTTCGTTGCCGCGGTCCTCGGCAGCACGGAGGATGCCTGGCGTGAGATATTCCAGGCCAGTGGTCGGCAATATCGGGCTCCGAAATTGGTGCTTTTTACCAACATGATCCGCTCCGGCTGCGGCGTCGCGCAATCGGCCAGCGGCCCTTTCTATTGCCCGTCGGACTCCAAGCTCTATATCGACCTCTCCTTCTATGACGAATTGCGCCGGCGCTTCCATGCTCCGGGCGATTTTGCGGAGGCCTATGTCATCGCTCATGAGGTTGGCCACCATGTGCAAAATCTACTGGGCCTGATGCAGAACGGCGCGGCATCACAAGAAGGGGCGACCGGCCAGTCGGTGCGGATCGAATTAATGGCGGATTGTTTCGCCGGCGTCTGGGCCAATCGTGCCAACCGCGAGCAGCATATTATCGAAGCCGGTGATATCGATGAAGGACTGACAGCCGCCGCTGCGATCGGCGATGACCGGCTGCAGAAGCAGGCGCAGGGCTATATCGTGCCCGACAGCTTCACCCACGGCACCTCGGCCCAGCGGGTGCGCTGGTTCAAGGCTGGATTCAACAGCGGCGACATCAATGCCTGCGACACCAGCGGCAGCCTCGACTGACAGTGCACCGCCGCAATAGCGGGCGGATCAGGTCGCAGCCCGCAGCACCTCGCGCCGACGAACGACGAAATCGTCCAGTGCTTCGGCGATGGCCGGATCCATCGGCGGCTGCTGGTATTCCCGCAGGGCCTGCTGCCAGATCTTCGTCGCCCGCTGGGTGGCATTCTCCGCGCCGGCCAGTTCCCAGGCTTCGTAGTTCTGCCAGTTGGAGAGGAGCGGCTGATAAAACGCCGTCCGATAGCGCGCCAGGGTATGATCGGTACCGAAGAAATGTCCACCGCTGGCAACCCCGGCGATGGTGTCGAGGGCGATCTCGTCCGGCGCGACATCGATCGGCTGGATGATCTGCGCCATCATCTGCAGCATCTCGACATCGAGCACGATCTTTTCAAATGACGCCGTGAGGCCGCCTTCCATCCAGCCAGCCCCGTGATAGACGAGATTGGCGTGACCCATGACGGAGGACCAGATCGACATCTCCGATTCATAGGCGGCCTGGGCATCGACCACATTGCTGGCACTGGCATTGCTGGCGCGGTACGGGAGGTTATAGAGCCGGGCAAACTGCCCCGCCGCCATCGTCGCACGGGCATTCTCCGGCGTGCCGAAAGCCGGCGCGCCGCTATGCATATCGACATTGGAGGTGAAGGCGCCGTAGACCACTGGCGCGCCGGGCCGCGTCAATTGCGTGAGCACAATGCCGGCCAAAGCCTCGGCATTCTGCTGGGTAAGCGCGGCCGCCAGGGTGACCGGCGTCATCGCCCCCATGAGGGTGAAGGGTGTCACCACCACCGCCTGGCCGAATTCCGACATCGCCATCAGACCGTCGCTCATCGCTTCATCGAAACGACGCGGTGAATTGACCGAGATGATGGTGATGACGGAAGGATCCTCGATCAGCTCTTCCCGCTTCTTGCCACGGGCGATCGCCGCGATGTCGATGCCATCCAGCGCCCGGTCACGTCCGATGGCGCTGCAATGATAGACGCGGTCGGCATAAGTGACATTGGCGAGATAGCAATCGAGATGCCGTGTCTCTGCCGGCAGCTCGATCGGCGCCGTCGGCTGGTTGCCAAGGAAATGGATAATATCGAAAGACTGGGCGAGCTTAACCAGTGTCACATAATCGGCGTGGTTGCCGGACCGCCTGCCATTGACGCAATCATGGATATTGGGCGGGCCGGCCACCAGGCCGAAGGAGATGCAATTGCCGCCGACATTGAGCGCGCGGGCGGGATTGCGTGGCGTCAGCGTGAACGAGGATCGCGTTGTCGCCAGGGCCTGATCGACGAGGCCACGGGGAATGCGCACGAGGCCGGTCGTTTCATTGACCTCCGCACCCGCTTCTCGAAACAGCCGCCGTGCCGCCGCGCCCATGAATTCGATGCCGATCTCCTCCAGAAGCCGCGACGACGCCTCGTGCAAGGTCATCAGCTGGTCCTGGCTCAGCGGTGCGATCGGCGCGAAGGCATTGCGCAGGGTGCCGGCGGGAACCGATTGCTGCAGGCGTGGCGCCGCCTGGCCATGCCGTCGCCGGCCCCGTGATACCGGACCAGCCGTTTCCGCCTTGGCCGGGATATTCGCCTCGGCCAGGATCTGCGCTTCGCTGTCACCCATGGTGTTCTCCCGCGTCATTCGGCTTTCTTCTTGCCTGATATGGTGTCATCCGGCACCATTCCCTGACTGTTCATTTTTCGACATCGGTGACCAGCTTTCGGTCATCGGTCCTTGCAGAAACAACGACAAAGCATGGCCAAGGCGCCGGATATATCCCCTTCAGGTGGCCCCCCGATCGATGTCGGAATCGTGCTGTTGCCGGGATTTTCGCTGATGGCCTATGCCGCAGCGGTCGAGCCTTTGCGTAGTGCCAATCTGATGCGCGGGCATGAGCTCTACCGCTGGACGCACCTGGCACCGGAAGGAGGTGCCGTGGAAAGCAGCGGCCGCCTGCCAGTTGCCACCACCGCCCTGACCGCCTTGAAGACGCTCCCCGATATGGTGGTGCTGTGTGGCGGGCTCGGCAGCGAGACCTATCGGCACCGCCTGCTGCCGCCCTTCCTGCGCCGCATGAAGGGTGCCGGCAAGCTCATCTGCGCAGTTAGTACTGCAAGCTTCATCCTCGCCCGGGCCGGATTGCTGCAGGGTCACCGCTGTACCGTGCATTGGGACTACCGCCCCGCCTTCCTCGAATCCTTTCGGGAGCTTGAGGTTTGCAGCGAGCTTTTCGTCATCGATCGCGGTATCTGCACCTGTGCCGGCGGTGTCGCCGCGATGGACATGATGCTGCATCTCATCCGCGAGCAGCAGGGCAGCGAGCTTGCCGCCTTGATTGCCGACCAGTTCATTCACGGGACGTTGCGCCAGCCACGCGAGCGCCAGCGCATGGCTTTGCAGCATCGCCTGGAGACGTCATCGCCGCAGATCGCCCATGCGGTGGCGCTGATGGAATCACATATCGAAGCGCCGCTATCGATCGCCGCCATCGCTGCGCGCGTCGCACTTTCGGGGCGCCAATTGGAGCGGCTCTTTCGCGCCGCCTTCGACCTGGCGCCGGCGCGCTACTATCTCAACCTGCGGCTGGACGAGGCCCGCAAGTTGCTTCGGCTTTCAACCCTCTCGATTACCGACATTGCTCTCGCAACCGGCTTCGTCTCTGCTTCGCATTTCGCCAAAAACTATCGCCTTCATACCGGCCACGCACCGCGCCATGAGCGGCGTGCGACCCAACCAAGCGCTTAGCCTCCAGCGATATTTCGCCAGACCGCTCCAGCATGAAGGGCAGTGCTCCAGGTTGCATCACATAACCTTGATCGCAACCTGACAATGGGGTCGGAACAGCGAAGCCTGCGGGTCCGTTAGCCCGGTAGACCGTCACGTGCAATCGCAAGCGCTGTTCATTCTGGATGGCGCCGGCTATTGCCCAAGTCCGCCTCACAAGATTGCAGCGATGCTGCCTGGATAGTTATGCGAAGAGAGGCGGCCCGAAATAGAAAGGAGAAACATGCGCTATGTGCTTCTCTGGGTGCTGGGTATTCCCATTCCGGTGCTCATCCTGATTTGGCTGCTTTTTGGACACTAAGTTCCTCAGCTTGTCGGAAGGACCGGCAGGCATCCCTTTAACCTGATCGGGAGGTACGAGATGCTTGGCACGATTTTGCTCATTCTTTTGATTTTGATGCTGATTGGCGCGTTCCCTGCGTGGCCCTATAGCCGCGGTTGGGGCTATGGCCCCAGCGGGATCACCGTCGTCTTGCTGATCGTCGTCGTCATCGCGCTATCCGGCGGCTATCTCTGATGCGTCGCCGGCGGGAACCAGTTCAGTTTAACTTTTAACAGCCGATGGCTGGCGGCCGGTCAGGAAGAGGCCGCCGCCAGCCGGCGCTGCTGCCAGCGCTCCGAGACCAGGGTGCCGATGCCGCTCCCGGCAATCAGCAGGGCACCGAGGAAGACACCATGGCCCGGCACTTCCTGCCAGATGAGGTAGCCCAGGGAGAAGGCCCAGAGTAGCGACGAATACTCCATTGGCGCGATGGCGGAAGCCGGCGCCATGCGGAAGCTGCGGAATAGCAGATATTGGGCGCAGCCGCCCAGCACACCCACCCCCAGCAATTCCAGCCATTGCGCCACGGTCGGCTCATGCCACCAGAAGACCGTCGGTCCACCGCAGCCGAGCGCGAAGATCGCATTCGACATGAACATCTGCATCAGCACATTTTCGGTCACGCCGGCCTTGCGCAGCAGGATGTTCGACATGCCCCACATCACCGCCGCAGCGAGGGTCAGCAGAACCGGCGTCGAGAGGCCGAGCTGGCCCGGCTCGCAGGCGATCAGCACGCCGATGAAGCCGACGAAGACCGCCGTCCACCGCGTCGCCGTCACCCGCTCCTTCAACATCACCAGAGCGAGCACCGTGATGATGATGGGTGCCGCGTAATAGATCGTCACCAGCTGGCCGTAGAACAGGGTCTTTGACGCCGTGTAATAGCAGAGCCAAGCCGCCAGGATGAGGACGCCGCGCGCCACCAGGCTCCAGCGGCTGGGCGATTCCAGGCTATCCGCCACCACTTTCGGGCCTTTGATACAAAAGCAGGCGACGACGATGCAGAGGCTGCGCATCAGCAGGACCTGCCAGATCGGCATGTCGGCCTTGACCAGCAGCCGGACCAGGACGTCCTGGAGTGTGAAAATGAAATAGGCGGCGGCAGCTATCAACAGACCCTGCGAAATGCTGGGCCGCGCGGCGTCTTGGCGACTGGCGATGGTCATTGGATGAGAACTCCCGGACCGTCTATTTTTGACCTGAGTGCCGCCGGAAGTCCATGCACCGCTGATCGCCGTTCTTGCATATAGGCCCTGCGTCCTGGCGATGCCGGCCGCCGCGCTTGGCGTTTGACAAGCCAGAGCCGCCCGTTACCAATGGGCGACTTCGGCCGGGAGCGGGCCATCGCGAGCCCCATCCGGCAGCCTTATCCCCTTGCCTGGAAAGGAACCTCCTCATGGATTTTGGTATCGCCGGACGCACCGCCATCGTTTGTGCCTCCAGCAAGGGCCTCGGCAAGGGTTGCGCCCTGGCATTGGCCGAGGAAGGCGTTCACCTCGTGCTCAATGCCCGTGGCAAGGACGCCCTGGAAGCGACCGCCGATGAGATCCGCGGCAAGACCGGTGTCAAGGTCACAGCCATCGCCGCCGACGTGTCGACGCCCGAGGGGCGCGCGGCTTTGCTCAAGGCCTGCCCGGCGCCGGATATCATCGTCAACAATGCCGGCGGCCCGCCGATGGGTGATTTCCGCGACTGGGATCGCGACGCCTGGATGAAGGCACTGGACGCCAATATGCTGACGCCGATCGAGCTGATGAAGGCCACCATCGACGGCATGGTCAGCCGCCGCTTCGGCCGCATCGTCAACATCACCTCCTCGGCGGTGAAGGCGCCGATTGGCTCCCTCGGCCTGTCCAACGGCGCCCGCAGCGGCCTGACTGGCTTCGTCGCCGGCCTCGCCCGCCAGGTGGCGAAGCACAATGTGACGATCAACAATATCCTGCCCGGCTCCTTCGACACGGACCGCCTGCGTTCCGGCGCCGAGACCACCGCAGGGAAGAGCGGCCAGACCACTGAAGCCGTGCTGGAAGAATGGAAGCAAAGTGAGGCGACCGGCCGCTTCGGCACGCCGGAGGAGTTCGGCGCTCTCTGCGCTTTTCTGTGCTCGATCCGCGCCGGTTATATCAACGGCCAAAACCTGCTACTCGACGGCGGCACTTATCCCGGCACGTTCTAAGATCGGAGCACCGGTGACCCATGTACGGGAAGCAAGAAAAGAGACCCTGTCCGATATAGATCGCTTCCTCAAGCAGCTCTGTATCGAATGGGGTTTTTGCAGCCAGCTGACTGCGCTGGAATTGACGATCGGCCTCAAAGCATTGGATGCCGGTTTGTTCGCCGATGCTGTGCTTCGGGCGGAGCGTATGGTGCCCGCCGACGAAGAAGCATGGAAGCACCGGCTCGAATCGAAGTTCATCGAGCAATATGGCCAATTTGTCGCCCTTGATGTCGGCGATATCGCCTAAGGACAACTCAGCCACATTGATCGGCAGACTGGTTGGCGTCAGCTGCTTTTGCGCGGCACGATCAGCGCATCGACGGCGAGACATCCATGGGCCGAAACCATCACCGGATTGAGGTCGCATTCGGCGATGAGATCGGCGAGGTCGTGCAGCATGATGCTGAAGCGGCTGAAGGCCTCGGCGAGTTTCTGCCGATCCGCCGCCGCTTCCCCGCGATAGCCCTCGAGCAGGCGGTTGAGCCGCAGGGCTGCGACGTTGCGACCCGCTTCGGCGGCATCAAAGGGCGCCAGAGCCAGCTGCCGGTCATCGAGCAGTTCGATCAGCGTGCCGCCGGCGCCGATCATCGCGACAGCGCCGAATTGCGGATCGACGAGACCGCCGAAGGCGAGCTCCACGCCTTTCTTCGCCATCGGCATCACCAATGCCCGGGGACCGAGACGGCCGGCAAGATCGGCATAAGCCTGGTTGAGCGCCGCCATCGTGCCGAGATTGAGATGGACGCCGCCGGCATCGGATTTATGCAGGATTCCCGGCATCGCCGTTTTCAGCGCCACCGGCCAGCCGAAGCGTGCGGCAGCAGCCTGTGCTGCCTCCAAGGTATCAACTTCGGTGAAGGTAATGGCTGGCACGCCGTAATCAGTCAGCAGCGTCAGGCTCTCGGCCTCGGTGAGCGGCGTGCCGGTCGACAGGCGCGGCGCCCATTTCTGCCGCAGCAAGGGTGGTACCGGCGCGGGCTGGCCGATCTCCTGCACCAGCCAGTCGCGATAGGCCATGGCCTTGCCGATGACGCGCAAGGTTGAGGCAAGGCCGCTCAGCACCGGCTGGCCTTCGGCGGTGAGCCGGGCCGGCAATTCACCCGCCCCGCCGCTGCCGACATTGGTGCTGAAAATGACCGGCTTGCTGCCCCGCCGATAGGCTTCCTGCATGGCGCGGGAATAGCCATCCATCAGATAATAGCCGTCACGGATCTCGGCACAGAACACGCCAATCGCCGTATCATCGTCTTCCATCAAGGTTGTCATCAGATCGGCAAAGGCGGCCTCGTAATCATGACCGGTGCCCCAGGCATCCAGCGGATTGGCGGCGTCGAGCCCGTAATCGAGCCGGGTCGCCAGCTTCGCCTTGGTCGCCTCGGAGATGACACCGAATGGCACGCCGGTTTCCTCCGCGAGATCGACCATCAATTCCCGCAGACCGCCGGAATCATGCATGCTGGCGAG
>Ga0310811_10010407_pt1 | contig 12010 bp, 9 predicted proteins | sample YCmetagenome_FD_207642 | JGI IMG/M metagenome (GOLD analysis project Ga0310811, IMG submission 207642) | Soil microbial communities from experimental microcosm in Duke University, North Carolina, United States - YC | ecosystem: Engineered > Artificial ecosystem > Soil microcosm > Unclassified ...
TGGTCCTCTCGACGTTCGCCACCTCGGCGCTGCTCTCGCTCGCGCCGGAGGCGTTGCCTCGCGCACAGGCCATCCATCCCGATTTTCCCGTCTTCGCCTTCTCCTTCGGGCTCTCCATCGCCAGTGGTGTCCTCTTCGGGCTCGTGCCGGCCTTGTCCGCGTCCGACCTCGATCTCGAGGCCACGCTGCGTGGCTCGGACTCCATGCGTCCGCATGCGCGCCGGCTCCGGCGCATCCTGGTGATGGCCGACGTGGGACTGGCCCTGGTGCTGCTCTGCGCCGCCTCGCTGCTACTCCGCAGCTTCGTGAACACGCTCGGCGTCGACCCGGGATTCCGGGCGGAGGGCGTCCTGACCGCCCAGGCCGCCGTTCCCACCCCGCTGGGGACGGATGTGGACCGTGCACACGAGCGCTGGCGCAGCTACACGGAGCGCGCGATCGCAGCGCTGCGCACGATGCCGGGTGCGCAGTCGGTCGGAGCGATCAACGTGCTTCCTCTCTCCGGCGACCGGACCGACCGGCTCCTGACCGTGGAAGGGGAACGCGAGGATCAAGCGGCCGACAAGCCCATCGTCCAGCACCGCGTCGTCACCCCCGGCTTCCTCGAGACGCTCCGCCTCCCCCTGCTCCAGGGACGCCGCATCGAGGAGGCGGACCGCGCCGCCGCCCCTGTCGTCGTGGTGGTCAACGAGTCCTTCGTCCGAGGCTACTTCCCCGGCGGGAACGCCCTGGGCAAGCGGCTCCGCCTGGTCTCGCCGCAGACCGAATGGGCCACCATCGTCGGGGTGGTCGGCGACGTCCGGGAGTTCGGCCTCGACCAGCCGGCCACGGCGGTCATGTACTTTCCCGCCGACCAGCAGCCCTCGGACACCATGACCTACGTCGTCCGATCGGCCGCGCCCTTCGCCGAGACCAGCCGTCGGGTCGCATCCGCGCTGGGGTCGGTCGATGCCGGGGTGCCCGTCTTTGCGCTCCGGCCCTACGAGTCGCTGCTCTCCGCCTCGGTCGCCGAGCGCCGCTTCTCGCTCGTCCTGGTCGCCACCTTCGCCTTCCTCGCGCTGGTGCTCGCCGCGGTCGGTCTCTACGGCGTCGTCGCCTACTCCGTGCGGCAGCGCACGAAGGAGATCGGCGTGCGCATGGCGATCGGTGCGGATGCCGGACGCATCGCCCGGCTCGTCGCCAGCGAGAGCGTGCGCATGGTGGGCTTCGGGCTCGCGGCGGGGCTGCTCGGTGCGCTCGCCATGGCGAGGCTCCTCTCCGGGTTCCTGTACGGTGTCCAGCCCGCGGATCCGGCGGCGATCCTCGCGGCAGCGCTGGTGCTGGCGGCCGCCGCCGTGCTGGCCACGCTGCTCCCGGTGCGGCGGGCCACCCGGGTCGACCCGGTCATCGCGCTCGCGGCGGAGTAGGCGCGCGCTCAGCGCCGCGCGGACATGCGCTCCAGCTCCTCGAACCAGGAGGCGTACAGCTCCACGCCCCGGCGGGCCTGGGTCCAGTCGAAGAACTCGTTGGGGGCGTGGTAGCCGTGCTCGGGGAGGCTCAAGCCCATCAGCAGCACGGGGGCGTGCAGCGCCTCGGCCATGATGGCCACCGCGGGGATGGAGCCGCCGCCCCGGGTGAGCGCGAGCCCCTTGCCCAGCACCCGCTCCGCGGCCCGGTCCATCGCCTTGCACTCCGGAGCGTCGACGGAGGTCACGAACGCCGGAGCCGACCCGAGCGGCACCACCTCCACCATCGGGTCCACCTCGGCCACGAACCGGCGGATGGACTCGATGATCCGCGCCGGTGACTGGCCGGGGACGAGGCGCAGGCTCACCTTCGCCTCGGCGGAGGCGGGCACGATGCTCTTGATGCCCGGCCCCTGGTACCCGCCGGAGATGCCATGGATCTCGAACGTGGGCTGGGTCCACAGCCGGCGAAGCAGCTCTCGCGGAGTCTCGGCCATCAGCCGCCGGAATCCGTAGGTGCTCCTGAACCGCGCCACGTCGAACCCGCTCCGCACGTAGAGGTCCATCTCCGCGTCCGTCACCGGCTTCACGTCGTCGAGGACGCCGGGGACGAGGATGCGCCCGGTCTTCGCGTCGAAGCAGGCCGCCAGCACGCGAGCCAGCCCCGCCAGCGGGTTGGGAGCCCCGCCGCCGACCACGCCGGAGTGCGCGTCGACGTCCGCCGTCCGCAGCTTGAGGACGAGCCCCAGGAAGCCGCGCAGACCCACGTCCATCGACGGCTGCTCGGCGGAGACCCAGAGGGTGTCGGAGACCAGCACCGCGCGGACGTCCCCGAGCGACGGCCGGTGCTCGCGCATCAGCTCCGCGAAGTGGGGGCTCCCCACCTCCTCCTCGAACTCCCAGAGCAGCTGGAAGCAGGTGGGGGAACCACGGCGGACGGAGTGGGCGATCGCGAGGAGACAGGTCAGCGCCGGCCCCTTGTCGTCGGTGGTGCCGCGCCCGAGAAAGCGCTCCCCCTCGATCCGCATCCGGAACGGCTCGCCCTTCCACTCCGGCTCGTCGGCCGGTTGAACGTCGAGGTGGTTGTAGACGAGCACCGAGGGGCGACCCGGGTCGCCGAAACGCCCGTGCACGTACGGCTTGCCGCCCACGCGGAGGAGCGTGGCCGTCCCGCCGAAGTGACGGACCAGCGCGAGGGCGGCCTCGGCGCAGGCCTCGGTCTCCGGTCCCCGTGTGGGATCCGCGCTGACCGTCGGCAGCTCCACCAGCGTGGCGAGATGTTCCTCGAAGAAGGCCCGGTGGCCCTCGGCCCAGGCGCGAGCGTCGTGGTTCACGGTCGAAGTGCCTCCACCAGCGCGGCGGTGAATGCCCGGCCCACGGACCCTTCCGGGTCGAGATCCGGGTCGTAGATGGTGAACTCGACCCCGATCGCCCGGGGGGAGGCAAGCAGAGGACGGAGCAATCCCACCAGCGCCTCGTACGACAGTCCGCCCGGCACGCGCGAGTCCACCGCCGGCATGAGCGTGTCGTCGAGGACGTCCGCGTCCACGTGGATCCAGAAGCCGGGGAGCGGTGCGAGCCGCTCCAGGACCTGCCCGGCGACGGCCGACGGGCCCTGCCGCTCGATCTCCGAGAGGTCGAGTACCCCGACGCCCGAGGCGCGGAGCGCCGGGTCCTCCTCCCGCAGCCCGAGGTGCACCACCGAGCGTGCGTCGACCAGGGGGCCGTCGGGCGCAAGCGCGGAGAGGAGCGGCGGCCCCTCGCCCACCGCGAGGGCCAGATCCATCCCGGCCGCGCCGTGGGTGCCGGATCGCTCCGGGGTGTTGAAGTCCGAGTGCCCGTCGAGGAAGACCAGACCCAGTCCCTCGACGCCACGGCGCGCCCCGAGCAGGTCGCCGAGGAGGATGCTGCAGTCGCCGCCGAGCACCACCGCCAGCTCCCGCCGGAGGACGATGGTCTCCACGACGTCGGCCAGCGTCCGCGAGTGGGCCGCGATGGCCTCGGCGTTGCGGATGCCGCAGGGATGGACCTCGGTGCCATAGGGCGGCGCCTCGACCCGGCCGGCGTCGCGCGCGCCGAGGCGGGCCCGCAGGCCGTTCCAGCGGAGCACGTCTGGCATCCGGCGCGTCCCCGGCTCCCGTCCGGGCGCGGGCGGAGCCAGTCCCAGGTTGGACGGGGCGTCCAGCACCGCGCGTTGTAACCTTCTCATCAACATTGAGAGGTTGTAAGATGGATCCGGTGCATTGCACCAGTCAAGGGTCGATGACAGGTTAGAATCCGAGCATGCTCCTCCCCGGCACTCATCGCTTCCGGCTGACCGGCGGGCATCCGGTGCTGGACTTCCTCAACAGCATGGGAGGCCACCGGCTGACCGAGCCGCGCGAGGACCTCGCCACGCCGGAGGACCTGGTCTCCTGGGGGCTCCAGGCGGGGTGGCTGGACGCCGATCGGGCGCATCCGATGCTGGTGGAGATCCAGCTCCGGCCGGCCGAGGCGCGGGCGGCGCTGTTGCGCGTCCGGGCGTTCCGCGAGGCTCTTTTTCGAGTGTTCCTGGCGGTTTCCGAGGACGCGCAGCCGGCGCGCCTGGTCCGAGCGCCGGCTGGTGCGGACGCCGGAGCGCGACTACCGCTGGGCCTCGCCCGAGTCGGCCCGTCTCGATGCGTTCATCCCGGGGCTGGCGCTGGCCGCCTCGGAGCTTCTCACCGGGCCGGATCGCCGCCGGATCCGCATCTGCGAGGCGACGGCGCTGGACGGCTGTGGCTGGCTCTTTCTCGACACCAGCAAGAACGGAACTCGCCGCTGGTGCGAGATGGCGACCTGCGGCAACAAGTACAAGGCGCGCCGGCACTACGCGCGGGTTCGCGAAGCCCGGACCGCCGGTCGGCAGTAGCGCGACTGTCGTGACGGGAGCGCTCGCCCGGGAGGCTCTTGCCCTCGAGGCGAGGGCGGCGTACTTGCTCCCGCGCCCGGGGCGCAGTTGCCGCCCCGAACTCCACGCCAGAGAGGTCGAACGACACATGGCCGTTCCTGCCAAGAAGCTCGCGTCGCTGAAGAAGCCTTCCGCCCCCGTCCCCTGCGACGTGAAGAACCTCGCGCTGGCCGAGAAGGGCCGCGGCCGCATCGAGTGGTCCGGCCGTTCCATGCCGGTGGTCCACCAGATCCGCGACCGGTTCGCGAAGCAGAAGCCCCTGAAGGGCATGCGGATGGCGGCGTGCCTGCACGTCACCGCGGAGACCGCGAACCTCGCGATCGCGCTGAAGGCCGGCGGGGCGGATCTCGTGCTCTGCGCGAGCAACCCGCTCTCCACCCAGGACGACGTCGCCGCGGCGCTGGTGGTGGACCACGGGATCAGCGTCTTCGCCATCAAGGGTGAGGACAACAAGACCTACTACCGGCACATCACCCAGGCCATCGAGCACCGGCCGAACCTCACCATGGACGACGGCGCGGACGTCGTCGGCGTGCTGCACAGCGAGCGCAGGGATCTCCTCTCCCACGTGATCGGCGGCACCGAGGAGACCACGACCGGCGTCATCCGTCTCCGGGCGATGGCTCGCGAGGGAGTGCTCGGCTACCCGATCGTGGCGGTGAACGACGCGCTCACCAAGCACATGTTCGACAACCGCTACGGGACCGGTCAGTCGACCATCGACGGGATGATCCGGGCCACCAACCGCCTGGTGGCGGGGAGCGTCTTCGTGGTCGCCGGTTACGGCTGGTGTGGCCGTGGCCTGGCGCTCCGTGCGAAGGGCCTGGGCGCGGACGTGGTGGTCACCGAGATCGATCCCCACAAGGCGCTCGAGGCGGTGATGGACGGCTACCGGGTGATGCCGATGAAGGACGCCGCGAAGATCGGCGACTTCTTCTGCACCGTGACCGGCAACGTCAACGTCATCCGGCGCGAGCACTTCGAGTCGATGAAGGACGGGGCCATTGTCGCCAACAGCGGCCACTTCAACGTGGAGCTGGACCTCGAGAACCTCGGGAAGATCGCGAAGGACCGGAGCACCGTCCGCGAGTTCGTCGAGCAGTACACGCTGAAGAACGGCAACCGGGTCATCGTCCTGGGCGAGGGCCGTCTGGTGAACCTGGCCGCGGCCGAGGGTCACCCCTCCAGCGTGATGGACATGTCCTTCGCCAACCAGGCGCTGTGCAGCGAGTGGATGGTGAAGAACCACCGGACGCTTGAGAAGCGCGTCTACACGGTGCCGGAGAAGATCGACAAGGAGATCGCCCGGCTCAAGCTGAAGGCGATGGGCGTGAAGATCGACGTCCTCACCGACGAGCAGGACACGTACCTCAACAGCTGGAACCAGGGCACCTGAGCCTGGCGGTCTTCCCGACCGCTCAGCGTCCGGGAGCCTTTCCCACCTGGCGGAAGGCCTCCCGGACCAGCGTCCCCCAGAAGCCCGGGATCTCCTTGGCGCCAGGCTGGATGCGCTTGGCGTTCTGCACGTCGCGCTCGAACGCGGAGGCGAGCTCGGCGGTGGCCCGCTCGTCCGCGAGCGAGCCCTCCTCGAGCAGGTTGAGCGACAGCGGGTCGAGGTTCATCGAGCCCACGATGGCCAGCCGGTCGTCCACCAGCGCCGTCTTCGAGTGCATCATCGAGGGCTGGTACTCCCAGATCTTGACGCCCGCGGCGAGCAGCCGCCGGTAGAACGAGCGCTGGCCCTCGCGCATCGACGGCTGATCGTGAATCGGTCCCGGCACGAGAAGCCGCACGTCGACGCCGGCGCGGCTCCGTGACTCGAGCTCGGCGACGATGTCCTCGCTGGGCGTGAAGTAGGCGTTGCAGATCCACAGCCGCTTCCGGGCGGAGAGGAACGTCAGCTGCGTCATCCGGTCCGCCGGGGTGGCTCCGACGCTGGCGCTGCTGGAGACGAATGCCGTGCGCGCCTCGCCAGCAGGCTGCTGCGCGGCGGTGACCTCCTTCTCGGGAAGGAGCTGTCCCTGTGACTCGAGCCAGTGCTGGGCGAAGGACAGCTGGAGCTGGCGCGTCCCGGGCCCCTCGACGCGGATCGAGGTGTCGCGCCAGCTGCGCTCGTGCACGCCGTCGCCCAGCCACTCGTCGGAGATGCCGAATCCCCCGGTGAACGCCACCCGCCCGTCCACGACGAAGATCTTCCGGTGGTTCCGGGCGAGCGAGGGGCCCACCGCGTCGTCTCCGAGAGGACGGAAGACGTGAACGTCGCACCGGGCTTGCCGCAGCCGGGGCATCACCTCTCGCTGGAACGCCGGCGTGCTGCCCACCGGATCGACCACGATCCTGCAGGCCACGCCGGTGGCCCGCCCGGCGAGCGCTTCGACGAGCCGGTCGGAGGCCTTCCCCGGACGCCAGATGTAGAGCACCACGTCCACGCTGGTCCGGGCACGGCCGATCTCCTCCACCAGCGCGTCGAAGATCTCCCCGTTCCACACCCAGCGGACGGCGTTGCCCTCGACGAAGGGCGTGCCGAGCAGCTGATAGAAGGCGTTCCGGTAGCCGGGGCCGGGCGGCGGGATGTCGCCGGCGAGCTTCAGCGGCGAGCGGTCCGCGTCCCCCCGGCACGCTCCGAGCAGGCACAGCAGGAGGACCGTGAACACCGGGCGCGCACGCATCGAGGGTCGGCGACTCAGCGGAGGGACAGGAGTCTTGCCAGCTCCGCCAGCCGTCCGAGCAAGGTGCGCAGCGCCTCCGGGTCCGTCAGGAGCCCGGGCACCTCGACCGTGGCGGTGTGTCCAGAGACGTGCACTCCGCCTGCGAGAAGCTCGGGGAGCAGCTCACGCCGCCGGTGCGCATCGAGCCAGCGCGCGAGCGTCTCCGGCGTCCGGGCCGAGCCACGGAGCACGCCGCCCCGGGCCGACAGCGCGAGGCCCTCGGGGACGACTCCCTCGTAGCTGGCAGTCACGCGGGTCCGGAGCGGCCCCAGGCCAAGCGGCCGCTCTGCCGAGATCTCCAGGCGCAGCAGGCGGTACTTCCCGCGGATGGTCCGTCCCCCCGGGTCGAAGCCGAGCATGAAGTCCCGGGCGAGCGCATCCCAGGCGAGGATGCGCCGCGCGTCGTTCCGGCGGACCCGCCACCAGAGCAGGGCCACGACCGTGAGGCCGCCGAGGAAGACCAGCCAGAGACCCACGCGACGGCTCTACCACGGAGGCGCTCGGCGCCTGGTGAGCACGACGAACTTCCGGTGCGGACCGCGACGGACGCCCTACTTGAGGATCGTCGAGCAATAGGTGCTGTCGGGTCCGAACGGCCCGCCGCACTGCGTGCTCTGCTGGAACTGATCTGCTTGCCCGTAGTCCTTGACCGTGTCGGGGAAATCGACGCCGTAGTGAGAGGCGGTCGTCCCGAGCGTGTACCAGGGGTAGATGCAGTACGGGCCGCCGTAGCTGCGGCAGTACTGGTCGACCTCGGCCTTCCCTCCGAAGTCGCTCACCACGCCCCACTTCTTCGCCGTGGAGCCGTCGCCGAAGGTGACGGACACGATCTGGATCGGCAGGGTCCCTGCCCAGGCCGCAGCGTTGTACGACTCGCAGCCCACCTCTCCGGGAACACAGAACGCAGACGCAGGGCTGGTGAACGGCGAGGTGTGGCCGATCTCCCAGACGAACGCGTTGGGAGCGTCGTCGACCAGGCCCCAGGCGAGGGAATTCCCGATCGCCTGGACGTCGTAGGCCGGCATGAGCGGTCCATCGGTCTTGGAGTTGAGGACGATGGTCCCCGACCCACCGGTGGTCAGATCGGTGACCGTCACGTGGTAGCCGTCCTGGGCCTGCGTCGTGTACCAGTGGATGGTGATGGTGTCGCCGGCGTGCATGACCAGCGGATTGTTGGGGGAGCTGGCATCGGTGAGCATCGCGTTGAATGCGGCGGTCTCGTGGAACTTCCCCGGCGTCCCCTGCGCCGTCAGCTTCCAGACCGGCGAGCAGACGGTGTACGTGTTCGGCGAGTACTTGAGAACGAAGCCGCCCTGTGGCGTGCAGTTGGTGACCAGCGCGTCAGGATAGAACTGCAGCTCGACGAAGGCCTGACCGAGAACACTGCTCGGGTCGGTGACCGTGCCGCCGAACCAGAAGGTGGGTCCCGTGGCCGACACGGGGTAGGTACCGTCCGTCGGAAGGACGACCGTCCACGTCAGGTCACGGCCGGATCCGCGCGCGCCGGAGATCGGAAAGAGCTCCGGCTCGTCGTGACCGCTGCAGCCCGAGAGGTACTGAACCTCGAACGAGCCCTCGACGTAGCGTGGATGGTGGGCGATGCAGCCCGAGCCATCGGCCCTCGCGGGCATCGCCCCCAGCGAGCAGACCGCGGCAACAGCAAAGGAGAACAGCGGGAACAGTCCTCGTCGCATCGTCGCCTCCCGGGTCGTCGGACCCTCGGAGGCCGAAGCTAGACTCCACGACCCGTGGCCGGAGCGATGGCGCGAACGAGTGTTTGCTGTTCGCGTGCGGAGTTGCAGGTGCAACCGTGCTCCGCCGAGCTTTTCGAGCCAGGTCGCGAGATCTCGAAGGGTGGCGCACAGCTCCCCGAACGTTGCGCTCCGAGGTACACCGCCCACTCGCGTTCGATCTGCTCGACCTCCGCCCGGACGACGCGGATCACCTGGCGCCCGAGATCGGTGATGCGCACGAGTCGCCCTCTCGGGGTGTCGGCATCGTGGCGCGTGACGCGCGCTTCGTTGCTCCGGCAAACAGCGGAGCTCAAGGGACGAGCTTCAGGTAGTTCTCGTACCGGGTCTGGATCTCGGAGACGTAACGCACGGGCTCGGTCCCCCGCACGTACCCGTGGCGCGCCCTGGCGTAGTACGCCGGCTGCTGGAGCAGCAGCATCGCCCGCTCGACGTTCTTGAACCACTTGTCCGGGTCCAGCGCCTTCGCCCGCGCCAGCTGCCGCGCGTCCAGCAGGTGCCCCCACCCGCAGTTGTAGGCCGCGAGGGCGAAGCGCATTCGCTGCTGCACCGGCAAGGTGGCCTCCAGCCGGTCGGCGAGGCGCGCCAGGTGCTTGATGCCGGCGTGCGCCCCCTCCTCGGGAACCTCGGGTCGGCTGAAGCCCAGCTCCTTCGCGGTGCGCGGGAGCACCTGGAACAGGCCGACCGCCCCGGCGAGGCTTCGCGCCTGCGGTTCGAAACGGCTCTCCTGGTAGGCCTGCGCGGCGAGCAGCCGCCAGTCGAAGCCGTAGAGCTGCGCATATTTTCGGAACAGCGGATCGAAGGACGACAGGCCCTGGAGCGTGCCCGCGTCCTGCGAGCGCAACTCGGTGGCGACACGGGCGTCCTCGAAGTAGCGCCGCCACGCCATGTTGTACTCGAGGCCCTTGAAGGTCTGCCGGACGAAGCGGTCGAGCGCCGCCTTCAGCTCGCGGTCCTTCGGCCGGACGGCGAAGGCGAGCTGCTTCTTCTCTCCCGGCTCGAGCGGAAGGGCCGCGACCACGTCGCTCCGCCACACGCGCTCGGCCTGGGAGATGTGCGAGTCCGCGACGGTGAGGTCCACCTCGCCCGCGGCCACCTCGGCGATGAGCTGCTCGGTCTCCTCGTCGGCGCGGGCGAGCTCGATGGTGAGCGGAATCCCCCTGGCCCGGAGCCTCTCCAGGGTGGCCTGGTAGCTCGAGCCGGGGCGCACCCGGATGCGGCGTCCGCGCAGGTCGGCGAGCGAGCCGAGTGGCGGCTCCGAGGCGCGCTGGATGACGAGCTCCTGGACCTCGAGGTACGGAGCGCTGAACGCCACCTGCTTCCCGCGCTCCGGGCTCACCGTGTACGAGGCGGCGATGACGTCACCCTTGCCCTGCAGCAGCCAGGGGACCAGGTCGGCGTGGGACGGCGGGACCACCATCTGCAGGCGGACGTCCAGCCCGTCCGCGAACCGCTTCACGAGGTCGTGGTCGAAGCCCGCCGCCTCTCCGCGGAGGAGGAAGTAGCTCACGGCGTTGTTCCGGGTCAGGACCCGGAGCACGCGGTGCTTCTTCACGTCGGCGAGGTCCCCGGACCAGGTCCGCTCGGAGTGAGCGATCAGCGCCCGCTGCTGGATGAAGACGTCCAGCGCCGCCTTGAGCTGCTTCGCCTCGGGGTGCACGGCCCAGGCGATGGAGCGCTTCTTCCCGATGGGGAAGAGCAGCACCGCGTCCTTGTTCCAGGCGCGCTCGGCGTCCCAGACGTTGCTGTCCACCACCGTGAGGTCGCGCTCCCCGCGATTCACCTCGGCCATGAGCTCGGACTGCTGGACGGGGCCGAGGACCTGCTCGATCCGCAGCCCCGGCACCTCCAGCCTGGCCAGGCTGGCCTCGAAGACCGAACCGGTGGGGATGCTCACCGTCCTCCTCGCCAGGTCGGCCGGCGCCCGGGGCGGGCTCTTCATCCCCTTCCTGCCGATCAGCACCTCGTCGACGATGGTGATCGGATCGGTGAAGGTGACCCGCGCGGCGCGCTCGGGCGTGATGGTGAGGCCGGTGGCTGCGACGTCGCCCCGCCCGGCGAGGAGCTCGTCGAGCACGTCGTGCCGGCGCTCGACCCAGACGATCTCCAGCTTCAGCCCCTGCCGGCGAGCGAAGTCCTCGGCCAGATCGCGGTCCAGGGCCGCTGGCGTCCCCTCGCGCTGGATGGGCGGCTCGTCCTCGTCTCCCACGACGAGGATGCGGAGCGTGCCCCGGGCGCGGATGTCAGCCAGGTCGGCGACGGGCGCGGCCACCGCGTGCAGCGACAGGAGCACGGCGGTGAGCCAACCCCAAGCCGGTCGGACCGAGCCCATGCGCGGGGCGCGACGCTAGCCGCCGGCCCGTCCGGTGGCGACGAGAACCGGCGCCACGAGAGCGACGGCGGGGGGCGTCATCGCTCGCCCCACGTGTTGACGGTCACTTGTGCTTCGGCGGAGCGCCTCCGAAGAGCAGCCCGACGCCGAAGGAGAAGTACTCCTGGGCCGGAATTCCGTGGCGCTCCCAGAAGTAGTTCCACCGCCCGTCGAAGAAGAGCGCCGTGCCGTCGTTCCCGAGACCGAAGGCGATTCCCAGCTGGGGCTGGACACCCCACTGCCAGTCGGAGAGCGAGTACTCGTTCAGCCCCACGTCGACGACGCGTTCGAAGTACGCGGCCCCGCCGTTCACGCCCGCCCAGAACCGGCTGCCGTGGCCCAGCGGGATGTGAAAGGCGAAGCCGCCCATCAGCGGGATGGCGTTCAGGTAGCGGAATTGCTTTCCGGAGACGTCCCCGTCGGTCGTGGTGAGGACGCCCTGCTTCACCGAGTTGAAGCTGTTGAGCCCCGCGGAGAGCTCGAGGTGAAAGGCGTAGGTGAGCTCGAGCGAGATATCGAGGTGCCCGCCGCGGCTGCTGAACCGATCGACGAAGTCGCTGGTGGCATTGCGGGGGACGGCGAACTCGTAGGAGAGCCGGACGTGGCTCTGTGCCAGCGCGGCGGTGGATCCGAGGAGAACGAGAGCGAGGAGAGAACGGGTGATGGAGCGCATGGAGTGGCTCACAGGTAGGAAGACTGGGCAAACGCCTGGCCGATGCCCTTCTCGATGCGCTGCACGATCGATTCCTTGTCTCCGGCCAGCACGCCATCGACGGACGCGGTCCAGATCGCCGTCAGCTGCTTGG